>VTLG01002160.1_pt1 | contig 87046 bp, 122 predicted proteins | sample 4694571 | NCBI WGS metagenome assembly VTLG01 (sample SAMN12604809, study PRJNA352737) | marine metagenome | biome: ENVO:00000447; feature: ENVO:00000209|ENVO:00000569|ENVO:01000036; material: ENVO:00002151; isolation source: viral sequences binned using virsorter ...
GTAAATTTTTAAATACCTCTCCCTCTAGGGTATGATATTTTCCTATTTCACGATCATCCTCAAATAAATTGGTGTCTTTATATTCATTATATAAAGTTTCTTTAGTATGGATTTGAACAATCTCATCTCCATTCCAAGAACAAAGATAAATATTATTATTAGTCGGTTTTAATGTTATTGATTTATTCATTTTCATCCTCCTTTAAACAGTCGATACATAAAAGGTCATGGTCTAAAAATTTTCTCGAACACAGCCCTACATCTTTGTAGTGCTTGAACCCTTTTAATATTTCTTCTTTTGTTTCGCCATGACTTCCACACCTCTCACATTGAATGAAGTCTACCCAATCAATGAAATCCTCCTTGTCGCCTTCCTTAAAAGGAACGGAAGCAATTAAGTAGTTAAGACGATTAACAAGATGATATCCTTGCGTTATGTAGTCCTCACCATCGCAATTAATAAAAGTCCAAATTTTATTATTGGGTTGCTTTTTTACATATTCCCATTCTTCACCATAAGTTTCAAAGTATTGAGCCACTCCGATTTCATCGCCTTCGGTTTGTCCTTCCTTGAAATCTTTATTAGTAATATGATTATAGACAGGTTTATACTTATTGTAGAATTCATGACTATCGACAAGGTTTTCTCTTTTTTCCCATTCGGTAGCTATTTCTATTAGTTTTTTCTGTGTCATCTTTATTCTCCTGTTTGTTGACATAAGGGATTTTACCATGATTTGCAATGAGAATGCAAGTGTTTTTCTTTGTTTCTCTATATACAGGTCAAATATATTTTTGTGTTATAAAATGAAAATTTGGAGATGTAAAAGTGTAAAAGTGTAACGAGCAATGGTTCATGGTTCACTGACCATTGATATACTTGAATTAGAGTAGTATTGGTTCGTTACACTTGTCGTTACACTTCGTTACAAAAAGGGCTATTTCGTTACACTTGCATCTGACGTGAAAAGTGATAAAGTAAAATGTTTTTGCAAATATATATTTAGGGTGTATATATAGTTACATGAGTAGATTAGAACAAAAAGTTGTAGAGATTGAGGGAACTCATAATCGGAAACTAACCAATCGTCAAAAAGAATTTGCTCGTCATTATGTGGACGGAACGCACTCTAATGCTCAATGTGCTAGATTAGCTGGTTATTCTAACACTAATGGAATTGCTAAAATTCAAGCTCATAAATTATTAGATGAAAAAGATTTTCCCCACGTTGCAGAATATATAAAAGAGTTACGAGAAGAACGAGAAAAGCAATATGGCGTTACACTTCTTGGGCAGCTAAAACGATTTAAAGAATTATCATTGTCAGCAGAAGAAAACGGACAATATTCTGCTAGTATTAATGCGGAAAGAATTAGATCTGCTTTAGGTGGTTTAACAATTGATAGGCGAGAAACTAATCATTATCATGCAATTGAAAACATGAGTAGAGATGAGATTGAAACACGCCTAAAAGAATTAAGAGAACAACATCCCCAGATGTTCGTGGATGCAGATTATGAGGTTGTAAATGACAAAGAAACCCGAAAGTCTATTGTGGACAAAAGTCAAAGAGAAGATGCCTCCCCATTGGTTCAAGACGAGAATTGAAAACCGAGTAGGCGAGGGTGTACCTGATGTGTTTGTGTGTGCAGAAGGCGTATCTTTTTGGATAGAACTAAAAATAACGAAAACTAACCGAATTAATATTAGCTCAGGTCAAATAGCTTGGAATTACGCCTATTCTCAATCGGGAGGTGTTAGTTTTTTCTTAGTTAACCTTCCCTTAAACAAGAACCTATATTTGTTTGAAGGGAAGGAAGGTCGGGGGTTAAAGGACAATGGTCTGGCTACCACTGGGTCGGGTCTCGTGGTCCCTTGTCTGTGGTCGGGTTCTGATTGGTCGGGACTATTCGGGACCATGTTAAACTTTTCACGGGGTCGGGTCGGGAGGTTCCTGGAGTCGGGTTCCAGGTCGGGGGTTCAAACTAATCGGGGCCCGGTGGTTTCTTCACAAGAGTTAATGTCTAGGATGATAAGCAGCTAGTACCTGGTCCTTCCTGGTACCTGGAAAAAATCCCCAGGCGGTGAAGCCCGGGGTACTTATTATTTAACGATTTCTAAATTTGAGGCCCCTTTTTTCAACAAGGCCTTTTTGATGCAACTACCATCCACATAAAAATGAAAAGACCTATCACCATTTTCAAGTTTGCGATGTGTTACCGAATGAGATACGAAGTTGTGCGAGTTGCTCGCCGAACTCCCCACAAGAACTTCAACTTCCCCTGTGTTCTTCACTCCGTACGACTTGCCCGATTTATAAATGCAAGCCGTAATTTTATTCCAGATTGGATATTGTCTCATTGTTCTACCTTTCTATATTTGGCTATTATAGGAATAATAAAAAGAGGAATTATGCAGCCAAGAACAATCCCCCCCACCATGCCTTGCAACGCAGGGTCGACCACCGCTCCGACACCATCGGAAACAGTGTTCCCAATCCCCGCACCAACGACAGCCCCAACGCCCGCCTGAAAACGAGCGGGCAAATAACGCTCAACCGATAAACCAGTAAAAGCCCCAAGAATAAGAACGCCATTATCAAGAAGCCCAAAAATTAAACCATCCATTTGATTTTCTCCTTTTTTGTTGACATTAATTAATTATACCATGTTTTAAGATGTGTGCAAGTTTTAAAAAAATAAAGCCCCGACCAGAGAAAGAGTCGGGGCTAACGAGTCGGGCGCATGGCAATAAAGCTGCGTTTCCTTATCGCTCGGGGCCAGGACATGTTGTCAACAACCTGACCCAGAATTCGGGGTTCCAGGTCGGGGCAGCTAGAAAAGCCGCCGCCACCATTTGATCGGGGGTCGGGTCTGGTAATATTCGGTGGCCCTGGTGATAACTTCTCTATCCCGTTCAAGTTTGTTTATCCTGGAATGTAATCTTTTTATTTCAGCTCGTAGCCTTCTTATTGTGTGTTGGTGTAAGGCGAGAGCCGAGGGAGTTACCTCTTCTTTCTTTTGAAAAGGTAAAACCCTGGGCTGAATTTTCGGCATACTTCCTCCTATGCTCTATATACTTCCAAAGCTTTCTCAAACTCCATAGTGTTTAAAATTTCCGTAACTTGTGGATTTTTCTCTTTCCATTTCTCTATAAGAGAGGGGGTGATAGGAATATTGGATTTCCATTCCCATACTTCCTTTCCCTTCTTAAAGAGAATTTTCTTTTTGAAAGCTTTCTTTAGTCGTCGGGAAGCAAGAAGTATTTCCACTTCATCTGCCACCCAATATTCTAAACAGAAAGGATGTGCTAGGTCTTTCCATTCTTCGGGTCGGGAGGACATAGTATCTACATTTTTTGCAAGATAATCTTCTACTTGCTTTTTGGTGGTCGGGACATTTTTTTCCCAATACACATAATCGCTTCCCCCGTGACCATCATTAGTAAGAGTAGCACTAAACACTCCATTAATATAAAGTTTTGCCTCAAAGCAATTCGTTTCTTGTGAAGCAAACTCTGCGTGTTTCAGATTTTTTAGTTCTAGTTTCATGTCGTATTTCTCCTTTGTTTCGTTGACAATATAATTATTATATGGGATACTATGGTATTGTCAACAACAAACGGAGAAAAATAATGAAGAAAATATTTTTAGGAAATGTCGGTGTCGATAGTGGTCAGTTAATGATAACCGACCCTTGTTATGTCAATGACTTTGAAAGTAATGAGTTTGATGATGTAAGAAGATATCAACACAAAGAAACAAAAGACATCTTACAGTATGGAAAAGACTTCATACATTACGAACAAGTAATTCCAAAATATAAAATGACTATGAATGAATTAAATGCAAAAGGTATTTTTGAAGCAATGCCTAGAAGAAATTTGGACAATAGTTATTCTTATAATGGAGCGTGTCATCAAACTTGTTATGATGAAAATCAAGGTGGAGAGTTAGGCAATGCGTTAGGTGTTGCCTTTTCTACGCATGATGATGGTTGTTATTCTGTGTATGGTTATATGAATGATGATAACAGAATAATGAAAGTTGAAATTATTATGGGAGATGAATAATGGGTAGATATTATCAAGGAGATATAGAAGGCAAATTTTGGTTTGCCATTCAATCAAGCGAAGATGCGAATTTCTTTGGTTGTTTGGGTGAGCCAAGATTTCTTTCTTATGGATTTGAAACAGAAGATTTGCCAAACATAGAAAAAGGATTGAAAGAGTGCGTTGAAGTATTGGGTAACAATCGAATACGCAATAAGCTCGATAAATTCTTTGAGAGGAAAGATGGGTATAATGATGAGATGCTCATGAAAGAATTCGGGTGGTCAAAAGAGAGAGTTCGCTATCTTCTTACGTGGTATGCTCGAGCACTACTCGGAGAACAAATTCGGGACAGTGTGAAAAAGCAAGGACATTGTTACTTTGAAGCCGAATTATAAAGAGGAGTTTCTCCGAAGAAAAACCCCCGATGTTTAGTCGGGGGTTTTTTTATGGTCGGGGTCGGGGTCGGGTCTAGTAAGTATCGTAATAAACCTGGTCCAGTCTGTCCGGATCAATCTTAAATCTATATTGTTCCTGGTGGCGGCCATAACCATCGGTAAACTTGATTGGGCCTTCGGCCTGGGTCTTCTCCTGGTCCTTAACAATTATTCCGGATTCCAGGAAACCATTGCACCAACGGCCGACGCTGCCTTCTAATTGAAGCCAAGCCCCAGAGTTTATACACTCTAGGGCCTGGATTACTTCGCCTTCAAAATCTTCCATATCCATTAGTCATCACCTAATTCAATGACATGATGTCCGTTGTCAGAGTTATCGCCGTCATTTTCATCTTTACCAAAATACATGGAATGAGATAAAAAGTTTTTTGAAGATACATATTCTTTATCTTTAAGATATCTGTATTTAAAATCTTCTGTTGGATAATCTGACAATGCTTTAATAAATTGTATCATAACATTTTGAGGCTCTAACCTAGAAAGTGGGTCGCTTCCTTTGCCTTCATGTAATTTTAAAATTTTCATTTTAAAATCAATCGCCCAACCTTTTGCAAAGTCTGCGAACTTTTCTCCGCCCCAATGATGGAATAAAACTACACTTTCGCCACCCCATTCCATGTCTTTATTTTTGAATTGTATGGATACTCTATCACCCATTTTTTTTCTCCTCAAATCTATAAGTCATACATAACCCTATTAACTCGTCACGAGTTAAATTGTTTAAGTATTCCCAATGTTGAAGTTTTTTATCAAAGCGTTCGTCTTTAGATTTCTCTTCATCAATCGCTTTTTCTCCTTTAGTCACTTTTTTTCTCCTATGTTGTTGACATTATATTTATTTTAATGGTAAAATATGGTATTGTCAACAATAATGGAGAAAAATAATTATGAAAAACTTAATGAATAAAACAAGAACCGCAGAAAATCCATACGCTACCTTCCAAAATGGTAGCTTTGTTAGTCATGTTATTCGAGCGTATTCTACCAAACAAGACGAGTTTTCTCGTTGGTATACGGTTGCAAAATCTGATATGACTCATGGTCGATATGAAGAAGGTGACGAATACATAAAAGAAATTACGGATAATCTTGAGTTAGTGTATGCATCGCCTGAATTTATAGAGCAATATCCTAAATTAACTTTTAAATATCAAGTAAAAGAAAAACTTAAAAAAGATGGACTAAATGAGGAGTGGATGAATAACTATCTTGAAATAATTTAATAATTTTTCTTAACCGAAAAAAATGGGTCGGCCTTCGGGTCGGCCTTTTTTTATTCCAGGTATCGGGTCGGGTTAATCGGGTCGGGTCGAGCGGCATCAGGACCTGGTTCAGCTCTGCCAGTATAAGATTAATAATAATTAATACCAGGTATGATAACTGGTGCCTGGTTACTGGGCCGAAAATTTGCCCAGTAGATAAGACAAGGGCAACGCTTAGGCGTTGCCCTTCATTGGAGGTAGTCCAAATTCACATTCTAAAACATTGTCAATTCCTAAGACCAGGTCACTTTTATTTATCTTTTTTTCTGTGTAGTAAGTTAGTAAATCCGTATTATCTAAAGCTTTTAATAAATAAAAACGTGCCCATTTTTCGCCTTGTTCTGAGTATCTTTTATCGGTTAATATTCTAGTCATTGCGTATTTAATTATTTCTTTGTCATAAGACATTTTTTCTCCCCTTATTAATTTTTAAATATTGCTTAACAAATTCTTTTTCTAAAGAATGTAATTTCTCTTTTAATATTTTTAATTCTTCTTGAGTATATTTCATTCTCTCTTTTTGATATTCTTGAGAGTCAATATTATCTTTTATTTTTCTTATTAAATCATATTGCTCACAAATATTTTCATTTTTATTATAAGTCATAGTTCTAACTTTCATTTTAAAGGGGCGAAGTAAATCGCCCCTTGTTATTGGTTAATATATGGATAGCTTTTTTATTTTCAAATAACCTTCAATAAACGCTACACATTCTTGGAGTGTGTCATAGTGTCCAAGCGTAGTTTCTATTTTGTATTCTATAATTGGTTTTATAGTGAAAATAGTTTTATCCATGCCCCATGGCTGAGTCTTAGTAATAAGAAAATTTTCATCTAATAAAGTGAATACATGGTATTCTTTATTTTGAAAAAAACTTTTTGTGCCATTGGCAAAGTATTTTTTATTATTTCTTTTTAGTTCTTGTAAGTTCATAGTTCTAACTTTCATTTTAAAGGGGCGATTTATTTCGCCCCTTATTATTGGTTAATCGAAGAAAAGAGTATTTATACTTAAGCGTTCTTGCTTGTGTGCTTTGCGTATTGACTCTTTTACATGGACAATTTGTTTTTCAATTACAAACCACTCGCCCTCTATTGTATCGTGGAAATTAAGAACCTCTTTAGCTTTTTTAAGGAGTGCTTCATTCCCTGTAATAATAGCCCTTGCCTGTTTATTCTTTTCGATTGCTATTCTTACTTCGTCAGCAAAATCCGAATTATTATATTCTGGAAGTTCGCTTTGTTTTTTAGTTTTCTTAACCATTTTACTTCTCACTTTCTAAAGCTTAATTGCTTTAATATCTATGATATTACCATGATATTCCATGATATGTCAAATTAATAATATAAAAAACTTAACTTTTTTTCAGCTGCATGATGGTAGTAACTACAATAATAACCTCGGTAATTTTTACCTCGGTCGCCCTTCGGGCGGGCGGGGCTAGGAGTCCCAAGCCAAGGGCAAAAAGATAACGGGATTATTTAAACCCCCGACCCCCCTAAATCGGGCGGCTTTCTTCTAATTTGCGCAGTAAATTAGTGATTTGGACATATCATTTGATATATATTCAAAATTCGCTATATTGGTCCCATGTTCAACGCACCAGAAGAAGTGATCCGTGAAGTATTGGCTTTGGAGGAAGCTAAGAAGAACTTGGCTATCCGTCAAAAGGCCCAGGATAGTTTCATGGATTTTGTGTTACATGTCTATGATGGCTTTATAAAGGGGTCCCATCACTTAAAGGTAGCAGAGAAATTCGAACAGTTGTCCAAGAACCCTGGTTCCCGGATCATTGTCAACATGCCACCCCGTCATACCAAATCAGAATTTGCAAGTTATTTACTTCCGGCGTGGTTAATTGGAAAGAATCCTGCCCTCAAGATTATTCAGACCACGCATACGGCGGAACTGGCGGTGCGCTTTGGGCGTAAGGTGAGGAACCTTATGGAGCTGAAAGAGTATAAGGAAATTTTTCCCGATGTGGAGTTACGCGTGGATTCGAAGGCAGCTGGTCGGTGGGAAACGGATCAAGGAGGGGAGTATTATGCGGCGGGTGTTGGTGGAGCGATCACGGGTCGTGGAGCGGATTTGCTGATTATTGATGATCCGCATTCGGAACAAGACGCGTTGTCGGAGAGCGCAATGGAGCACGCGTATGAATGGTATACTTCTGGTCCGAGGCAAAGGCTTCAACCGGGAGGCTCCATCGTGATCGTGATGACACGGTGGTCATTGAAAGATTTAACGGGGAAGTTAATTAAGGCGCAAGCAGCGGATCCCATGGCGGACAATTGGGATATGGTGGAGTTTCCGGCGATACTACCGAGCGACAATCTGCTATGGCCGGAGTATTGGAAGAAGGAGGAACTGTTAAAGGTCAAGGCATCGTTGTCCTTGAGCAAATGGAATGCGCAATGGCAACAAAATCCAATTGCAGCGGAAGGAGCGATCATCAAGAAGGAATGGTGGAACGTGTGGGAGAAGGACAACATTCCGCCGGTGAGTTATATTATGCAGAGTTATGACACCGCGTTTTCGAAAAAGGAGACCGCGGACTATAGCGCGATAACCACCTGGGGTATCTTTAAAAGAGATGAAGGGGGCCCTGACAATATTATACTGATGGACGCGCAACGGGGACGATGGGACTTTCCCGAATTAAAAAGTAAAGCAAAAGAGGAATGGAAATATTGGGAACCCGACATGGTACTGATAGAAGCAAAGGCCAGTGGGACCCCGCTCACGGACGAGCTTCGTACGATGGGGATTCCGGTGGTGAATTATACACCGAGCAAGGGGAAGGACAAACACACACGGATGCACATGGTAGCCCCCCTATTCGAATCCGGCATGGTATGGGCGCCGATGAAAAAATTTGCGGAAGAGGTGATCGAGGAGTGTTTGGCATTTCCCAATGGGGACTACGACGATTATTGCGATAGTATGAGCATGGCACTTATAAGATATCGTAAGGGGGGATTTATTAAACTTGACAGCGACCTCGAAGATGAGGAACCTGTAGCAAGAGTACAACCTCGAATGTACTATTAACATGGGAGAAAAAACATGGAATGGTTAAAAGGTAGAATGAAGGAACCCTCAACCTATGCAGGTGTAGGGGTAGGTGTCATTGGATTAGGCATCGTGATTGAAGAGCCTCTTCTTATTTTTGTAGGGATCGGAGCAGCGGTTCTGGCTTTAATTTTGAAGGAGAAAGGAATACTCTAAAATGGCAATTCCTTTAATAGGAGGATTGTTAGGGGCGGTTGGCGAGATCGCGGGTACCTGGGTCAAGGGCAAAATGGAAGAGAAAAAAGCCCAAACCGAGATCAAGGTAGCAAAAGCGAAAGCCGAAGCAACGGTGTACGAGAAGCAAGCGACGGGTGAACTCGACATGGAGAAGTCCCTGACCGACCAGATGGGAGGCTCCTGGAAAGACGAGGCGTGGACGATATTTTTTATTGTGGTATTGGCCGGGTGCTTTTTGCCCTGGACGCAGGACGCGGTAAAAGAGGGCTTTGTATTTTTAGATGAGAGCACACCGGATTGGTTTGCGAATTGTATTTATATTTCCATTGCCGCAAGCTTTGGCTACCGAGTAGGGAAAGCCGGTATGGGCATGATAGGCGTGGCAAAGAACGGAAACAAGATAGCGACAAAAAAACCAGTTAAAAAAACAGGGAAATAAACCATGGCAGAACGATTACCTCCTTCCCAAATTGACACTCCACTGCCAGGCGCAGGGATGCCGGTAGGGGAAGACCTAATCGAGGAGGACGTAGAGGTCGAGGAAGTCGAAGAGGAACCCTCCGAAATTACCGAACAAGAAGACGGGTCCGTGGTCTTGGATTTTGAAGGCGCGGTCGCCGAAGAAATGCTCTCTGAGCAAGACGCCAATCTAGCGGAAGCGTTGGACGAACGCGTGCTTATGGAGATATCAAGCGAGCTTGTCGCTCAATACAAGGAAGATCGTGAAAGTCGCCAGGACTGGGAAAACTCTTATTCCGAAGGACTGGAGCTATTAGGACTGAAGTATCAGGAACGCGAAGAACCGTTCCGTGGAGCAAGTGGTGTCACGCATCCGGTGATAGCCGAAGCGGTAACACAGTTTCAAGCGCAAGCGTATAAGGAATTATTACCGGCATCTGGGCCCGTACGCGCCGAGATCGTCGGAGCGAATACCCCGGAGATAGAAGCACAATCCCAACGAGTGCAGGATTTTATGAATTATCAGATTATGCACGTCATGGAGGAGTACGACCCGGAACTGGATCGGCTTTTGTTTTATTTACCATTAGCAGGAAGTGCTTTTAAGAAAATTTATTTTGATGACAATTTGGATCGCGCGGTGGCACGCTTTGTGCCGGCGGATGATTTAGTGGTTCCATACAACGCCACGGATTTATATTCATCAGCGCGGGTGACGCATGTCATTCGTATGCTGGAAAACGAAGTACGGAAACTCCAGGCAGGAGGGTTCTACCGGGACGTGGAATTAGAGCCATACGAACTGGATAATGAGTTACGGGACAAAGAACGAGAACTCTCAGGAATATCCAAAACATCCGTTGATGATGATTGCACTTTAATAGAAGTGCACACCAACCTGGACATTCCTGGTTATGAGCATAGGGATCCTGTTGAGGGGCAACCAACTGGAATTAAACTTCCGTATATTATAACAATTGATTTGGAGAGCGCAAAAGTGCTTTCTATCCGTCGTAACTGGAAAGAGGGTGATGAGTATTATAAAAAGCTACAATACTTTGCCCATTACAAATTTTTGCCAGGACTAGGGTTTTATGGATTTGGACTATTACATATGATAGGTGGCTTGGGTCGTTCCGCCACCTCCATCCTTCGTCAACTCATTGATGCAGGCACACTTGCCAACCTCCCCGCTGGCTTTAAGGCCAGGGGCATTCGCATCCGTGAGAGTGATGAACCGTTGTCTCCCGGTGAATTCCGCGACATTGATGTACCCGGAGGAGCTTTAAAAGAAAGCATTCTCCCTCTCCCTTACAAAGAACCCAGCCAAACATTAATGCAATTGCTAGGTTTTGTGGTGGATGCCGGGAGACGATTTGCGGCCATTGCTGATATGCAAGTGGGTGATGGTAACCAGCAGGCAGCTGTTGGTACCACTGTTGCTTTATTGGAGCGAGGCTCCAAAGTTATGTCTGCTATTCAAAAACGTTTACACTACGCTCAAAAACAAGAATTTCGTATGCTAGCCAAAGTGTTTGCAGAGTCCATGCCACCGATGTATCCCTATAATGTCTGGGGAGCGGAAGCCTTTGTAAAACAAATGGATTTTGACGACAGGGTGGATGTACTCCCCGTATCCGATCCGAATATTTTCTCTATATCACAACGACTAGCATTAGCACAAACCCAATTACAATTGGCGCAATCTAACCCACAGATGCACAATATGTATGAAGCATATAGAAGGATCTATGAAGCTGTTGGTGTGCAAAATATAGAGGCTTTGCTCCCTCCCCCTCAACCACCACAGCCGACGGATCCTTCTATAGAAAACGCACGCGCTATTATTCAGGAAAATTTGACGGCTTTTAAAGAACAAGACCAGGACGCACATATTGCCGCGCATTTATCCTTTATGAAAACACCCGTGGTAGGGTCAACACCGGCAATTTTTGCTTTACTTCTTGCCCATATCTGTGAACATATTGCCTTTAAAGCGAGAGGAGTAGCGATGATGGAAGCCGTAACAGCTGCACAAGAAGCGCAAGCAACAGGGCAACCCGAACCTTTAATAGATGGCGAGGCCCGTGTCGCAGAATTAATCGCGCAATATACCGAAGAAGTTTTTGCCGCCTTGATGCCTCCAGGAGGCGATCAGGTGGATCCATTGGTCACGTTACGGGAAAAAGAATTAGATATTAAAGCCGCCGATATTCAACGTAAAGCATTAGAGTTTGATGCGCGTATGGAATTTGAAGCCGATCGAGAAGCAGGGCGACAAGAAATTCAACGCGAAAACATAGATTCTCGTGAGGATATTGCACAATTGCGTGCGCGTATAGCTCGAGAAAAGTTAGCAAAAGATTATAAGGTAGGGAATTAATGGTAAGAACAAGTGCAAATAAAGTGGAGGCGAGATTGGACACACATGAAGCGGTATGTGCGGAGAGATGGCGAGAAACCATTACTCGTATTAAACGAGTGGAGGCTATTATGATTGCTTTTTCCGGAACAACCATTGTAATGCTTGTCACCATGTTATGGAGGATGTGATGAAACGACCTCAAGGATTAGCAGGGCAAATGGCTAGACAAATGCACACAACGAAAGGCGCGGCGAAAGGAATGTTAGCTAAAGCTAAAAAAATGAACGACAGAGAAGGTTTTCAAGCCGGGGGCCCCGCTCATCATAGCCCCAGTAGCGGGGTCCGGCGTCTAAGCGATAGCACTCACCAGGCACGTCCTCGGTATTTTGTCCGAGGAGGAGGGGTCGCTGTCAGAGGTAAAACTTATAGAGGAGTATCGTAAATGACAAAAAACGAACAAAAGGCTCGTAATTATTTTTATGATAGTAAAGGGTCAACGGATTATTCGGCCACCATGTCTTTTAAAGAATTTTTTTCACGGGTATGGCCAGGTATAAAAGGAAAGGCAGAAGGAGGTGTGAGCCTCCAGTTTGACGAAGGCGAAGTCGCAGAAACCATGTTCCGTGGTGGAGCAGGTTTCAAAGGACATTTTTAACAAAGGAGAAAAACTATGAAGACAAAAAAATATCGTGGCGGAGGTCAAGGATACGCGGATAGAGAAGACGAATCTCTAGGAATGCGTACTGGAGCCGAACGCACTAAACGCCAAAGCATGAGAGATCGTCGTGATGAGTCTTATGGTGCTTGGGGAAGACGCCCTAACCAGATGATTAATCGTAACGATGGCGGAGGAGTAGACGCTACAGCAATGGCTTTAGAGGACGCAGAACTTATGAATGTGGTAGCTGTAGAAGATGCAAAGAGTAATCTGGACGTAGCTACAGATAAACCTTCTTATGATTATAATAAAGGCGGTTTAGGTGCAAGAGCAATTTCAGATGAAGATAAAAGAATGGTTAAACTTCTTCTTGGCGAAGGCTCAAAAAATATATCAGAGAGCGATAAAAGAATGGCTAAACTTCTTCTTGGCGAAGGCTCAAAAAATATATCAGAGAGCGATAGAGCTAGAGCTAAAAAAATAGTCGACGACTTTCGTAAAGAGTCATCTGAGTCGCATAACGCTAAAGGTGGCGTTGCTTCTTTTGCTAGAGGTGGTGTTGAAGCGGCAGACAAAGAAGGTAGTCGTCTCAGTGTTTCAATGGAAAAACAAGAAGATGCAGGTTTTTCTCCATCTGAAGCGGATTTTAGAGAACAGCATAAATTAGCTCTTGAAGGAGTAATGGATGTTGGTGCTGATGTTACCATCGTTCAAGGTCATGATTCACGGGAACAATTAGGTGAAACCGATGGTGTCCGTGGTGGTGGTGCAGCGATTAGAGGAAAGAATTTTCACGGAGTTAGTTAATGGCGACAGATCCTGTCAGCTTTGCGTATGCGACATTGAAAGCAATACAGCAAAGAAAGGAATTAACCGAACAAGCCATTCTTGATGGTGGTCCCCAAAATATGGAGGATTATCGTCAATTAACAGGGGAACTGAAAGGCTTGCAATTTGCAGAGCAGGAAATTAAGGATGCTCTGGGTAAATATGAGAAGGAAGAATGAGATGGCTAAAACACTTTATGTGCCCGACCATGTTGCCAAAAAAGGCAAAACAAAAGAGAAGATGAATGTAGAACCGTTGTATATAAAACCAGAAGCAAAGGTTTTGGATCCGACGTTAATTGAAAAGACACTAAAGGAACGACTACCTCAGCCGACCGGCTGGCGTATTTTAGTGATGCCCTATATGGGGAAAGCAACCACGGATGGAGGAGTTTTTATCCCAGACGCTACACGCGAACGGGAACAGGTGGCAACGGTTGTTGCCTATGTACTAAAGATTGGACCACTGGCTTATCAAGATCCATCAAAGTTTGGTGAGAACGGTAAGCCCTGGTGCAAAGAAGGCCAATGGGTTTGCATTGGTCGTTACGCAGGATCACGTTTCAAAATAGAGGGCGGCGAAGTTCGGATTCTTAATGATGACGAAATCATTGCCACTATTATGGAACCTGATGATGTTAAACATGTCTAGAAAGAAGAAAGTAACCAAGGAGCATTGACATGCAACAAGAAGCAAAACTCGACGTCGGCGATGCCGAAGAAGAAGCTGTAGAAGTGGATTTGAAGGAAAAACCTAAAACGCCACAAGAACAGCTTGACCTCGTACCAAAGGAAGAATCGAAAGAAGAACCCAAGGAAGAGGTTAAAGAAGAAAAGAAAGAAGAAGAGCTGGAAGAGTACAGTACCGGCGTAAAGAACCGTATTGACAAACTAACAAAGCGTATGCGTGAAGAGGAGCGTCAAAAAACCGCCGCTACCCAATACGCTAATAGTGTTAAAACAGAAAATGAGCAGCTTAAATTACGTTTAGATAATTTAGACAAAGGATATCAGGAAGAATTTGGGGGACGAATAGACTCCCAGATCACCAGTGCTAAACGAGCATTTAAAGATGCTCATGAAGCAGGAGATGTGGATAGAATGGTGGAAGCACAAGAAGCTTTAGCCAGTTTAACTGTGGAGAAAGGCAAATTAAAAAAACCTGTGGCCGATGATAAAGGAACAGTTGCCCCAACTCAACCCGCTCCTGGGACCGCACCACCCGTGCAGGCTCCTGGAACCCCACCACCAGCGGCGCCTCCTGATCCTCGTGCAGAGGCTTGGGCGGCTAAAAACCACTGGTTTGGTCAAGATGAAGTTATGACATATGCCTCATTTGGTATCCACAGACGCTTAATTGAGGATGAAGGGTTTGACCCTCAGACGGAAGACTATTATAGTGAGCTCGATAAACGAATGGCTGCTGAATTCCCTCATAAGTTGGGAAAACAGGCAGGAAACGGGGGAAGTCGCAAAGTAGCGTCCGCTGAATCTTCCAGATCCCGCAACAAAGGTGGACGAAAATCTGTGCGGTTAACGCCTTCACAAGTAGCTATAGCTAAAAAGCTGGGTGTACCGCTTGAAGAATACGCTAAATATGTGAAGGAGTAGAGAGATGACTGAAGAAAATAAAATGGAGAACACAGCTCCCAAAAAGGATACGAGAATAGATCGTGCTCAGGATACTCGCGAAAAACATGCACGCAAAGGCCCCTGGAAACCCCCTTCTACTTTGGAGGCACCTAAACCACCTGAAGGATATATTCATCGGTGGATAAGGACAGAGGTTATGGGTTTTGATGACCGTAAGAACGTTTCTGCCAAAATACGAGAAGGGTGGGAATTAGTACGCGGTGATGAACATCCAGATTTTGATGCACCAACCATAGAAGATGGGAAACATGCAGGGGTTATTGGAGTAGGAGGATTAGTATTAGCTAGGATCCCTATTGAAATCGCGGAAGAGCGCAGTAAATACTACCGGGATAGAACCCGCAATCAAATGGCCGCTGTTGACACCGAGTTAGCTCGAAATCAACATCCGGCAATGGCTATTCATAAGCCAGAAAGAGAATCTCGTGTAACTTTTGGCGGCTCTCCTAATAAAAAAGAGAGCTGAATTTTAATTTGACCGTATGGAGGTATAATTATGGCAAATATTAATGGAAGTTTTGGCCTCCGTCCTATCGCTAAATTAGGACAAGGAGCCAATTCAACCGGTAATGCTAATTATACAATGTATGAAATCGCGAATGGCAATACTAACGCCATCTATAAAGGTAGCCCCGTTATCCCGTTAACTACAGGATATATTGATATTGTGGGTGCTGCCGCAGGTGGAAGCGTTAGTTTGGCAGGAGTGTTCATGGGTTGTGAATATGTGGCGAGCACTACCGGTAAAATGACTTTTAGTAACTACTGGCCTGGGTCAGGAGCAGACAGCAATCATCCGATTAAAGCGTATGTTGAGGATGATCCTATGGCGCTGTTTGTTATAGCTACTGATGCTACATGGACAAGTAAGGCAACTGCTATCGCTGATAGATTTAAAAACGCACAATTTGCGACAGCGACAAGTGGAACCGCCGCTACTGGACTTTCGTCCGCGTCAATAGACATTAGCACTGCTGCTACAACCGGCCCTGATTTTCATTTGAGAATAATGGGATGGGTTGACGATCCGTCAAACGCGGATTTCACTGCCGCAGGTGTTGGTGTTATTGTTCGTCTTAATAATCACTTTAACTCACCGAATGGTTCTGCTAATGCAGGTACAACCATTTCGGTAACTGGTATATAGGAGGTTAAATTATGGCTATATCTAGAGCACAGCTAGCGAAAGAGCTAGAACCTGGTCTCAACGCCTTATTTGGTCTTGAGTATGCTAGGTACGAAAATGAGTCCGCTCAAATCTTTGATACTGAATCTTCAGAACGTGCTTTTGAAGAAGAAGTAATGTTGTCTGGATTTGGTGCGGCACCCGTAAAATCAGAAGGTACTGCGGTAACTTTTGATGATGCACAAGAAGCTTACACTGCAAGGTATAATAATGAAACTATTGCTCTTGCTTTCTCAATAACAGAAGAAGCTATTGAAGATAATCTTTATGATCGTCTTGCTTCTCGTTATACAAAAGCACTAGCAAGAAGTATGTCACATACTAAGCAAGTGAAAGCAGCGGCTATTTTAAACAACGCTTTTGATAGTGGTTTTACAGGTGGAGATGGAGTGGAACTTTGTTCTACTGCACATCCATTAGTTAATGGTAGTACCTTAGCTAATGAGCCTAGTACAGCTGCGGATCTAAACGAAACCAGTCTTGAAAATGGTTTAATTGACATTGCTGGTTATGTTGATGAGCGTGGTTTAAAAGTGTCTGTTAAAGGCACTAAATTGATGGTTCCAGCGAATCTTCAATTTGTAGCAGACAGGTTATTAGAATCAACCCTACGTCCAGGAACAGCGGACAATGATGTTAACGCTACCAGAAATATGGGAATGCTTCCCGATGGCTATGCAGTTAACCATTTCTTAACTGATACTGACGCTTGGTTTATCAAAACAGATGCTCCTCGTGGATTTATCCACTTTGAACGTCTATCTTTGTCTACCAAGATGGAAGGAGATTTTGATACAGGTAATGTAAGATTTAAAGCCCGTGAGCGTTATAGCTTCGGTTACTCAGATCCACGTTGCGTGTATGGTTCTCCAGGAGCGTAGTAACTAATTGAGTGGGGAGCACATCTCCCCACTCTCTCGGATTAACTAGCTCTAGCGACTGGCCGAGCAGACGCTTACGAAGACTCTAGAGCAAACCCTTTCGTAAGGAGGTAAATACGATGGCGAATACACACTTTTCAGGTCCTGTATTATTTTCTAATGCACGACCTACTTTAGAAAACTTAAATATTGCAGCATGGCCAGATCAAACTATGTTTATAGATGATTTTTTGCGTGTTGCATTTGATGATGCAACAGCAGCAGATGTAATTCTTTGGACTGTAGTTAAAGACTCAGGTGCTTCGGTTGATATAACTGCGGACGCACTTAATGGAATAGCTGCTCTTAATTCAACAGCAACTACTGACGATGATGGTGCGTCTATACAAGGGAATGAAATTTGGGGTCTGCCTTCAACAGCAGGTCAAAAACTTTATTTTGAAACTCGTATAAAAACGGCCGATGCAGATCAAATGGACATATTTGTTGGTGTTTGTGAAAACTTTGCTACAAATCCAGAAAATATTTTTACGTCAGCTAATAGGATTGGTTTTCAAATAGACGATGGGGATGCAACTCCTCATTTGATTACTGAATCTAGTGGAAGTGAAACAGATACTACATTAACAGGTACTACTTATGATCTTTCAGACGATACTTTTGTAACTCTTAGTTTTGTTGCTACTAAAGGAACTTCTACAGATGTAGTAGAATTCTATGTTAATAGAACTAAAGTGGGGACACATACTACGAACGTTCCTACAGCAAACATGGCGTTAGCAGCAGGATCTGTTTCTGGAAATGCTTCAGGAACAAAGATAACAAGTATTGATTATATCTGGGCTGCTCAAGATCGTGGTGTTAGTTATTAAGGAGGATAAAAATGGCTAAATCAAAAAAAGAAGAAGCAAAAAGTTTTTTAGACAAAGCAGTAAAAAAAGTTTCTAAAACTTCTCAGTCTTCTCTTCCACGTCGAGGTAGTTCTGAATATAAAAAATTAGTTTTATTAGGAAAAATAAAGGAGTAAGTTATGGCTGATACTGATACCAATACTGTCATTATGGATGGCCCTCAGAAGTATGTAGCTTCTTTTGTTCACACATATGTCGATGCCGGTGAAGGTACGCCCGTTGAAAAAATAGATGTTTCTGGCTTATCTAAAAACCCTGTCAATGGAAACGATTGCATAGGAGTACGTATTAATAAGATTTGGTACTCTACTATAGGGTTAAGCGTTATAATTAATTGGTTTGCAACTACGCAAGTTAGGGCGATACAACTTCCAGAAGATTATAGTGATGTTTTAGATTTCTCTAGTTTTAGTGGATTACCTAACACAACTACTTTTGGTAGTGGAGGAGCAAACGGAGACGTGTATTTTGGAACAAAAAACGAAGCGGCTAATGATGGTTATACTATTGTACTAGAGTGTATAAAAGTATACGCTAAAGATAATACATAGGAGGTTATTATGGCCCGATTTAATACCGTTCTTAATGTTTCGGCGAGAAATGCCAATAAAAGTAAACTTAATCCTGATGGTAAAGCTTACGTTTACATGCACGGGGGAGTTCACTCCCCCGATGCACGTCCTAAAAAACGTTATAATATAGGCGGAGGCAACTGGATACAAAAAGCTAATTTAAAAAAAGGAGCTTTTACCAAACAAGCCAAAAACGCTGATATGAGCGTTCAAGGTTTTGCTAATAAAGTGACAAAAAATCCTGGGGATTACAGTCCTACAACGGTGAGACGCGCACGATTGGCACAGACCTTTAAAAAGATGGCGAAAGGATAAATAGATGGCAACTTCTGGTTCTTCTGACTTCAACCTAAATATGGCAGAAATAACCGAGGAAGCTTTCGAAAGATGTGGTTTGGAGCTTCGAACCGGTTATGACGCCCGTACTTCTAGGCGTTCTTTAAATCTTTTGTTTGCTGAATGGGCGAATAGGGGTTTAAATCTATGGACAGTGGAAAAACTGACGCAAACCGTAGCGCAGTTATCCACTACTTCTTCAATTGCTTCTTATCCTGTTGGCACTATTACTTTAAATGTTGGAGCGTCAGCGGCTTTTACTATTGGAGAAACGCTTACTGGAAATTCAACAGGTGCGACCGCAAACCTTATTACAAAACCTACAGCGACAACAATGACTATTACAGTTCCTGTAGGGATTTTTACAAGTGCCGACACCGCATTAGAAGGAGGAACAAGTGGTGCCACCACAACAGTTACATCGACTCCTAGTTTAGAAGATGCCCAGGCGACAGTGGATATCTTAGAAGCATCCGTTCGAAGAAGTGGATCTGACACCATTATTTCTCGCGTAAGTCGAGGAGATCATTTGGCTATTTCCGATAAAACAAGTCAAGGAAGAGCAACAGAATTTTATATAGATCGTTTAATTACTCCGACCCTTAATATTTGGCCCACGCCTGAAAACTCTACGGATCAGTTAATTTATTATCGTGTAAAACGTATTCAAGACGCAGATGCCAGTGTTAATACGGCTGATATTCCGTTTCGATTTTTACCCTGTTTGGTAGCGGGTTTATCCTATTATATAGCTTTAAAAAAGGCTCCGAACCGTGTGGCAGGATTAAAGGTTATATATGACGAAGAGTTTTATAATGCCGCCGCAGAAGATAGCGAAAGAGCTCCTTTGCGTTTAGTACCAACTTATTCTTCAATGAGGGTTTTGTAAAATGGCTAGATTTGCTTCCGCTAAATGGGCATTAGGTATTTCTGACAGGTCTGGTAGAGCGTATCGTTTAAAAGATATGATTCTGGAATGGAATGGTTCGTTAGTAGGACGCGATGAGTATGAACCAAAACAGCCTCAATTGTATCCGAAGCGTGTCAAATCTGATCCTCAAGCTTTAAGGATTAGCAGAACGGATAGGACGGAACCTCCTGTTGCAGTTTTACTAGGGTATAACTCTTTTAAATCCGGAGATGCGGGTTCGGCTACTATTACCGTTCATCAGCCAGGACATCAAAAAAGCACTGGTGATACAGTACGTTTCCGTGATGTTCTTCCTTTTGATGGCTTTACGGAGAGTATGCTAGAAACAGCGGCAGGTTTTACTATTACGGTGATAGCCGCTACTGGCAGCGAAATTCAATCTAATTTTTATACTTTTACAGCAACTGGTGGAGAAACAGCTACTACTGGGAGTGTTGAAGGAGGAGGTGGCGAAGCTTCGGCAGGACCCGTCACAGTGGAGGCATAATGGCATTTACATTTACAACTTTAAAAACAGCAATTCAGGATTATACTCAAAATACGGAAACGACCTTTGTTAATAATCTTAGTCGCTTTATAGTAAACGCAGAAGAACGCATTCTTAAAGAGTGCCAATTAAGTGATTTTAAAAAATATGTCGCTGGTTCTATGAGTGCGTCTAATAAATTTTTGCAAAAACCAAGTGACTTTTTAGCTCCTTTTTCCCTAAGCGTTATTAACAGCTCTAATAATGAGTTTTTACTTTTTAAACATGTTACATTTATTCAAGATTATACTCCGGATCCTACCACTACAGGGGTTCCTTTATATTATGGAGATTGGAATGATGAAGCTTTTATTCTCGCTCCCACTCCTACCTCAGCGTATAATGCGGAATTACATTACTTTTATCGTCCTACATCTATTACTACTTCCGGAGATGGTACTTCCTGGTTAGGCACCAATGCCGAATTAGCTTTAATGTATGGCTCATTAGTAGAAGCTTATACCTTTATGAAAGGGGAAGAAGCTTTATTAAAAGTATATAATGATCGTTATATGGAATCACTTAATTGGCTTAAAAACCTAGGAGAAGGAGAAAACACACGGGATCAGTATCGTTATGATGAATTACGAAGGGATGTTCAATAATGTTTAATGCGAATGGGACGGGTGATGTAGGAAGTGTAAATATTTATACATCCCAAGAAGGAGGTCACAGTGCGAAAGATATAGCTGATATGGCTTTAAATAAGATCATGATAGTAAGTAAAGATGCTCCTCCTGTCATACGAGATCAAGCGATTGCTCATCGAGAAAGGTTGAGAGAAATTCTTATTTATTATATGAATAAGATGGCACAAAGTGAAAGAACAACTCTTTGGGCCTTATTACAAAAACAAGGTCATGGAGACATGGCCGAAATAATAAGGAGGCTATAAATGGCAATTAATCAAGCAATGTGTGGTAGTTATAAGAAGGAAATCACTGCCGGAATTCATTTTTGGATGAGTCACTCTCGAACAGGTGCTTCTGTTATAGCAGCTGATACCTTTAAAATAGCTATGTTTACATCAAGTCGAACCGATGCAAATGAGGATTTGACAGCATATACAGCTACAAATGAAGTTAGTGGAACAGCTTATTCAGCAGGAGGGGCCGCTTTAGGAAGTGTAACATTAGGACTATCTGACAATTCTTCTTCTGTCCCTACAGCTTTTCTAGATTTTGCGGATACAACCTGGTCCTCATCCACTATTAGTAATGCTCGTTGTGCAATGATTTATAATTCTACATTAAGCACCGCAGGAACAGGTGGCGATGTTACTCATGCAGCGTACCCAACGGTTGCTGTATTAGATTTTGGTGGGGATAAATCTTCAAGTGCTGGAGATTTTACTATTCAGTATCCAGCTAATGATGCGAACAACGCTGTTATAAGAATTGCATAATCAATGGCCACAACCTATACAGGTTGGGGCAGATATAAGTGGAGTAGTGGCCCCTGGGGGCAACAACTAACCACTGAGACTGTTTCGGCGACAGGAGTTTCAGCAACAAGTGCAATCAGTAGTGTAACTGTTACAGCCGTACAAACTGTAACGGTGACAGTTACTTCTGTTAGCGCCACAACCGATGTCGGCGATACCGGATGGGGCCGTTCTACTTGGGGAAGTGCTGGATGGGGGGCCCCGGTTGGCGTTACCGTTATTGAAGGAACCGGTGTAACCGTTAGTGCTACAGGTGTGGTGGCAGCAAGTACCATTTCAAATGTCAGTATTGTTGAAGGCGGAGGAATTACAGTAGGTATTAGTTCTGGTGTGCAGGCTAGTGGTCTTATCGCCGATATTACAATTGCCCAGGTAGTTGTAGAGGTAACTTCGGTAGAAGCGGCTTCTACTGTAGCGAGTGTGGATGTCGCTTTAGGCTTTGGAGTAACAGGGGTAGAAGCGGTTTCCGCGTTAAGTAGTGTAACTGTTGGTGAAGGAACAGGAGTAACAGTTAGTGCAACAGGCGTTGTAGGGGCTTCAGCTCTAAGCAGTGTAAGTATTACAGAGGGCGCCGGAATAACAGTTAGTGCAACAGGCGTTTCTACAACATCCCATATTGGTAGTGTTAACGTTCCTGATGTAATAATAAGTATTATAGGAGTAAGTGCGGAAGGAATTGTAAGTACTGCAACAGTGTGGTCTGTTATAGATCCTTCGCAAGATGCTAGTTGGGGTGAAATTAGTACAACACAAACTCCAGGTTGGACAGAAATAGCAGCATAGGAGAAAAACATGGCTTCGACATTTACAACAAACTATGGAATAGAAAAAATTACCACAGGAGAACAATCCGGTACCTGGGGCACAACAACAAATTATAATATAAGTATTTTAGATAGAATTGCTTCTTACGCAGCAGTTGCTTTATCCGATGCGTCTACAGCTACACTAACAGTAAGAGCGGCGTCTCCCACAGATGGAGGGGACAATGTTCAGAACGGTATGTATCGTGTTATTAAGTTTACAGGCTCTTTAAGTCAAAATTGTACGGTTACTGTAGCTCCTGCTACTACAACAGCGTATTTTATGATTCAAAATGCCACTACTGGAGGGTATAATGTTATTATGGCCCAGGGGAGTGCGGCTCAAACTGTAACAGTAGCAAATGCTAAAGCTCAAATACTGTATTGCGACGGAAGCGATGAGGTAATTTCTGTTTCGGATAAACTAGATTTAGAAACATTTGATAATATTTCTATTTCTGGGAATACTATTTCTAGTACAAATACTAATGGTAACATTGGTCTGTCTCCCAACGGAACAGGAGAGGTTGTTGTAGGAAATGGTTCAGCAACTGGGAAAGTATCCACAAGTGGGGCTTATGATTTAGAGTTGGACACAAATGGAGGCACAAATTCAAGTAAAATAACTATTACTGATGCGGCTAATGGAGATGTTTCGGTGATTCCAAATGGAACAGGAGAATTAGTTGTTGGAAGTGCTGCTGCCGCTGGTAAGATCACATCTAATGGGGCTTATGATTTAGAGCTAGACACAAATAGCGGTACCAATTCCGGAACCATTAAAATAGTTGATGCGGCCAATGGAAATATTGAGTTAACTCCAAATGGAACAGGAGAAGTTTCTGTTGGAAGTGGTGCTGCTTCTGGTAAAATAACCTCTAATGGTGCTTATGACCTTGAAATAGACACGAATGGTGGTACGAATTCAGGTTCTATAGTGATAACTGATGGGACTAATGGAGATATTACCATAGCAACTAATGGAACAGGTGCTATTCTGTGTTCTGATGATATTCTTCAACGACCTATTTTAAAAGATTATGGGGAAACCCATAATGCACTCGGTGACACAGGAGGAGGGACGGACGATATTGATTTAACTGCTGGTAATGTTGTTTCCGCTACAGTATCAACAGGAACACAAACATTTACTTTTTCAAATCCTACTGCTTCTGCTAATGGTTGCAGTTTCACTTTATTCCTAACCAATGGTGGTTCGCAAACTGTAAACTGGCCAGGAAGTGTAGATTGGGCTTCTGCCACAGCACCTACTTTAACCACTGCTGGTTTAGATATATTAGTGTTTACCACGATAGATGGCGGAACTATATGGCATGGTGCAATAGCAAGTACGGATAGCAAATAATGGGCACTGGCAGCGAAAAGAATAATTGGTGGGCAGCAGCAGGTGCTGCTGGTGGTGGTGGAGATGCTACTTATTTTGGTGATAGTTCTGATGGTACTGTTACTTTTGATGGAACGACAACCGATGGCATGAGTGCTGGTGCATCTAGTTATGGACATTTTTTCGTAGATTGCTCCACAACCAAAGGTTATCCACTTCCTTTATCGGCAGCAACTGATAAATTTTATGAAATAACTGTTGCCAATAAGAGTGGTTCGTATGATGGAGATATGGCACTTAAACAATACTCTGGGTTAACCATTGATGCTGATTATATTTTAACTACTGACCAGCCATGTGCAGGACTAATGGTATTGGTTGATGGAGATTGTACTATTAATGGTTGGCTATCTATGACAGCCAGAGGAGCAAATAGAGAACCTACTGGAGTGGCTAGTGGAGGAATTGATTTACCTGTTAAACCAGCTAGTGGAGGATTAGGGGAAAGTCTAACAGGAGGAGCAGTATTTGATGGATGTGGCACAGCAGTCGTAGCATTAGAAGGAAATTTTCCCAATACTGGAACAGGAAGTATGTTAAATATAGCTAAAGTTGGTATGCCAGCCGATAGTACCAATGATGGTCCAAGCTCTACTTGGAGATATCATAATGGAAAGGATGCTGATAATTACACTGTTTCATCTAGTTGGGGATCAAGACCGACTGATTGTGGAAAATCAGGAGAAGGTGGTGCTGGTGGAGGAAAAAGCATAACTCAGTTAGGTGGTGCTGGTACTTGTTTTTCTGGTGGTTCGGGTGCTGGTGGAGCTTATGCAGGTCAAACCTGCTCGGCAAACAGTTGGGGAGGAGCAGGAACTGCTGGACAAAACAATGGTGATTGGTCTGCTGGAGGTGGCGCAGGAAATCCAGGTGGCGCAGCAACAACTTTTTCAAGTTTTGGAGCAGTAGCAGGAGGAAATGGAACTGGAGGACTAATAATTCTTTTAGTTTCTGGAGATTTAACTATTGGTGCTGCTGGAGGAATATATTGTCGTGGTGTCGGAGGGGCAAGTACCGATACAGGTGGAAATTCTATGACAGGAGCTTCTTCTGGTGGTGGAAATATGATTGTGGGCTATGGAGGAACTTTATCTAATTCAGGCACTATAGATTGCAATGGAGGATTTATTTCTGATGCTGATAATTCAGGAAATGGAAGTGGTGGTTCTAATTATTTGAAAGTACCAAGTGGTGGAGCTGGTTCCGTACAATTAATTAATTTAAACGCATAAAGGATATATTATGGCATACTTAAAAGTAGAAAGTGGAGAAGTTACAAAAACTATTCCTAATATTCGTCAAGAATATTCTAATGTTTCTTTTCCAGGTGGTAAACCTAATCAGGAATTTTTAGATTTACATAAATTAGTAGAGGTGACTCCTGTTACTATTACTCATCCCAATGACAAAGTGGAAAATGTCACTCCCTATAAGGATGGTGATAAATGGTATACACAAAAAGTAACACCATTTTCTGCTCCAACTCCACCCAATACAACAACCGAACAAAAGTGGGAAAGTGTTAGATTTCAAAGAAATGACAAACTAAGAGAATGTGATTATGCTGTGTTAGAGGATTCCAAAGTCTCTAATAAGGATGAATGGAAAACTTATCGCCAAGCATTACGAGATGTTCCTGCAAATAATGCTGATCCTGATAATATATCATGGCCAACTAAACCATCTTAATAAGAAAGGAAGCTACTTGTGCCTCTTGCTAAGATTGTATTTAAACCGGGTGTAAATCGAGAGACTACTTCTTATGGAGCCGAAAATGGATGGTATGATTCTGACCTTATTCGATTTCGTAAAGGTCGCCCAGAGAAAATGGGCGGTTGGTCACGGTTAAGCAGCACCGCTTTTGAAGGAACAGGGCGTTCTCTCCATGTATGGGCCGCTTTAGATGCCTCTAAGTATATGGGTCTTGGAACCGAATATAAGTTTTATGTTGAAGAGGGAGGAGCGTATAATGATATTACTCCTGTTCGTAAGACAGTTACTTTAGGAACAAATCCTTTTACAACGGATGGTGCCGGATCTGGTGTCATAACGGTAACAGATGTAGGTCATGGAGCCGTTGTTAATGATTTTGTGATATATAGTGCTGCCACTGCTTTTGACGGTTTGACAACAGCTGATCTTAATAAAGAGCAGCAAATTACCCAGGTTATTGACGCTAATTCCTATAAGGTAAATACAGGAGGAACTGCTAGTTCTGGCTCAACAGCTGGCGGAGGGTCTTCTATCTTGGCAGAATACCAGATTAACACAGGTTTAAACACGGTGGTTGCTGGTTCCGGATATGGGGCTGGTTTCTGGGGAGGCGTGGTAGCAAGTTATTCGGCGACGACTTTGGCTTCTGGTATTAGTGATTCGGCTACTTCTATTCCTTTAACCAGTGCAACTGATTTTGAAACCGCTTCCACGACTCTTAACGGAACCATTACGGTTTTTAGTTCTTCTATTGTTTTGACGGATGCCGCTTCCTTTCCTGATATAGGTACTATTAAGATCAATAGTGAGTATATTCGTTATGGAACAAAAACAGATAATACTTTATCGGACCTAAGCCGAAACTCTGATGGCTCGACTATTGCTGGTCACACCAATGGTGACACTGTAACTTTTGTTGGTCTTATTAATATTGAAGATGAACTTATTCTTTACACCGGAAAGACTACGAACACTTTAGACGCCGGCGTGGTACGTTCTGCTCGCGGGACAACGAATGTTGCTCATTCCACTGGAGTGGTGGTGAAAGAAGCTAATGATTTTATAGGATGGGGAGATGCCGCTTTAACAACCGCCTCAACAGGACAAAATATTAGATTATGGTCCCAGGACAATTGGGGAGAAGACTTGGTTTTCAGTGTGTATGACGGAACACCGTATTATTGGGATAAAACGCTTGGTCTTACTGCTCGCGGGACGACGCTTGCTTCTCAAAGTGGAGCTTCGGATGCGCCGACGATTACCAGGCGTGTTATGGTTTCCGGTGCGGATAGACATGTTGTAGCTTTTGCGTGTAATGCTCTAGGAGCCACCACGCAGGATTTATTAATGGTGCGTTGGTCTTCACAGGAAGCACCTTTTGACTGGACGCCAACCGCTACTAATACTTCCGGGTCACAGCGTATTTCTTCTGGTTCCGAAATCATTGCTGCCCAGAAAACCCGCCAGGAAATCTTAATCTGGACGGATGCCAACTTACACGCTATGCGTTTTGTTGGACCTCCATTGACTTTTGGTTTTTCTTTACTAGCAAGTAATGTTTCTATTGTGGGTCCTAATACTGTTATTACCATTGGTGATCGTGTGTTTTGGATGGATAGAGAAAATTTCTATGTCTATACGGGCCGTATTGAAGTTATTCCTTGTACGGTATTGCGCTATGTTTTTGATGATATTAATCTTAACCAGAGCTTTAAGTTTTTTGCCGCTTCCAATCGTATGTTTGATGAAGTATTCTGGTTTTATGTTTCTTCTGGTGCAACGGAGATTGATCGTTATGTCAAATTTAATTTTGCAGAAGCAACCTGGGATATAGGAACCATGGTGCGAACCGCTTGGGTGGATTACGGTATTCATGATAATCCTCGAGCAGCAGGTTCTTCCGGAGGCAGTGAATACATTTATATTCAGGAAACAGGAACCGATGCCGATGGAGAAGCCATGTCGTCTTATATCCAATCGGCTGATTTTGATTTAGGCGATGGAAATGAGTTTATGTTTATTAATAGATTAATCCCTGATGTGGATTTAACCGGCACCGATGCGAGTGTGGATTATGTAGTAAAAACAAGGAATTATCCTGGGAGCTCTTTATCTACTAATTCGACAAATGCAGTAGTTGCAACCACCGATCAATCGTTTTTACGGGCACGTTCTCGACAAGCGGTTATTCGTATACAAAGCACCACAACAGATGTAGCATGGACACTAGGTGATTTACGCCTAGATGTGCGGCCCGATGGGAGACGCTAATGCCTTTTAAATCAAAAAAGCAGGAAGATTATTTAAGAATTAACGAGCCTGAAGTGTATAAAAGATGGAAAAAACGATATAATAATGGAGGAGTAGGAGTAAGTGCTGGTGTTGGTCCTATAAACCTTACTCTAACTCCTAACGAACTACAAGGAACAATACCTGGCCCGACTACGGTTCAAGGGACTGTTCCTTTTAGTAAGAACGAAGATGCTTCCGTCCTTATTGAACAAGAGGTTTATGTTGATAAGGATAAAAGAGTATACCTTAATATGTGGGACAAAGAAGGAGCCGGAGGAGCTGGTATAGGTATAACGGCGACAGGAGAAAACTGGGACGTTAATGCCACTCATACCGGAGATGACACAAGTATTTCTGGAAGATTTGTAAAACGGTTTAACAAAGGCGGCATGAACGGATGTCCTATGGATGGGGCGGTGATAAAGGGAGGCACAACAATTAAGCCAGATCGTTACAAAAACGGAAAAAGGAAAGTATAATGGCAAAACTTCTACAACATAGCTTTCCCGACGCTCCGGAACCTTATGATGCTATCGCATTGCAAAGAATATTAAGAGATATTGAAATGGCATTGACCTCGACGGAGATGCCAGGAATCGTGGAAGGGCAGGATGAATCCCGTTCTGTAACATGGTTTATGGAATAATATGGCAAATGCCTTTAAAAACATCGCAACTTTAGTAGCTAGCACCTCAGATACCACAATATATACAGGGCCAACGGCAACAGAAGCTATTGTCAAAAACATAAATCTGTATAATAATCATAGCGGTACCGTAGATGTAATTGTAAAAATTACCGATACGTCTGCTAGTACCACCGTCATAGTACAAAAAGAAACAATGAGTGCTGCTGGCGAATCGTCACTCACAGGTCCTTTCGTCCTAGAGGAAAGTGATACGCTTCAATTAAATTGTGCTACCGGAGGAGTCATTTACGCCTTCGCTAGTGTTTTGGAGATATCGTAATGCAAACAGAAGGACCAAAATATAGGGGAGAACCATCCCTTGAAGCTCTTGCCAACGGACTAGGAACATTAGGCCGTTATGGCGATGACTATATGGTTCATGCGGCACACGGAGAAACCGTGATCCCCGCAGAAATTTTAGCCGCCAACCCCCAATTAAAACACGATTTATTTAGACAAATGCGTATGATGGGTATTAAAAACCCTAATCGTTATGTGGTTGGTAATGCGTTGAACTCTATTAACCCTTTAACGGGTCAACCGGAGTTCTTCTTTAAAAAGATTTTTAGAGCTGTTAAAAAAGTATTTAAGAAAGTAGCTCCTATTGTCGTTCCTATAATAGGAAACATGATTGCTCCAGGCATTGGTGGACCGATAGCCTCGGCTCTTTTGACCAAGGTCCAAGGAGGAAACTGGGGAGACGCCCTGAAAAGTGCGGCTTTCTCCTATGGTGCACAAGCATTAGGTAGTGGTATTCGAGGATTATCTCAAGCCGCTCCGGGAACAGGTATGGAAGGTTTCTGGACAGGATTAAAATCAGGTGCGTTAGCTCCTTACGAGGCGGCAAGTAATTTATTTGCTTCTGGAGCCGAAAACCCATTAGCACAAGGTATATTTGGACCACGAGGAGCTGGTTTAATCTTTAGCGAAGGAGCTAAGGGTATTGCCCCATATGCAAGTACCATGGATGCTATTTTCCCTGGTTATCAATCGTCTCCTACAATGCAAAGTACAACAGCTACTTCGCCTACCGTAGAGTATAATCAGCCAGCAACAAGAACTACAACCTCACCTTGGGAACAAAGAGCTATAGATGCTGGCCAACTGCCACCGGTGCGTGGGTCTGTTAACCAGTTGAACACTGCGACTCAGCCGAACGCTATACGTACCACCCCCCATCGAGCTACCGGACCAGCAATAGACCAATCCGCAACCACTACGGCAGACTCTGCCGTAGATAATACCGGATGGTATGGAAGTGGGGACGATACCGGTAGTATAGGAAAAGATCCTTCTTGGCTCTCAGGGACCAAAGTTGGTGAACTGATAGATAAATATCCAAAAACTGCCGGATTCCTAGGTAGAGTGGGAGAGAATGTCGCGGGTCCTGTTGCTATAGCAGGTTTAACTTACTGGATGGCCGATGATGAAGATGAGCCCTCAGAGGAAGACATTGCAAAAATGACCGATCCGCAAGCTGCTGCGTGGGGTCAGTATAATGCTCAACGGGGTCGTGATGATTGGGATACATGGAGGACAAGTCCGGAAGCACGAAACTTATTGACCCAAGCAGGTATTTATGGTCCGCAGTATACACGAAGTCAAATTGCTAATATTACTGGAGTTCCGGAAGGTTTAATCACACAATCGTATGGAAATGCTTCAGGAGGTATTGCGAGTTTACAAGGAGGAGGCGAAGTAGAGGGTCCTGGTACAGGGACCTCGGACAGTATTCCTGCCCGTCTTTCCGATGGTGAATTTGTTATGACAGCCGAAGCAGTGCGTAATGCGGGTAATGGTGATCGCAATTTAGGCGCCGCACGCATGTATGATTTAATGCAACGATTTGAAGGAGCACCTGCATAATGGCTGAAGTAACAACCACCTCAAGTATTGTTCGCCAGGCTCCCTTTCTTGAGGATATCCAACGAAAAATATTAGAACAGGCGATGGTGCGAGGGGAAGCCCCGGTTACTATCCCTGAAATGCAGATAGCAGGGTTTGATCCTTTAACTGAGCAAGCAGTTACCGCCGGACAAGGAATTGGACAGTATCAACCTTTCTTTACGCAAGGTGCCCAAACTATCGACACGGGACTAGCAAGTTTACAAGATCGTGCGGCCGGTGTGCCTGGATTACTTACCGAAGCGGCGGATGCCGCACGGACTTCGGCCCAGGTGCCTACAGCAGCGGGTCTTCAGCCTTATATGGATCCTTATCAGGAAATGGTTACCCAAGACGCCTTATCGGAGATGCAAAGGCAAGCCGGAATAAGTGCTAATGAAATTCGCGCAAGGCAAGTGGGTCAAGGAGGATTTGGCGGAGCACGAGGAGAATTGGAGCTCGGAGAATTACAAAGAAATTTATTAGATTTACAAAGCCGTCGTGTCTTTGAGGATATGTCTCGTAACTTTAATCAAGCACAAAACGCATTTGCGTCCCAACAACAACGCCAGCAAAATGTATCACAGCTTTTGGGGGGTATAGGGCAAACTGCTGGTGCGGAAGCGGAACGCTATTCTAAAGGAATAGGAGCGTTTGGCTCTGCACAAGCCCAGTTAGCACCTTTAGGTCAACAGTTAACCAGTAATGAGGCGACAACGCTTGGTCAACTAGGGGCCATGCGCCAACGACAAAGCCAAGTAGAATTAGACGCTGCACGCCAAAGCCAGTTGCAACAAGCCTATGAGCCTTTCCAACGTATTGCATGGACAAGTGATATCTTTAAACCTTCTATTGGCTCGGCCATGTCTACTCTTGGAAGAGAAGTGGCTCCTTCGCCAAGTCCAATGTCTCAAGCGTTAGGTATGGGGGTTGCCGCCTTTGGCTTACAGAACAAATTAGGGACCCCGTGGAGCTGGTTTGACACTCCGAAAAATCAATAGGAGACACAATGAGAAGACCCATTCGATCACATGTAGCAAACAGAAGGATGTTTCAAGGAGGAGGCTTGTCGCCTTTCCCTCGACCTACCGGTATTTTGGCTTCTTCTCAACCGCTCGTGGATCAAGTAGCACAGAACGCTGTCAATCCTAATCGTACCATGCCCATGAACCAGGGAGGGGCGGCGAGATTTAACAATGGAGGAACATCCTATTTTCCCGGACAGCGCATTCAAGATGTAACGATAGATACAGCAAAGGATTTGGCGGAAAGGGGTAGCAATGTACTCGAACGAATAGGTCTTGCTGGGCAAGAAGCATGGTCGTATGTACCTCCTATCTTGGGAGGAAAGGCATTTACACCTAAACATGATACTCTGGTTTCTAGCGGTCGAGTAGTTCCTGGTACAGAAGGTCCACTGGTGGCTGACATAGGCGTAACAGACGTTACTACTTATGGGGATCCACTAGGCGTAACCAAGGATTTCAACTGGGTAGTAGAGAATCCTCAAGCAGGTACTGTCACCATTAAAGACTTTGATTTTTCAAGTCTAACAGGTAAAATTATGAGGGCACAAGAGTGGTTTAATGAAACACCATGGATGACTGGTAGGCGTATATTTCCTAAGTTCTCTGTTCGAGGTATTGAGAAGTTAGACGGTCAGGGGGGCTTACAGTCAGCCGTATTTAATATGACTTGGCATTTACCTCAATATGAAAAGGAAATTAAACAAATTGCTACCCAAATTATTGAGCAAAATCCCGATATTAAACCAGAAGATTTAAAAAACCAAATAGCGGTTACTTTAAAAACTAATGTAGAGGGACAAAACCCAGGCATAATTAAAATTAAACAAGAAGGAGCGGCAAACCTTCATGAGGCTACTGTACCAGATGATACCGATCAAAAAGTAATGACATTAGCGGAATCCATAGACGCTTCTAAAACTCCTTCTGCTGATATAGACAAGATGTTAGGGCAACCCGAAATAGGTCCTGACATTAATCTCTTGGAAAAAATGGAATATGATAGACAGATTGCTGCTTTAATTCCTTATTGGGAAGAAAGAGACTTTGACAGTGGGTTTATCGACACTTTACGCGACAAAGGGGTAAGCAATGAAGTTCTTGCCGGATTAGTTAATCAAAGAATAGAGTTAGTAGCAGAAAGAGATCGGAGGGAAAAAGCAGTTACTGAGACAGGAGGATATGGCGTTGGGCCAGGTGATGATGTGCGTAAAGCAAAAGGAAAAGATTATGGGTCTTTTGCAGAAGAAGCAGGACAAGGGCCGGTCGATGAAAAAGTAGACATAGACGTTCAAGAAGGAGATGGAAACGACGGAAAAGACACATCCCAGGACCAAATAGAAGGAGGTGGAAGCGACGCTCCAATAGTGGACCTAGGAGAAGTTAAGGAAAGAAGAGCCACGTCAAATATGGAATATGAAGCAGCACTCCAAGACCAAATTATAGACGCAGCAACTACTAATGATACAGAAAAAACCACCAAAACCATTGAAGATTATAAAAAAGAATTTATAGAGGCTATGCCTGAGTATGAAGGCATGAGCAAGGATGAGAAAGCGTACTCTTGGATTAAAATGGGAATGGCCATTGCAGCAGGGCAAAGTCCTAATGCCATAGAAAACATTTCTAAGGGTGTGTTAGCGACTATTGATGAGTTTGCTGACGATCCTAAGAAAAAACGTGAATACGAAATGCAGGTTGCGCTTTCCGCAGGAAAATATGCAGTAGAAAGTGTCAATGCTTTAAGAACACAAGAGCGTGCATTAGAGTCTGAGTTTGAAAATTATGTAGTTAAAGAGGATGGCACAATTACATTCCCTGATGGAACAGAAAAAAAGGTTACCGAAGGTCAAGTAATTCCTATTTCTGTAGCAGACAAAGCAGCAGGAATGAATTTTGATAATTTAATTACTACGGGTATGTATGGAGATGAATTAGCTGCTACAAAAGCTTTAAATAAACTTCAAAACGATCTAAATAAGACATTAAGAGCCGAATTAGTGGTAAGCGATGATATGACCATGAAAGTTACTAAGGAGTATAATGAAGCATTAGATAAAGTTATTATGGGAAATGAATTAACTAGCTTTATAGATTCAGCAATGGAATTGAATGCAAAAGGTCAAGTAACAGGAATAAAATCTCTTTTTAAAGATACTGTTTTAAAGGTTTTTAATGCAGCAGGTGTATCTACAAAAGTAATAGGTATGAGTGAAGAAGACGCTGTAGAAGCTTTAGGCGGAAGACAATCATATAATGATAAGATGCAAGTCGTTGCTAATAATATGTTAAAAACTTTATTAGGGGAAGGATCTAAAAATATTTCTAATGTTGATAGACAATTAGCTCAAGAAATTTCAGGGTTAGTCAAAAGTTTACAAGCAGGTGCTTTTCAAAATCCTACATTATTAAATGACAAATTACAGAGAATTCGATCACGTATAGATAAGAATATAGAGCAAGGAGAAGCAACTATTAATCAGTTAAACACAACATTTGCACATAGGTTAGTTCCAGGAACCGATGAAAAATTTACAGAATTTGTACTTCAACCTTTAGCAAAAAAAGCTACAACTCCTAAAGGAACTCCTTATAGAGACTTAGGAACTGATGTAGGGGTTTTGGGAGAATTTATTACAAATGACGATGGTACTTTTACTTATAAAATGTTTGAAGCTACATCATGACTAAAATAAATTTACCTAATGGTGCTGTAATAGATTTTAAAGATGCTCCTCAAGAAGTAATTGAAAAAGAAATAACTAATTTACGAAATACTAAACCTGAACTTTTTGAAGAAAAAGTTGATTACTCAACTATTTCTTTTCAAGATTTACAAAAACATGTAAGAGCAAAAGCTGGTTCTCGAGCTTCGGAAGACGAGGTAGAAGTAGAAGTAACTCATCCGGAATTAGAAGTGGCTAGTCATGGTTTTCAATTTTTTTATGGCAAAGCTGATAATGACGAAGAACGTGCTGCTCGATTAGAAAGTGTTTTTGGTCCTGCCACTTACCAACGACTAGGACATGATAATTTTATCTTGCTCCTAGATAAAATTTCTCCTGAGAAAAAAGCTGAACATAGTTTGCCTGACTCCGGAACAATGCCTGTTAACCGGAAAGGATTCTCACGTTATGATCTTTCTCGTTTTGGTGGAGCATACCGAGGACCTTTACTAACAACATTAGCCGCAGGATTATATACCACAGGAATAGGGATCCTTCCTGCTATGGGTGTAATGTTTGCTGCTGGTGCTACCGGTAAAGGATTAGATGAATATCAAGAACATTTAGAAGGATTCCAAAGGCAAGAAAGTGCAGATGTTTATAAAGACATGGCTATTGAGGGAGGATTGATGGCTGCTGGTGAAGGACTTTTTAGAGGTATATTTAATCTTATACGACGTGTGTGGAAAGGACCTGGGCCAAAACCATCTGAACAACGGATAGAACAGCTAGTCGAGCAAGGAGTTGAGCCGCAGCAAGCGCTGAGATTAGCAACGGAGGAAGCACGTGTAGTTATAAATAAACTGACACGTTCCGGTGCTGTGCCTAATATTGAGGAAGCTACTGGAAAAGCATTTTTAGGAAGAATGCAAGCTATTTATGAGGCTATTCTTCCTAATCGTACTGCTGCTCGAAAGAACAGTGATTATATTAAAGGTGTTATGAGTCAATATGCTAAAGGTGATTTAACCGAGGCACAAATGAAAAAGGCTCTTAATGACCAAGCTACTGCTATTAGTAAAGTCATAAAAGACACTATGGCTGACCCTGATGAAGCTGTCAGATTGGCTCAACGTCATTTGCGTGATGTTATTGAGGCAGAATTTAATGAGATTAATAAAATTATTTCTAAAGGTGTTCCTAAAGGAGAACTAACAGGAACAATGGCTCAAGATTTTGCTACTGCGTTAAGTGATGCGGCAAGATTATTTAAACAGGATTCACATATTTTATATAACAATGCTGAAAAAGCTTTAGGAAGAAATATTCCTTTGTTTGATGCGGGTCCTCTTCGTAAAGGAATAAAAGAATTAGAAAAAAGTATCTTTGAAGCACAAGGAAAACAGGGCTTACGCACGACTCCTTTAATCCAATTCTTAGAAAAGAAAATTGCAGGAGAAGCAACGGATTTTACAGGAAAACCATTAAGTAAAAATTTTTCTATTAGCGAATTAAATAGTTTGCGTGCTGCTTTGAACGCAGAACGTAACAACCCGGCTCTTATTTCCAGTCAAATCAATCGTCAAGCAACTGAAATGATAACTCAAATTGACAGGATGCTTCTTAATGAAGAACTACGCTTAGGCGAAGCAATTGCTAAACATGGAATAAAAGCCGGATTATCCCGTACTGGAAAGGGAGGTGGTGTGCCACTCCCGGGCACTAAAGGAATGGTCTCGCCCGCTAAAGTAGAAGAAATACGTAGTGGCTTAAATCTTTTGAAGGAAGCCCGTCTTCATTATCAAGAAGGTCAAGCTTTATTTAATACGGAATCCGCAAATCTTATTATAAATAACGTACGACAAGGAACCTGGGTTGATTTAACAGATGTAAGTAAGTTTATTGTCCAGGGAGGAAAACCTGAACAATTAAAACGTTGGTTAAATATAGTTGAGCCTTCCAAAGCACAAATAGGAAAATTACAAAGTACAAGTCCTGAAATTTTCACGCGATTAGAAGAACTTGCTCTTCAGGGAAATGCAAAAGCTTTTAATATGTTAGCACGGGAATCTGGACTTTTGGCAAAAGGACCAGGAGGTAAACAATTAGTGCGTGAAATGCCAGAATGGATTAATGGTCCAGGTATGCGTGCTGATGATCCTTTCCGAGTAGGTCTTATAGAAGATGTTTCAAGTTTAATGAAAATGCACGCAGCCGATGCTACTGCACGACGATCTGCCCCTGTAGTAAGAGATCGCATTCGTGATATGCTTGGTAATCAATGGATGAAAGATGCACTTGATGCAAGTTTAGATAGCACTGGAAAAGTTAATATAGGGCAATTTGGTGCCCAATTTATGAAGTTAGGCCGAGACCAAAAAATGCAAAAACTTTTATTTGGTGATAATTACAAGCGTTTAAATGAAGTAGTTAATGATGCTTTTGTTGTTAATGGGTTAAAAGGGCAACCTCTTAAAGATATTGCTGCGATTCAAGACACATTGTACTTACCTGCTGTAAGAGAAGAAATAGGAAGAGTAGGAGGCATTATCCGTCAAGCACAGGAAGATGGTCAAAGTGCCTTGTTTAATGCTATTCGCACCGGAAAAATAGACGACATGGATACCTTAGTGACAGGTTTATTAGCCAAACCGCAAATAATTGATGGTCGACCCGTTCATCATTTCGATCAACTTATTAATCGCATATCAACCACACAAGGTAAAGAAGCAGCAGAAACAGCTTCTGAAGGCATAAAAGATATGGTCATGGCACGGATTGTAAATACTAGCTTTCCTGAAGGCATTACTCCACAGGGTATCCAAACTGGTGGGTTTGGCGAGTTAATGGAAAAAACCGTTACAGAAATGAATAAAAATGGAGCATTGGCACGCATTTTAGGAAGTCAAGAAACTGTCAATGGTCTATTAAAAGTTTCTAAGGATGCTGCCCTTGTCTCCAATCGTGCATTTAAAGGAAAAGCTGGCTTGGCCCCGGCTGTCTTTATTGCTGGTGCAGGTCTTCGTTTAATAACAGCACCATTAGCCTTTGCTGGTGAGTTAGCGACGATCTTTGGTTTAGGAAAAATACTTAGAAGTCCGAGATTCCTTAGAATGATGACAAATCCTCAACTTCGTGCTGCGGAAGTAAAACAAGCAAGAGGCTTAGGCATTGATTTAGGTGAAGATATTATTTCTTATGGCAGTCGTCGTCGCAGTGAGGTTTTAGGACGAGAAGCCCGTGCTGCTACTTCCCTAGCCATTGGTTCAGGGTTCCGAGAAGGTACTGAAATAGCCAAGGAAAAAGTTGGCCCAATAGCTTCTGAAGTTTTACGTGAAGTCGAAAGAGATAAACTCATAGGCGTACGCTAATGACTGTCGATCGTTCTAAACTAGCGGAAATGCTTATCCTTCATGAAGGTATGAAACTGAACGTGTACGATGATGCGACGGGACAGGACTTGAGCCAGGGGGACACCGCCCAGGGACACCCGACCTTGGGAGTAGGACGCAACATTGCAGGAGATGGATTAGGAATTTCAGAGGAAGAGGCTCGTTTTATGTTATTAAATGATGTAGAACGAGTAGAAAATGAGGCAAAGACCTGGCCTCATTACGAGAACTTAGAAGGGGCTCGCCAGGCAGTCCTGTTAGATATGCTCTTTAATATGGGTATGACACGCTTTAATCCTGAAAAATGGCCTAAGATGTTTCAAGCCATCGCGGAACAAAACTGGGAAGAAGCGGCAAACCAGATGCGCTCAAGTGCGTGGGCTGGTCAAGTAAAATCCCGTAGTCAAAGATTGGCAAAAATGATGGAATTTGGGGTGTGGATTGCTTAATGAGTGGAAAATTGTGGGCTATATTTATTGTCGTTTTGTTTCTCGGCTTACTAACAATATGTAGTAGGGCAGAAGCACAGACGAATACTGTCACATCCACTTCAAGCACTGTATCAGGAACAACCACAGTTGATAGGACACCAAGCACCGCTTCTGCTCCTGGAGTAATGGTTAACAACCAGGATGTCTGTAGCACGGGTACCTCTATGGCTATTCAATCGCAAATTTTAGGGATTGCAGGTGGCACAACTGTACGGGATTTAAACTGTGAACGATTAAAACTATCCCGGCAATTATTTCGTTTTGGTATGAAAGTAGGTGCAGTAGCTTTACTTTGTCAGGATGAACGCGTGTTCTCGGCCATGGAAATGGCCGGTACCCCCTGTCCGTATATGGGCAAAATTGGACTTGAGGCCGCTCAAGCATGGTTAGATAATCCGGAAAAACGACCAGACTACGACAAATGGGTAAAAGAAAATATAAAAGAAGAGGAGATACTTACCGATGAAGATTCTATGGCTATTGGCATTGGTAGCATTATCATGTTGCTCTTATTCCTTTGATACTTGGGCACAGATGCAAGAAGAAGGCGATACGGTTACAACAGTAATAGAATCGCAAGGTGATGTGGAGGAGGTTACACAGACGACTGTCACTGTAGAACACAAGAATACAGGTGATGTATTGGATGGCGATACAGGAATTGTTAGTAGTAAGTATGAAGGGGATGCAGATATCGACTGGGGTGGTCAGGGAGCCATCTATTCGCATACTTCTTGTACGGATGCCGCATCAGGGTTCCCGGCAACAGGAACAGACGGAAGAACGGTAGCCTGTGGTCATGCCAAAAATAACTCCCTCACCACCTGGGCCCAGTATGTAAACTTAAACAGTTTTGATATTGAAGATGGCGGCGAAGTTAATTGGGAATTTCTGTTTGCCTTTCCGAACAGTATGTATACCAATGCTGCTCGCACGGCCTTTGTGGAAACAAAAGGGTATTATAACAACCAACTTCAATGGGAAACCGGACAGATTACTATTGATAAAACAACCTTTACACAAAACCCCTATAACTATTCAGGAAATACTAACTGGGTCAATAGTGTTTTAGGAAGTAAAGAGTTTGCGGGTCAACTTGACAAGATATATATCAACATAGGGGGGTACGGAACCTACTATTGGGATGAGTTTCAATATAATGTTGCCTATAATCATATAACAACGGTGGTGGAAACTTGGATGCAAGTCGTGGAGCAACAGCAAGATTTAGATACGACTATGGATTTAATGGATGACTATGAAATTGTTGATACTTTCGAGCAGGAAATAGTGGACACGACGATGGAAGATTTTTCCGATATGGATATGGGTGGTGATCCTGAAGTGAATGTGGAAGTAGATATTCCGGATGTAACCGACATGGATGATGGCATGATGACCGATATTCCTGATACGACTACCGCTGTTGCCGAAATGTTTGAGGATTTAGAAATAGATATGCCCATGATGGATATGGAAGAAGTTATTACAGAGGTAGAAGAAATGGTAGCCGAGATACAAGAAATAGAAGTGGTGGATATTTCACCTCCAGAAATCAATGAACCCATCGAAATGGAGCCAGAAATAGAGGAAATAGCCATTGATGAGCCAATAGAGGAGATTTCATCGCCCACAGAGGACGCTACAGAGCCGACAGAGGTGGCTGAGGTAGTAGAACCTACCGAAGAAATAGAAGCAACTGACGAGCCTTCAAATCAAGATGAGCAAGTAGAAGAACAGCCAGCAGAAGAAACAAAAGATGTAGCGGAGAATGAGACGGAAACGGAGGAAATACAAGAAGAAGCTCAAGAAGAAACCCAACCTGAAGAAAAAGAAGTGGCTGAAAACGAAGTAGAAGAAAAAGAGGTTGTTGAAGAAAAGCCAAAAGAGGAAGTTAAGAAAACAGAAGCAGAAGAACAGTCTGACAAACTGAAAGAAAAGAAACAAGAGAAAGCAAAAGAAATTATAGAAAACTTTGCATCAAACTATGATGCGGTTGCCCAGATTACAACTTTAGCTTTGGTAAACGCACTTGGGCCTAATATTAATACATACTCCAACCAGGTAATTGAAAAAGCTCCGGACTGGTATAAGACGGAAGAAATCTATGTCGATGTTGTAATGCAAGACCCCCTGGGTAATTATTTTGGCGTTAGAGATAGCTTAGTATTCGAGCAAATGATAGGAGCCCAGTATGAGTAGCGAAGTAGAGTATAAAGGAATAAAAATAAAGGGATCAAAATTATTGCTATTACTACCTTTATTAGGTACCCTTGGAGGAGTCCTGTGGGGCGGATTCGAATTCTATAAAGATTACATGAATATGAGGGATAAAATAAATGAGTATGTTGCTCCTGATCTTAGCAGTTTTGCTATAAAACTTAATGTCTTTGAAGAACGCGTAGTAGCGTTAGAGGAACTTCTTAATACTAAAATAGCCAACATGGAAGTTCTGTTAACTACCGAACTGGATAAGGCAACGCAGCTAGTCCGGTCAGCCCAGGAAGATGCCCGCAGTATCAGAACTGATATGCGTAAAGACCTAATGGAAATTCAAGATAATATTGGAGCAGTAGACAGACGAAGCAGAAATTCTGAAACAGAAGTCAGAGAGGCATTAAGAACTGCCGAATCTGATATAAGGTCTTTGATTGACCATGCTAATGATAGATTTGACTCAAAGCGTACTGTCATAGAAAGTGATTTTACCAGGCGTATGGAAAATGTTGATGTCAAACTAAAGGAATTAGAAGAAAGACTCCGACAGATGTTAGAACGAGCTTTAAATAATCCTTTAAGCGGAAGCTAATATGTCTTTATATTATGCCATTATATCTTTTTGCTTAACTATTTGTCCCACGACTGATAGCTTGGAACGATATATTTATGAAGAACCGATAGAATACGGATTGTGTATACATAAGGTAGTAGAAATGATTAAAGATGTGCGAGAACATAACCCAGACATTCGGCATCGTCCTATTGCCACGCTATGTGTTTCAGAAGAACTTTTAAAAAATATAGAAAAATATACTATTTGGCATAAAGGGAAATCTATATAATTTATTAACTAAAACAAAAGGAAAAACCAATGAATACTAAAGAAAGAGCAAAACAATATTTCGACGCATTAGGAATTAATCCTTATGTTAAAGGACCTCTGTATAAAGAAGGGCTTTTAGATAAACCCCCTATTCCTAAAACTGACACTTTAGAACAAGAAGTTTGTATAGTAAGCATATCTTGTATTATATTTTTCACCTATGTTGAAGTAATTATTCCAGAAAAAAATTGGTTTTTTCAAGGTTACACAGGAGGCATAGGATGGCCAGGTTTTGATGATGGGCCTGGCGACATTTATTATGACAATTTAGATACTTTAACAAGAGCCCATACTTTTGGAGTAGCTTTTGGTGCGGAAGGTGCAGGTATTGCTCAAGTTACTTGGGGAACAAGTGGTAATGCAACAGCAGCAGTAGGAGGTGAAACTACTGGTGTGTTTGTAGGTAGTGGTAATTGGGGTCATCATATTTAATTTATTGTTGACCATAAATTGAAATAGATATATAATATGATTGTGGCGTCGATATTATTTATCGGTTTAAAGAGAGAAGCAAATTTTCACCAAGGTGTTTTGCTTCTCTTTTTTTATTTATAATAAAGTGTCTTCTATTTCATTATCAAAGTTCATTATTCTATCAAAAGGAATAAGATTGCATCTAACATTTGTAAAAAAGTAAATAAGAATTAATCTTTCTTGACCTTTTGAATGGTAGGTACTAGCTGTATGATACTCATGTCCGTCATACATAATACACCTGTTGTAGATGTTCTTTACCTCGGTAACGACTTCAAACTTTTTATATAGTTCATTAATCTCTTTGTCGTATGTGTCTTTATTATACACGCCATCCCCATACAAATGCTCTCTTTCCAATTGTCTATCTTCCACATTAAAATCTTTATAGTCTTCTTTTAATCGGTAAATGGTTGTTCCCGCATCCATACTGATATTGGGAGTTAAGTAAATAAGACCAGCAAAAGTTCTTCGACCATCTATGTGTATCCATCCTTTATTCTGTAAACTTTCTTTTATATCTGAGAACTCTTTAGTTCTTTGAAATCCCATTTGGATACTATCCCAAAAAACTTCATTTGATCTTAGGTCAAAATACACACTTAATATTTTTTTAGCCATTGATTTAACAAAAGGCTCGTTAACCTCATGCAAAAGAGGAGAGCGTCTGTCTGGCCATCTCCCTTTTTTATTTCTCTCATAAGGCAACGATAAAGCAAACTCTCTAATTATATCTGGATTTTTGAAAAAATTATCTACAATAACGGTGGGATACTTTCTTTGTGTCTTTAAATATCCCTCATAATTATCATCCATTATTTAGCCTTCCCCCAATTCTTTCCTATGCCTACATCTACCCGAGAGGGAATACTCATTTCCGGGAAACAATTTTCCATGGTGTTTTTGATCTGCGTTACTTGCTCTTTGCCCTCAACAGAAAAGCACAATTCATCATGAACTGTAATCATGGGCAAATGACCCTGGTCGACACAATCTTTCATCGCTCTTTTTGTTTGGTCGGCTGAAGATGCTTGGATCAAACGATTGAGAGCCTTGTAGGTAAAAGCGACTTGATAGTTGACAGGATTTTTCTTTCGCCAATCTTTTTCGCGTTCTTTTAAAGGGGTGGCTTGAATAGTTTCCCATTCTTCTTCTAGTTTATCCATATGGATAACTTGTTTGTATCCTCCAAATCCTTTAGGCTCTCGCATAGGAAAACGGCATTTTCTTCCTAGTAATGTATGAATTTCTCCTTTATGGGTAGCCACGCTCATCACCGTGGAGGCAATCGCCTTAATGAAAGGCACTTTTTCATCATAATCATTGCGTAAAGTTTTGGCCTCATCAAAAGAAATATCTCCTAAAATAGAGGCTAATTTACGAATGCCCATTCCATACATAATACCAAGATTAATTGTTTTAGCTAAATTTCGTTCTACTCCTGCTATGTCCGCTACCATTTGGTGAAAGTCAATATCATCTTCTTGGTAGGAGGTTACAATCTCCTGAACACGCGGGTTATTCTTTGTGTCTGGGGTCAATGAGGCATAGTGCATTAACCACCTTGGTTCCTGAGCACTATAGTCAAAACTTCCCCATTGACATCCTTCTTCCGGAATAAACAGTCCTCGTATTAGTTCTTTAATTTCTGGATGTCGAGCTGGAACTTGCTGAAGATTAGGGTGACTGGAAGAAAATCTCCCGGTTACTGTTCCGCCATCACTAGATCGTAATTGGTTGAATTCACAATGAATACGCCCCTTATATTGATGCTGAAGGATAGTTTCTATAAAAGTTGTATTCGCCTTGTTATATTCCCGTATCTCTAAAATCTTTTTCGCTATGGGATGCTGATGCGTTTTAAGAAAATGCTTTGTAAAACTTGGAGCATCCGACCTAGGAGTGCGTTCGTATTTCAATCCCAATGTATCAAATGCTTTCGCCAAAGATGTGGCGGTCCATGGTTCAATGTCCACTCCTGTTTCTTTCTTTACTTCCCCTAATAATTTATCTTCTCGTGTTTGTAATTCCTTTTTTGTTTTTTCTGCTTGCTCTAAATCTACGCGTACTCCTTTACGACGCATGGCAAAAATAATAGGAATTAAAGCTAATTCTAGTTCTAATATCTTTCCACAGTTCTCGGTACCTAATTTTCTACGCAAAATATTCCAAAGTTCAAAAGTTAAACGAGCATCGTTCTCTGCGTATTCTGCTACACGCGATGCAGGAAGTTTCCACATTTCTTTTTTAGCGTCCACTCCATGTTGGGCAGCCGCAAGTTTTAATCCTTCTTCTTTCTTTTTTTCTCCAAGATAAGTAGAGCCTAAAGCATTCAGAGCATAAGAGTAGCGGTTTTCATCTAACAAAGGAGCCGCAATCATGGTATCCAGAATAGTGCCTGGAATTTCTATTCCCTCACTGGCCAACCATCCTAAATCATATTGAGCATTATGAAACACAACAGACATTCCGTGTCTAAGCTGGTCTTTTAACCATCCAATAACTATGCTTTTAGAAAGATTGGCACCTCCCTCATGAGCAATGGGCAAATACCCATACCACTTAGAACAAGCCACTGCTATGCCAATAAGATAGCCATCCTTTCGTGTCCATCCTGGTCCATGGGTTAATAAGCGAGGATCTCTGGTTTCCACATCAATAGCGATTAACTTTTCTTTTGAAAGATCCGGAAGTTCTATAGGAGGAATCCAAGTGGGTTCATTAAATAAATCTTGTTCATACATCTTTTCCTCCGTAATCACGTTCTATAATCATTTCACAATAATGTATAGCTTTTAGAATATCCTCTTTTCTGCCTTTTTTCGAGTGCCGACATATGTATTTTATAACATTTCCCTCGGCAAAAAGAATTTTATTTTTATTAATAAATTGTGAAGGCTGTATTAAAAAATCTTTGTAATAATCCCCTCCTTTATTCCATATTGTCATATCTCATAATTCCTTTCTTGAGGATTAGGTTGCATAATGTGTAAATGTTTCTTGGCTCTTGTGACCGCTACATAAAACACTCTATGTTCCGTAGAGGGATTACGTTTATATTCTTTATCTGCCGCAAAAGATAATTCTGGGATTATTAAGATATTGTCGTCTTCTCCGCCTTTCATAGAGTGAATAGTGCTTAACTTTATACGAGGGTTCTTTACCCTATCTCCTCGTTTAAGGGCGTTAAGAATATAATTTTGCGTAGCTTCACCTATTTTTCCTAAGACCTGATACCATAATTTTTTGTCATCTACCAAAAGACCCAGTTCTTTATGTAAATAATCCATGTTAACTAGAAATTCTCCCGCTAAATCAAGATTAGTTGGTGATCGTGGACCATAGCCTCTCTTAAATCCCTCTCCTGCCTTCATGTAGCTATAAATATTTCTCGCCTGTTGCATAGTAATTTCTTCTCCTTTGCATAGAGATGTCCAACTATCAATAGCGTCTATACTTCTTACCGGAATACTAGGCTTACCATCTCGACGATATATCCAGCCTTCGTTCTTTAATTGTGCGGCATGTTTATCCAACGTCTTCTTAGTACGAGCAAGTATTGTCCACTCCCCTTTATCAATAGGAACATCTGCAAAATTATAATGGTAAGTTATGGAACCTTCTTTAGAAGTGGGTTCCCAATTTTTAGAAGCTCTGCCTTCAATTTGTTCAGCAATTGATTGCGCTTTTTCATGTACGGCTCGAGGAACCCGGTACGATTGGCTTAAAACTTCTTTTTTCTCCGTTGCATTTAAAAAAGCTTTTACATCAGCCCCTTGAAAAAGCATAATCGCCTGATCGTCATCTCCTGTAAATATTTGTGTGGAAGCCTCGCGGCGTAACACCTCATTTATCATTTTCCATTGTAATGTGGATAAGTCCTGCGCCTCATCAACAACTAAAACATCTATACCTAAAAAAGGTTTTTGTGCTATAAATTGTTCTATCATGTCCACAAAATCTACTTTCTTTTCGGCTTTTTTATAACTTTCATAGGCCCCAACAAAACGTGTTAGTTCGGTGTAAGATAACGCGTGGTTTTGTGCTTCGTTAAATATAATATTTAATGGTTTAAGTGTGTTCCGGGACAACACATACATGTTTAAATACAAATCACCTGTTTTATGCCCTACAAAATCAAAATCATTTTCTGCGTTCGATCTCTTTTTACTAAACTCTAAGCCTGTTTCTTCCCCGATCTTACGGAAATCCGAGGGTCCCATAACTTGATTACGTTTATATCCTAGTGCGTGAAAAGCCATGGAGTGAAGTGTTTGGAAATAAGGTAAATCTTCTTCGGTTAGACCCCCATCCTTACACACTCGTTCTCGGCTTTCCGTTGCCGCTTTCCTAGTAAAAGAAACACAAGCTATTTTTGATGGGATAACTCCTTCTTCTATATATCCCAGAATTAAATTAGAATTTGTTTGTGTCTTACCGCATCCAGGCGGACCTAATATTGTTTTTATTTCATTCAAAACGGAGTCTCCTCATCCTTTGCTTTAAAGGTTACTTCAGGTAATTCTATCTCACCTTTTTTTATTTCTGGTACAAACCAACACCGAACTGTTTGCCATTTATCCTTGTTATCTTTAAAACGAAACTGCTTATCGGCTGTTCCGCCATTATTCATTTCCTTCAATCGTTCGGTAATCTGACCGCGTGTATAGATTGTAAAGTTATTTCTCTTTAAAAAATCTTGTAAGGCACTTAATCGAAAATAAGTAAACCCGTCCTCTGTCCAAGGTTTTCCTGTGGATATCTCTTCTGGACTCCGTGCTTGTAGTCGTGCAGTGCAGAAAGATTCCATTAATTCCTGGAATTGTCCTTTCTGCGTCAATTCTTCAGGAACCGATATACGCGTGGCTGTCTCAAGGAGAACATCTACCATATCTCTCCATTCCGCATCCTTCATACGTGCGGGCATTTTATACATCTGCTCCATACACGATCGTTGAAATTCCACTTGCATTTGTAATTGTCGAGTGCTCAATTCTAACCGAGCCCCGTCCACATCTATAAACCAGACAGGAGGCTCAGACTCGACCACTGTTAAACCTCCGAGTGTGGGAAAAGATTGGCTATTGCCTATTCCATATTTCCTAGAACGGCACATGGCTCTATTACAATGACTCTTTAAAGGTTCTTGTTTACATGTATAATAATAGTCTTTTTTCTCTAGTTGATTCTGTATGGTGACGATTTCTTTAGCAGGGAGTGGAGGAGTGCAATAATCCTGATTATGTTTTTCTAATAGTTCTTTCCATCCGTCTGGGCTCGACATTTTATAAAACAGTCCTACATTAAGTATGGCATTGTTTCTTCCTCCTTCAGGAACACCGAATTCTGTTAATTGTTGAAGGCATGGTGGTCCTTGAGGCAAAATAGTGGGGCTTACTCCAAGCTGTAATTCTTTTAACTCTTGTTTACTTATAAGGTTCTTCTCAGCCTTATCTAAAAACTCTTGTAGTGGGATGTCTTTACCTTTGGCATCAATAGCATAACGCGTGGTGTGTTTAGAATTAAAGTAGGGAAGATTAATAAAATTTCCCACATCCCCTCTTTCTACTATTACGACTTCTTGTTTAGGAAAGATTTCACAATGACCAAAGCCTAGGGCCGAAGCGAATTCTGCTAACCTGTCGCGTAATTCTACTGCTGGAATTTTTTCTTTCAAAAATATATAGAAGTGTGCTCCTCCTGATTTAGACCGACACACTGTCAGGGGAAGCTTAAGTTTTTTAATTTTCTTTACTATGTGGGCGTGATCTAATCCATAATCATCTATGTCTAATGCACCGAAAGAACATTCATTATTTTCATCTATAGGGATACTACCCACCCCTCGTTTTCCTTCAAGGTGCTCTTGCATCAGTTCAAGAGTCAGTGGCTTTCGGACAATAAAACTTTTTGCCTGCTGCTTGCCATTACGCTGACCATTTAAAACTTCTGTCTGTCCATGTGCTTCTTTAAATCCTCCGAATAGATTTAAGAATCGTTTTGCATCACTACTCATAACGAAAGCGACCCCCTTGCGGGGGTCACTCCTCCCCTAACTAAAACGGAACTTCGTCTGAGTTGGCATCAACGGGTAATGCCGGACGTAATTCTCCACTCTTAATGCTAGTGTGTAAAGACTTAGCATCTTTATAGGAATCAATGCTATCTACCTGTCGCTCATGGTTCACTGTCCATGAATGCCAAGAACCTTTATCGTTCCCATCCTCTACGGATTTTAATCTATAAACATTAGCAAATGAAGGTAAACTTGCACCATTATGTTTTTGCATAAGCATAATTGAATTCCATTGACGAGATTTTTTTAATTGTGTTTTTTTCATATCGACAATGGCACTCTCTAGAGTTCCATCTTCATGGACTATTTTTACATAATGTTGTGCTGTTCGAACTAATTCGTTTCCATTTTCCAAAAGTTCTAACCCACTATCTTGGTCACGAACTGCTTTACGCACATCCTCAGACTCAGGACTTAATTCCCCCACAAATCCTCCACCTTGGTTACGAGGGATAAACTCCAACAATTTTTGCTGAAAGTACGAAGGAATAACTAATATGCCTTCTTCTCCATTCCATAACTTTTTTGTAACTGTATTAAAGATGTCACCCTGAGATGCGCCTTCAATAAAAGATGGATCTGTTTTTTTAAGTTGTGGACTCAAAGCTTGTATAATTCTAATAAAAGGTATTTGAATATCAGAACTTGTTACTTCTTCAAATCCGCTCCCTACATCCGCCTCAAATGCTTTTGTAAGGTCTTGCTTGTTTGCTGCTTTTTGTTCAGCCATGGTTATTCTCCCTTAATTTTAGCGACTTGGCCAACAAAAGCGTTGAATAATTCCAAGTCAATTTCTTGATTTTGTTGAACGCGTTCTTTAACTAATTTCTTTAAAGTCGCTGGTTCAACCCAGGTTCTAGCTGTCGTATCTAAGCCTTGTTCGTCAAGGTCGGCTTGAATACTCCGAGCCTTATTATCTTCATTAATTCCAAAAGATACTTGCACTTGATTTTTAATAAAATCTCCTGCTCCTATATGACGCAAATGTCCAATTGCTTTTTCTTTGTCAATCGGATCCTTCGGCATGGTAGCCTGAACAAAGCTAGCAAGACTGACAGAATTGCCATCCACTACTACCTTATCCATGCCCATCTCCGACATCTTTGCGGGAATCAAATCAAATAAATATGTTTGACGCTTGGCTTTTAGGGACTTAACTTCTTCGTCTAAAGTCTCAATAGACTTGCTTAAAGAAGTCGCATGACGAACTAAATCGCTCAATTCTTTTCCCCCCTCAGTCGATAATCCTTCAAATGCGTTTGCATCAGCAGTAATCGTTTTCCAAACATCGTCTTTTATTTTCTGTACCATAGTATTTCCTCTACAGGTTATGGGTTAAGTTCTTCAATGCCTCCTCGCACAGAAAGTTTGACAGGATAATATAGTCTTTCTATCTTGTCCCACTTTAATATGTTTATTTGTCCTGAGTTAGCATCACTCGCAATCGCAAATGCTACACCTATAATAGCGGGGTCTCCTATAGCAAGTAACCAATCATCTGAATCAAAGTCGCGCAGCTTTCTTTTAATTTGCTGTATAAGACGACCTGTATTCATATGTAATTGGTCTTCTTGGTTTGTTAATGGAATGAGTTCTCCCCATTTGGTCGCCGATACGATATCAACTCTGGGGTTTTCTTGTGCTACATAGACGCGATTTGCCATTGTTATGCCTTTCTTGCTTTCCATAGTTATGTCTACCATATACCGAGATTAATTTATTGTAAAGGAGAAAAATTAGGAAAAAATTATTGCAAATCGTGGGAAAGTGAGTTACTATGTTTCACGTTAAACATTTAGGGAGTAAAATTATGGGAGAAGGATTTATAGAGTGGTTACACAGGATAGCAACGCCTACACGGAGGGCGCCCAAGGATCTTAGTAAGTTAACAAAAAAAGAATTAGAATTAAAAGGACGAGAGATAGGTATAGAGCTGGATCGACGCTTTAAGAAAGAAACCTTGGTTAAGCAGCTTAAAAAGCAGCAACGAAAGGTCCGCGAGTCCTAAGCGTGAAATATCTTTTTCAAACGAAACCTTTTAAACATCAAGGCGAAGTTTTACAAAGATCCTGGAACTCTTACTACTGGGCCTACTTTATGGAGATGGGAACCGGGAAGTCTAAAGTCTGCATAGATAACGCAGGTATTTTGTATGAACGAGAACTGATTGATACCTTTATTGTGATTGCCCCCAAAGGAGTTTATAGAAATTGGGCAACCATAGAAATCCCGGCTCATATGCCAGAGCGAATAGAACGTGATGTGGTGGTATGGACGCCATCGCCCACTAAACAAGAGAAAACGAATTTAGAATTATTATTAGAACCTAGTGAAACCAATAACTTACGGATATTACTGATGAATATTGAAGCACTTTCCACTCCCAAAGGCACACGGTACCTGGACAAAGTTCTGGACCAGGGGGCTTGTCTGTTAGCTGTCGATGAATCAACGGCTATCAAAAGCCCGAAAGCAAGACGCACAAAAGCCGTTATTAAGCTTGGGAAAAAAGCAAAGTATAAAAGAATTTTAACCGGGTTCCCCGTCACCCAATCACCTCTCGACCTCTGGGCGCAGTGTAATTTTCTACACCCACACTTGTTAGGGAAAGATGTGGGGACTAACTTTTTTCAGTTTCAATATCGTTATGCGATTATGAAGAAACGCTCGGTAGGTTCCCATTCCTTTAATATGGTCGTCGGATACCGGAACCTTGACAATTTATCAGAGATTATTAAGAAATTTTCTTCGCGCGTTATGAAGGCAGAGTGTTTGGACTTGCCTCCAAAACTATATACGCAGAGACAGGTTCAACTAACCCCCGACCAACAACGTCTTTACACGGAGATTAAGGAATATGCCTTGGCGCACTTGGGGGATAATGACTTTATGACAGCCCCAAACGTCATGACCCAGTTAATAAGATTACAACAAGTGTTGTCAGGGCATACGAAGACGGATGAAGGAAAATTAGTAGAGATTAAGGATAACCGCTTAACGGAATTGATGGACTGCCTGGAAGATACTTCCGGTAAAGTCATCATCTGGTCACGCTTTCGTTACGATATAGAACGTATCCAAAAAGCGTTAGTCAAGGAATACGGACCACCGTCCACGGTTACTTATTATGGTGACACTTCGGATGAGGAACGAAGTGAAGCCATCGAGCGTTTCCAAAACGGAGATGCTCAATTTTTTGTTGGCAACCCTCAAACCGGTGGATATGGCATTACCTTAACTGCTGCTGAAACCGTTATTTATTTTGCCAACAGTTTCGACTTGGCTGTGCGTATGCAATCGGAAGATCGTTGCCATCGCATAGGCCAGGATAAACATGTCACTTATATAGACCTCATTGCCGAAAAAACCATTGACGACAAGATAGTTAAATCTTTGCGTAATAAAATGGATATAGCAAGTGTCGTCATGGGTGAAGAATTAAAACAATGGCTAACATAAGGAGAATTAAATATGCCAGATATAAAAAGATATAAAAGTGTCGCTGTTCCAATTGAAACCTGGGACAAATTAAAGAGTATTTCGGCAACGACTCATCGCTCACCTGCTCAACAAATTTCTTTTTTAGTTGATTTAGCTGACGAATTGCCTTCTGATATAGAGGCAGTACGTGCTGTATGGCGATCTAATGGAATAAAAAGAGCACATAATGGCGAATGATATCAATGACTTGGTAAAGTTTTATGAACATATAGAAAATGTTGTAGAAAATGAAACCAAATTACAAGACAGTCTTAAAGTTGTAACTTTATTTCGAGTTGCGTTGGAGTTAGCGGCTAAAGATATGGGATTGGTGAAAGCTTCTTATTTAATGGCTCGTTTACAACATGTAAGCCTGGGAACTTCATTAGGAATGGAAGATGATTTTAGTGGCATCTTAGAGGAGTTGTGCACAAAAAAACCAACCATAAACTAGAGAGGAAGAAGGAGAGTTGTCAGACGAAGACAAAAATATCTCTTGGGGAGAAAAAGGATACATGGGTGAGGAGAAGCCCCCTCCCTCTCATTGGGCTACTATCATTGCCGATCTGCGTAATCAAGCCGGTATGTCCCGGGAACAATTAGCTTTCGAATCTGGTGTAGGTGTTAGCACGATTGAGAACTATGAACGTATGAAAATATCAGAGCCTTCTATTTACAAAGTGGAATCACTTCTGAAGGCGATGGGTTATGAGCTTGATGCTATTCGCATAAGCTCTTCGGATACATCTCTCCCACAATAACAATACCATTTCCCCTTCTCCTCATAGGCATAACAATTTTCCGGATCCGCTCCTGCCCCACACCAGTGGCAAATTGGGCTAGACCCAAGGTTCTTTTTTTCCTCCGTGATATTCTCTTGCATGACCTTCCTCAATGAGCTGTTGGCAAATGTCCACGCCATCCACATAAGGCGTTCCTAGGATACGTCCGTATTTTCCTTTTCCATCTTTGGCTGTTTGGATGATGAAGGTTGGAGGCAGTAATGCTTCAAGACGAGCTTTCGCAGCCAAGCCCAACTTCTTTTCCGCCAGGTTTCGCGTCCTACTCTCCGGCGTATTGATTCCCAACAAGCGCACTCGTTGCTTGAGCATCCACACGGAGAACCCCAAATCCAGGGATATGTCAATTGTGTCCCCATCTACTATTTTTACAAGTTTGCACCAATACTTAAACACCACACATTCCATCACAATTATTTAATTGACCAAAATCATCTTTATTATAAAAGAATAAATCCGGTTGTCCAATCTCATCCCAGGTCCTTAAATCTGCTTGGTCAATCGGAACCCGATCAGAATGTAAAAAAACCTCATCTTCTGGTCGCTTGGTAGCGTTTCTAATTGCTTTGTCTAACGCCACAACTTTCTTCCATTCCTCCTTATTCTCCTTGATTCTCCTCCATTCCGTGTTGGTGTGGTATGGACAAAAGATGCAAGCAGAACGTGGAGGGGTTGGATAGTTATTTTTCTTCATCCACTCCACGCACTGATGCCTTCTCATTTTCATGTCAACTAAAGGAAAATGATGGGTAATATAAGAAAACTGGCTTGCCTTCATCCGTACAATTTCATCGTAAGAAATACCAATAATCACATCCACGTTCGTACCTTCAGGAACTCGCTGTCTTTTTTTTAGGCCAAGTAGCTCGCGTATCTTCTGATTAATCGGACGAATCTTATAGTGAGTAGTACACTGTCTTTTTAATAATCCTTTCTTTCCCTTCCTCCCTGTAACTGTAAACACGGGCACATTTAAAAATTTATATTTTCCTGTTCCCTGGGCCACTTCCATCATTTCCTGGTAAAGATCCCCGTAACTAATAACATGAACAGGGTAGGAAAGTTGTTGTTGTAACCAATCAAGCCACTCATAAACTGCTTTTGGTTCCGCTTGTGTATCCGCAAAGATAGCACAATCCGGTTTGTCGATCTCCCCTTTCTCTGCCATCAATGCCAATGTGCTGCTTTGCACGCCTGCTCCTAAAGATAATACTTTCATTTTTCTGCCTCCATTATTGCTAATCCGATTTCTTTGACGACTTGCGGGACGACCGAATTTCCCAAGGCACGGAGCTGAGATACTCGGTTGGGTATCCCATGAGCCACGCGACCCACTGCGGGTTCAGACTCCCACCACCCTTCTTCAAATGGTCTGGTGTCGTGTGCGTTACTGCGTCGATAAGATTCACCTGATGATTCTTGTCCCTCAATGTTTCCTTTTTCTGCGGACCCCGTTGTGCGTCCCACGCGTTTGGTGTTGGAAAGATTTGCACTTGATCCGCTAGGTTCAGACTGTGGTCTTCCTTTCCTGTTGGTGATATACGCCTTCCCTTTTCGTTCAACTCCATGTTGGGATGTTCGGTGTCCTGTGTTGTTGGCGTCGCCCACATCTCCTGGGATATCACCCTCGGAAGACTGTCGTTGCGTATCCGTCCGTCCTTCCTCTGTTCGGTGTTCTGTAAATTCCCCGTGTCCCTCCAATCTCGGCTCGTTGGCGTTGGATACATTTCTTTTTCGGCCGCCACTTTCTGCCCCAGAGAATGTCCACGTGTCTTCCCCACTGATGGTGGCACCTTGTCCACGGAATCCTTCCAATCGCGTGCGTTCGGTGTCGGCCACATCTTCACTGCTGCGGTTAAGTTGTGTTTTGCCGCCGCCTTCTCGCCCTTGCGTTTTATTAAAGACTCGGGATTTTCCTGACCGCTTGCTCTCGGTGTCGGCCACATTTGTTCTTTGCCCTCCACTAACTCCGCTAGTCCCCTTCCGTAACCTTTCGTTGTCCGTCCTGGTTCTTTCGCTCTCGGGGTCGGCCACATCTGTGTCTTCTTCCTCTCTTCTTTTTCTACTTCCGTCGCCAAATTTGCGTTGAAGCCTTTTGGAAAGTTTGGAGTTATTGTGTGCGACTTGTAATCCCGGGCCATCGGTGTCGGCCACATGTTCTCGTGTACTACTTGTTCCCGCAGATTTCCTGAGCGGGTTCGTCCCTCCCTGTTCTTCTGGTTTGTGGAGCACTCCTCCTGGTCCCTGGTCGGGAGATGATCCATGGTGTTCGGGGTTGCCCACATCTCCGAAGTTGAAACCTTGTTGTTCGGGTCGGGTTGGTTCGGGTTCGCTTCCACTATGGAGGTTCGCAACGATCCAGAGCCGGTACCGTTGGTGGGGTGCGCCGACCGCGCAAGCTGGAATATTAAACGTCCTTGTGGTGTAGCCTTCGTTTTCCAAGTCAGTGAGTACTTCGTCCAGGCCCAAGTTAATGAGTCCAGCAACGTTTTCTCCAATGACCCAATCGGGCCTAAATTCCTGGATGAGTCTAAACATGTCTGGCCAGAGATGTCGGGGGTCGTCTTGGGCTTGTCGGGTGCCTGCGACACTAAAGGGCTGACACGGGAATCCTCCCACAATAACATCTGGTCGGGTCGGGATATCTTCTTTTTTGACATTTTTTATATCTCCTAAAATCGGGGTTCGGGGCCAATGGTGCTTCAGGACTGCTTGGCAGTAGGGCTCATTCTCCACAAACGCTATCGTTTCAAAAGGACCTGCGGCTTCTAGTCCCAGACTAAAGCCGCCAATCCCTGAAAATAAATCCAATACTTTAAGCATTATAGCATATAACCGACTATAAAGCTGCCTATAATTATTCCTATATATAGGGACATCGGGATTTTTCCTTTCTTTTTTGATTTCTTTTTCATAAGGAAGCAATCATCCAGATATAAAGCAACAGGAGAATATTCATGCACAAAATACTTAGCCCCACTTTCAGCATCATTTCCCCTGTCCTCTATACTTTTTCCATGACCTTCTCTTATGCTTGTTCTTGGGTCGACTAAAGCATGAACGCCCAATGGAAGTTCTTTTCTTTATCGTATCCTTATTAAAAGTAAAATTACGCAACATCGTAATTCATCTCCTGATAATTTTCAAATTGTTTCGGCTTATAGGTCTGGGGTTCATCGTGCAATATCCAATCACTCCCCATCCAGCCCTCTGCTTCATTCACCCCTTTCATAAATGCCTCCCTTTCCCTTTCGGAATTGAACGAGTAGGTTGTCGGGGTGGCATCTTCGTCGGGTTGCTCTCCCCACAGAACCGATAAATAGTATTGAGGTTTAGTGTGGTCTTCCCACACGCCTCCTCCCGAATTATCGGGTATCCACAGTTTTGTTGCTTTACTCATCTTCCTTCTCCCTTTCTTTTTGTTGTTTAAGTGTTTCGCGACTCATGTCGCCTTCTTGGTGGTTATGCCATAGTTGACGAATGTATTGGTCGTCAACCACATGCATCTTATCGTGGACATAATTCAAAACATCGCCCAGTGTTTTAGGGTTCTGCGTCATACCCTCCTCGAACGCTTGTTCCATGTCCATTGCCCATTCTTTTACTCTACCCATCTTCATTCTCCTTTAATTAATCTTATTGTGAAATTGTCTTCTTCATAACTTTCATGATCCATATCCCATTTATTTACTTCCCATTTATTTAATAGGTCATGTAAATTTTTAAATACCTCTCCCTCTAGGGTATGATATTTTCCTATTTCACGATCATCCTCAAATAAATTGGTGTCTTTATATTCATTATATAAAGTTTCTTTAGTATGGATTTGAACAATCTCATCGCCATTCCAAGAACAAAGATAAATATTATTATTAGTCGGTTTTAATGTTATTGATTTATTCATCTTCATTCTCCTCTAAGCCAGATTTCCAAACTCTGAATATTTCTTCAATGACTAATCTATATCCCTTTTGATTAATTCCATGAATATTAGTAAACTGTTTAATTGCTAAAGACCCTATGATTTCATTAAGTCTTGCTATTTCTTCTTCCGTTACTATAAATTGCATTGTTCACTCCTTTTTAATTGGTTATTTTCTTTTTTTTAAAGTATATGTTCGGTGATATTCGCTATCATTTAAGACTCGAATACCCACAAACATCATTATGCCTATAGCAAATTCTAATGCGAATACTGCCAGCATAAATAGGTCAATAGTAAAGTTGTAATAAGTTAGAAGAATTAAACTTGTTACAGAATGAAACAAGGCAAATACTCCCACAATTTTCATAAATGTTTTCATAATTCACTCCTTACCAACACATATAATCGCTACGAATAGCAACATAATCATTATTTAAGTTTTTAATTTTAGAAATACAACCACCGCCATGCACATATTCGCACCAATAAATAACAGTATCTAATTCACTTTCTTTGCATTTTAAAGTTATAGATTTATAGGGAATATAAGTTTTAAAGATAGGACACTTATTATTTGATCTAGCTTTATTGTTATTATACCCACCATATCCACTATGGGCGACAATATACTTAGAATCTTTATTAAATATATCATCTTTCTCTAATGTACTTGTTGTTGGTTTATCGTTAGTAGGCATTAAAACGCCTATTTTAAGTTTTGTCATTATTCACTCCTTTCCAATCCAATTATATTTAAAGGTAATTCCATTGTAATTTAATCCAAATTGAGTTTTCCACCCAAGATGCTTTAAAGTTATTTTAAATGCTTTTGTTATTGTAATATCTTCAAAACCATACTTTTTGAAAGTATCTTTGAAAATTTTTACATATTCATCAAATTCCTCATATTCTCTTTCATCATTCCATCTTGATTTAAGATAATAAAGTTTTTGTGAATTTTCATCTAAACATCTGTCGATATCTTTTCTAACGCTGTTTAGTGTAACCTTTTTTTCTTGAGGTAATTTATTTAGCCACTCATTAATAGTCATAATTCACTCCTTTTTAGTAGTTAATAAAATAGATGTATAAATATAATAGGAATATACACCCATAAATGCTTGCTGGTATCCATAACATCTTCATGGTAGTAGAGCCCAGCAAGCCATTATAATGAGGTAGCAAGCCACCCCATAAATAAAAGCTCCATATAAGATCTTAAATAAATCTTTTTTAGTTTTAATTATTGGCATTGTTTAAGCTCCTTTAATAATTCTACCCCTAGGTTTTCATTAATAGCACTTATTAAATCGTCAGCGTAATAATCGCATGGCTCTGAATTTTCTCCTACTGTAGTGTTAAAAATTGCTACTTTTGGGTTGGATTTAAACTTATAACTGTCTGTTTTTCCGTCATAATCTGGAAAAACTATAGCTGTCATATTTTCCTTTGTATTATTATCAAAATATTCCATGAAATTAACAACATAGAAAGGTTGACCACAAAGCCCATTATTACACAGTTTCACATTATTTATTTTTAAATTCATTGTTTAAACTCCCACTAAATCTGAATTAATTGCTTTTTGGCAATCTTTAGGCAAATCCTCAAATTTTATGCGTTTACCATTATGTCTCCCTAAATTGCCAGAAATACACATACCGAAACCATCAGGCGAATATGGATTATTACTCATACCTCTCCCAAAATAAGTACCATCATTTTCTTTATAATTATAATAAACTGTGTATCTATCAAAAGTTTTACCAAAATTGTCATATATTGCTTTAATTTTCATTATTCACTCCTATATTAAAGGGTAGCTATAAACTACCCTTATTTATTATTAAATTGCTCTATATTTAAGTTTATAACCATCATTAAACAAATCACGGCTTAGATTATAAATGACATGGAAACCCATATCCATGCCACAACCTCTAATAAATAAAGAGTTAGTATTATTTTTATATGTATAATCAAACTCATCACAAATATTATAAGTAAGGTTTAATAATTTGTTATCTCTGACTACATAAAATTTTATATGCCTACTCATTCCACTTCTAGCTACATGAGTAACTTGATATAAAATCTCATCATTTTCTTTTAGTGTTTCTTTTAAGTATGTATTCATTTTCTTTCACTCCTTATTTATTGTAGTAAACTATTTTTGATGAGGAAATAAACCTTTCATTACCATAATAATGGTCTGTTATTGAATAGGTTTTGTCATCTCTATTATAATGATTGATACTGTACTCTAGAGCAGCAGGGTACTCATCAGGGTTTTTTAAGAAAATAGAAGTCCCAACATTTATATCATTATAGATATATTTGTATTTGTTGGGTACTTTGTTAATTGTTGTTTTTTGCATTTCTTATCACTCCTATGATCGCCTTAATTGACGATATGTACACAGATTAATATTTTATAGACAACTTGTCAACGCTAATATATAAATAATTATAAATAGATATTTAGGAGTTTAGAAAATGATATTGCAAGACTTATTAAAACAAAAGAAAATTAATCAATCACAGCTTTCAAAAGAATTAAATATTAGTGTTTCTTTATTAAGTAAAATTATACATGGTCACAGAAATATAAGTATAGATGTAGCGAACAAATTACACGACAAATATAACATTGCTTATGAAGTATTGTTAGATAGGAGCAATAGCCATGAATAAAGATTTATATTATTACCCATTTTATCCTAAACAATGGGCTATAAAAACAAACATTCTAACACTTGAAGAAAAGGGTGCATATTTGGAAATTATAAATGCCATTTATTTGAATGATGAGATAGAGATATTTGAAAAACATATCCCTAATATATTAGGCATCTCAAAAGGTAAAAAGTATTATAAATTGATGGAAGCATTACAACCATTTTTAACAGTTGTAGATAATACAGAGAATGGAGAATTAAAATATACTCAATCTAAAATTAAGAAAATTCGTCTATCGGTTAACAAATCACTTGCCCAAAAATCATTCGCAGGAAAGCAATCTGCAAGAGTTAGGGCTAACAATAGAGCCAAACAAGGTCAACAGGCGTTGAATAGCCGTTCCAACGACAGCCCAACGAATAACAATAAACAATACACATATATAGATAAGTACAGTTCTATAAATGATGATGAAGAAAAGAAAAGATTAAAATTTAATTCAGATATGCTTAATAATAATATCTAGGCATTAATATTTAATTAAGAGATATATCCCTAATTAAAAAAGAACTGTTTACTAGGCTAGTGATTAGCTACTAGGCACTTACTTACTATCTTGGCATATATAGGGATAGCCCGACCCACTATAAGAGCCACCACAAGCAATTTATGACCTGGTAATGACAACCGAAGTAATGACGGTAATTTTAACGGTAATCTTTGCCAGGGTTGGACAAGGTTCATTGGAATTGTTTTGAAATATTTTCAACCGACTCGACCCGATGGGGTTAGGTGGATATATATATACAAGACACTATCTCTCACACTCCTAACCCCTACCTTTACCCTTATAAAACAATAACACTTGCCATTTGCTATAATTTTGGTAAAAATACAAAAAAGGAGTTATTGATGGAAATCAAAGTAGGGAAAGAGGTTGGTGGCAGACCAGCGTTCAAGCCGACTGATGAACAGGAGAAGGTCTGTTCTTTGGGGGTGGGATTTGGATTAACCCAAGAGCAGATAGGAAAGTTAGTGGGGTGTAGTCCTAAGACTTTGAGGAAGCATTTTCAGCACGCATTGGAGACTGGCAGGGAGAGATTGACGATGGATATTGGCAGTCAGTTGTATAAGAAGGCGATGAATGGTGATGTGATTTCAGCTATATTTTTGGCAAAGACGAAGGGTGGTTTTACAGAGAAGGTGGAACATGAGGGATTGCCTAACCAGATTAGCGTGAGCTTTAACTTAGACCCGCCTAAAGAGGAGAAGGTTATAGAGGGGGAATTAGCAACCAAAAGGATTGAGTAATGAAGGAATGGTATGTTGTGGAAAATGTACTGACCAAGCAGGAAGCCGAGCAGTTGGGAGAAAATGTACGCCATCGAGATTTTAATGAAGTAGTAATAGATAGATGCGTAAAAGAAATAAAAAAATTAGTGGAAGTAAACACCGATACCCCCGCCTATTGCTTAGTAGAAGCACGACCAAGAGGCCATGTGTGGCACACCGATATTGGAACAAGTAATCACATGACATGGTGTAAGTATAGTGCATCTATTTTATTAACGAAGCCTGAAGAATTTTCAGGAGGTTATTTTAAAACAAAAAAAAATACATACAAAAAAGACCATTATTTGAATATGTTCTTGTATTCCAGCGATGTGGAACATTGCGTAGAGCCCAGCGAAGGCAACCGTAAAACCCTGTTAATGTTTTTTGGATAATAAAAATGCACATAACTATTCCTTACACACCAAGACCATTACAGGCTAATCTTCATAAAAATCAAAAAAGGTTTAAAATCTGTGTTAGTCATAGGCGTTGGGGTAAGTCGGTCTATGCGGTAACCGAGCTGCTGCGAAAAGCATTAGAAATTAAAACCGAAAGACAAGACGGAAGATATGCCTATATTGCTCCGTACTACCGACAAGCCAAAGCGGTGGCATGGGATTATTTAGTCTATTACACCAAAGATATTCCTGGTACAAAAATAAACCAATCCGAACTGCGGGTGGATTTAATCAATGGAAGTCGAATACGCCTTTATGGTGCAGGCGATGATCCTGATGCGTTGCGTGGAATATTCCTCGATGGTGTGATCTTAGACGAATATGCCGATATGAGTCCTCGTATGTGGAGTGAGATTATCCGACCAGCATTAGTGGATAGACGGGGATGGGCAATATTTATAGGAACACCGAAAGGAAGAAACCAGTTCTGGAGATTATATGAAGATGCAAAACATGACCCCGATTGGTACAGGGTTATGTATAAAGCATCGGAAACTAAAGTGGTTGACCCCGTAGAATTGGAAGCAGCACGGAAACAAATGGGTGAAGATGAGTATATGCAGGAGTTTGAGTGTAGTTGGGCAGCAGCGATTAAAGGCTCGTATTATGGTAATTTAATTATTGATGCGGAACAGGATGGAAGAATAACCAAAGTGGAATATGATGAAGCATTACCCGTTCATGTCGCATGGGATTTAGGAATATCCGATAGTTGTGCATTATGGTTCTTCCAAGTAACAATGGGAGAAATACGAGTTATAGATTATTATGAAAGTGGCGGAGTGGGGTTAGACCACTATGTAAAAATGATGGAGGCGTTACCGTATTCCCATTGGGGAGATGATTATTTACCCCATGATGCTAAAGTACGGGAATTAGGAACAGGGAGAACGAGGGCTGAAACCCTGATAAATATGGGCAGACGCCCTCGTATCGTACCGAGCCATAAAGTTGATGACGGCATTAATGCAGCACGCCTTCTTTTAGCGAATTGTTATTTCGATCAGGAGAAATGTGAAAACGGGCTTAATGCCCTACGCAATTACCAGAGAGAATGGGATGATGTAAAGCGGGTATTTAAGCGTACACCCCTGCATAACTGGGCTTCACACGCTAGTGATAGCTTCAGATATTTAGCGATGTCCTATAAAAATCTAACGCCAGAAAAAAAGAAAGTCGATCCGCAGGAGGAAATAAATAAAAAACCAACACTTGACGAGATGGTGCAAATGCACTTAAAGTTACAAAAAAAGATAAGGCAACCTAGAATATGAAGTATTTTGGCAATGCGTTTGATATGAGTTATACATTCTATATGAATCCTGTAAGGATAAAATAATGATAACCAAACACAACATACCTCGTTCACAGCACACAGGGCGTTTGCCAATTGGTGGGCATATCTGGGAACCCGAACCAACTTCCAATCCTGGAAATAGAAAAGCTCTCGCCAACGCATTAAGAGGCGGAAGCAATATAATGCAACGAGATTTATCAAATATATCTTTAACCCCAGAAGAAGAATTACAGGTTCGGATGCTGATGCAACAGGGAATGAGTAGAGAACAGGCTATACAATCATTACCGAGGATACAATATGGCAGACAATGAAACCAGAAAAGAAATAGAAGTTACACTCGGTTCTGCACAGTATTGGCACATGGAATTAGATGCTGCCGATAAAGCGGAAAACGATTGGCGTAGACGAGCTCATCATGTCATAGACCGTTATCGTGATGAACGAAATATAGATATGATTACCAGTTATGATAAAAAATTTAATATTCTGTGGTCTAATACCGAAACCCTTAAAGGTGCATTATTTGCTAAAATGGCAAAACCCGATGTCCGCAGGAGATTTCCTGACGGCAATCCTGTAACAAGGCAGATAGCTAAAGTTGTGGAACGGGCATTGGCTTACGGCTTGGATGTTTACGGGGAAAGTAAAACTGTTCAATCGGCTTTAGAGGATTATCTGCTACCAGGCAGAGGCGTGGTATGGGTTGTGTATGACCCTGTTTTTATAAAAGAAACAATCCAGACAGAAACGCTTAATGAATTTGGAGAGGTAACAATTACCGAAGTAGAGGAGGAAAGAGTAGCCGAGCAACGCTGTTATTTTGAATATGTGCATTGGGAGGATTACCGAGAAAATGTTTCCAAAAGACCCGAAGATGTAAACTGGAAAGCCAGACGGCATCTTTGGACAAGAGATGAGTTGAAAGGTCGGGGTTTAACTGATGAATCAGACATTCCCCTCAACTGGTCGCCAGATTCTGAAGATACTACTCCCCAAGAAGATATTTTCAAAAGAGCTGAAATCTGGGAAATATGGGATAAAACGACTTTAAAAAGATATTATGTTTCCAAAGGATACCCCAAGATTCTTCGGGAATGTGATGACCCTTACGGTCTTGAGCATTTTTATCCAACCCCGACCCCTCTAGTAGCGGTGCGGACTAATAATACAAATGTGCCTATTCCAGAATTTACCCTTTATCAGGATCAGGCAGACGAATTAGACCGCATCACTACACGTATCACTAATTTAATAGAAGGATTAAAAAGGCGTGGTGTCTATGATGCTTCGGTTCCAGAACTTTCCCATTTAGCGGAAGCAGGAGATAATGATTTTGTCCCAAGTGAAAATTTTGCATCTTTAGCCCAAAAAGGCGGATTAGCCAATGTCTTTCAGCAGGAGGATATTACCCCTATCAGTACCGTGTTACAGGGATTATATACACAGCGTAACCAAATTTTAGAAACTATTTACGAAGTTACGGGTATTTCAGATTTAATTCGAGGCAACACAAAAGCATCGGAAACCGCAACAGCCCAACAATTAAAAGCTCGTTTTGGCAGTATGCGTATGCGAAAAAGACAGGAACAGTTGGAAACGTATATTCGAGATTTATTCCGTATTAAAGCGGAAATCATAGCAGAGCATTACGAACCTGAAATTTTACAGGCAGTAACGGGATTACAGATAACTCCTGAAATGCTCGAAATTATGCGTGATGATAAATTGCGTGGATATACTATAGATGTGGAAACCGATTCCACCGTCTTTATGGATGAAGAAGAAGAAAAACGCACCCGCATAGAATTTCTTTCCACGATGGGAAGTTATTTAGAAAGAGCTGTCCAAGTAGCTGGAGCCAATCCCGCCCTCACACCGATAGCTTTTCAGGCATTACGCTTTTTAGTGGGAGCATGGAAAGTCGGCAGGGATTTCGAAGATACCATAGATGCAACGGAAGCACAGCTTATGCAACAAGCTCAACAGGCAGCACAAGCACCACCACAACCTTCGCCTGAACAAATGATGACAAAAGAAAGAGCCCAAGCGGAATTAATGAAAGAACAAATGAAACAGCAAGGAAAACTCGTTGATATTCAATCCAAAGAACGCACCGAAATGACAAAGATTAAAAGCGAAGCGGAGTTATCCAGAGAACGGACAGACCTTAAAGAAAAACTTGCTTTGCTAGATGCAGATTTAAAAGTAGCAGAGAAAATGACATGAGTTACAGAAAAAATTATGACAGCATAACTTGGGGAAATAGTGAGATTCCTAAAAAAAATACACAATATAGTGGAAAATCTCATCAAGTTATGGCAGATATAGAGGAATTTGTATCTCCTATTGATAAAACGGTAATTGGTAGCCGTTCCAAATTGAGGGAGTATGAACGCCAGCATGGTGTTCGGCAAATAGGAAACGATTGGGCGGGAACAGCACGAACAAGTAGTGCCAAACCTTCTAATTGGAACAACCAATCAGTTCATGAAAGGAACTAAAATGGCAGAAGAAAGCACTCCCGAAGCACAGGAACCAGCTACTGAGTCAGCTACGCTTGACGCAATATTAGAGGGTAGCATAGGAGAGGTTATAGAAAAAGAAGGTGCAACGATTCCTACGAAAGAGGAAACGAAAACATCATCTTTGCCTGATATACCAGAAGAAGTAAAGACAGAGGCAGAAGCAGAAGGTTCGGAAGAACTCGATCAGAAAGCTACTGATGAGGATGAAGAAGCACCAGAAGAAGAAGCCTCAACATCGGAAGAACCAGAAGAAGCAGCAGAAGGAACAGAGGAATCGGAAGATACACCTGTGTCTGCTCCTGAAAACTGGAACGAAGATGATCGTAAAATGTTTGATTCTCTCCCTAACGAAGCCCAAGACAGGCTTTTAAAAAGGGAAAAAGAGATGACGGCAGATTATACGAGAAAGACACAAGATTTAGCCGAACAACGCAAAGAATTAGAAGCATTAAATAAGGTTTTAGAGCCAGCTCGTCAAAATATAGCAGCAACAGGTATAGGGGAAGCCGAATATATCTCCCGCTTGTTAAATGCGGATGCAGCCCTCAGACAAAATCCAAAAGTGGCACTTCAACAGCTTGCACAAGGTTACGGAGTTAATCTGGAGTCGTTAAATACAGAGAGTGAGTCTTGGAATGATCCAGACCCACAAATAGCCCAATTACAAAAACAAGTATTAGATGTAAAAGGCGAACTCAATCAATTTAAACAGCATAATGTCCAATCAGCGAGAAACGAAACAGAAAACCATATAAAGACTTTTTCAGAAGAAAAGGATGCCGATGGGAAAGCGAAACACCCTCATTTTGAAAAATTGCGTGTGAAAATGGGTAATTTGATAGATGCAGGGGAAGCGAAGAATTTAGAGGAGGCTTATACAAAATCTATTCGTTTAGACGATGATTTGTATAAGGAAACTTTGAAAACCCAACGCACCCAAGCGAAGAAAGAGGAAGATAAAAGGCGAAAAGCAGCTGTAGAAAAAGCTCGTAAAGTCAAGCCTGATACTTCGGCTAATCCACCCAAAGGTTCTGTTAAAGTTTCCGATTTGGATGCTTTGCTTATGCAAAATATTGAGGGAGCAGGAATTACACGCTAAAGTTTTTGTGGGGTAACATAACTTAAGGAGATATACTATGGCATCGCCAAATAGTACATATACCGAGATTGTTACTACCACGCTGGCTAATTATAGCAAGACGATGGCAGATAACATCACCAATAACAATGCTTTGCTCCGAGCAATACAGGAGAAAGGCAACAAGGTAGTCGCTGGTGGTAGAACTATTGTGCAGGAACTAGAATATGCAACTAATAGCACAACCAAATGGTACAGCGGTTACGAAGTTTTGGATACTTCTACCAGCAATGTTTTCACAGCTGCAGAATTTAATTACAAGCAGTTGGCAGGAAATGTTGTTATTTCAGGGTTGGAACAAGTAGAAAACTCTGGGAAAGAAGCAATCTTTAACCTACTAAAATCAAGGGTTAAAAACCTTGAAAAGTCATTAAAGAACACAATGGCTACCGCATTATATGCAGACGGAACAGGAACTAGCGGAAAAGAGCTAGGTGGGTTGCAGCTATTAGTACCAGGAACTGTAGGAAATACAGTTGGTGGTATTAATTCTACTACCTATTCTTTCTGGCAAAATCAGGTTTATGATTTTTCAGCACAATCTCCCGCTGTTGTTGCTAGTGCCACAACAATACAATCAGCTATGAATACTTTATGGCTTTCTTGTATTCGTGGAGCAGATAAACCCGACTGCATCGTTTCAGACAGCACCTATTTCCAATTCTATTGGGCATCTTTGCAAACAAACCAAAGATTTACCGATGATAGAAAAGCAAGTGCTGGATTTATGAACCTAATGTTTATGGATGCTCCTGTGTATTATGATGACCAATGTCCAACAACATCAATGTATATGTTGAATACGGACTATTTATTCCTTCGCCCAGCTAGTGGTCGTGAATTTGAGCCACTTGGGGAGAAGGCATCTGTTAACCAAGATGCAATGGTATTGCCAGTTGTTTGGGCAGGTAACATGACTGTTTCAAACAGAGCAAGACAAGGCATCATACAAGCATAGTAGAGGAGTAAAATATTATGTCTTATATTATGGGTATAGATATTACTGCAACAGGTACGACTGTAGACTTTCAATTAGGTCAAATAGGTCAAACTTCTGATGGTAAGCTCTATAAATATGTTCAATATGTAGTGGGAGCAGGATCAGTAGCTGCGGTTTCTGGCAATGTAGTAGGATATTACGCTGCTAGTGGAGCTTCAGCAGGGCAAACGACTATTGTTACTGCTGATGTTAGTGATACTGCAAGAGCAGGAGCTGGAGTACTTCAATCAGCACCAGCTACTGAAGAATATTGTTGGATTCAGGTAACTGGCCCAGCAACATTAACAACTGCTTTAACAGCAGGTGCTGATGGTAACGCATTAACATTAGTAGGAGCAGGAGATTCAACATTAGATGTATCTGGTCTTGTTACTGATGCTGTTTGTGCAACTGCAATAGATGCAAGTGCCAAAATAATAATGTGTCAATTCCCATTGTAGCATTAAAATATATAGGGGGTGGTTTAGACTGCCCTCTATAAACTAGGAGAATAAAATGGCTAATTTAAGAGCAAATTTTTATAAATCAGACAAGGGGATTGATTTAGTAGAATTAAAACTTATAGGCGATCCTAATACTGTTATTTACAGAGTAAAAGATAAAGAAGAACAATTAAAAGAGCAATTTCCTAAAGAATATGCAGAATATTTTAAAGTAAAACCTACAAAAAAAACACCTAAAGCAACACCTTTAAATGTGTTAAAAGATTTAGGAAAAAGAAAAGTAGATGTATTAAAATTAGAAGGAATTAAATCGGTTGAAGAATTAGCAAGTTTATCTGATGGTGCTTGTCATGGATTGGGTAAAGGAACATTAGATTTACGAAAAATGGCAAAAGAACATTTAGCAGAAAAATATGATATTCAAGCAGAACAGGTGGTTGGCTAATGACTTTATTAACTATATGCCAAGACGCAGCAAATGAAATAGGCGTACCTTCTCCAAGTGCAGTTATTGGATCGGTAGATACTACTGTAATTCAATTATTGGCAGCAGCCAATCGAGAGGGCAAAAGTTTAGTTTCAGGATATGATTGGCAAACATTAGTAAAAGAGGAAACGCATACAACTATTGCAGCGGAAAGTCAGGGGGTAATGACAACAATAGCTTCGGATTTTTTACGCTTTTCCAATGATACAATGTGGAATAGAACAACAAATAGGAAATTTTATGGGCCATTAAACAATACTGAATGGCAAACTTTGAAGGGAATAGTCGTTAATGGGGTAACGAATTATTTTCGTATTCGAGGAAATTTATTACTTTTAAACCCAATACCCACAGTAGGGCAGAGCCTTGTTTTTGAATATATAGGGAAAAATTGGGTTGATACCACAGGAGATGGCTCGGCAAATGCGACAAGTTATGCTGCCGATGCGAATACTACTGTTTTAGATGAAGATTTAATAACATTAGGCGTGGTATGGCGATTTTTAAAGCAAAAAGGATTACCTTATGACAATCAGTTCCAAGAGTATCAAATGAAATTATCTGAAAAACAAGCAAAAGACGGAGCCAAGCAGATTATAAGACTAACAGGAAATTATACGACATTCCTGCCTGTTAATGAGCCAGAAGGGAATTATACTCTATAATGCCAGTTACAAGAACAAAAAAAGGCGGGTATAAATGGGGTAAGTCAGGCAAGACTTACGGAAGTCGTAAAGGAGCTTTAAAACAGGCACGGGCAATTTATGCTTCGGGTTATGGGAAGAAAAGGAAAAAGAGCTGATGGCGTATTGGCAAGATTATCTTTTTGGAGCTAACCCTGAATCAGGAAGTTGGGAGGATATAGCCCAAAGTTTTCTTAATCCAGTTTATGACCCAGAAGGTCGTCTTTTAGGTAGGGTTTTAAAAGAAGCTCCGCCACCTAATATGGCAGAGATAGGGCAAAATCTACAAAAAGACCCGATGGGTGATCCTAATAAAGCTCCGCCAAATCCAGTAGTAAGAGATAGAGCAAAAGAAGAAGCAAATAGAACTGCATGGACACCAAGTAGTAGTACAATACCCCAACCAGACATAATAATAATGCCTGAATATACTGTTCCTGAAAGGGAAGTAGGAAGAATAGGCGGAGAGCCGAATGTGTATGGTAACTTACAAAACGAAATAACAGAGGAAGAAGAATTAGCAATGTTAGCCCAATTATTAAGGAGAAGGGCATAATGCCATTTCAACCAACAGGACAAAGTACATCTATAGCAGCACCAATCGGTGGATTAAACACAAGGGATGCGGTGGACATGATGCCTGAACAGGATGCTATTCGTTTAGAAAACTTTTTTCCTGGCTCTACGGATGTTAGCGTAAGAAATGGCTACACTTCTCATGCCACAGGATTACCAAGCTCAGTTCAATCATTAATGCCTTATTCTTCTGGTTCTACGAATAAATTATTTGCAGCTAGTGGGGCAAACATTTATGATGCTACTTCCGCTGGAGCAATAGGAAGTGCTGTTGTTACATCATTAAGTAATGCACAATGGCAGCACGTTAATTTTACGACTTCAGGCGGTAGCTTTTTATTTATGGTCAATGGTGCTGATTCACCTAGACATTATAACGGAACATCGTGGGTAACTCCTTCTTTGAGTGGAGTAACGGGTTCCACTATTAACAATCTTTGTGTATTTAAGGAACGCTTATTTTTCTGTATTAATAATTCTTTAAATTTTGGTTATTTACCCATTAATAGTGTAGCAGGAACAGTATCAACTTTTAATTTGGGAAGTATTTTTAATATGGGTGGTTATATCCAAGCCATAGGAACATGGACTAGGGATGGTGGAAGTGGGCCCGATGATTATATCGTCTTTTTAACTAATCACGGGGAAGCGGTAATTTATACGGGTTCTGATCCAAGTGATGCGACAAAATGGAGCTTAGTTGGTACTTTTAAATTATCTCGCCCTATAGGAAAAAGATGTTTAATTAATGTTAATTCAGACTTAATTCTTATTACTGAAGCAGGATTTATGCCTTTATCACAAACTTTAGTAACAGGCGAAAACGCACCTGCAAAAGCTATTTCTGATAAAATAAGTGGAAGTATTCTTCCTGCGGTTAATAATTTTGGTTCTATTTTTGGTTGGGAAGCTATTTTATACCCCAAAGGTCAGTATGGCTTATTTAATGTTCCTGATAGTGATAGTGGTTCTTTTGTCCAATATGCAGTTAATATTAATACGGGAGCTTGGGGTAAATTTTCAGGTCAAAATTCGTATTGTTGGGCATTATTAAACGGAGTATTATATTTTGGGGGAGATACAAAAATTTATCAAGCAGACAATGGTGATAATGATGCGGATGCAAATATAGAGGCATCGGCAAAAACCGCTTTTATTTATTATGGAGGGAGAGGTTCTCCCAAAAGATTTACAGCTATCAGACCAGTTATGGGTAGTGATGCTTCTTTGCCTGTAAGCATAGGATTTGATGTTGATTTTGCTGATGGTACTACTTCTTATACGCCAAGTGCGGTTACAACTACAGGTGCAACTTGGGATGAAGCTACTTGGGATGTAGCAAGTTGGGGTGGTACTATTTCTACTTCTCAATCATGGCGAAGTGTATCGGATATAGGTTGGAATGCAGCTATTAGAATACGCACTAGCACAAAACTACAATCAGTTAAATGGCACTCTACCGATATTATGTTTGAAATAGGGCGTGGTTTATAATGTTTATTACCGATAAAATATGGAAAATACTGGAGCCTGCCATTAAAGGTCTAGGAGAAATTACGAGGGAGCAACTTGAAGAAATGCTTAAAACAGGGGAATATAAACTCTTTACCAAACAGGAAAGTGCCATTATTACTTCTCATCAAGGGGAAATTCTACGCATAGGGGTAGGTGGGGGAAGATTAGGAAATATTAAAGAAATTACAAAAAGAATTGAAAAGTACGCAAAAAAGCGTAAATATAAGTATATTGATATTTTAGGCAGAAAAGGTTGGGAACGAGCATTAGACGGATATAACAAAAAAGCAGTATTATTGCGGAAGGAAATAACATGAGTTTTATAAGTAATTTTTTTAGCCCACCAAAGCCACCACCAGCTCCAGATTATGCAGGAGCAGCAACAGCACAAGGTGCAGCTAATGTAGAAACCGCCATAGTTGAAGGAACTATGAACCGACCTGATATTTTCAGCCCGTATGATGTAACGAGATGGACAGATATAGGTACGAAAGAAAAGCCTAGATTTCAGGCAGATTATACCTTACGACCTGAATATGAAACACAAAGAGCTAAGCAAGCCCAGATAGGTGGACAGTATTTAGATGTAGCAGGCCAGCGATTAGGAGAATTGCCTTCTGGACAATTTGATTTTGGAGCATTACCTGCCTACCAGTCTACTATTGATACAGCAGGATTTACCCCATTAGCTACGGCTGAAGATTTAGGGGATTATGCAACTCGTAGCGAAGCCTCCTATTATAATAGGGCGTATGGTAGATTAAAGCCAGCACAAGATATGGAAAAAACACAATTACATACGCAGTTAATTAATTCTGGATTGCCACCTGGCTCAGTTGCATATAATGATGCTATGAACCGATTAGAAATGGCTCATTCAGACGCATTAACAGGATTGGCTCAACAATCTATAGCCGAAGGTCAGCGTATGCGAACTGGTTTAGCAACAGAAGCCCAATCTATGCGACAAGGACAATTAGCGGAAGCAACTATGATGCAACAAATGCAAAACCAAGCTCGACAACAAGCATTATCAGAAGCATTATTAGGCAGAAGATTGCCTATGGAGGAACTTGCTACCTTGACAGGCTCTCCAAGTATAGGGGCAGCAGGGTTAGGAACAGCAACGACTGGTCTAGATGTGCCTGGTACTGCTATAGCACCACCACCTATATTTGCAGCAACGCAAGCACAAGGTGCTGAAGGTATGAATAGATATGGTCAGCAAATGGCAGGATACGGAGCTCGTATGCAAATGTTAGGAAATCTAGCAGGAGGAGCTATGGCATCTGATAAAACTTTAAAAGAAAACATTATAAAAGTAGGTAAATCAGCATTAGGCTTTAACATTTATGAATTTAATTATTTATGGAGTCCAAAACGCTTTAGAGGTGTAATAGCTCAGGAAGTGCAGAAAATTAAACCACAAGCTGTATTATCTAATATCTTCGGTCATTTATTGGTTGATTACAGCAAACTTGATGTGAATATGGAACAAGTGTAATGGTAACATTCGCACCACCAAAAAGACGACCAATATTAACAGACCTTGATAAAGAACTGTTAGCTCGGTTATTAAAACAATCACAAACTCCGCAAGAATCCTATATTAGGGAATCAGCTTTAGGAGTTCCTTGGGGTAGTTTAGCGAATAGTCTGGTAGGAGGAATGTTAGTAAGGGGAGAGAGGAAAAGAGCCGAAAATATAGAAGAACGCAGAAATGAAGCTATGTCTAAATTATTAAAATTAGAAGGACTTCCAGCTGCACCTGTTGGTTCAGAAGAATTTGTTGGGGGAGCTTATATGAGAGATGGGGGTGATATTGTAACTAATTTAGCTCCTGTTGAAGATCGTTCTTATGGCGAAAATTTAAAGGCATCACAAGAAATAGGAACAGTATTACGAGGAACAGATGGAGCTCAGCCTAATTATTTTGAAAGAAAATTCGGGGGAGCTTTACCAGAAAAAAGAGTATTAGACAGAAACCAGCTAATTTCAGAAGCAGGTTATGATCCTATGGAATACAACTTATACGAACAGCAAGTAGAGGCTGCCAGACCAAAACCAACAGTAGGAAAGGTAGAAGTTTTTTATAATGAAGACGGAGAAGAATTTGAAGGGCAGACTGTTACGTTTGTTGATGGCACAGTAAAAGTTAAACGCCCTGATGAAGCCATAGAAACTGCTACTTATTATAATTGGGATGAGATAACTAGAACACCACCAAAAGAAAAAGATATACAGCTTGTAACCAATTCAACAACTAACGAAATTTTAGCAATAGATAAAAACAATATAGATGGTGGATATATAACGATGAGAGAAGCAAAGGTTCCCCAAAATATTAAACAGTTTGGCAATGCAGTAGTAGATACAAATCAGATAGGTGAAGACGGACAATTTAAAGTTTTATATACTATACCAGAAGATGTAAAAGTAAAAATACAAACTTTTGATTTGCCAGGCGGAATCACAAAAACAGTAGCCAGAAATGAATTAACAGGAACCATTTTGTGGGAAGAAGAAATTGAACAAGAAAAAATTAAAATTTTACAAAATGGTGAAATATTATCAATGGTGGGAAATAAATTTACACAATTACGAGCTCCAGAAGACGAAGATAAACAAACTATTGAACAACCAGATGGCGTTTATATATGGAACGCTAAAGAAGGAACAATAGGAGAAAAATTATTTGATAAAGAACCAAATATAACATGGAAAGAAGTATTTGACGCAAAACTTAACAAAAATATGCTTTATGGTATTCAAGATGATGGCGAAGTAGTATATAAATTTGATGCTAAAAAAGATGTATTAAAGGAATCTGCAAGAGAGATTAAAATTCAAGATTATATAAATATGGGATTTTCAGATAAAAAAGCAAGAAAATTAGTAGATAATTTCATTAAGATTGAAGCTGATGGTGAGCTGTTTTATGTCGTGGATCTAGCTGCCGATCCGCCCACCAGAACATTAATAAAAAATACTGATTCTTTGCATCCAGAATCAGGTACAGAAGAAGTAGATACTATCAGTTTAGCTGAGGATGTGAATAAAACACAATTTAATCAAAAATCCAAAGAAGGATGGCTTGTACCAAGAGTTGAGCATATAGAGAAAAGCTCAGGGTCTGAGTTAAGAAAAGCAAATATATTAGCAAATACAGCTACCAGAGGTATGGAGGATATAGCAGAGTTATATCAAATTTTAAGTGATAACCCAAGGTATGTGGGATTTCTTGGGAAATTAAATAGAGAGGTGCAAGGTCTTTCTGGTTATTTAAATAATCCTGCCCTTAAATATTCATACGAAAAAATTATGGGTGTGAATTTAGATGATCCTGCAATGCAAAGAGCCTTCAGATTAATGAGAAATATAGATTTGGCTGCCAATGATATTGCCTCTACAAAAGGATTTAGACAGCCATCAGTAACACAATTAATTCATACAGAAGAAAAATTTGATTGGGATAGTTTCTTTGTTACTGGAAAATCTGCTCTACCAATGTTAGCAGCAGAATTTGAAAATATGAATAATAAATACATGATATTCCAAAGTATGAATCCTATGAATGATAAAATAGAAAATTGGACAGCAAGACCAGACTTTTCTTTTATAACAGGGGGTAGTGGGGAACAAGGAAATGTAGTGAAAGTATTAAGATATGACCCAGATACTGATACATTTATTGCAGAGTAGATTGAGAAAATGGCAGATTTACAAGAAATACATATAGGAAATCAAGTTTATAAATTCCCTGCTGAGATGGGCGAAGATGAAATTCGAGCTATCTTAAAACGAGAAAATGCAAAATTGAATATGCCCAACATACAAGAACGGGTACAGAATACTTTACAGACTTCAATAGGTGATGTTAATGCAGCAATACCAGAACCTATAGTACAAGAAAGAAAATATGACAGTAAATTAAATCAATTAAGAGATGCTTTATATAACAGAGATACCTTCAGAGGTATAGGCGGATTTACAGGTATGGTACCACCAGTAATAGCAGGGCAAGTGGGCCCACAAATAGTAACTCCAGAAGAACTAATAACAGTACCTGCTGGCTATGCTCTTGGCTCTAAAGCAGGAGGAGAAATATATGATGCCATAGAAGTTTTAAGAGGGAAAAAGCAACCAGAAGATATACGGACAGGTTTAGGAACTGCAGCATCAGAGTTAGCAAATGAAGCAAGTTGGGCTTATGCTTTTGGTGCACTTCCTGGTGTGGGGAATCTTGTAAAAAGAGGTTTGACTGGAGTGAAAGATTATGTAGTAGCACCAGCAGCCAAAAAGTTGGTTAGAGCAGGAGAGCACGTAGGTTTACAATTAGGAATAGGAGAAGTTTCAACTTCCCCTATAGCACAAGCATATACCAGAATAGTTGGAGTTTTCCCTTGGATTGGGGGGCCTTTTAAAAAGAAAGCAGACTTAACACTAAAACATTTAGATAAAGTAGGAGATGATGTTTTACATACTTTAGCACCTAATTCACAACTATCTAATTTAGGAATAGATTTAGTAGAAGCAGCAGGAAAGTCTTATAAAGAATTTAGAACACTATCAAGAGGACTGTATACCAATTTTACTAGTTTAGCAGGAAAACTAAAAAACGGAAATATAATTCCAACTGCCAATGTAAAAAATGCTATAAAGAACATTTTTGCTGCAACTCCTTCTTTTCGTTTAGGTGGAGGATTAAGGGAAAAAATACAAGCAACGGAAGATGTAGTTACACCATTATTAAAAAAAATTAATAGCATAAAAGGGAATATTAACGCCCTTCAGTATAAAGAATTACAAAAACAAATCAACGAGTTAATGGCAGTAGGTAAAATAGAAGGTTGGAATATTTCTCGATTACTTACAGTAAAAAAGGCACTAGAAAAAGATTTTTTGAACTTAGTGCCGCCTAAAAATATGAGCCAAGCCGATATTACATTGTTTAAAAAGATTCAAGAAGCACATAAAGATGCAAATACCTTTTATAGTCAAGGGGTGAAAACATTCAGCACAACATCAGCAAAAAAGTTTGAAAGAGTAAACCGCAATATATTTAATGCAGCATTTAATAAGCAAGGGCCATGGAACGCAGATGAGTTAGTGCCAAAAATTTTAAACTTAAATTCAAAGCAATCATTAATAGATTTAAAAAAATTAATTGGCCCAGAGAAATTTAAAGAGTCCACTAATGCGTGGCTACGCAACGCTTTTAATCAGTCAATGAGAGCTAATCCTGATAAAATAACATTAAAATTTGATGCAGGTAAATTAGCCGACCTATTAGGTATGAAAGGCGTAAAATCATTAAAAACAGATACTGTTAAGCAATTATTTAAAGAAGCTGGTATTTCTTATGACAAAATTAGGAGTTTTATACAACTGTCAAAAAACTATGATGGAATGTTTATTCCTAAATCCAGTGATTTTATGGCTAGAAGGGTAACTCTAGCTGGGATAGGTGCTTTGGGTATTGCAGGAGCTATGCAGGATAAGATTGGAGGTTTTGTTCCTTTTGTGCTAGCACTAATGGCTACAAGAGGTGCTAGCAGATTGCTTTCTAATCCTAAAGCATTAGATGATGCTTTATTTTTGATGAAAGACCAAAAAATAACAATGGCGAAATATTTAAGGTCTTATCAGCTATTAGATTTTTTAATCGACCAGCCAGAATTACCAGAAGAAGAAAAAAAGAATTTTGAAGTAATTAAAAACCATTTGCAATCTGAAATGAACGAACTTAACATAGACAAAATTAACAGAAGATATAGATAACAAAGGAGAAGAATAATGGGTTGGTCAGGAGGAACATTTACAAGAACAAATGGCGTTTTTACAGGAACGGGTATTTGGGCAAAGGATAGGGATGCAGGAACGAAAATAACTGCTGCCCATCACGATACTAATGATGATGACTTAGCAACAGGGATAAATACCTGTATAACGAAAGATGGGCAAAATGCTTTTACAGGAGCTGCCAATTTAGGTAGCCAAAAGATTACAGCATTAGCCGATGGTGCAGCTCACACAGACGGATTAAATATAGGGCAGGTTCAAGATGGTTTTGGTGTATTTCAAGCAACGGATAGTGGAAGTGCTAATACTTATGCGATAGCATTAAGTCCAGCAGTAACAGCGTATGCAGCAGGGCAAATGTTTACCTTTAAGGCAGCAAATGCTAATTCTGGAGCATCCACATTAAATGTTAATGGATTAGGAACTAAAGATTTAAAGAAAAACCATGATGTTGCTTTAGCGTCTGGTGATATAGAACAAAATGCTTTGGTAACAGCTGCCTATGATGGAACGCAATTTCAAGTTATTTCCCAATTAGGTAATGCGGGAGGAACTATGGATGATTGGGTTATTTCCGATGGTTCTACGACACAAACAATTTCTGATGGAAATACATTAACGATAACCTCTGGAGAAGGCATCGATGCTACTGTTTCGGCTACCGATACTTTAACTATTGCAGGTGAAGATGCGTCTACTTCAAATAAGGGAGTAGCTTCTTTTGCTAGTGCGGATTTTAGTGTTTCATCAGGAGCAGTTTCGCTAGAAGCAGCCGTAGTAAAAACAGATGAGCAAAACACTTTTACCAAAGCCCAACTGCCTAGCGTATATACTGCAGCTTTATCTGCAACTTCTGGTGTGCTTGATTATGATACTTATCAAAATTTTGTACTTACTTTAGCTGCTGGGTCGAATACAGTTGCAGCTCCTACAACGGAGGGTTCTCAAATCGGACAGACAGGGGTTATGATATTTATTCAGCCATCCTCTGGTGCTGCTGCTACATTATCCCTTCATGCCGATTATGAAACGGCTGCTTCTGGTGGTCTAACTATTAGTACCGCCAACAATGATTACGATATTGTACCATATTGCGTAAAGGCTGATGATTCAATATTACTTGGTGCACCTCAACTTAACTTTGGATAACAGATATGTTCACAAATCAACTATGGAATGACCCTCTTGGCGGAGCTTATGAAATAGAGTATGCTTGTAACTTTTCTTCTTCTGATTCTGAATATGTAACTTGGTCTCCTAGTGGTGCAGGAGATCAGCAGAAATGGACACTTGCTTTATGGTTAAAACGAAAAGAAACTGATTCAGAAAAAGCCTTTTTTGGTGGTGGAGACAGTGGTTCCTCTTATTATTTTGTAGGATTTTCTTCTGGTAATCAATTACTAATGGATTTACAAACTGAAGGTGTTTATTTTAAAAGTACAGCAACAATAGGTAGCACTAGTGCATGGAAACATATAGTTATAGCTGCCGATTCAACTCAAGCCTCATCAAGTAATAGAATCAAATGGTATGTAGATGGAACACAAATTACTTCATGGGATACAGAAACCCAGCCATCAGAAGATGCAAATATAACATGGGTTAATACTACTTCTGCTCAGACTTTTTCTAATTTAACTTGGGCTGCTGGTGCTAATTTTTATATGGCAGATATAAATTTTGTCGATGGAACTCAAGAAGCTCCGACTGCATTTGGTGAAGATGATGGGGGCACTTGGATTCCTATAGACCCAGAACCAACTTATGGAACAAATGGTTATAGACTAGAATTTAAGCAAACAGGAACAGGACAGGATGCAAGTGGAATTGGAGCAGATACATCAGGTAATAACAATCATTTTGCACAAAATAATTTAGGTTCAGCTAATAGGATTACTGATACACCGACCAATCCAGCATAATAAAAAGGAGAAGAATATGGCATGGAAATATAATGGAGAGGCAGTAAATATCAACAAGGGCTTTAGAAACTCTGATGGATATATGTCGCCCAAAAACTGGTATACAGCTTGGAATGACGACTTAAAAAAAGCAGAAGGGTTAGTATGGGAAGCGGTTACAACTCCTGCTCCTACTGCGGAGGAAAAGCTGGAACGATTAAGAGAAGTGCGTAATAGATTATTATTAGAAACAGATTGGTGGGGATGTTCTGACCAAACAATGTCGAGTGCTCAAACAAAATATCGCCAAGACTTACGGGATATTACAAAAACATATCAAGACCTTGGTTCTGTTAAATGGCCAACAAAGCCATAAGAAGGACATAGTAAATGGCGAGAGTATCAGCAGAGAAAGTAAAGGCAAAACTCGACACCCATGAAGCAGTTTGTGCGGAGAGATGGTTGGAAACCATTACCCGTATAAAAAGACTAGAGGCAATATTTATTGCGTTTAGCGGAGCAACAATGATAATGTTGGTAACAATAATAATAAAGCAATTATAGGAGGATGTAATGAAGAAAGGTTATGGAGTTAACACAAGACGAACTAATGTAACAGAAGAACTAGGTCGTGTTGATGCAGAAAAAGCATGGACTGGTAAAGGTTATGGTAGATTAGAAGCAGAGAAAAGTCGTTTAGTTAAAGAGCTTAATAAAGGTCAAAAATTTGCAGGATATGTTGCTAATAGAAACGACCACGACCAGCAAGCGTAATAATGGCGAGTAATTCTGAAGCAAGACAAACAGCCATAAGGACTGTAACTTCAACGACAGGAACTTATGATGAAGATTGGCTGGCATTGTTTACCGCTAGGTCTATTCCTGCGGGAACTTTTAATGAAAGACTATTAGCATATATTAACGGAGAATTGAGTACATCTTATACTGATGTAAATTTAGCTTTACAAGCATTTGCAACAGACCAAGATGATTATAATTTTTCAAGTATGGGGACATTTACACCATGAGCCAACAATCACTTAGACAAAAAAGTTGTAGAGATGAATCAAGTACAACAGGAGCTTATAATGAAGACTGGATGCAAGTTTTTATTGATTCGGGCTTTACAACGGGAACTTTTTCAGAAAGAATGTTGGCATATACCAATGCACAAGGTAGTGCGTGGGATAATGCTCAATGGGATGTTTCCTCTTGGGGGAGTGGCCCATTTACAAATGTGAACGAAGCAATGGCACAGTTGGGAAAACAAAATGGAACAACGAAGCCAGGTAGCTTATGGTCGCAACTAGGCACATTTAGTGCGGAATAGGAGGACACGATGGATATAGTTTTAAACTTTTTTGATTCAGCACCCGCTTGGGTGGCAGCAGTAACGGGTGTTATTACGGCAGCAACCGCAGTTACAGCTTTGACCCCAACAAAATCTGATGACAAAATTATAGGATTTGTACTGAAGATATTAAACTTCTGTGCTGGTAATGTTTTAAAGAATAGAAATAAAGACGACAAATGATGGGTTGGCTTTCAGCATTAGGCGGGATAGCTAAATTAGCATCCAAATTATTTGGTTTTATGATTATGCGTAAAGCAGTTCAAGCCGATGTAATGAAAGACCAGCTCGATGATATAAGGTCAGCCAATGAAGTTAAAAGAAAAATTCGTACTACTGCTAGTGGTTCTAAGCGTAGCCAGTTGCGGAAGTTTGCAAAGCGGAAGTAGAGGGTACTGTGATATTGCAGAACCTATCTCTGTAAGTGATGACGATATTGATGTTATTACTGATTCTCTTGTAGAGGATCTCCTTATTCATAATCAAGTTTATGAAAAGCTGTGCAATGACTGAAGAAGAACTTAGAGCATTATCTAGTATTTTAAAAGGAAGAAGTATTCAAGGCCCTTATTCTATGCCTTCTAGTACATTTGAGCCTATTTATGAAGAATATCCTAGATTAAGAAGTGGCGATTATAGGTTAGTAGTAGACCCAGAATTAATGGGAGGGCAAGGAAATATAGAATTTATAGGAGCTGGCTATAGTGCAGACCCTAAAGGAGTTCCTATATCATTACCTGCTATAAATGAAGATAATCCAACAATAGCGTTAAGAAGTTTAGAAAGTAATCCTAATTTACAAAGAAGGTTATTAGGAGATATGTTGCATAATTTACCCGATACGGATGAAAGATTTTTGGAAATGAAACAAAGTTTTATTAGAAGCATGACCCCTGAACAAATAGCATTAGATAAAAAAGTATACAAAGAAGCGACTATGCCAGAAGGCTCAGTCGTAAATTCTGATTTAGAACCATCTTATGGAGGTAGAAAATTAAAGCACGCATATGGAGAAGATAGGTCTTATGAAGATTGGTTTGACAGGTCGAGATCAGATGCTCACATTAGAGGGTATATTGCAGCAGATGAAAATGATGAATGGAAAGATGCTTATACAGACGAACAAAAAATAATTTTAGATAACATAATTAGATATTTAAAAGAGGAAGAAGAATGACCTATGTCTATCATTGTGTATTAGATAGGGTTGTTGATGGAGATACGATAGATGTTAGCATTGATCTTGGGTTTAAAGTGTGGTTGCACAAAGAGAGGGTGCGATTGTATGGCATTAATTGCCCAGAATGTAGGACAAAAGACTTGGTTGAGAAGGCTAAAGGACTGGCTAGTAAAGACCGACTGGTAGAACTGCTCCCCGAAAAGTTTATTATCCAAACCACGAAAGACGGCAAGGGAAAATACGGCAGGATTTTAGGGATACCTTTTGTCGATAATGTGGATATATGCCAGCAAATGGTTAAGGAAGGTCATGCTACTGCATATTATGGTGGCAAGAAAACCTCCTAATGAATAAACAACGCTTAATGGATATGCTGTCTGACCACGAAGGTATGAGGTTGAAAGTCTATGATGATTCCAACGGCAAAGCCTTAAAGTCTGCTGACCACATAATCGGACATTTAACTATTGGCGTAGGGCGTAATGTATCGGCTGATGGTTTGGGTATATCAGAGGAGGAAGCTCGTTTTCTTTTGCTTAATGATATAGCAAGAATAGAAAGGGAAATAAAACACTACCCTATAGAAGATTTAAATGAGCCACGATTGGCTGTTATTATAGATATGACCTTTAACATGGGCATGACACGCTTTAATCCACAGAGATGGCCTAATATGTTCAGGGCTATTGCCAATGAGGATTGGGAGGAGGCATCTAAACAAATGTTATCTTCTAATTGGGCTAGACAGGTAAAAAGACGAAGTGTTAGATTAGCGGAAATGATGCGAACTGGAGAATGGGTTGAATAAATTAATTGCTATCCTTATTGTTGTGGTGTTTTTAGCTTTGCTGGTTATGTGTAGTAAAACTTATGCCCAGACCAATACAGTTACATCTACTTCCTCAACTGTTTCTGGAACGACAACGGTGGATAGAACTCCAAGCACAGCAAGTGCTCCTGGTGTAATGATTAATAATCAGGATGTCTGTAGCACGGGTAGCTCTATGGCTATTCAATCACAAATTTTAGGGATTGCAGGTGGCACAACTGTACGGGATTTAAACTGTGAACGGCTAAAATTATCAAGACAATTGTTTCGATTTGGAATGAAAGTGGCTGCCGTGTCTATGCTCTGTCAAGACGCTAGAGTATTCCAAGCGATGGAAATGGCAGGAACTCCGTGTCCATACGAAGGAAGCATTTCGTTAGACGCCAAAAAGCTATGGGAAGCAAACCCTGAAAAACGACCCGATTACGCAGAATGGAAAAAAGCAAATGTTGAAGAAACAGAATTTTACAATGATGATACCATTATGGGCTTTAGTCTTGGTGGCTTGGCTCTCCTGCTTCTTTTGTTCTAATGCACTAGCACAAATGCAGGAGGAGGGTGATACGGTTACCACAGTTATTGAATCACAAGGTGATGTCGAGGAGGTAACACAAACAACTGTAACTGTAGAGCATAAGACTACAGGTGATATACTCGATGGAGATACGGGCATTGTAACTTCAAAATATGAAGGTGATGCTGACATAGACTGGGGTGGAGCAGGTGCTATTTATTCTCATGCTTCTTGCACGGATGCTGCTTCTGGGTTTCCTGCTACAGGAACAGACGGAAGAACGGTAGCCTGTGGTCATGCCAAAAATAACTCCCTCACCACTTGGCGTCAGTATGTAGATTTAAACAGTTTTGATATTAAAGATGGCGGAGAAGTTAATTATGAATTTCTTTTTGCTTTTCCAAATAGTATGTATACCAATGCTAATCGGACTGCCTATGTGCAAACCAAAGGGTATAATGATAATGCGTTACAATGGGAAACAGGTTTAGTTCCTATAGACAAAACAACTTTTACACAAAACCCTTATAACTATAATAACAATACGAATTGGGTCAACGCAGTAACAGGAAGCTATGACTTTGCTAATCAATTAGACAAAGTGTATATAGAAATCGGTGGTTATGGAACTTACTACTGGGATGAGTTTCAATATACTGTGGCTTATAATCATATAACAACGGTGGTGGAAACTTGGATGCAGGTGGTTGAACAACAGCAAGATTTAGATACTACAATGGATCTAATAGATAATTACGAAGTGGTGGATACTTTTGAACAGGAAATAGTCGATACAACTATGGAAGATTTTTCTGATATGGATATGGGCGGTGATCCTGAAGTAAATGTGGAAGTAGATATTCCTGATGTAACCGACATGGATGATGGCATGATGACCGATATTCCTGATACGACTACTGGCGTTGCCGAAATGTTTGAGGATTTAGAAATAGATATGCCCATGATGGACATGGAAGAAGTTATAACAGAGGTAGAAGAAATGGTAGCCGAGATACAGGAAATAGAAGTGGTGGATATTTCACCTCCAGAAATCAATGAACCCATCGAAATGGAGCCAGAAATAGAAGAAATAGCCATTGATGAGCCAATAGAGGAGATTTCAACGCCCACAGATGACGCTACAGAGCCGACAGAGGTAGTTGAGGTAGTAGAACCTACCGAAGAAGTAGAGGCAACTGACGAGCCTTCAAATCAAGATGAGCAAGTAGAAGAACAACCAGCAGAGGAAACAAAAGATGTGGCTGATAGCGAAATGGAAACTGAGGAAATACAAGAAGAAGCCAAAGAAGAAACTCAATCCGAAGAAAAAGAAGTTGCTGAAAACGAGGTAGAAGAAAAAGAGATTGTTGAAGAAAAGCCAAAAGAGGAAGTTAAGAAAACAGAAGCGGAAGAAAAGTCTGACAAACTGAAAGAAAAGAAACAGGAGAAAGCAAAAGAAATTATAGAAAACTTTGCATCAAACTATGATGCGGTTGCCCAGATTACTACTTTGGCTTTGGTAAATGCACTTGGCCCGAACATCAAAACATATTCTAATCAAGTTGTTCAACCTGCTTTAGACTGGTATGAAACGGAAGAAATTTATAAGAATGTTGTTATGCAAGATCCCCTGGGCAATTACATAAGTGTTAAAGACAGTCTGACTTTTAATAAAATGATTGATATGCAATATGACTAATAATTTACCAAATAAAAAATATAATATTATTTATGCTGATCCACCTTGGAAATACAAAACTTATAGTGATCGTAATGTTTGTCCTTATCCAATTATGAAAGATAATGAAATTTATGACTTACAAATTCAATCAATATGTGAAAAAGATTGTGTTTTATTTATGTGGGTTACATTTCCTAAATTATTAGAGGGTATTAAAACAATAAAACAATGGGGTTTTCAGTACAAGGCTTGTGCTTTTACTTGGGTCAAAAAGAATAAAGTTTCAGACAGTTTCTTTTGGGGTATGGGCCATTGGACTAGAGCCAATGCTGAATGTTGCTTATTAGGAACTAAAGGAAAACCAAAAAGAGTTTCTAAAGGAGTTCATCAAATAGTTTATGAGCCAATTAGAGAACATTCAAGAAAACCAGATTGTGTAAGAAACAGAATTATAGAATTATGCGGTGATTTACCAAGAATAGAATTGTTTGCTAGACAAAAAGTAGATGGTTGGGATTGTTGGGGGAATGAAGTATGAGTGAAATAGAATTTGCTGGAATAAAATTTAAAGGCGGAAAGGTAGTCGGTATTTTAATTGCTTTGTCTACTTTAGTCGGTGGTGCGTATGGAGCTTTTGAAGTCTATAAGGATTACATGGATATGAAAGAACAGATACAGAGCTATGTTGCTCCTGATTTATCTGGGTTTGAAAATCGTTTAAGTATATTTGAAGAAAAGACTAATGCTTTGGAAATATTATTAACGGAAAAAATAAGTAATATGGAAACTCTGTTAAATACCGAAGTGGATGGAGTTAAAGTTCTGTTGACTACTGAATTAGATAAAGCAACGCAGTTAGTGCAATCGGCACAGGAAGATGCTCGAAGTATCAGAACTGATATGCGTAAAGACCTAACAGAAATTCAAGATAATATTTCAGCAGTCGATAGACGCAGCAGGAATATGAATACAGAAGTTAGAGAGGCAGTAAGAACTGCCGAATCTGATATAAGGTCTTTAATAGACCATGCTAATGATAGATTTGATTCAAAGCGTACTGCCATAGAAAGCGATGGACAAAGACGCATTGAAATAATTGATACTAAGTTGGAAGCTCTTGAAAAGAAGATAACAGAGATGTTGCAAAGAGCTTTAAACAATCCTTTAACAGGTCAATGATTGCTTATCCATAGATGTCTTTTCTATCCTGTTGGTAGACGGGTTTCTTATCAACGCTTTCAAAGCAACCATTTTCTAAATTCAGCTTAATTTCCAAGACTCTCGGATAACCGAGTTCTTCATAACGGGTTTTCCAAATTACTACTTTAGCGTCTGTTAAACGATTCCCTTCATCATCTTCAAACTTTGGTCGCCATATACTAAAGATGTGGTCGGGTTTATTATACCAATGAGCCGAACCTGCTATGGCATAAGCAGTTGGAGCTTGGGTGCTTACTTTGTATTCATTCGGTTTGGAAGGGTGAGCAAGTACCATAATGTGTATATCCAAGACTTTAGCCAAAGTTGTTAAATCGTCTAAACATCTTCCTATCCAACTGGTTTCCGTTGTTCTGTTTAAATCAGGTATTTCTATCTTGTTGAACGGGTCAAACATAAACGCTTCAATCCCGTATCGTGCTTTCATGTCTTTGATTTTTTCACATACCCATTCAAATTCAGGAGCATTTCTAGGGTGGTTGAGAAAATGGAAATTATCCCTTATCCACACATCACCGCTTTCTTTCTCCTCGTCTGTCATATCCCATTCCAGTTTTCCATGATAAAATGTTCGCAAGTTACGCCTCACATATGGCTTGACCCTAGTTTCTCCTGAAAACATCCCTATCTGAATTTTATATTCTTTAACAATATTCGCCCATATCTGTTGTGCAAAGGTTGTTTTGCCATGTCCTGGATAGCCTGTCATTACACTTACCATGCCTGCTCCTATCATAACCTTATTATCCCATCCGTTAAACTGTGGGTTCCATAATTTAGGTGGAGAGGGTTCGGGAATTTCGTCTAGTGAGTAAACGCCTTCAATCGGAAAAGGGATTAGACTTTCATTCACATACATTTGCAGTTTGTCTTTACCTAGCTTTTGCAATAAGTCGTTTACATCTTTCACTTTTGGTGGGAAATCCACAAACTTACATTTCCCATAACCAAAGATAGCAGACAAATCAGACCGTAAGTTCCTGCCTTGATCGTCATTATCAGTAATCAAGACAAAACAGTTGGCTTTATCAAGGCCTTGCTCCAATGCTTCTAATACATATTGGTATCGTCTTGTTTTTTCTGCATTTTCGGTAGGAGTAGCGGGAGCACCATTTTGAATACTTAATAAACTATCAATGGAAAAACCCCCTTCATACATAGCACAAAGGTCAAACTCACCTTCTGTTATATACACAGTATCAAGGTTTTTAGATTTTAAGACATTATCCAGGTTGAAAAATTGTTGTTTCCCACCCTTCATTTGCTTAAAGATTTTCTCTTTAATGGCTCTTGCTTTGTAGTTTACCCTCTCGCCCTTGCTATCGTAATATCCAAAGACAATAGACTCTAGTTTTCTATCACCAAACTGTGCCGAACCGCTTTCGCACCTCATGTCCTCTAGTGTTTTTTGGCTTATTCCCCTTTTCTCTGCGAACTGGATTACATTTGAAGTTAGTTTTTTCATAAAATTCTGCTCCCTTTATGTTACAATGATGGCAAAAATAGACGACAGAGTCAGAATTAACTGTAATCGCTAATGGTAAATCTGTCTTGTGTTTTTTCCGTTGATGTTGGCAATTCGGACATTTCACCTTCCGAGTGCCATGATGTTTAAATCCTAATACAAAGTTTCTATCAAGACTCATGTTGTTTCTTCAATTTCTAAAAAAAAATCTAACTGATTAAAAATTTTATTTAATTTATTTTTTGTATTTAAAAAAATAGTTTTGTCTTTTTCTATACCTAAATAATTTATGCAATATTCAGCACATATTTCACCTGTTACTCCAGAGCCCATAAAACAATCGCAAACTGATAATGGATTTATAAAATTTATTAAATCATTAATTAATAATTTGGGTTTAACCCATACACCAGTTTGCACATTTCTAGGGTATTCTAAAACAGAATTTAATTGTTTTTTTTCTTTAGGATAATAAATTCGTTCTTTCATTTTAGTTTTTCCAATATGCCCTTTACCTTTTTTCATTGGAGTGTTTTTGTTAATTTCTCCAACAAAAGCATTATCAGTTTTTCCATATATTAAAATATTTTCATGAGTTAATCTTGGAAAATTATTACTTACCCATCTGCCGTCTTTAAAATGCCATATAAGTTCTATTTTAGGCGTTCCATAAATGTTTGTAATTTTTTCTCTGTTTTGAAAATTAGTGAAACATATAATTGTTTTATTGTTAAATTTTGGAACTTTACCCCATTGGTCAAAAGGAGGGTCTAATATTAAAAGCTCGTAATTTTTAATTTTATTTTTTAAATTAAGACAATCATCATTAATTATTTCAAAAACTTCCACATTAATCCCCTAATAACTTATATTCAGCAACCTTTACTTTTTTACCAAATTTATTCTTAACCATTTTATAAGTTGTTTCAATGTGAATATCATCACCTCTTAAATCAAATATTCTTGCCGATAATCGCAT
>VTLG01012702.1_pt1 | contig 86815 bp, 78 predicted proteins | sample 4694571 | NCBI WGS metagenome assembly VTLG01 (sample SAMN12604809, study PRJNA352737) | marine metagenome | biome: ENVO:00000447; feature: ENVO:00000209|ENVO:00000569|ENVO:01000036; material: ENVO:00002151; isolation source: viral sequences binned using virsorter ...
AAGAAGAGATGTTTACGATACAAAGTTTGAGTCAAGACATCCTAGTTGGCACAGCATACTATTGTTGCTGGAGATATTAGAAACTACAAATGTTGATTGGATATTTTGGTCTGATATCGACGCTTTGATTATGGATCAAACAGTAAAGCTAGAAAGTTTTATTAAACCTAATTTTGACATGGTTATACCTAATCAAGGACAGGGAGAATACTGCGGAGAAAAGTGTTCTAGCTGTTTATGCTGCGGCCATTATTTTGTTAAAAATACAGATTGGACAAAAAGTTTTTTGAAATTACTTTGGGATTGGCCTAAAGGATCATTTCATAACTATAAGTGGGATCATTATTGGGAGCAATGCGGGATGAACTACCTACGAGACCAAAACGTTATGAACTTTGACAGACACGTATATATAGAGCCTAAAAATAGGGCGTTTAATTCGTTTTATTATCAAGATAGCGATAAAAAACCTATGGAATTTTCTCAATGGGGAGAGGGCTGGTTTAGAACAAAGTCGTCAAAAAAGGAACTAGCAAAAGGTCTTGGCTGCTCGTATAACGAAGGTGATTTTATAGTTCACTTTGCTGGCAAGCATTGCGTCCCACAGCGGAAAGAACTTATGAAAAAATATTCGGAGAAAGTAAAATGGAACTAATAGTAAAAATTAAATCCGATGGGGCTAACCCTCGTTATCAAGATGGCGATGTAGTATCGACTATGTCTTTTGACCGTATTCACTTAGCTCATGCGGAAATGATATGTCATCCTAATAACTTTGGTTTTAACACTAATGGAACTAGAGATTTAAACACTTTGTTAGAAAAGTTTCAACAAGCTACTCATACTTACAAGTTTCAAAGAGTCGGAAAAAGAGTCAGGAGGATAAACCTGATCACTGGCGAAGAAGACATGATTGAAAAAACGCCTAATGAAAACGGAGAAGCTATAGATGTTTATCAGTATCTTGTAAGAAGGCTAAAAAGCCCTAGACATAAAATATTTGGACCTGCTGGTCATGAAGTTTGGTATACCCGAATGAGAAGCGATAAAGAAAACTTTCTTCCCACGGTTTGGAATCATATAGAAACCGAAACGGACAATTTGAAAGAGGATCATAATAATTGGCCTTTTACTGATTTAGAAAAAAGACATTTTATCTGCATTAATACTTCTGGAAGAAGCTATGACGGAGACTCTTTTACTAGAGTTGAGCTTTCTGGTGGAACTGTCACAGAAAGAGCTTTACCCGCTTTAGAAGATTCTCCAGAAGATCCTCCAGAAGATTATGATCCTGTCATTCTAGCTAAAAGGAAGTGGTTTGTTCCATATTGGGATTTGTCTTCTGAGCTTGGTAGTTCTGTAGACGATTTAAGAAACCCAGACCATATGTGTGACTGTAGAAAACCAATGGATGAAAGAGAACACATTGATATTTTAACTTACGATAAGATCACAGAAGGGCTGTTGTAATGGCTACTGTAACAAAAACTATAGGAACTAGTAGTAGAGACTACTCTGATATTAATGCGTGGGAAGCGGACTTAAATAGCGACTCCATATATTCAAACGGAGACACTGCTATTGGTGAAATATATGCTGATTCTACATTTACGGATGTTTACAACCTTATAGAAAATGGAAGCGCTATAGGCGGTAGTTCTGGACATGATCTTGCATTAATTAAACTCACTGTTCATGCCGACAGTAGGCATGATGGAACAGCGGGAAGTGGTGCCGTGCTAAAGCCCACAGCAACTGGTACTCATAATAATGGGATCATTAGGGTTAATGTAGATAATGTTACAATTGAATGGCTAGAAATAGACATGGATAACGACGATGACTTTACGAACGCAGATAACAGAGCCGCGAACAAAGGTATAGTTCTTACAGGTACTAATGACAATTGTATCATTAGAAATATGTTAATTCACAGTAAACGTGGAAACCCCGGCAATGCCGGGCCGTATGGGATACATGTGATTGCAGCAGGAGATTCATCAGATAGCATTTATATACTCAATAATATTGTATACAACTTAGTTGAAACATCTAATGATACTGCAAGTGGGATTAATACACATCATTGGGCTGGAAATGCATACATCTATAATAACACCGTATATAATATACAAGGACAGGGTGGTAGTAAGCATGGGTTAGGGTTTAGATTTGGTAATCCCTCAAGCTCAAATACAAGAATAAAAAATAACATAGCTTCTAAATGTGAAGGCGGAAACGATAGGGCATATTGGAAAAGTAGTTCAGGCTCCACTGTGGATTCTGCTAACAACCTTTCCGACGATACTACTAATGCTACTTATGATGCAGAAGACATGGGACAGAGCTTAAATGACTCTAGCGCTTTAACTGGAAAAACATTAGCTCAAATAAGTTTTGTTTCTACGACTGGTGATGCTGAGGATTTACATATAAGTTCAGATTCACACTGTATAGATGCAGGTGTAGATTTGGGAACTACTAATGGTGTAGAAATAGACATCAACGGAAGAAACAGAGATTCAAGTGGCGATACTTGGGATATCGGCGCTCATGAGTTTGTTGCAGATACTACCGCTGGTACTGCATTTATTATGTTTGTACACTGATAATTAAAAATTAGTGTATATATATTATATGGGAGGGTTTTGGATTAGTTAAAAACTCTAAATAAGGTGTTGTTATGCTTGGTTTTGGTGCTTTAAGCGAGTTTCCGCTTTCAGATATACCATCAGATATAGTTGGTGGAGATACCCTTACCGGCAGCTCAACACTAAATGCTTCTAGCTCTGTATCCAGCTCTGCTATACGAGACACAAGGGCTGTTTCTGCCCTATCAGCTTCTGCATCTATGACAGAGGTAGGCATTCTTGAGCTTGGAGCTGCTAGCTTAATAACTAGCACAGGTTCTGCTCCCTCCTCAGCTATCGTTGAGATCGCTGGTAAAACCGCTATATCTGGAACCTCTACAGTCTCTAGTGATGCCACTGTAGAACAGACTTTAAACGCTTCTATTTCTGCTCAGGCAACACTATCCACTACAGCGGGTATGGAGTTATTTGTAGACGCAACTACCTCTGCTGTTGGTTCTGTTAGTAGTATTGGATCTCTAGAAATTCCGGGAGTAGTGACAACTGCTGCTTCTGGCTCTATTTCTGCTGACGGTTTTGTAGACAAGCTTGCAAGTTCCACCCTTAATTCTTCAGGTTCTCTGACTTCGGTCTTTGTCGGAGAGATGGTAGCTGCATCAGCGATTTCTGCATCCGCCTCTATGTCTGTTGCTCCAGAACTAACCATAAAAGCAGCAACTTTAGTTCTTGGTCCTGCTTCAGTGTCAAGCACTGGGTTTATAGAAATAAGCCAAACTTCCTCTGTTTCTGGTGCAGGTCAGCTAACGTCTTCGGCTATTAATGAGATTGGAGCGGCTTCTAGCCTTGGCGCTTCTGTTTCAGTTTCCTCTACTCTTTCTGGAGAGTTTTCCGTTTCAAATGTTGCTTCGGCTAGTGGGGCTGTGCAAAGCCTTGGCTCTTTGCAAATTCATTTTGATTCTGCGTTGTCTTCTTCTGGAGCATTAGATGTTGCAGAAGTTCACTTAATAAAATTAGGACAAGCTCATTTAATACATCCAAATGGGTTTACAACTGGATTTAGCAATGGCTTTGAAAGAGGTTCTAGATTAACAGCAGAAGCCTTTATTTCTCAAAACCACTTAGAAGTCATAACTACTTTAACAGCAACCGCTGATCTTAGCAAAGTAGGAGAAGCTTCGCTAAACGTCTTAGCCTCTTTAGATGCTAGTCATGCTTTGACGGCTATCCTACAAAGTAAGGCATCTTTGGCTTCAAACGGTGTATTATTACATGGAGGGTCTATTAATCTAACTCCTGTAGCTAGATTGCAGCCTAAATTATCAACTGAGTATGACAATCCAGATATACTCCGTTATACGCTGTATATAGACCGATCTAGGAGTCTTGACTTTAGTATTAATAAAGTTGAATCGTACTCGTTTTATATTGACAAGCAATTTGCTATTACGGGCAATATAGACAAAATAAACGACAATACTTCTTATATAGAAAAAATAACAGAAAAAACTCTTGTAAGAGAGAGATAAAATGCCTGCAAACGAAATACATGTAAATGATGTTGGAACTCAATTTTTGATAACTGTCAAAGATGGTTCTAGCGCTGTTGATATATCAAGCGCAACAACAAAACAAATAATTATACAAAAACCTTCTGGCGATAAAGTGACAGCAAACACTGCCTTTAGTTCAGATGGTACAGATGGAAAAATGTACTACAACACGGCTGCCGGAAACTTAGATGAGGCTGGCACTTATAAAATACAAGGTAAAGTTATAATTTCAGATGGAACATTTTTTACGGATATAACAACGTTCAAAGTTTATAGAAACCTATAGGAGACGAAAATGGCTTGGCAAAATGAAATGACGCTTATAGTTCGTCACCTAATAAATGATTTAGATTCTTCTGATTATACTTTTGTAGATAGTAGACTAGAAGAGGCTGTTTTAGTATCAGCACAATTGTCTTTATTAGAAATAGATTTTGAGAAAACTTACACTATAGATGTTGATTCAGTTTCTCTCTCACCAGACCCAACAAACGCATCTGACAAAGATGATTCTTTTATAAATATTGTTTGCTTAAGAACTGCAAGGATGTTGATAGGAAGTGAATTAAAAACTAACTCATTGAATGCTATCTCTTTGAGAGATGGCCCTTCCGCTCTTGACTTGAGAGGTATCGTGTCTGGTTTAAAAATATTGTTTGATGATATTAATAAAAGATACGAAGAAGCTGTTATTCAGTACAAGCTAAATGGTGTTGTTGGACAAGCTATACTTGGTCCATACTCGCCCGGTAGTGATGCTGTAGCAAGAACACACTTATCACAAAGGTCAGGATGGTTTGAATAATGGCAGAATTTAAAAAAGCAGATCTAAAAAGCAAAATAGAAACAGATTTAGCTGATAATGATAGTGGTTCTATTACAGCTAAGACTTTAAGAGACAACATGCTTCATATTGTTGACTCTGTTACTCCTATAGTTGCTAGTGGTGTAGATAACTATTTCTCGTATGCATTAGACATAAGAGATAGTGGTGTTGGTGCTATTAACGCTCCATTGAATAGAATCAATGCTGAATGGGATAATAGTGTAGTAGCTAAGATAGAGTTTGTAACTGGAACTGACACTAACTTCAAAGAAGATGGCGGCATAGACTTCTATACGTCAAGTTCTGGAGTCAGTTATGGTAGTGATGGAGCTAGCAAAAGGCTTTCAATTAAGCCAGACGGTCAATTGCATATTTTTGCTAGTGGTGTAAATCCTCCTGTCTATGTTGACAGAAGACATCCTGAATCTGGCGTAGCTTTCTTTGTAAAGAATAGTCCTAATATATTAGGTGTAGCTAGTGGCGTCAATTTGAATATTGGCCATCTAGATGAAAGAACTAAGCTATTTAAAAGAGAACTTGTTATAAACGAAGATGGCGATTTTGGTTTTAACGTTGATTATCCAGAAGAACCTTTCCACTTTAGAGCTTCTGGCAACGCTCTTAGGTTAGACCTACAAAGCAAGCCTACTAACTCAGCAGACATCATTGTTAATAAATATAAAGGCAACCATCCCATAAACCAAGATAACTTGTTGTCTACTTTTGGAATGGGTGTAGACACAAGCGCTAGCGGTACTGGCAGATTTTTTATAGGCCATGATACTGTTAGAAAAAATAGAGTAGATTTTACAGAGGCTTTATTTGTTTTGGCTAGTGGAGGCAATGCTTCTTTTGGTTCTTTATATCCTAAAGAAAATTTTGTAGTAGGCCAAGATATTGGAGAGCAAACAACTACCACAGGCGATGTAGGTATGGTTGTTGGCGCTCAATATGGAGATGCTCATCTTTTTGTTGGTTCTGGAAATGTAAACTCTACAATTTCTAACTATGCAAGATTGCAATGGGATAGTTCTACAAAACAAGGTTTATTACACACTAGATCAGCTGGCATAACAAACCATAGCCAATTAGTGCTTGATTCTACAAATGGCAATGTGGGTATAGGAGCTTCTGGTACTGCTCCAGATACTTGGCGACCTATGTTCAACACCCATGTGTACGCTAGTGGCGATACTACTATTGGATTAGAAAACCCAATGGGTAGTGAGACTGCTATATATATTGGGTCTAATACTTCTGGCAGCGGAATGGCAACAATTGGAAATTGGTCTTCAATTGGTTATAAGTCTTCTACTGATGTGTTGAAGATTAATAACTCTGGATCTTTTATTCCAAACCACTTGACTATTGATAGACTTGGCCATGTCGGAATTAATACTGACAGTCCATATAACAACTTTGCAGCGGGAACTAACTATCTACATGTAAACGGTGAAAACGCATCGCTTATGGTTGGAGACAATAGCTCTTACTCTGCAATTAGATTGTTTGGTTCAAGAAGCACTACTGATACTGCTTACATTCAAGCTGGAACTAGTGCCGCTGACACCGGAGCTAAATTGGCTATTAGTAGATTTGATAGTGATACAAATAATATTTCTGAGTTTTCTATCAGATCTGACAAAACAACCATGTATGGAAACGTTGCTCTTAACGATATGTACTTGAGCAATGATGGCGACGACGAGGGCATTAGAGTAACAAATGATGGCAAAGTCGGCATTAACGTTGCTTCTCCAACACATGAGCTTCAATTAAGTTCCAACTCGGCTGCTAAACCAGTTAGTTCCGTTTGGACTGTTGTATCTGATTCTCGTGTAAAGCAAGATATAAATACGATTACTGGAGCTTTAGACAAAATTGATGGGCTAAGACCAGTCAAGTTTAGATACACAGATGATTATGCAGACTGCCATCATTCTGGAGACATTGATAGCAGCACATACTATTACAATTTCCTTGCTCAAGAAGTTGAAGCAGAACTTCCAGAAGCAGTGATAACAACAGATGTTGATGTCTGTGATATGATGACCGAAGAAATTTTGGTGGAAAACATTAAAACTTTGGACTCTCATATGATTAACGTTTACTTAGTTGCAGCAGTTAAAGAACTCAAAGCTGAACTTGATGCGGCTAAGGCAAGAATAACCGAATTAGAATCCTAAAAGGAGATAAATAATGTCTGACGTAGTAACAAATGCGCATTCATCAAATACTACCGAAAAGAACGGAAGTATTGTTGTTGGCGCTCCAAAAGGCGCAAACACTAGCGCTACTGGAACAAAATATATTTTGACCGCTGGAGATACTTCTGACATGACTGTCAAAGGTGCTGGAGGTGGTGTAAATGATGCCGCCGACATAACAGGGCAAATAACAAAATATGATGGAAGATTTGAGCATATAAGATATTATTCAGGCGATGCAACTTCTTAAGGTGAACTATGGCTAATCCAGTAACAAAAGCGATATCTTCAAATGATGTCAAAAACGGAAATCTTGTAGCACATGTAAGCAAAGGAGGAACAATTGAAACAGTTGCTCCTCCTATACTAAATTCATCTACAGGAAAAGATTTAGATGGAAGGTTTGATGATCTAAGGTATTACAGTGGAGATTCAGCCACTGATGGGGCAGGAGGTCCGACCACTATCACTTGTGTTGTGTGGGATTACGTAGACAATGGCTATTGGAGATCTGACAGTACAGACGCTTCTCATGATCCCGGTTCCAGCAATAATTATGGGAGTGTATCAAGGAGTAGCGAATGGAAAGTTGGTTTTGATAGGAGTTAACGATGTCACATAGATATAGATACTATAAAGCTTATTTTAGGTTTCAAAATGTTGTTGTTCCACAAGGGGCGACTATAGACAGTGCGTACATAAAATTGAATTGGGAGGGTGGAGAAGACGTTGACTTCTTAATAGCTGCTGTAGACGTTGATGATTTTGATGCACCCACCGACAATACATATGCCGCTCATGATACTGAAACAACGGCTACTGTCAGTTGGAACATTCCATCTGAAGGATCTCAAGACTCAGGTAAGTATTACAAAACAAGTCCCGATATAAAAACAATCATACAGGAAATTGTAGATAGAACTGGATGGAGTTCTGGAAATGCAATCGGAATTATTGTTCGTGAACCTGTGGCTAGTCTTACAAGCGATGAATATAGAACAGTACACGGCATGAGCAGTACGACCGATGCAAGTGACGGAACTAGAAATACTAACCAATTAGTGATAACACATTCATAATAGGTGAATTATGGCAATCAAACTTCCCGCAAGCGTTTTTGCTAAATTGAATGAAGCAATTCTTCTATTTAATAGAACTTGTACGCTTGTTTATCCAGAAAAAAAAGAGAAGTGTGAGAACTGTGTTGCAAACACTTTCGGTGGAAGGTCTGTAAATATCTACAGAACTGGCGGACCAGTTCCTTTTAATAGAGGAACGCCTTGTCCACTTTGCGGTGGAGAAGGATTCAAAAATATTGAAGTAACTGAAAATATTGAGCTAAGAGTCTATTACGATAAAAGAAACTTTATAGATGTTGGCTTTAATGTTGACATTCCAAACAATGTCGTTCAAACAGTTGGATACATGGACGATTATGAAAAAATTATGATGGCAAAAGAGCTTTTAATAAATGTCGGAGATGCTAATCAAGGCAGGTACAAAAGAATATCTGAGCCGTACAATCAAGGATTCAAGCAAAACCCAACTCAATACATTGTCTTGTTTTGGGAAAGAATTTAATGAACATTGGAAAAGCTACTATAACTATTAAAGAACGTCAGTCTGATTTAACTAAGTTTATAGAAGGCGCGGCAAAAAAACACCTTAATAGTGTTGGCTTAAAAATATCCAATGGCATAGCAAAAGAAGTAAAGGGAATAGTCTATAAGGCTATTTATAATTGCGAGGAACTTAAAGATTTAAGATCGGGTTCATTACGCGGAGAACTTGGTTTAACTAAATCTCAAGCTACTAATGCGTCTACAAGTATAGCGGAAGCTGTTAGTAACTCTATTTTTGTAGAAACTGAAAGAGGTAGCGGAAGGAACGCTGGGAAAGTCCTGCTTAAAATTCAGCCAACGGATTATAACAATGTTTTATCTGAGACCGCTTATTCTTCAATTTATTCTTATTCAAGAAAAAAGAAAAGAGCAAGAAAATCAGAAATAGCTTGGTTAAGATGGCTGCTATTTAGAGGGGATGCTGTAATCGTAAAGGGTTTTACCTTTGTCGCAGAAAGCGGGGAAGGAAGATCTGGATTAGGAGATATGGAACGAGGAGGTTCTTGGAGGATTGATCCTGCATATAGTGGAACAAAAAATGACAACTTTATTACAAGAGCTTTACAAAGAGGCTCAGCTAGCGAAAAGATTGTAAAAATAATAGAACGCATTTTTAAACAAAACTGGTAAATATATGGCTTTTCTAAACAAGATTTCAAACATAGGCGATAGTACGATATCGTCCCTAATACAAGACAATATGATTGAGCATTTTGATTGGGGGTTCATGGATGCTGGTGGGTTTGTAAATGTAGAGATTCCTACGTCCGGTTTATACGGAGGAGATAAGCACAAGCTCAGATTGGTTGATGATCCTAGATACACAGATGGTCAAGTTTGGGAAGGCTTTAGGTCTAACTGGATTTGGCAAAGTGGATTTAGTGGAGCAACTCAGCCACTTACAACTACGCATCAAAAATATCCCGGAGTATCGGGAGTATTCGTAGATGGAGCTTTCTATCCCACTTCTGGTGTTGGAACATATTCGCATCACATTGATTACCCAAATGGAAGAGTTGTTTTTGATTCTGCGATACCAACCACTAGCGAGGTAACAGCAGAATTTAGCTATAAATGGGTTAAGTTTACTAGAGCTAGCTCTTCTTTCTTCAGAGAAATTCAATATAGATCACAAAGAGCTGATGGAGATTTCACTTTGTCTGGTTCTGGAGACTGGTCTCAATTAGGAGAAACAAGACTACAACTTCCAGCGGTTGGAGTTGAAGTAGTAAAAGACAGAGATTTTCAACCTTATGCATTAGGTGGATTAACTCACTATGTAAAAACAGATGTTTTATTCCATGTCTTAGCTGAAAACGATTATGATCGAGATAAAATACTTGACATCATATCATTTCAAGAAGAAGTAGGAATAGAAATGTTTGATAGCGATAGAATTGGAAGGAATGAAGCGTTTCCATTAGATTACAGAGGTATGGTAAATAATAATGCAAAAATCCATACTGAACTAATAAAACCTAGTGGTGAAGGTGGATACAAGTATGATGGAGTCGGAGGAGGACAAATGATAATAAGAGACTCTAGGGTGTCTATTTCTGATGAAATTTCACCTAATTTATACCATGGTGTTGTTAGATTAAACGCTGAGGTAATTAAGTAGTAATTATCTTAATTGGTGTATAATAATCTAGAAACGTATATACGAACTTCCTTTTAGGAGAGATAATAATGGCAAACAAAAGAACCTATTGGGCTATTGAAGCCCTTGGATTTGCTAATGCCTCTAACGGTCAACCTACAATTGATGCCGTAACAGAGAACATTGAGTATGTTCCGGGTGTACAAAGTGTTGGAATCAGCACAAATTACAACCTAGAACAGACTTTTCAACTTGGTCAGCTTGAAGTTTATCAAGACGTTGAAGAAGTACCTGACGTAGAAGTAACTATCGAAAGAGTGCTAGACCAATATACAGCTGCATATGCTCGTGCTATGGACAATGCTGACGCTGGTAAGGTTACAATTACTGGAGACCAAAATAATCAAGTTGATGTTTACTTTAGCATTAACGCTGATACTGACGAAGCTGCTGGTGACGACGTTCCTGACACTATGGCTTACATGTCTGGTATGTATTGCTCATCTGCTTCGTTTAACTTTGCTACAGACGGTAACTTTACAGAGTCTATTACTCTGGTTGGAAACCATCAAACTTGGCACGATGCTCCCGGATTAAGAATTCAAAACACTCCTTATGCTACTGGTGTTGGAGACCTTATGACAGGTAACATCACTAGAAGAAACCGTTTTGCATTTGAGAGCGTGCCTTCCGCAGTTTCTGGACTTACTGTCGCTGGTGGTACATCTACTGAGTTGGCGATTCAGAATGTTAGCGTTAGTGTTGACTTTGGTCGTGAAGCTATCAATGTACTGGGTATGAAAGTTCCTTATCACAGATACGTTACCTTCCCTGTAGAAGTTACAACTGATATTGAAACTCTTGTAACTGATGTTATTTCAATGAACGACCATGAGGCTCGTCCAGACATTGATAATGTGTCTGAAACATCAATTAAGTTCTCGATCTATGACACAGCTGTTGTAGACCAAGATACTGGAGCTGGAAATAGACTCCACACATTTGACTTAGGTACTAAGAACAAGATCACTTCTATTACTTGGAATGGTCTTGATACTGGTGGTACTAACGCATCTATTACTTACTCTTATCGTAACTTCAATAAGCTTGACTACATTTTTGCATCTGCCAATGGTACGACAAAAGGAACAGTTGTGCTTAATGACGCATACGGTTCGTAATTGTAGTTTGACATTTGGGGCTAGGAAACTAGCCCCTTTGTCAGTTCACATAGCGATAGCCAATTTAATTATAGGGATAGTAGGCGAGTGAATGAACTGACTTTTTAGGATTCTAAAGGATGAAAGACTACGAAATACAATATCTTTTGTCTAAAATTTTGCTTGGATACCAAATAGTTGAATGGAAACATTTAACACTACATATACATCCTTTAAACATAAGGCAAAATTATTTAGCGCAAAAAGTTTTTGTGGAGGCTTATGAAGAAGCTTTGCTTTCTGGTGTTTTTACTAGAGAAGAAATGCTTGATTACATGATCGAGCAAGGAGTTTGGTCTGAAGAAAAAGAGTTCAAACTTCTAGAAAACGTCACAAGCATGGAAAACGAGAAGATAAACATATACTCTAATTTTTTAGTTCCGCAACTTAGAGAAGGCCATAGAAGAAGACTAAGACAATTAGAAAAAGAACAAACAAAATTACACAAAATAAAGCACGCCAATGACCATGCAGACTGTGAAGGCATTGCCACATACAGTAGATGGAATTGGATTATAGAAAATACAACAACGAATGAAGACGGCACTCCTTATGACTTTTCGGATGTTGATGTTTCATTTGTTTTAAGACTAACTGAAAAAGACCCAATATCTAGTGAAGATATGAGAGCGATTGTCAGATCGTATTATTGGCAAAAGGTTTGGGTTAACGGCGGCAAAGACGCAGAGAGAATACTTAGACGACCTTCGTTTGAATTTTCAAGAGAGCAAGAGGATTTATTGGCTTGGACTAGGCTTTATTCAAGTTTGGATGAGGCTACCGATAAACCTCCGCAAAATGTAATAGAAGATGACGATGCTCTTGATGGCTGGCTCATAAAAAGAAGAAAAGAAACAGAAAAACAACAAGGTCAAGATAGATTTGAAGAAATAGCAGGTAAGCACCAAAACGCGGATCATGTGCTTGTTCCCGCTAGAAGTCAGGAAGAGGCCCAAAAAATATATGACTTGAATGGGCCAGAAGGAAAAATGAACGTTGAATCAAGACTTAAAACAGTGAAGGAATCGTCTGAAGAAGGCGACAATAATGTTCACCATACGAAGTTTGAAGACGTTAAAAGAAAAAGGATGTTACAAGCAAATAATCTCGGAAGATAAAGGAGGGCATGGTGATGGAAGAGTCATATGCTGAGCTTGTTAGAAAATCGGAAAAATATAAGACCGATAGAAGTGACAAGCAAAAAGAAGCTTCAAAAGAGAGGCTTCTTAGGGTATCTAAGAAAAAGATACAAACAACTATGATTGGAGCTTTAAGCTCTGTAGAAAAACATTTAGGATTTCTTTGGGGGCATGAAAGTTCTGAGCCTTTAACGCCAGAACAAAAGCATCTAAAAGAAGTCTACGAATTAGTAAGGTCGGAAATACTGGATAGAGGCAACAATCAAGCGAGAAATCTGGAAACAGAATTTTCGTCTTATGATATTAAATGGTTGAAATATCAGTTGAATCTACCAGTTAAACCCATGAACACAGGAGAAGAGGGAAATGGCGAAGAATAGGATCAAAATTGAATCTGTAAATAACGAAGGCAATGAAGTAGTTGCTTATATCAAACTACCAGATTCTAAAGACAACAAAAAAGCTCAGCTTGCTTACAACAAAGCTTTCAAAGACGCCCTTCAATCAGGAGCGGTTTTGAGACAAAAGCTTTCGCAAGTTATGGAAGAGCAAGGCATTTGGAATGAACAAAAACAAGAGCAGTACGAATCCATCATAGAAGAAATTTCTGATGGAGAAAAAGCTCTTGGTAGAGGTGGTATTTCTCTTAAAGAAGCTAGAGAACTAGCTTTAAAAATACAAGAGAAAAGAGTTGAATTTAGGGCTTTAATCTCTGAAAGAAACTCAATGGATAATAATACTGCTGAAGGTCAGGCTGACAATGAAAGATTTTCATATTTGGTCTACCTATGTTTATACAACCAAAATGGAAAGCAATATTTTTCTAATATAGAAGATTATGAAGAAAATGCTTCACAACCATTTGTTGTCAAAGCTGCTGGAGAACTAGCAGAAAAGATTTATGGGTTAGATCCTGACTACGACAAGAACTTACCAGAAAACAAATTCCTGAGAGACTACAACCTTTCAGACGATGAACTTAATCTAATAAACAAAGATGGCCATCGGATAGACATTGATGAAGAAGGCGTTGAAAGACTGATTGATGAAAGCGGTCGATTCATTGCTTACGATAAAGATGGCGAATCTTACTACGTTAATAGAGATGGCGAAAAGGTTGATTTTGAGGGAGAAGTCATTCAAGAATTTTCTCCATTTTTAGACGACTCAGGAAAACCAGTTCCCGTTCCTAGTGACGAAGAAGAAAAATCTGAAGAGGAAGAGGTAGCAGAAAAACCTAAGACTACCAGAAAAAGGACTACGCGCAAGGCAAAAGCCGAAACAACAACCGAATAGTAAAAACTGGAAAGTGGGTGTATCGCTAGATCTGTCTATCGGTATGCCCATTTTTTTTGAGGTGGCAGATGAGCAAGTTTGCATTAACAGCAGAACTTAACTTACAAATCCCAAAGACTAAAGTCAATACTTCCCTGAGAGGCTTGAAGAAGTCTCTTAAGGATATTGGTAGCGTAGATGTCAAGTTAAATACCAAAGGCACAGCTAAGTCCGTTATAGATTTAAAAAAGAAGCTTAACGAAATTGGCAATGTTCAGGTTAAGTTCACTGGTCTTAAAAATGCAAGAAAGTTTGCTCAAGATGTAAAGAAGCATCTTAAATCTGTAGATGTCGAAGTAAATTTAAAACTTCCTAAAAATGTACAAAGAATACAAAACCAATTAGCTTCACAAATGAAGCCGATTGACATTCCAATATCTGTCAAGAACGCTGCTAAAACTTCTAAAGAACTGTCGAAAGTATCTACTACAGCAAAAGCTATAAGCAATGATGCTAAAACTGCTGCTTCTGGTATGGATCAGTTTTCTAAGAGTATGAGATATGCTTTTACTCATATTGCTAAGTTTGATCTAGCAAGAAGAATATTCTATGGCTTTGTTAATGCTCTTGAGCAAGGCATAAAAGATGCTATAGAATTTGAACGGTCAATGATTAAGGTGGCGCAAGTTGCTGGAACCACTTTACAAAATGTTAGTGGATTACAGAAGACTGTCTCTGATTTGTCAACTAGTCTTGGTGTCTCTTCAAATAGTTTGGTCAAGACTGCCTTAATTTTAAAGCAGACAGGCTTAGGGCTTAAAGATGTTCAAATAGCGATGGCTGCTCTTGCTAAAACAGAGTTGGCTCCAACATTTGATAACCTTACAAATACAACAGAAGCCGCTGTTGCTGCTATGCGACAGTTTAAGATCGAAGCAAGTGGTCTAGAACCTTTGCTTGGAAAGATTAATGCTGTTGCCGGTCAGTTTGCTGTTGAATCTGCTGATATTGGTCAGGCTATTATTCGTACTGGTGGTGCGTTTAAAGCTGCCGGTGGCAACGTAGAAGAACTCATAGCGCTATTTACATCTGTTCGTGCTACTACTCGTGAAACAGCAGAAACTATCGCTACTGGTTTTAGAACTATCTTTACTCGTTTGCAACGACCAAAGACCATTGAGTTTCTAAGAAGTTTTGGTATTGAATTAACAAATCTTGAAGGTCAGTTCGTTGGTCCTTTTGAAGCGGTAAGAAGATTAAGTAGCGCCTTGCAGGGTCTAGAATCAACGGACTTGAGGTTCTCTGCAATCGTTGAACAGCTTGGTGGGTTTAGACAAGTTTCTAAAGTCATCCCGTTAATCCAAGAATTTAGCACAGCGCAAGCTGCACTTATGGCTCAGCAGTCAGGAGCCAATAGTCTTTCTAAAGATGCGGAAAAAGCGCAACAAAGTTTAGCTGTACAACTAGCAAAAGTCAAAGAAGAATTCAAAGAACTAGGTCGTGAGATTTTGGCTTCTGATGGGTTTAAAGTCTTGACTACTACCGCTATAAGTTTTGCAAAAGCTCTTACAGATATATTCAATGCTCTTTCTCCTCTGATACCAATGATAAGTCTTCTTGGAACCATTAAGCTTGGAGGATTAGCCTATGGTGCGGGTAAGGGTTTGTTTGGTGGCAAAAATGCTGGAGGAAGAATACACAGATTTAGCGCAGGTGGTTGGGTTCCCGGCAGAGGTAATGGCGATACTGTTCCTGCTTTATTAGAGCCGGGAGAGTTTGTATTAAGAAAGTCTGCTGCTCAAGCTCTTGGCTCAAGTCTCAATGGTATTAATGGGTATGCCAAAGGTGGCATAACTAAAATGAGTAGCGCGTTTGCTAGAGGAAACACCATAAACCAAAATAGGTCTTCGAGAAAACTAGCTGGAAAAAGCTTTAAAGAAGGCACGCATGGTTTTACTGCTGGCAAAGGCGGAGAAGATACTGTAATAGGTAGTCTTGGTGCAACTCAAAGGTCGCTAAATACAGTTGGGTTTCATGCTGACGGAGCGCCTAAGTATGGTCTTTTAGGACTGCTTAAGTCTTATGCCGCTACTTCAAAAAATCCAACGGCTCAAGGCTCAATCTTTGAACAAATTTTAGCTAAGACTGGCATAATAAAACAAGGTGCAGGGTTTGGAGGAAATAGTCCCTTAGATGGAACATTTGGTGATGGATACGCAGAAGTTAAAAGATCAAAAGTAGGCAAAAACGTTCTTTTAGATAAGTTTCTTCGTCACGAATTTAAGCGAAATAAATTAAGTGGAATAGGGCTTAGTGGAGGCACTGACGAAATCAATCTAGATGGAAAAGTCACTCAAATAAATGACTCCACGAACTTAAAATTATTGAAGACAAAATTATACGGGCCAAACAAGAAGCCAGCAAGAAAAGCTACTGGTGGTGGAATATTCGGTTCGGGCTTATCGCCAGTTATGCTAACTCCCGGCGAGTTTGTTGTTAATAAAGATTCCGCTCGCTCTATTGGTTATGGCAAGCTAGGAGCGATGAACAAGTACGCTACTGGTGGTAGAGTAGGAAGAGGCGGAGTAAAGCATTTTAATACTGGTGGAATGATGGGCGCCGCAGGAGGCATGGGTGCTTTTAATATCGCTGGTATTAACGCTATGTCTAAAGGCGCCGCTACTCTAAGCAAACAGATGTTAGAAACGGCATCTGCTGCTACATTTATGTACACTGCGATTACAGCCGCTGGAGAAGGTATTAAGTCTTTTGCTGGTCAATTAGGAATTGCAGGTGAAGGATTTGATGGACTTGTTGATTCTATTAGTGGCGGTATGGCTGCGTATACTGCTGTATCAAAAGCTCAGCAAGGTTTCGCAAAAGGTCTTGGTGATTTTTTTGGTAAAGATTCCAAAATTGCAAAAGGAGCTGAAGCTAGAGCAGAGGGTGGTATGTTTGGCGCTGGAGCCGCTAGAAAAAGAATGGACTTGTCTGCTCGAAAAGATCAGGAAGTAGAACAAAGCCGAAAAATTAAAGCAAGATTTAAAGCAAAGTCTGCGGAATTAAAAGAACGAGGAGGCAAAGCCTCAGAGCTTAGAGAGAAAGCCAAAGCTGAACAGCAGGCCATAAAAGATTCGTTACAGAAAAAGGCTGGCGATGCTGGAGTAAAACTCACCAAAGCCGATCTTGAGCAATTTACTGGTGAACGAGGCGGTCCTTTAACTAAGAAGCAACAAGGAAAAATGGACGCTTTGGGAGAGGCAGGTCTTGGCGGCACAGTGGCAGGAATGCAGAAAGATATGAAGAATGCTAGGCAGGTTCAACAAGAACAGCTTAAGATTCAAAGGTCTTCTGCTGGATTGCTGAAAAAAGAAGAAGCGATTGCTACAAAAGGATTAAGAGATCAGGCTGCAAAAATTAATGGAACAAGGAAAGAGCTAGCTGCCCAACAAAAGAACGTCAAGATGCTAAAAATGCTTGGCGCGGCTGCTCAAGTAGCTATTGCTGCCGTTGGACAATTTGGTGGCAAGATGAAAGACGAAGCCATGGAGCAGATTAAGTCTGGCGACATTTCTGGTGGTAGAGGCGAAGCCGCTGTTACGCAAGCCGGAATTGGAGGCGCTCTCTCTGGTGGAGCTGCTGGCGCTCAAGCTGGTGCTGTATTCGGCCCTTGGGGTATGGCTATTGGTGCTGCTGTCGGTGGTATATATGGACTTGTAAATGCTACAGCAGAAGCAGAGAAGGCTTTAAGACAAAGGAAATTTACAGACGCTACAAGCGAGATGGCTGATGCTATGGAAAGCTTCAGTAATAAAGAAATAGGTGCTAGCGCAGCTCTAGCAAAAACAATAAGAGCTAATGAAGCTGCTAAAAACACTGTTGGTGGCGAAGAAGGCTTGAAATTTGCTAAACAAAATCAAGACCAGACAAAAATTCTTGTTGAATCAATGGCCAAGAGTTCAAAGAGTGTTCAGGATTTTGATTCTGAAATATCTGGAATGCTTCCGACATTGCTCAAAGAAAGATCAATAAGACAAGACCAAATAGATAAGATACGAGAAGAAATACAAGCAAGACAAGAATCAAGAGAAAAACTTGATGAAGCAGCAAGAGCAAGAGAAGAAGAAATAGCAAAATTAAGACAGGTTAAAGGAACTGTAAGTGCTTTTGATGAAGCTGCTTATAGAGCTAAACGTTTTGGAGATGCTCTAGCAAAAACTGCTAGTCCAACAGGAGCTGCAAACATTGGCACAGGTCTTTCTGGTCAATTAAGAGCTGATTCTACAGATAGCGAATCAATAAAACGATTTGAATCAATGATTGATAGGCTTTCAAATGTTGCTGGCGAAGGGGTTGGAGGAAAAGCTGGAACAGGTTTAGGTAGATTTGGCCAAGATGCTAAAGATGCTGGTTTCATACAGCGTAACATAAGCACTATGGTCTTAGCTGCGTCTCAAGGAACAAATGTTACAGAAGACTCTTTTGCTGAGAATATGAAAGAACAGCTAAAGGCAGCTATTGGTAGAGAAGGTTACGCAGGTCTTGGCGAAGGAAGCTCACAAAAAAATCGTCTTGATAGGGTTATGGCTGGTCTAGATCCACAGTTGATGAAAGACTTAAATGATCCTCAAAAAAGACAAGGAGCAATGGACACTATTGAGGACGAACTCAAAGGGTCTCAGCAAGAGATGCTTGATGCCTTTGTAGAAGTTGCGAAGCTAACTGAGCAGCATGTAAATAATCTTGGCGGCATGTATGCAAAAAGAAATGCTCTTGAGCTTGATTACATAAACAAATCTAATCAAGCAATGCAGATGAGATTCGATGCTGAACAAGAGTATGCAAAAAATATAAGCGTTAGTAGATTTGGTGGGCCAACTGACGAAGAAGTTCAAGCAAACTTTAAAGGCCAGCAAGCTAATTTGCTAGATAGTGCTGGTCTTGATCCAGCAATGGCTGGCAACGTTGGCGAACTATCTAATGAATTCAAACAGGTCAGAAAAAGACTTGATGAAAATACGCAAAAACTTCAAACACAAGATGTTTCAGGAACTGGCGGCGAGCTTGGCGCAGGCATGGCTAAGATGGCTGATGAGAATGCTAAGCTGCAAAAACAATATAGCGCATTAAAACAGGCTCTTGAAAAGAACACAAACTCTACACAAAGACTTAGTGCTTTACAAGAGTCTCTAAAAAGAGAACAAGAAAAACAAAAGACTTTAGAACAACTAACATTTGATGCCGCATATGGTACGGCTGAAGAAAAAGACACAGCTGCTCGTCTAATAAATGCGGTCAACACAGCTATGCAGGCTGGAAGTGTTACAGCTGTTGCGCCAGAACTCCAAAGGCAAGTCGCCAATTTGCTTCCTCAAGTAGCAGGAAAAGAAGGCGAAGATATACGAAGAAAAGGCTTAAACAAGTTTTTAGGAACAAGCGGGTCAGCTCCTACTGCCGCAGGTGGAGTTGATTTCCAAGGAATTACAGCTGTTAGTGAAAAACAAGTTGAAATTGCTAACAAGATATTAGAAGTACAAGGAGCAGCGGCAGATGCTCAAGAAGCTCTTGCCAACGACGTAAAGACTAGTGCTGATAATATGGGCAGCGCTATTGCAGAAGCAAACAAGCAATTTTTAACTGAACTTAAGCAGTTATTAATACAAAATTTTGAAAGAGATATAGCTCAAGATCAGGCGGTTAACACTGCACGAGCAAAGGATGTAACAGATGTAGAAGACCGCTTTGCTAAGTTTGGATTCAATCTTGGTGACAATCAAGAATCAGCAAGCAGATTGAAGTTCCTTGAAAGTATGGCTAAAAACATAGAATTTCAAGCAAAGAGTGATAGAACCGCAGGTCTTCGTTCTAACATGATTAGAACGGGTGCTACTGGGTCGACTGGGTCTGGAGGATTTAATGCTGACAGCATGTTGGCCATCATGGATGAATTTGGAGATAACAATGTTGGTAATGCTCTTCAAGCAGCTCAAGACGACATTGATTATAGCGCTGGCTCATTCATGGAAGGAGCTTTCGGCATGGACTATGGCTCTCAAACTGAGACTAGTATGGCAAAACGTAATGCAGCTGCCTCTATGAGTTTAGTTTTAGGTTCAGGCCAAAAGAAAACCAGAACAAGCCTTGGTGGAATAAAGCATCAAACAAGAGACTTTACTCAAGCTGATGTAAACATGCTTAATGAAATCGAAAACGATGATACAGACGCTATGGACGAAGCAAGAGCTAGAGTTCAATTAAGGTTAGGGAAGCCGCTAGATAAGCTTCAAGGAGAGTTTGGTGCAACGAAGGAGTACGAAGATTTTGCAACAGCCATGAAGAATTTAGATCAGGCTGGCACTGGTGAACAATTCGCTAGTGATTTAGCAGACGTTATCAAAAAATATGAAAAAGCACTAACCAGTTTTGAAGCATCTTCAAAAAGCATGGCAGACAGAGCAGGATTCCAAAATGAAGACGAGCGTCTTGCTGGAAAAGGAGGAAAGAGAACCGCTGCGCAAGCACAAGAAATACAAGCAAAGCTAAGGCGAGAACTGGTAGAAGGAACTGCTGGTGGTGCAGGCTTTATGTTTGGCGATAAAAAAGTCTCAGCTGAAGACATTACAACTGACGGCAAACGAGACGAAGCAAAAATTAATGAGTTGATTGCGGCCTACTTAAGAGAGTCAGTTGCCAAAGTTCCAGACTTAGGTGAATTTGAAAGAAAACGAACTCAAGTAAAAGACAGTGAAAAGAGCATAGAAGACAGAAAAGCAGAAGCAGCGGCCATAAGAGGCGAACAAGCTCTTGGCCCAGCTCCAACACAAGAAGAAACACTTGTTGCTTCAGGAACTGCTACTGGTTTTGATCAGAGTGTAACCGGATCTGCTTTGGCTGACTTGTCAGCTGCGGGTTTAGCAGAAGGCAGTATATTCACTCATGACACGCATTGTGAAGCGATTCTTGAAAGAATAGCCGTTGCCTTAGAAGGTGGTGGTGGAACTGCATCTAATCCAGCTAGTGAAACTACTGGAAGTGTTGCATTTACTCAAACTCTTGATTCAAGTGGATTCCAAGATGGCGTAGATAAGTTCTCAACAACTGTAGAAAGCTTAAGAGAGATCATGGCTGGAGCATTGAATGTTGAAATTGGTGGAACAGTAACTGTAGATGTAAATCTTAAAGAAGGCGCTGCTTTCCTAAACGATTCTAAAAATGCTATTGGAATGATGGTTAGTCAGAAAATAAATGGTGCAATAAATAACTTTATAAAGAATGGCCTTAAAGACGCAAGAGTTAATACTGGCAACTGGGATGACAGTGAAGCAACTCCTTTAGCAAATAATGGTGGGTACTAGTAATATATAGTATCTAAACTTTACAATCGGTTTAAAAGATGGCAACTCAGTACGGAATAGCACAACTATTAGCAGCAGGCTACCTACCAAGGCTTGGTAGTGGTATCTTATATTCTGCTGGACATATGCGCGGCACTCTGCACCAAGATGGCGAGACCAACTCAATGGGTCTTGTCATGATGGGAGGCGTTGAGTTTGTTGGCCCTAGAAGTGTAATTCCTAGTGGTACTAATAGAGAATACGGTTACTGGAGAGGTAATCAAGCTAGAACTTTCATAGAAGACTTTGACCAAGCATGGCTTCCATTAGAAGGGAGTGGTGTCACTGGTGGTGTTCCAAGCGTCTCTATTCTTAGCGACACAACATTTAATCAGCAAAGTGGTCTATCTAATTATGGATACCAAAGTTGTGGCGATGCGGAATTGTGTACTTGGATGTGGGATGGTGCTGAATGGGCTTTGAGCGATGATGCCTGTCCTGAAGGCTGTAGTTGTACTGGTCAAGAACCGGGATATTCTGGAAGTGTACCCGGAGAAGGAGCAACTACAAGCTGTGGTGGCAGTGCCGGAGGAGGAGACGCTGGTTCTACTGGCGGTACTGGTAGTAGTGTTGGTTTTGCTAAGTGGGAAAAAGCTGGTGTATTAAGGGATACAATAGGCGAAGAAGCGATACAGCAAAGATGTTTATTCTTATCTGAAAGATCTTTTGTTAGTGCTGGTAGCGGAATAGAACTTACAGATAAAGAAGGAAGTCCATATTCTGTCTATGCTAAAATTCTGCCTAGTGGTGATATATCTGGAAGTGTTATTCTTGCTCAACACAGAGAAAACCCAGCTCAGTTTGTTCTAGGCTGCGACTTTGATGGAAGATTCTATATTAGATCGGATCATGAAGTTAGCGGCATCAATACCGCTGTATTTGCCAGAAGCGAAAAAAGTTTTGAAGAGTATAGCTATCCAGCACATATTTTTGGCGTTTATGCTTCTGGAGACTCAAGACTAAAGATATATGTAAATGGTAAAAAGCAAGGTGAGTCTCAAGCCTTTACAAGAAAAACACTAAGATCTGCAAACACAAATTTAACGTTTGGCAAAAGAGAATTTGCAATTGCAGAACGAGGATACACTGGTTGGATAGATGAAGCTGGCGTAGCGAGTACAGAGTTCCAGCCAGCAGATATCCAAGAATTCTATAAGAATACTTTTGAGATAACTAACCTTATCTTTAATACAAAAGTGACGCCAACCGGAAGCAGTGGTCTTTCTGGCAAGTCATTCGGAGACACGGGCTTAGATGCTCTAAACAATACCTATGTAGAGTTTGTTGCTGATTCTGGCGGCTCTGTTACAAGAGTCAATGAAGATGGAGCTGTAGGTGGAGCTTTTGATAGTGCTTTATGGGGTCAAGCTGACTATGCAGTATCTTCTGTTTTGACTTTTGATTTGACCGACATACCAACTAGATTCCATCAGCTTACTGATTTGACTGTTGATATGTGGGTTGAGCATGTTACAAATCATCCAAGTGGTGCAGACCTATCAGCAAGACTGATTAATAAAAGCAGGTTAGACAACGCTACTAACTTAAATTGGCATCCTTCAGGCATTTCTGTTCCTTCTGGAACAAAAAGATTTATAAGCATAAATCACCCTCTAGAAACTCCAAACTACTATAAAGGTGGACAGCAATCATTTAGAAATGACTTTGATGATCACCAACTAGAAATCAGCCTCAAGTATCCAAAGTCTAGCCATCCTTATGATGCTAGCTTCAGAATATACTCAACAAAATTAAGCTATAGTGGATTCGACCAGTTAGCCCAATACAATACACAAGAAGGCTTAAAAGAAGTCAATATAATTAGAGGACACTCTATAACAAATATTGATGGTCAAACTGTTGGCTATGCTAGTGGCGACAGAAGCCTAACATTATTTGCTTTGGGAGCAACTCCTACTTTAGGTAGTGGGATAATGAACTTGTTTGTAGACACGGACACGGCTGACCAAAGTCTGAACTTAGTGTTAAATCAAGACCCTGTTAGCAGCATGGGAGATAGCGCTGTTGGCTCTATCTTTGCCAATGCGACAATTGGGGTTAGTGGAAGAAGAATGAATCTGTTCACTGCTGGTGGGCAATTCACTCAAGATATTCCGTTATTCATAAAACAAAAAGATCCTACGAAGATAAGTTCTTTTACTGTTGGATTAGAGACGATTGGTGGTCTCATATCCTTCCCGAGAGATCAAAAGGTTCTTCCTTTATTCTTGCATGTTAATTCCGGTTTTGGATCTCCTTCCGGCGACATGAATTTGGTAATGCCAAATATACATGCTCCTTTACAGGTTGGAAAGAAGCTTCTTTATATCGAAGGTTTGCAACCAGTAAATGATTTGACTCTATACTTGGAAACGGTAGAACAAAGCACCAATACAACTAGACTATTTACTAAAGGTCCAAGATTCAATAGTCCAACAGGGGTTATGAATCTATTTGTGAAACAGAAAGACTTTTATGGACAAGCGTTTTTTGAAGCAGTGCCTACAATTTTGACTACTGGCAACATTCCTTTGTTTGTTAAAGGGCTGGTAGCTTCTTCGGGAGACATGAATTTAGTCATGCCGAATGTTTATGGCTCTGGAACAGCAAGTTTGAATTTAAGAATAGGTGGGTATGATTAAACATGTCTGTAAGATTTAAATTATTTAATGAAGCTTTGCCTGTATATTTGACTCCTGCTCCTTTTGTTAATATTACAAAAGAGTTTGACAAACAAGGTGATGGTGAAATATTAGGTACTAGATATAGCATTACTCTACAAGGTACTTTAGTTGCCGATAGAGGTTCTCCAACTTATGAAGGTCTGTTTCTCAATACAGCTGCCGATCATATACATGATATAAATGCTGATGGGATTGCAGGAGTTGAGCCTTCTAATTTGTGGTATTACTCAATACAACAAAAACAAAAAGCCTTAATGAATCTGACTAGCAAGCTCTACGAAGGTTCTCTTTTAGAAGTTGATCCTCCTACTGGACTTGGTCATGATGGGTTTAAAGCGTATGTAAAGCTTGAAAGTATAGACTTGCCAGCTCACGCTCCCGGAAATCCAAGAATGAGTGAGTATACAATAAATTTAAGCGCTGATGTAATGCTTGGCCCAGCTGGAAATCAATATGCCGATCAAGATAACTGGCCTGCTGCTGGAAAGTGGTTAGTATCAGCCGCTTCTGAAACTTGGGGAATCGAAGAAACAGACAGAAGCGTATTCCATAGAGGACTAATTAATGGAAAAGACTTCGTAATTAACCCAGTTGCTGCTGGCGCACAAAAAGGCGCAGTAATATCGGCTAACAAAACATACTTATTGACAAGAAACATTAGTGCTACTGGCAAAAATGAATTCAATTCTGACTTGGCTACTGGTGGTTTTCAGGAAGACCTATATAGCACGAATTATAAAAATGGAGGTAAGGCTTGGCAGCAAGCTAGAGGGTTTGTCTACGATATTATTAAGTACGGAAATAGATTCCTATTTGGCTATGATGGATTTAACAATCAAGTTAGCGCAAACTTTGGAGGAGCTGACGACACTGAATATACAGCAGGCATACACAACAACCTTGTAGCTTTACCTCAAGACCCTGATGATGTGCATTTGTTTGGAATGAACCTACCTGTTCCAAATAACAATGCTGTCGGTGTTTATGATAATTACAAAGCTTATAACTACAAAAGAATACAAAATGTAGATATTAGGTCTGGTCAGTTTAGCATTGTTGAAACTTGGATACTAGCTCCTTATATTGATCCTGCTGATGGAGCAATTGAAGCTACTGAAACTTTAGATGTTCAAATGTCTGAAGATAGCGAAGGCAAATTATCTGTCAGTATAAGCGGAACAATTGAAGGTTTATTAGATAACGCAGATGATGCTGGAGTTGGAAACGCTGCAAATCTAGATAGAGATCCTGATGCAGTTAAGAATGTAAAAGAAAATTATGATAGAGATGAAGTTAATGCAAATACCAAGTATGGAAGAGCATTAGAACACTACAGAAAGATAGCTCCGTTCTTTCATAGAACGGCAGCAATGATTGTAAAAGAAGTGCCGGAATATGCTGCTTATACAATTTCACCTACCCTTGCCAGCAAGAGTGTTACTACTCAGGTTGCTAATGGAACTATAAGTTATAACCTAAGTTATGAAGGCAGGGTTGCTGAGTACCATTGGATTCCTTACTGCAAGTCAGAAGACTGGTCGGTGAACGACACTTATCCGGGACATGTTGTTGCTTCTCATGTTGTATTAGGGAGAAGATTAGGCCCAGTTATGCAAGGCATTAACACTCAAACGCAATGGCAAAGAGACTTGAGTATAAATGCAACATTTGATACTGGTCATTTTAATATATGTGTTGATAGTAATAATCAATACTTAGCATCTCCAAAAGATCAGGCAACTTGTGTGGCGACTGTAGACGAATTTGGTGTAGCCGCAAGGTGGGTGGAGAACCCTAACTTTGCTGATATAGCAGTAGCTATTGGAAATGATGACTTTACTAACGAATTAATATTGGCTAAGCCGGGAAATAGTATTCTTTCTACTACTACTGGCGATGTGGCAGGCATAACTCAAAAAGACACTAGGCTTGTTCAAGCAACTGCTATCAAAAAACTAATTGATTCTTTTGACCCCGCAAGCTATTTAACAACTATAGACCATAGCCAATACACTCTTAGTGGAACGCCTCCTAAAAGAGTGAGAAAAAGATTCTTGAATCCACCTAGCGAAAGTTGGAATCCGGTCACTGGCTCGTGGAGTTATAGTTTGAGTTGGATTTATGAAATAAATGATCCTTGGGCTTTTGAAACAGGCGAATACGTTGACAAAGTTGACGGAGTGGTTAACCCAGATCAAGACGATAAGAAAGATCAACCTTATTCGGGACAAGAAATGTAATGGCTCCAAAAAAAGATGTAGAACAGTGCAGCAAAGGCTCGCAGTATAAAAGTAAGGCAGATTGCGAAGCCAACGGTGGAAGTTGGGATTCATTTGCTTCTACCTTAACAGACTATGCTGCTAATCCTGATATATTCCAGCAAACCTTCTTGGGTTTGTCTATTATGGATTTCTCTGCGAATATAGGCTTCAATAGTAATAGCTCTAGCCTTAGCGTAAACCTCGTAAAAGATGAAGTTAATTTTGAAACTTATTTAACTCCATCTGGTACAAGAGACGCTATATCTGAAGGTTATCATCCTAATGATCCAAATGCTTTTCCGATAAAACTTTTGAGACAATACAATTTAGAAAATGACCCTAACCCATCTAATCCAGACACAGGGATGGGTCTTGAATATTCTAAAGCTGGAGACATTCCTTTTATACCGACTCCCGGCTCTCCTGTGTATTTTAGCTACTATGATGGAAATGATTTAGAACAGGACTGTGTTAAAAGAAATTACGATGATGATGGAATTTTAGTAGATGGCGCATTGACTTGTAAAAAAGCATTTCAATTTCACGGGATATTAAACAAGTATGAGAAAAAGTTTTCTACATCTGGGGAAACTTATAATGTTCAAATAACAGATCCCAGAGCTATACTAGAAAACACAACTGTTATACTTAATAAACACGCATTGAGAACGGCTCCAGCAGATGGTCATAGAATAGAAACAACCGAAAGATTTTACAATCAAGGTTGGAATGGAAGCTATAACGTTTTAAATGTGTATGGTTATTATGAATATCATGGATTTAATAAGTCAGAAAAGAATGAAACTGGAATGTTATGGAATGATCCAAACAGAGAGTTTATTTCTAAATTTGGCGAATACGATAATTCTAAACCAGAAGACCAGCAGCCTGAAGACATCAAACATGCGTTTGGAATTTTGCCTGCTTTGCAGCAATTATTGAATGGTCAAAACGAAAGGTACATAGAAGAAAAAGAACCTTTTGGCGGTCCTCTTTATTACACAAAAGACACAAGAAAACTAGAGCCAAGCGAAGATATTATGAACTCTGTTGAGTTCAAAGATGAAGATGGCGCTGTCCAATTAGACGAAGCTGGAAATGAGAAAGCGTGGCATATACATAGATACTTAGTTGACTTGAGAGCTTTCGACGAACTTACCTCTAGAAGTGAATCAGCAGGTGTAACTACAAAAAGCGGCAAAGCAATAAATCAGGCTGGTGAAGGTTTTATACCTCCAGACTGGAGAGTTGCAGGAGACAATGTAACCCTTCTATCTCTAATAGAAAGTGCCTGCAACATTGTAGGAGCAGATTTTTATGTGACACTTGAGCCAGTCACAAAAGAGTTAATTACTGATGGCTTTATTACCGATGGAGCTAATGAAACTGCCGACGAAAAATGGGCCTATCTAAAATATTATTCTGGAGTAATAAAGATAGTTCCAATCCCTAGAACTACGACTATCACACAGGGTTCAATTCAAGATGCTGTTGATAGATCTCAGTTATTGCCTGCTGATGGTGGCCCAAAAGGTCCGTTTATAGACAATGAGAATAACCCAACACTAGTCAGTGCAAATTTAGGATATGAATTTACTGATCCAGTAGAAAGCAAAATAGTATTAGGCGCTCCTAGAAGTAGAGTAGTTGGAGTTACACCTCTTGGAGATGTTAACCAAAGAAAAGAGCTGTTCTTTAATAGAGCCACTTCTAAATATAACGACAAATATTCCGAATCTTGTGTTTGTGAAGATGCAAACGGCAACGAGACTGCTGAAACAGATAAAGCAACTTGTGAAGCTGTAGCTGGGCAAACTTGGGTTTGCAGAGACACATCAGATACAGATCCTGCTCCTAAAGATTCTGATGATATATTAAGAGAATTTCTTCCAAACGTAGAAGATGATGGTGTAACTCTCATTAACCAAGAGTTTCCAAAAGATACTTTCCCCGGAGCTAGTGGTATTGCTAGATGGAATCCTTATGGGAAAGACGGAATAAAGAGCAAAAAACTTGCACATGAAGATGCTGACTTTGAAAGAAACTTGCCTCCTGTATTCAATGACAATTATTTACCTTGGTATTGGGCAGAAGACTTTGAGTTTGATGGTGGAGGAATTGATCCTTATCAATTAAATAGGCTTAATTCTAAAAAACAAATAGACGACGGAACATGCGACGAAAAGGCATGTGTCGATGATAAAACAGGAAAGAATATATCGGGTCCAACTGATCCTACTGCGTGTGCTGCGCAAGGAGGTACTTACCAAGATGCGCCAACTGAAGACATTTGTGATGACGTTAAGGGTACTTGGACAAAATCGTATAGCGAAAACTCTGGCTATTTGGATATATTTCCTTGTTGGGGATTTGAAACAATAGAGCTTGTAAAAGGTGGAGCTGTAGCTCAAGGAAGTTGCACAGACCCTAAAGGGTTTGGTGCTTTTGACAGTTTAAAAACAAAAGAAGCTTGTGAAGATAGAGCAAACGGTATTTGTTATGACGCAAATGATGCCGTAGTTCAAGTCATGGGAGAATCCGCTTGTATTAGTCCTAATGCTTGGGTTGTTGGCACTTGGGAACCAGCAGATCCTCAATCTGTTCAGCCTGACGATGTATTTAATGACATTGTGGATTTAACAGTTAGAGGCAATCCTATAAAAGGGTTCTTCAATGATGACGATCCTTATCGAGACTTCCATCCAGTTGATGGAATCTTTAGCGGTCTAGAATTTTTCAATCCTTCTTTAGGTCTTTGTGAAGAAGTTGAAACTGGAGTAGTTAATCCAGCCTATGAAAATCTTCCTTTTGTTTGCGAGTGTGATCCATCTGACCAAAAGCAATCAGCCGATTCTGACTGCAAAAGAATAAAAGGTACAGATGAAAAAGACTACAGATGGCGACCACATTGTGTTAATTGGAATGCTTGTAGAGATAAATCTGGAGCTGATATAACCGGCAAGATACATGATTCTTTGGGGCCAGATAATAACGCTGGAGCAAGTCCTTACACATGTCAGTATGCTTGTTTTAAGACTGATTCAAACGGTGATGCAACTGGACCAGCAATTGCTGCCTACTATACAGAAGCCTTTACTCATGGAGGAATGACTAAGAAGAAAGGCGAAAGAGCAACCAAAGACGACGCTCAGTGGGAAGTTAACTTATCAAATGGAAAAGTTAAAATAATGTCTTCCGCTCAGGAATGTACTGATAGTGGAAACAGCATGACAACTCCTGAAACTAGACAATCTTTTCCGATAAATTCTTCTGGCGCAGCTCTGCCAAATAACGCTCCACCTTCAGATATGAACCAGCTAGAGACTGGCGGCAGCTTATATAGTCCGGGATGTAAAGCTATGTCTTATAGGACTCCAAATGTTTCTCATTGCTTGGCTACAGAAGACATACTTAATGCTGATGGAAAAATAGAATTCCATAAAGGCACAAGCGTAGGATGCACGGCTGACGAATGTAATAATGAGTATGTTGGAAAAGCAGAGTGGATACAGCTTAAAGAAGATTCTCTTATGACTCCTCCTCCTTTTGATGATTTCAAAGGAAGACAAATGAGAGACATAGACAGCGTTCAGCCCGGATTTACCCAACCAAGAGTTAGACTCAAGGGTAAATGTATGGAGTTTTATTCTGATTATGGAGCTGGCAAAAAGCATCCTGCACCTAAACCTCCAGCTAACGAAGATAAAATATTTAGCGAAAAAGACTGCTATGACCAAACTGGCGCAGGTAGTGAGAATAACGAAGTCTTATACCAGCCTGCCGACCTAAAAACAGGTGTTGGCCTTCCTTTAGTTTGTAGAACAGCGACGATACCTATTGATTTAGGAGGTATAGGTTACAAGGGAGGACCGAAGGCTGATGTTAATGATCCAGCTAATAGATTTGATGACTTCTATTATGCTACTGTGACCGAACTAAGACATGCTGCTCACGGCATGGAATCTTGGAAGATATACATGAAGAATTTGCAGCCATATCTTCCTTGCTGGTTCTACTTTTCTGAGCCAGACCCAGCGAACGCTTGGGGAGATATATGTCCTGCTAGAGACGAAGTTATCATTCATGGAGGCAAAAGTCAGACAACTCTAGAAGCAGTTAAAGTGTTAACCGCTTGGGGTAACAGCAGTCCTCCTCCAATGGTCTCAAATGCTGTTATGGATCAAGTTGGGCATCCGAATAAAGAAGAAGCTCAAGCTCTTGCTGGTTTTCAATGCGGTGACAAGCCAAGGCAAGCTGGTTTAACCTTCTTCCAAAAAACTACTATGCAAATTGATATAGCATACAAAAAAATTAAGGAAGTCGCAGACAGCTTTTACGGAAAGAAATATTTAGTTCCCCTTCCGTTCAATCCACCGTCAGTAATTCAATGCACAAATCCTAAGTATGTCAATAAGGACGAGTGTGAAGAAGCTGGGTTTGATTGGGGCGCTCATGGTCTTTTAAGTGAATGGTTTGCTAAACAAGGCGTTGGTAGTTGTTCTGATGGAGTCAGTCCAGACAAGTATACATGCGAAATTGTAAATAAAGAATATTGGAGTGAACCAATACAAGAAATAAACAGATGGGAAATAGCCAGTAATGGAGCTTGGCCGGGTGGAGATATTGAGTTTAACTTTGGAAGTCCTCAAGCAAAAGACAAAAACACAGGATATCCTCAGAACATGAACTTCTGGACTGACGAAGGAAATTTAAAGTCATTCGTTATATTTCCAGAAAAAGAATACAGAAGGTTCTTGAAAGATTCAGTCAACATAGATTATAGAGATTTAGATCCTGAACAAATGTTCAAAGCTCCTATACATCAATGCGGACCCGCTTCTCATTGGGGAAACAAAATTTATGTTGCCGCTGAAGTGGATTCCAAAACACACTGGCTAAAAGAAAGGCCTGATTGGGAAATACATCATCAACAGCAGTATCATTTATATAGAAATGGTGACGAAGGTAAGATGGTTTCAGCCACTGGAGGATCGGTTTATGACTGGGAGCCAGATGAATATCTAACCATTGGAAAAGAGTTTGAGAGATCGGTTGGGCATAGTTTAGGAAAAGAAGACTTAACCAGAACTCTAGAACCAAGAGATGTATATATACGAGAAGTAGAAATAGATGTAAATGGCGATCAAATAGATAAAGAGTTTGCAGCTTATAAACCATATGCATTAATAACTCTTCCTAATAGAGTTCTATATCAACAAACTGACGTTGCTCATAAGTTGATGAACGGTCTTGGAGGAGAAAAGAATGAGATGTGCATTCCTCTAATCAAAGGAAGCAACTCTAACTTCTTATTACAAGCTTGGTTGATGGGATTGAGTCCTCAAGGTATCACAGCTCAACAACTATTAGCCATGGCGTCAAGATCAAAGTATGCTCCTAACTTAGGGCCAGATATGGGCAAAGGCTCTTTTGTTGCCGCTGCTTACAAACCTTGGCACGCAGCTATTCCTCAGCAAAGCTCTCATTATAGATGGGGTCCATGGGCTGCTGGAGTTGATGGTTATGGAAAAGTAGAGTTTTCTATAGATGATTCATTAAGTCCAGCTTCTTTGGGTGGAGAATCTCAAATGGGGAACACTGCTATGTCTAGAATACAAGCAGTGATTGGACAGGCAGAAAACAGAATAATTGAAACTGGACAAATTTCATTAGTAGGGATACCTGCTTATACATTCGGAACTCAATTAACATACTTAGATGATAATGGAGATGAAGTTAAAGGTCCGTATATAACAGACTTATCTTTAAGTGTTGGATCAAACGGACTGACTACTAACTATAGTTTTTCTACTCAAAGAAAGTTTGGAGACTTATCTAAAATTTATGAAGATAAAATTAGAAAGAACCAAGCAGAAACCACCCAAGCCTTATCAAGACTTGAGGAAAAAATGGAAAGAGTTAGAAGAGGTATAGGTCAATATCAAGATAAAAAACAATAGGTTGACAAATGGCATATAGAGAATACGTTAGCGATAAAGAAGAAAAGAAAGAAGAAAAGAAGAATTACAGTCACTTAATGTTGACTTCTGCTTATGCTCCAAATCAACTAGAAGTTAGGGATGGAGACAATCAGGTATTGATGTGGGATAATCATCCAGATCATGAGAACAGTCGTATGCTCATGATTGATAATCCCGCAATGACAATTAGTGGTCCAGCTTATAATATAAAAAATGGAACGACTAGTAATACTTCTTACAAAAAAACATCCGGCATGTCTATGGATGGTTTGTTTATTCCGTTTGCTACTAACTTTGTTATAAAAAGTGAAGCTGGCAATAGAGGAAACAAAAATAGACCAAACGATGGAATAGCTCTCCCTACATTTGAAAGACCTTTTAGCACGGCTCAAGGTGAAAATATAGAGTACAGTGTAGATTGGCAAAACAACGGTGATGATAGAGGTTTGGGTGCTAACGCTCCTGCTCCCAATTTTATTACATCTATATCATTAAACCCATTTGCTTCAGGGCATAATGTACAAGTTCTAAATAAAAATCAAGAAATAACAGATCCAGTACAAGTGGCGCAAGGTGGTGGTTATTCCATACACGCACCAAACCTTCTCGATGCACCTGAGAGGTCTGTGGAAACCGCAAGACCTGTAGGACTTCGTGGGCCAATGGTGATGGCTGGTTGGGGTTACGATATTTATGGTCAGCCAGTTCCGAACTTAAGAGAAGACGCTGAGTATAGATACAACGATCCACTGTCTAGTAATTATGGAAGAACCAGATACTATCCTCCAGCCTTGCACGCTAAAAACACTAGTGGAGTAAGAAAAGACAACAAGCACTTTCTGCCTCATCACATGCGCAGACAAGACAGGTGGAAAGTAGGACCAGTCGATTTAAGATGGGATCCAAATAGAAAAGTTTGGACTGGTGGTAAGCATAATGGTATCTATCTATGTAAAGCCGCAAAGTGCATATTACCAAAAGCTGGAATAGATGGTAATAATTCATTTAACTTTGGTGTAGGTGGTAATGTAAACTCTCCCGGAAGATTATACAGAAATCCATGCCCATCTCAAGATTGTACCTATACTTCATATTTTCCAACTAGTATTTATTATCCTGATATTGAAATATATGATCCAGAAGATCATAACTGGTGTGGTAGATGTAGAACTTATGGCAACTTAACTGCATGTGCAGATTTTAAAGATGGTTGTTCTCCTTTTTATGACGCAATTGTTTTAAGACCTATTGATGAATATGTAGGAAAGAAAAATCAACTTACAGAATGTACTGATAAATTTAGAAAGGTGCAGGGCGGAGCGCCCGGCATGAGAAGAGCTGGAAACCCTTGTCACGGCTGGGGTTCAAGCTATTTTGGTGAAGATGAGTTTATTAGTGAGAAGATAGCTGTTGATAAAGAGTGGACTAATATGGCCAAAAACCTAATGTATGAAAAAATATTTATAGAGAATCCATTAGGGCAAGGTTTGATGGTAGGAGATGCATTTTTCAGTTATGATACTGGTAAGAGAATAACTTACGAATACGAAAGAATGAAAGATCCGGGTTGTGGACAAACAGCCGGTACTAAGATAAAAGTAAAAGAAACTATACCTGTTCACATCATATTGCAAGGTGAATTTTACGGCATGGAAATCATTACTCATGCTGGATGTGACAGAGGCGAAATGGCTGCTTGTAGTAAAAAGTTCTTCGCGCAAGGATTTGCTACTGCTGAAGATTGTGGCCCAGATGATGACTATCCACAAACGGCAGGAATATAATGGCAATTGGTGATCCTTGGGATACCTCATATAATCCCAAAAACCCTTTAATAAAAAATCAACGTACTGGAGAGCGAACTTGGCTTCCTGATGCGTCTGATAGTGCTAGGCAAGACGATCCTCTGACTATAAAGGGTAGAAGAGGAGGGCGGTTTTGCAAAGAGGGATGTGGATGTAAAAATACTGGAAGCAGCAACTTGGCTGGTGCTGAATGTTTACTACCTCCAGAGCTAGCTGTAACGATCATCCGAGATTCTAGTGGAAGATACCAAGCTCGCGCAGGCATAGAAGGCGGAGCTGGAGAAGTATTTCATCTTAAATATTCTAAAGGTGCTTGGAGAGGAAGTAGGTGTTGCTCTCATGATGCTAGAGGCCCATTAGACTATGCCTGTGATCCTTGCAAAGTTACAACTCTTCCAAATGGAAAACCTTCTGAGTGCCACTATGCAAATAACAAATACACAGAGCTGAATGCTAACAATCAAGTGTTAGACAATTTCCCAACTAGGGGAGACTATAATTATGACGAAGCTTTAGATGGAGAGAACTGGCCTCGAAGAGGTATAGATGCTTATCTTCAGCCTGAAGGTTACAATCAAAGACTGTCCTCTCAAGGGACAGATATGATGAACGAAGCCGTTCGTGGAAATCCTATTCCGGTTTGTTGGGGAAAAGACGGTGTCCCAAAATGGTCAATAGGAAATGAATCTGATTGTATTGATGTTGGTGGCATATGGAGTGAAAATGACGCTCAGTGGTCTAATAATGGAGTAATAGATGAAGACGGTCAAAAGCTATCAAGCTTGATCGGAACATCAATTCAGCAGACGCAGCATTCCTCAAATCATAGAACATCGTTAATAAACATAAAGGCAAGAGAAAGAAGAATCTATCTTGACTCTGAAGGTTACTACTCAGATAGTTCAACTTCTCCAACAGGAGCTAATAATAGAGAGAGTTCATGCATTGAAGATGGTGCTGAGCCAATTAAGAAGAAGCCTTGGTGTAGACATCCACTAGACGCAACTAAGATTGAACCTTATTGCACGAGAAAAAAAGACGCTAACAATAACGATATAAATGACCAACAAACTTGTGAAGCTAACAATGGAAGATGGTTACTTGATGAAGAGTCAGAGTGTAATACTAGAGGACTTTGCTATAGTCCCGATAAAGATGAACCAACTCTAATAGACCAATTGATTGATCAGCAGTGTTTGAAGAGACCAACCTCTAGTCGTGGTCAGCCAACCACCACTACTATTGATTCCCAATATTCTTGCGATATATCTGGTCAACATGACTGGGCTTTTGATACAGCAGAGAATTGTGTTCTTTATCATGGAGAAACACATTACTCTGGATGTTACAAGAACTTTGGACTAAACTGGGATGGTTCTATTGCCACTGAAGAAGAATGTATAGCTACGGCTACCAATGTTTGGAAACATTCAAATATTTTTATTAGTTATGATCATATTAATTGGGAGTATGAACGTCAATCTTGTTGTGGACAAACTTTATTAGACGAGTTTCATCCTTTTCACACGCCGCAAATGTCTGGTGGCGCAGCAAACACAAGAAAAAACACAGTATGTATGACTCCTTATTCGGAAGTCGTTCTAATACCATCTACTGTGACAGGCACGGTTGCTCCACAAGCAGCGTCTGATGGTTTTGCAAAGTCTATTGGGAATCAAAATGATCGAGTTCAGTTCTTTCTTGATTTCAATAGTTTTTGGACTTTGGTAATTAGACCTTGTAATTTTTGGGGCGCTTGTTTAGAAGAAGGTGTGCCAAGACCAGATCCTATAGATGTTCAAGGTCAAACAGACAACTACTACGACACGACTTGTGGTGAGGAAGTTGTTTTGTTCTTACCCGTAGATCAGTTCATGAACTGTTCTAACTTTAATCTAACTTTAGAAAATGATCAGCAATTGAGGTCTGGCTGGAAAGAATCTGAACCTATGTGGCACTCCCAAATGGGCGATGTTATGGGGAATCCAGCACAAGCCATATGGGACAAGCAAGGTTTTAGTGGTGCTATTTGGGGAGGAAACACTCAAGGCGCATTTCCCGGAGACGCTATAAATGCGTTACAGCATAAAGATTGGTGTGATTATCCTGATGTAAATGATGATGGAGATCCTGACAAAGGAGGCTGTACAAAGTTTCATTACTTCAATTCTAATGGCGGTTCTTTTCTTGGCGAACTACAAAACGCAAAAGGCGCTGATGTTCTTTATGGATTCAATATCCAGCCACAACCATTCAAGGCCACAGAAGAAAAACAAAACAGAGCTAAGCCTTTGTATCAAGCTGCTAATGACAGGATGTATTGGCAGAAGTGTGTAGATCACGTTTTAGGAAATCTTAACGGCGGAGGAAATTGGTTTTGGAACTATGGGCCAGACTATTTCATGTATTTTGATTTTATGAGGTACGATGAAATGGTCACTACTGGCAGTGGTGGTCCAGCTAACATTGGCGTTAAATCAGGAGGTCTTTGCGAAGAGGTAGCTCAAAAAGCGTTTGATTATGTTGAAGAGAAAGATGGCTTCTTAAGAAGGGGCGATTGTGGATACGGTAATGGTCCACTGTGGGTTGGATGGGTTCCTGAAGACAGCTGGATGCTGAAATGTAAGCATTGTGAAGGAACAAGTGAAGGTGATTGTGGATCAAAAATGCCAGATGGCTCTGCTGATACAACTGGCTGTTGTCAATATTACAAATCATGTAGTAGACAAGTAGTAGATAACTGTTTAGATGTTATAGAAAACAGCGCAACTCCTGTATATAGAGATGCTAGAGATGAAGGAGAATGCGAAGCTCCTCTGTTTGATCAAAATACTGGCTTGTGTGGTGCGGACGGTGAATGGTCAGAATATTGCGGATTTGATGAGGTTAAACTCAGGAGATCTCAAGAATGTCAACAAGTAGGATTTGTTCCAGAAGAGTTTGTAGACATTGTTCTTGGTACACCGCAAGGGACTTGTCAAATAGCAGGCAGTCCTCCTTTTGGACCAGTTTCTGAAAAAGAATGTGAAGATCAAGACGGCTCTTGGACTCTGCAAACTGTCGGTAGTAGTGACTCAAGCTACCCAATGAGATCGCTAGAAGTCAATGGTAAGCCTATTGTACGGCCTAGAGTTGCTGGCCCGATGACGACTGGGCTAGTAGACATATCTCCAATTAAAGAAGGCAAAGTTGATAGAAGCGCAACTGCTTCTAATAGAACTAGTGTCTTTGATAGAAATGCTCTTGGGTCAGTAGGAAACCCAGTTGGCGATTCAATGCACTACTGGCATCAAACTGGATTATGGCCTAGAGGCGAAATGGCTAGTTATGTCAATGATCAGTGTATGGGCATAAAGCATCATAGAAGAGTAGAATACGCCTCGAATACAAGACCTATAAAAATAACGACAAGAAATCACCTTTTGCAAGACGGCGATTTAGTTAGTACGTATGGTATTAACGGTAACTTTAGTGCAAATGTGATGACTGTAAGAGAGTGGCAGGAAACTCAATGGGAAGACAAGATATACAGCCCTTGTTCAGGAGAAAACTGTGATGAAATAACTCATCCATCTGCTGTCTGCCCTTATGAATCTAAATGCGTAGGCAATCCAGCAGCAAAAGATAAACTAACTTGTATGTACGGCTCTTGTTCTTCAAAGAGAAAAGACGGAACTGTTTGCGATAAGAAAAGTGATTGTGAAGCAGATGCCGACATATGCAAGCAACAAAATTCTAATGGAGGGTGTCCTGCTGGTTATACAGCCGATCCAGAGAAGGCTCCGGGAGAAGAATGCGGTTGCGTGAAAGACGACGCAGATGGACCTCCCGGCTGTGGTGGAACATGGGAAGGTGGAGATGGAGTATGGGAACAAACATGTGATTATAGTAAATACTATGCTTGCTATGGAGAGATTATACAAGGAGAGATACCTCCTCCAGCTGACTTCTTTGTGGCTAAGAATATAACTCTTGACACTTTTGATATTTATACTTGCGACAAAAAACCTGTAGATGGACGAATCAATAGCAAAGTCAATATAGATACTGAACAATGCGATGATGATGCTTCACAAATGGTTTGCGCAACTAATGCAAGTCTTGGTAGTGGTCTTGGAGCAGATCTAGCTCCAGATAAAGTTTGGTGGGAGGTTTCCTATAACAAAGCTGACGAAGGGGTTCCATCTATAAATCAAGCACATTATAGATGTCTTGCAACTATAGGTTCTGACGATCTTGGTATTAATCAGGTTGTTAGACAGGGAGAGAATATAAAATCCACAAATATTATTACAGGTGAAGAAGTTACAAATGCTCCTATTGATGAAAATCACACCTGCTTCAAAACACAGTCGAATGGAGGAGTCCCATGTACTTCGGCAAATTGTCCGACCAATATACTTGGAATTCCAATTGGTGGAAAATGGACTAACGAATTTGAGTTAGTAGACAATCCTGCAACAGAAGAAAATGAAGCTGAAATTCTTTGTGCGCGATATGGTACTTGTTCTATAGTTGCTAATCATCTCGCTGAGAAACTTTCCTTCATGACAAAAGAAGACTGCGACAAGTTAGCAAAGGTTTTCTATACTTACCATCCAACAAAAGATGCAGACGACAAAGATCAACTTTATGTTAATAGATGCCAAGACAAAAATGGAAATCTAAACAATGATCTAAACATACACGGAGCGGGAGATACTGAAGCTCAAAAAGCTGAGTGTGAAAAAATAGGCGTATGTGTTGATCAAAATGGAGATGAACACAAATATCTTAAAACCAGAATAGATTGTGAGAATAACGGGTTTACTTGGCAGGGTGGAATATTTATTGAAGGTAGATACAACGAATGTGTTGATTTAAATTCTGATGATCCATTCAAAAACTGTTGGAATGCAGCCTCTTATATATCTGAAGAAACTCTTTTCCAAAATGCTGGAGGTCTAACTAATTGGAAAACTTGTCCTTTTACAGGCGAATGGGATCTTTGGAACAACAATGAAGATGTTGGAGTAGAAGCTGGTTATGTAGGCCACTTACCAAATCAAGACATAGATAGTCTTTATAGATTTGGCTTTGGTGGTCCGGGTTTCAAATGGGAAGAAAGAGCAAATGATTATTATGTTCAAATAGAACAAAAAGGTATATGTCCTGTATGTTGTGACCATTTTATGCCAGAAGATTTGGTTGCCACAATAACAGGAATGCCTAGCGAGTTGCTAGATTATATTGGTTGTGGAATGGATCCTTGCGATGCTCCCACCGCAGATGATAGTCAAGGATTCAATTCAGCTAAGAAGAAAAGATATGATGGGTATTGTTGCTCTGATTCATTTCATCCATGCGATCTGACTGGCGTTCATGAGTGCGAAGATGAATATGAAAAACTGCAAACAAATCAACTTACAGATGTCACATTTGGAACTTGTAATAAGAACGGCAAGACTCTGGCTTTAACTATAAGAAAAGCCGAATGTCTTAAACAGGGAGGAACATTTAGTCCACTACAGCATAATGGTGGCTCTGAGTGTCAAATGTTCTTTAGAAAGAAGATAACAGTCTTAGGACACACAAACTGCCGAAAGTGTTCTGAAGTATTAAGCTCGCAACATAAGATTCCAACTTATGACCAAACTGGAAATCTACGTGGCCCATTTGGAGAAGATGCTCCAACATGTTGCGCCGTTTATTGCGAGGCGCTCAGCAATGACCAAATGAACATCGCAGGAAATAATCCTTATCCAACATGCGAAGATGCTAAGAACGTTTTACCTCCTTGTACATTCAATAATTTGGGACAGAAATACACAGTAGGAAATTTACAAGCGACATGTAAAGATTTTAGCGCAAAGGTTGGTGGTACTGCTGCTTATTTCTATGCGTTTGATCCATGCTCTTGTTATCCAAATAGAGTTTCTTTGGAATATGAAGGAGCAACTGTTTCTGACTATGGAAATGACAGCTGCGCTCTTGAAGGTGGAAATGGCAATGAAGAGTATGACAACTCAGCAAATACTATTGGATGTCCAGCAATAAAAATAACAACTGATGCTGATGCTAGTTGCTTAGATTATGGTAATGCTCCTGCTCCAGTTCAAGAGACATGTCCCGGACTTGGGTCAGTTGATGTTCCCATGAAATATGACGGTGTTGTTTGGAGATCTGAATGGACTCTAATGAATGATGTTGGCCTAAAGCAATGCGAGCTTGGTCTTCATAGATTTAAGTGGGAGCCTCAATGTATACCAACAGGTCCAGATCCTTTACCTCAAGGACATACGTATAAAATTGGAGCTACAGAATTAGTAGCAGTTAATGCTGACTGTGATGCTTGCGATATGCCACAGTATAGTGGAATAGGTGGAGGTGTCTTACTAACTGGCATAGACGCGCCAAGAACTTTTATAACTAGAGACGCAAAAGCTCCAACGCCAGCAAGAGATGGACACTTCATAAGATTGGTAATGGGATGTGAAGGAGCCATATCTAGTATATCTGCATACAATACTGGCGACTTGTCAGAAGGTGGATTTAGAACCATTGGACCAGCTAATTACAGAAATAATGGAATTGATATATGGGCCGAAATAACAAACTGTGTATATACAGATTTTGATGGTAGTGAAGGGCTAAAAATAGGACGCATAGAAACTGGAATAGCTGGACAACCTCCTTGTGACGGCATTGTTGGTTGCACATCAAAAGGTAAGATCGCTGGGTATGGGTTTGAAGATACTGGCGTTCCAACTTTATTAGAAAGAAGGTATGCTTTTGCTGGAAGATGTATGAGCAAGACTGAATGTGGGCCAGTTTCTCCATGTGTAGACGCTGGCTGTTGCACATACACTGGAAGAGATGTTCCTAATAGATCTGGAAGCATTGGTGGAAAGTTATTCCCAGCGCCAATTTGGAGTGGAGGAGTTGCTTGCTCTACAGGTGGAGATATCAGTCATATATGCAATACTTTTGGCTTTGATCCACTGCCTAAAAAACCAGCAGAGCAATTCAGCGTTGAATATGTAAAAGATGTAGATCCAGTTACTGGAGAAGGAACATTAGTTGTTCAAGCGTATCCTCCAACATTTGGCGGAGTGCATTGCCAATATGAAGCTGGAAGTCCTGTAGGTATTGGGTTAGCGGAACTGCAAGATGCAGAAACCGATACGCTTGATAGCTATCAAAGAAATAACATGCCAAGAAATCCATATCTCCCTGCTGGAGGTACTGTTCTGTTAAATGACATTCCTAGAGGCGACAATTTAGCAGACGCCAATGGTGACAGAGGTCGTGGTGCGGGTCAGTACATGGAAATAAGAGTAGCAGATGTTTCCAAGCTATTAAGTAAGAATCCAAGAAAGAATAGACATTTAAAGATATTTGATAGAACCAACTATGATTCTTCTGGAAATCTTATAAATGCTACTGAATTTGATGACATGAGGATGATGCAAAGATTAGATCTAGCTCAGCCTTACGGTCTTAAGCCTTGGCCTGTTGATCATCAAATACATTCTAGCACTGGCGATCAGACTATGTTCCCAAGAGGCAAAAACATGTCTCCTATGAATACTGAGAGCCTAAGAAAAGACCCTACAGGCTCTATAACACAGCCGGGAAGAATTGGTCCTTTGCCAACCGTAGACAACTTAAATAGAATGTTTGAGTATGACGAAGTAGCTGTGGGTGGAGGAATGACAACTCCTATACCAAAAATACTCCCAGTTGAACCAGTGATGATTAATGAGTTCAACAACATTTACTCTAATAAATATCATTGTACGAGTAGTAGATATAAAACTCAATCAACTTGTGTAGGTGCTGGTCATCTTTGGATACCATATTTTTCTCACACAGAAGTGACAACAGAATATGACCACGATTTATCTGACGCAGAAAAAGTTGTAATTAGTGGTAGTGTTGTTTATCCAGCGACCTGCAAAGGCGTAAGAATGGGATACTGTGCTGACTCTCCAATCGGAAACAACGTGAGTGGGTTAGATATAAATGAATGCACTACTGAAGGAACATGTCAAGATAAACTAACGAACACATCTTTGTTTGATGCAAGTGGAAATCCTATAACCAAGAAGGGAGATTGTCATCCCGGAAATAATGGTGTAACTCCGTATGGAGAAGTGGTCTTTACTGCTAATGGAACTTGGGTTCAGCTATATGAAGATACTGGAGATCCAGAAAGCGCTCTAGGCATGGACGGAGACCAATACCTATGCGAAACAATTTTTGGTGGAGAATGGGTAATAGGAAAAAGAAATGACAATCAAGATGGTGCTGGTTTATATGAAGATCCTTTAAATGCTACGCCTTTAGCTATTACTGCCGATGGAGGAGTAGGCGGAACGGAGAATTTCTTTATAGAGGGCTGTCCTGTTGGATGTAGGTTAAATGGATTTTATACTCAGCACGCCTGTGATCCTCCTAGTGATGACAATCCTGAAGGCCAATGTCATGAGTGTGTAGAAATCACGTACTTGGATGACGAAGGCAAAGAGCAGAGGGAAATGCGTTGTCCTTTAGGCCCAACTGATGGCAACTATGTAGTAAGAACAAGAGGATGTCAAAACGCTGAGTATACTACACAACAGGATTGCGAAGACAATGGATGGCTCTGGTGGACTCCAGTAACAGCAAAAACCAAGTTTGCTTTGCATGATGAGTTAGAGCTGTTTGTACACGATGCTAGCAAATTAAGATCTAACCTGTCATCAAATAAAGCCACTCCTAGATTTGGAGATGGAAGTGATTGGGAATACGACCTAAGCCAAAAAGAAAAACAAGTAACTACGGATGCTGGTTTTGCAGGTCAACACAAAGCTGTGACTTCTATCACTGACAAAGAGGAATGTAATTCTATTAGAGATGCTCATTGGTCTGAACACTTTAGCGAGTGTATTGATTTGACCACCATGGACAAAAATCCAATACTTGAGCAATATTTTGACAACTATGCTCCTAACTTTTCGGCAGGTAGTTTAGAAGTTGCACAACTTTGCGATATAAGTGATTCGTGTCAAACAATAAGAAGATTTAGAGAGTGTAGAGATGTTAGTGCTGATCAGCCGGGAACATGTGTATACTTGGTAGATGGAGTAATAGTAGAAAAATCTGTCATACAATCGGACTGCGAAGTTGATGGAGTATTTATAGGGCCAGTTACTAGTCATACAAAATCTGAATGCGCAGAAGTTGCACAAAGCTTTGGGTCTACTATTGATACTCAAATAATAAATGCATTTAGATGTTTTGATGATGCTGGAAATCAAATAACTGCAAGAGTTCCAGAGGAATGCACAGAGTTACTAAAAGGAAATATAAAGTATCTTGGTGAAGTTGTTGCAAATAGTAAAGATGAAAACAAACTGAATCTTGTCACAAAGTATGAAGATTTTGCTTCTCTTTCATCTCCTGAAGCAATAACAATGGGTCATGAAGTAGGAATTGGTCTTGCTCCTAGAAACTTTAAAGGTGTTATTTATGCACCACAAGCTGAAAATGAGAAGTATAATAAGTATGCAGACCCTAACTGGAGAGCAGTATGGAGTAGGCATGGTGGATCATTTGATATATTAATTGGCTATCCTCCACCAGTTAATAACTGTAGACAGGCAAATAGTGATAAGCCTGTAAACATGGACTTCTATCTAAACTTCCCATCAATATGTTGCAATGATAAAGGGCCAGTCAGTTACTATCAATGTCCAGAAAAGTGCTTTAATCACTACGAAGGACCACATTTAGAAGACTTAGAGCTTGTCTTTGGTATCCAAGGAGACGCTCTAATGCATGTGAACATACATGAGTAAGGTGAAATAATGTCAGGATTTTTTGAAAATGAAGAAGACAATCCTTTAGCCAAATATCCAAGGAAAAGGCAACATAGGGTTTTCTCTAATACAAATGTCAAGAACGATGGAGAGCAGTACAATCCTCCAGCAATAACTCCTTGTCAGTGTAAGCTAGAAGGAAAGACTGGTATATTTTGTGACAGACATCAATGTTTGAAAAGTCCTTCTTTGCATAATTTGTGCAGAACAAATGCCCATTATTTTGAAATGTGGGAAAAGGGAGAAGGGCCAATGCAAGATCCACTAAATAGAATTGCTGTCGAAAGAGGCGCTATTCATCCAAAAGCTGCGGAAAAAGAAGGATTTTTTGTTCAAGAGCATAATAAAGTTCCATTAGAGGGAAGTGGATTCTTCATGGGAGATCCTGAGATACCCAAGAAATCAAGAGGATTAGGAGATACCATAGCAAAAATAACAAAGGCTACTGGAATAAAGAAGGCTGTTAAGACTGTTTTTGGAGCATTCAATAAAGATTGTGGATGTTCAGAAAGACAGGCTAAACTTAATCGGATGTTCCCTTATGAAGGAGCAGAACCCCCAACCAAAACAAAAGGGTTTTTTGAGTAATGGTGTATAATATTATAGAAAATGAACTCTAAGGAGATTTTAATATGGCTTCAATCAGCTTTCTTGCCGGAAGCACTGCTATTAACAACCTATCCGGTTCTGGATTAGGGTTTTTTGGCGGTTCTTTTGGTCAATCAGTACAAATCAATAACTTCCAAGACACTACATTTATTACAGATGGTAATGGTACTAACAATGGTGGTGCTGGAAATAACGTCAAGTATTCGACAGACACTAAAGCTTTTGCTGCTGGAGTTGTTCCAGCAACTGGATTGCTTTACATTCCAAACGAAAAAGCAACTTTAAACATCCGTTTCAGTAACGATAGCGCAGTTAGAACTCAAAATTGCAAGCTCAGAATCTTCGATAGGGTAAACAAAGATCATCCTGCGAGCGGTGTAATCACTAGAGTTTGTGAACTTCTTCATCCTTCTAATTCATATAGCATAGAAGGCTCTGGAGATAGTACATGGTTTGGTAGTTCAACCCATACAGGGAGTGACGCTCAAGGTACTTATAACGCCTCCGCTAACCCAAGCTCTAGATTGCCAGCAGGAACTAACACTGTTGGTGGTAGTGGAGTCTTTGTTCCTTTAGCGCAATCACCCGGCCCAAGTGGTTTATATGCAGGTAATGGATCTGCAAACACTGGTCAGTATTACCAACATGACTGGTATGTTGGAATCACTGCTTCCCCTGACAGTATAGGAAGCAAAACTCAATACGGCTTATATGTCGAACTAGAGTATCTGTAAAAACCAAAAGCCCCTGTTTTCAGGGGCTTTTTTATTGAGCTTAATTAGAGAATGGTTGTTCATATATTATATGAAGCTCAAAATGGTATCATTATTCTTCCTTTTTAGTTTCTGGATTCCATTTAACCCATCCGCCATTAGGTAGCCAGTTTCCATCCTTGTCTTTACGCTTAGGAAACAGTCTACCACCTTTCTTCATAACGCCAAATGCGAGCTTTGCTCCACAATCTAAACATCTTAATTCGTAGTATAGATTGTCATCAACATTCCTTGTTTGAAATCGAACGTTGTCACTGCCACATTTGCCGCAGGTAGCTTCGCCAAAAATTTCTTGAAAGCTTGCTAACTTCTGAAACAGATCTACTTGAGTTTCTGCTTCAATCTCTACGCTAATTTTGCCTGATCTATAATTTACTTTCATTTACTCTCTCCAGCCATGTTTATAGCCTCTAATGTTTTGCGGTATATCCGCCTGATTGTTCTGGTAATTATTCAAGACTTTAATCATTTTTTTAGCGCTGTCTTTAGTGACTTCGCCAATGCTTGAATAAGAACCATTGCCCATATTAATAAAAGCAAAAGCATCTACATCGAGCTGCTTGCACTTTGTATCAATAAATTGCACTTGTTGAGTGCTGATATTTTGAGTCGGTTCATAATCTCCAGATGTTGGAGTTTTCTTTACTGACTCTTTAACAATCCCAACAATGTCTTTTTTGGCTAGCTCTTCAGCGGCAAGACATCGTATCTTCAAAGCTTTTCTTAAAGCCCTGCCTTCAGCCCTTGTGCTAGCGGTAGCGACAGGATGAGCGCAGAACAGGTCATCAGTATTCCCGTGCCACACATCTGCCACTTCCATGAATGTTCTAGTCTGTCCTGAGTTCATCCAGTCGAATACGACTTTGAATACTACAGTAGCTCTATCAGGAGCTAGGCCATCAGTAGCGGGAAAAACTTGTTCTGGGCCAGAATGAATAATATCACCTAGCAATAATTCAGCAACTCGTCTTAACCCTGCACAAATAGGATTGCCATCAATTAATTCGTTTTGATGAAAGTGAGCCATTACATACTCATTCCATTCATCGCTGAACATTGATGGTCTATTGGTTTCTTTTTTCTGTAGATTTTCTTCAATGACTACAGGTTCAGCTTCTTCAACAGCTTCATCAAAAATATCAAGTTCATTGTCAATCTGCATAGTTACAAAGTCTTCGTCTTTAGCCATAATAGCCTCCACTAATTCAATCAAGTCTGCTTTTTTTGCTCCGTTAGGAACAGCACAATTATGTTCTGCCAAAATCTCTTTCAGCTCTTTATTCGTAAATTTTTCGTATGACATTAGGTATCAATCTCTATGAGTCTTTTATTAACAGGGGGAAACTTCTTTTCGATCTTTTCAATTTGTTCTACGATTGCTTCTAGTGCATCTCGCATATTCTTTTGTGATAGATTTCTAATTATGTTCTTGACGCGAAGAACTACAAATCCACGATTTATCAACAAACCACTTTTTTGAGCGTCTGCTCTGATATGCTTATCAAGACTTTCTTGACCCCAGATAGGGAGAAAGTGAGCAGGGCCATCAATTTCAATTGCGACATTTAATGCAGGGAGGAACAAGTCAACTTCCATCTTGTCATTAGAAATCAATCCCTTCTTGTGAAAGATAACATCATAACCAAGATCGGTCAACCCATGATGGATAAATTTTTCGATTTTAGATCCTTCTTTTGATGCTTTTCTCACGGCTTCGGCGGCGAGTTTTCTTAGGTTGGCCTTGTCTTCTTCGGACATTTCTTCCCATTGTTTTTTAGAAAGCTCTGATCTTCTTTCTCTTTCTTGTTCTTCCATGTTGTCCCAGTAATTTGACATGCCGTTACTGATAGCAATTTTTTCGGCGTCAGTTCTCGTTTTACCCTTTGTGGGATGCTCGTGTCGTCCGTTTTCGATTGCCACAGTCTGAGCAGAGCTTTTATCTCTAAGAGAGACTCCGAGCGTGTTCAATGCTCTTCTTACCTTGTTTGGATATGTCTTAAGCTCTTGAGCTATCTCATAGGTACTCTTTTTTTCGTTGACATACTGGTCAATTAAATATTCTTTATACTTATTAATGAATGCACTACTCATTTACTATCTCCATTATTTTTTTTATGTTAAAGTCCTCTACTATATATTTTACTGGCTTATTGCAGTAATTTTCTATAGCTATTGAATGCTCTTTGCTTCTAGAGATTAATTCGCATTTATTTTGTCTAAAAGCCTGAACGTTATATTCAAAAGTTTTGCCATGTCTTCTTAACCACTCTAAGTCCCAGACGTAGTAAAACTTTTTGTTTGGAGAAAAGGTCTTGCTTAATCTCAAGGCTGTAGACATGCTAGTGGCGATTAAGTCTCCATCAAAATTCCATATCTCATTTATAGACATGATTGAAAAATTAGGATTTACAACAGGAGATCCTGCGTTCTCAAAAAAAATTACACAGTCAGCGTCATTATCTTCTATAAAATCGTTAAGGTTTTTTACTAGATTAAATGAGAGTTGACTCGATGTTAAATCGTCTACAACGAATCCTATTTGTTTATTTTTTTGCATCTGCTGCTTCTTTGTTCGTTACGTACCAATCAACAGTTTTCTTTATTCCTTCTTCAACTTCAATTGGTTGAATTTCTATGTATTCAGCCATTCTGAAAGTATCCAAAAGCTTTTTCATTTGACCGTCCGGCTTTTCTGTGTTCCAGACAACTTCACCTTTATATCCAACAGCAGACACAATATATTCAACAAGTTGTTTTATACTGATGTCTTTTCCGGTTCCTATGTTTAGTGGTTGAGTTGGGTCGTCGTACTTTTGTAGCGCTTGAACTATTGCTTCCGCAGCATCTTCTACGTACATAAACTCTCTCATAGGCGCGCCAGTACCCCAACATTCAACTTCGCCCTCTTCTTCAATAACGGCTTCTGCAAACTTCCTTACTAATGCACCAACAACTTTTGTTCTAATTAAATTAAAAGTATCGTGTGGTCCATAAAGATTTGTAACACAAACAGTAGAAGCATTAAGTTCGTACTGATCATTGTATGCTTCTGCTGCGGCTTGCAGGTTTCTTTTAGCAATACCGTGCGCTCTAATGGTTTTATTAGGTTGACCATCCCAAAATGTTTCTTCTTTTAGAATTTCCATACCCGTGTCTGGATAGGCGCAGGAAGTCATAATTGAAAGAACTTTCTTGACTCCTAGATACTCGCAGGCGTGATGTAAATTTAATCCCATCACTGTATTTGAATACAGGATGTCTGCTGGGTACATTCTGTTGAATTCTATACCACCGTTGTAACCCGCAGCATGAATGCAGTAGTCTGGCTTTACATCATTGATAAACATAATTAGAGCTTGAAGGTCATTCATATTAACTTTGCTATGCTGCAAAACAATTGGATGACCGCCTTTGTCTCGTATATTCTTGCAAATTGCAGTTCCTAAAAACCCTTCTCCGCCAGTGACAAGAATTTTAGAATCTTTTATTTCTATCATTTTTCTAATAACCATAAAGGAGGTAATATTGTAGTATCGTAAGTTATATTTAGTTCAGGGATTTCATACTCCCTTTTCTTTCTGACGTGACCCAACTCTATCAAATAGCCCACTTTCTCAGCTATGAAATCTCTTTCTTCTTTTGTTTCTGCTATATAATCATTGTAAAAGACTGTGCATTTCAAGTTGTTTTCTTTTGCAAATTCTTCTACTGCTTCAACAACTCCATATTTGCCTTCTGATGGATTATATGTATGGCCATAGTCGTCACCTGACATTATGCCACCCTTTTTTAGCTTAGGCCACCAAGCCTCTATGTCTGCTTTGCATCCCTTGTAACTATGATCTCCATCAACAAAAACAAAGTCAAGGGAATCGTTATTAAACATGTCCGACATGTCAGGACTTCTGCCTTGAACAAAGGTGTATCTTCCTTCAGTCTCTTCTTCTAGCTTCCTTCCATTTCCAGAATCAGCTATATCTATTCCATAAAGTTTTTTTATAGTAGTTCTACTGATAACTTCATTACTACTAAAAGCATCTCGAACTCCAATCTCTACACCGACTTCTCTTTCGTATTCATTTATCTTGTCTATATAAAACTTGCTTTTGAATGTCATGCGTATTGATGCCTTATCTGCAATAAAGGTGCTACTTTAATAAGTTCTTGGATTCCAGTTTGCATATCAACATCGCAAGAGAATCCTTCGTCTTGCAGTTTGTCGTAACTAACTTCGTAATCTCTCTGATCTGCATCAGTCCCGATTTCTTCATAGTGAACAAAACAGCCAGTATGCTCTTTTACATATTCTGCCAGTTCTCGTTTAGTCCAGTTGAGATGATTGGCTCCGCAGTTGTAGACCTTATGCTTCCAATTTCCCATGTTCTCAAATCCCATAGTAAAGGCTTTGGCCATATCTCTAACATGAATAAAAGTACGACGAAAATCTGCCTGAAAAATAGTTAATATCTTATTTGTGATAGCTTGATATACGAAATCGTTCACGAGCAGATTCACCCGCATACATGGGCTAACACCAAACCCAGTAGCAAACCGGAAAGATACGGTATTGTCCTGAGTAGCTACCATTTCCTCTGCAACGCGCTTGTTAACGCCATAAAGAGACACAGCGTTCAGAGGGGATTCTTCTGTGCATAGGTCTTCTACTTTGCCATACACGCTGCCTGTGGACGCATAAACGAAGGGCATTCTTGGATTATAAGCCTCTCTTGCAAAAAGCATGTTTCTAGTGCCTTCTACATTCACCGCCGTTGCCAAAGCAGGTTGGGATTTGCAAGCCGGAAAGCCAACAATAGCAGCGAGATGAATAATAGCGTCACAGCCATGAACAGCCTCCTTCATTTGTTCCAAAATAGTGACATCTCCATACTCAAACTCAAAGTTGGGATTTGTCGCTAATGGAATTATTGCATCGCATTGACCTTTATGAAAATTGTCAATGCATTTTACTTGATATCCATTATCTAGTAGATGTCGGCAAAGAACATTGCCTACATAACCTCCGCCACCAGTTACAAGAATCTTTGTCATGAGAACTCCTATTTGTTCGTGGTAAACTATACAGCTATATAATAACCATTTTTTTAGAAATGTGCTACTATAATTTGTGTCTTTCTAGAGTATTCTGTTCGCAATTGCTGAAGATGCCTTTATCATGAATGATTTTTGGAAGCACTACAAAAGATCTCATCTTATCATGAAAATACTTTGAAAGTTGAGCATCTATTGGATTGGTAGCATCTAATCTAGTAATAATATCTAATACTTTTCTACTTAGCACTACACCATGCAAACCTCCGACTCTGCTGATTAATTGCAAGGAACCCTTTTTATGCTCACTCCACATCTTCTCTATAGAGTTATTAAGATTATCGCCCTCATTGCCAACCCACCAAGCAAAGTAAATAACATCCCAAGTTAGATGTTTCAATTCATCTTCTATAGATTCTAGAACTGCATCATACCTTTCAGTGAAGTATGCATCGTCTTCTAAAAATAATACATAATCATCATTGGTGTCGAGGGCAATTTTTGCCATCTGTTGATGAGATCTAAATGCATTGTAGTGAGCATTTTTCTTCTTTCTGATTAAATCATTTGTATCATTCCTATTTCCACCATATCCCCACTGATTTAACTCTTCGTTCGTTATGGGGGTGTCAATCCTGTCATACATTTCAGAAGGCAGTATCTCTCCATCGCCAACAATATAAGGATTAAATTTTATACCTTTCGACTCACACTGAAGTCTTAGCTCTTCCCAGTGTTCCTGTCTCTTATCCAAACAGAGACAAAATGCATTTTTTATATTTAGCATTATATTTTTCCTAGAATTTCAGAAGCTATATATCTTGTTGTACCTTTGTTTTTCAACCAATTGTAAATATAATCCCTAGATCTTTTCCACTTAGTAATAGAAAATTGGTCATCTAAGCTTCCCGGATTATCCATAACTATTTCAGAACAGTTTTTCAAAGGTTTGCCTTCCCAAACACCTTCTTTTAAGTTTGGTATACCTCCAAGATTGTTCCTGCCTGTTATTAAAGAGAACTTTGGAAGTCCTGTTAGCGTTCTCTGTGGGCATTCTTCCAAATCCACAAAGAAAGGAAAACAGCCATTTGCAATTATTTCATAATGCCTAAGAGTATCCCAGCCACCTTTACAAGAAGTAAGGCCAAAAAAAGATTCTTGATACATTTTGTAATAAGACTCTTCTGTGTCGTATATGTATGTTTGCATATAACTAGGATCTATTGATTGATTAACTGGGACAAGAGGAGCAAAGGCTCTTGTTCTATTTGAGTCATCAATATTTTGTATTTTCTCTTCAGGAAAAGAGAAGCGTATTGGATGTATTCGGTCATCATCATCCTGAAGCTCTCTTTTGTAGTAGGTGCATCTATCCAAAACAGACTTCATAATAAAAGGTCTATCCCAACCATCAATGACGATGATCTGTTTCTTCTCATAACCTCTAGCTAAATAATAGTCAACAGCATTGCTAACAAGCTGCTCCTCTTTATTCACGGTATGATGAATGGGCATCACAACAGCGTCGTAAAGATCGTTAGTCGCAGAGCCTATCTTTGTATACTCATCTTCATCTAATAAACCATAGATGGTAAAAGACTTTCCCCATATCTCGGAAAACTTTTCAGGATGTTTATCCTTTTCGGTTTTATGATGCCACCACATATTGAAAGGCGTATGAACATTCTTACCTAGAAGTTTTACCAATCCATGAAATACAGTATCCGATTGATAATCAGAAGCCATGCTAGCTGGCAATTCATTTGGCATTAATGGCGCAAATAAAACTTTCGTTTCTAGCATGTCATTTCCTTCACTGCTTCTACTATGGCTTCAGATGAATTGTACTTCGGTTTCCAACCAATGCTCTTGAGTTTTTTATTAGAGACAGCTATAAGTCTATTATCGCCGCTCCAGTTGGCCGCTTCTCCAAGCCATTTTATCTCTTTTTCTGTGCCAAGACCTTTCATTACAGCTTTGCCTACCTGCTCTATATTTATCTTGTCGTCAGGTACTAAATTATACTCTCCTGAAATATCTTGTTTCAAAGCTAAGAGAGTTAGAGCTGTAGTCAAGTCATCAATATGCATGTAAGGCTTAGTAGATCCCGGATAACTTCCTATAGCTTCTAGAACTGGGTTTTCTTTTATCTTTCTTATGAAGTCATATACTACACCATGTGTTAAACCACTACCAACGGTTGCGCACATTCTTGCTGACACGCCTTTTATTTTTCCTGTACTTGTATGGTATCGAAGTATGCTTTCTGAAGCTCTTTTAGTCATCCCGTATATTGAAGTGGGTTCTGTTCTGTCTAATTCATCATATTCATCTTTTGAGTCATCAGAAAAAATCCAGTCTCCGTACACAATTACTGTTGAAGCCAAAACAACCTTGCAGCCTTTTGGAGACCATTCGCAAATCTTTTGCGTGCTTAGAATGTTGTCATTTAAGATATTGAAAGCATCAAGACCATCCATCTTCACAGTTGCTTTACTAGCTAGATGAAAGATGTAATCTGGTTTGTGTTTGTCTAACACAAATTTAAGCATACCGAATGTTGAGTTCTCTTGTGTTCCGAGGTCTATTTTATAACTTTTGTCGAAACAGCTTGCCTGCTTTCCTGTTCGGCTTACATTGATTATTTTTCCAAAGATATTCGCATTTTCTTTTAACTTCTTTGCGAGATGTCTTCCTACAAAGCCAGTCCCACCAGTGATGATAGTAGACATATTACCCTCCGAACATATTCGATTTTGTTTCTAAACATCTTTCTGATTCTTCATTCATTCCTAAGTTCTTGAATATATCAGAAACTCTTTCAAAGTATGTATGATTTCTCATTACAGACTCATAACCCTTTTTCATATGCTCAATTCTTTCGTCAGGATTATTTATGTAATGCTCTATTTTTTCTCTAAATTCTTTAGGAGTTTTAGCAAAAACTACTTCCCCATTATTGAATACTTCTTCAGCCATTGATTCAACATAGTCAGATATACAAAACCCTCCACTAGACAAAACTTTAAATGGTCTTTCAATTATGTCATAACCGAAGTCTTGAGAATGAGCCTCACTAACATTAGGACACACTGTAGCTGAAGAAAACAGCGATGACATATTCTCCGTAGCTATAACACCATGATGTTGTGCCACAGGCCAGTTAGATCCAAATATTTTTATTTTGTATTGTCCAACTGGATGGCAAAGATCTACTATATATGGATCAAGAGTTCTTGATTTGTATGGCCAATATCCGCCAACAAAACCAATGTCACACTGCAAAACCTCCAGTTGCGGTTTAGGGTGAAAGTCAAAGATGTCAGCCGCATGTATCAAAGAAACAGGTTTTATTCCAATGTCTTTCCATTTGTTATGAGTTACATCTATCCACTTCTGTGTATAGTGATTGTGTACAAAGTCAGGCTTCCCTGTTTCTTTTTTTAGCTGCTCAAGCATCTTTTTTTCTTCTTCTTGAGCCACTAGTATTGGATATTTTTCTAGATCAATATCGTCTTGTATGTCGCCCCAATCTGACGCGCGCATTGCAACCTTTAAATGAGGTCTTTCTTTAATACACTTAATTAGTCCTTTGGATATGTTATATGTTTGCCCCATAAAAATGTTAGGCTCGAATTCATCAAAAGCATCAAAAACGCTTTTTGTACTTACATCCCAAAAAGAAACCTGATGTCCCATTTGAGAAAACACTTTTCCCCAAGCCTGTCTAATGTATAGATGCGCATGAGGACCATCTGTAGAAATTAATATTCTCATCCTAAATCTTTCAGTGAGTCTATTTCTTTTATTAACATACCCTTTGGTTCAATCGCTTTTATTTTGCAGCCATTCGCAATCATTATGTTAAAGATTTCAAAAGGATATAGTTTGTTCTTTTTTTTGTCCGAACAAAGTTTTTTGAGTTCTAGAAAGTCTTGTTTTTGAAAAAATGCTATCTGAGACCATTTGTCTTCAAGTCCATAAGCAAATACAGTTGCGTGTCCTTGAGCAATAGTTACTCCTACTTCCTCTTCTTTGAATCTAGATTTGGAATCAACAACGACACAAGTCCCTTCTCTTGTAACCTTTCTTATTGAATACACGTTGAAAATTAAATCTCCGTATATTATTAAAGCATTTTCGTGCTTAGAGGCATTTATACCAAGCCTTATGCTTTCGACTATATTTGTGTCTTGATAGTTTTGATTTTCTACAACTCTGATTTCGTGAGGTAATGAATTTATTATCTTCTCAGCCTCAAAACCAGCCACAACAATAATATCTGAGAAAGGGTATTCTGATTTGATGTTTTTTATTGTTTTTTGAAGAATCGTCTGTTGTTGGTTTGCTTTTAATAAGCACTTAGGTCCATACGACTTCATTCTGTAACCCATTCCGGCTACAGGTATGATGACTGTTAGAGGGTTTTTTTCTACTAAACCTGCTCCAGCCTCTCTTGTTGTAGAAGTAAATCTGTTACCCATTTAGTCTTGTCTGCATTTTTTCCATAACTCTGATCCAGTTCTTTTGCCAGATTTCGTTATTTACTATAAAAGAAGAGTTGTCTCCTGTAACCCTTACCTTTGTCAATGATTTAGGGACATGAGCTATGATATACTTCTCGCTAATTCTCATCCATAAGTCATAGTCTTCGCAAGTTCTCATGCCTCTATCGTAATATCCAGTTTGCTCTACTACATCAACTAAAGCTTTCTTTGAAATCAGAGAGCCACTATGAACTATGCATTCCTGAACTAATCTTCTTCTGCTATACGGTTCTTTGTATTCTCGTATTATTTTTCCAGACGATGTATGTAAAACGTCATAATCTCCATAAACTACACCAATCATCCCATCGCCTTTTTCAAAAACAGAAACTAGACTGGAGATCTTGTTTTCGTACATTTCGTCATCCGAGTCTAATACGATAAAAGCATCTGTTCTATCTATAGTGTAGTTTATTCCAATGTTTCTAGCCTCACTTGGGCCATGATTAGTAGAGCTAATAGCTATGAGCGATGTTCTGCCAAACCTTCCACAACTAGCCCTGTCCTCTAATACAATTCCAGCAGAAGTTTGAGTTTCAAATGGTTCTTTGAAAAAAGAGCTGATGACATTCCAAGACTTATCTTCTGAACCATCATCTATTATGCAAATTGTTATTTGGCCGGGATAATCTTGATCTAGACAGCTTTGTATTGCGGCGCCAATATACTCCTCATCGTTATAGTTTGCTAGTAAAACAGTTACATTAGATAAGCTCATTACAGCTCCTCCCACTTCCATAAGAGTTTTCTGTCTTCTGGCAAATTATCGTATTCTTGCCCAAACTTGATTTTGTCTTCGCAGGGTTCTCCTCGGTTGCCCAGCAAAAACTTATAGGTCATGCTTTGATAGGTATATCCATTTATTCCATCGTATCCTTCGATCAAAGCTACATTTTTCATGTCTTTCTGAGTGGCTTTTGTCAAAATTTTTATTAGGTCTAGTTTGAATTCTTTCCCTGATTCAATGAAGGTTGAGTAACCATTTTTGGAGTTTTCAAAAAACTCGTCAACAAAGTCAAGCTCTGAATCAACTAAATGAGTCATAGCTTTTACTTTAAACGGTATGTCTGTATCAGAAAGCATTGAGGAAGCTTTTTCAATAATGTCTGTTATTTTCACTAAACCTTTAGAGCAAAACATAATGTGGTTTGGCTTAAAGTCTTCTTGATTTACAGCTGACTTTATGGTGTTTTCAAAGCCTTCTAGAGTATCTCCAATGATAATAAAAAAGCCAACTTTTGGGTTTAACTCTGCGTAAAGAGCGTCTTCTAAGTCTTCTCCTAGCTTGGATATTTCCCATATTTCAGTTCTCTTTGCGGAACACAACACGCCATCTATTTCTAAATGGTTTTCTTCACCTGTTTCTCGGGCTTCAAATAATTTATACCCAAGCTCAGAGTATTTTTTAACACGACCTAGCTTGCAGCTATATTCGTTTTTATCTTTTTGCGAAAAAATACACTTGTCACAGTTTGTATAAAGGACACTTCTTTTTTCTGGTGCATCAAAGCTTGGATTTAAGTAGTTCTCTGTCATTTTATTTTCTTTGTGCCTCTATAGTTATTCTTGTTCCATTTTGTCTTTTTTTTGTGACAACCAAACCTCTCGAAACTAAGAATTCCGAAACGTCTTCTATAGTTGTATTGCTCAATCTTATATCCCAAGGGGCAGATAAATTTCCATGTAAGAGCTTATTGAATGTTTCTAGGTCTATTTGTCCAGTGTAAAAAAGTCCTGAAACCACATGTGCATCTACAGCCGTAATTATAATCTTTCCGTTCTTTCTTAACTTCTTTATCCAGTTAGACATTGCCTGAAGAGCATCTGATCTTTCAAGAAACCCCACAACATCGTCCGCCAAAATTTCATTACACTCTGAATCTTCGGCAACTTCATCTAAGTTTCTTATATCTACAGCAACATCATCAAACTTAGAAATAGGGTCTAAATTTAGATAACCATTTAGCTTCTGGTCATCGCCTACAGTTATTCTTATCTTCATTTTAACCTCTGTAAAATTTTCTAGCGCCAAGATCCAAAACTCTATTCCACTTGTTTACAAACTTTTCGGCAGAATAATTTTCTACTATAGTTTGTCTGGCCTTCTTACCCATCTCTTTAGCCATGTCTTCATCGTTTAGAAGCTGAACTAAATATTCTTTCATTTCATTTGGGTCATTAGTGATAAAGCCATTCTCTCCATTTTTTATAATTTCAGGAATCATACAAGTAGCGGTTGTAACTACTGCGCAGCCACAAGACATAGCTTCCATTAGCGCTGTAGGCACAGGTGATATTGTTGAAGTATTCAAAAATATTCTGCTGTTTTGGTAGGTGGCGACAAGCTCTTCTGTTGAAGCAGCTGGTTTAGATAAACCCGGTGTGTCGCCAACCACCTTGTGAGGGAGTCCTTGTATAACATCTTGCCATATTCCAAAACCACAACACCAATCTCTGTTAATCCAATCATTGACAACAGACAAGATTTCGTCACTTCTTTCTTCATCAGAATAGTCGAAAAGCTCAGTATCAATACCATGAGTCAATACTATGGTGTCATCTAGATTTTTCCAATTCCAAGCATTAAGGCTAAATTCAGATATGAACAAATTAATATCGCCTCTCATTGCACCAAGTTGACTAAGCATACCTTGTCCCCATTGAGGAACTGGCAAAGTGTGTTCAAGGCTGACGAGAGGCAAATGAAATCTTTCAGCGACAGCTTGAGCTATTTGGAATTGACCAAATTTGTTTTGAGATAAAACCAAATCAAAGTCTACATACTCTGGAATTTGTTTTTCGCCCATTGAAGGATCTAGTAAAATGTAGTTTTCTGGAAGCTTTGCGTATGTCTCATTCCAGTCTTTTATCCCTTCGGCTCTGTATGCATAAAAATTATGACCAGTCTTACAAAGCATGGTTTCATATCTTTCATGCGTTGGAAAAGTCAATATGTTGAGCTTGTCTTCGCTTGTTCTAGTAGCAGATCTTATTATTGATTGAATTGGGCTAATCATTTAACAAACCTTTAATTAAGCTACCAATTTTTTCGTGACTATATTCTTTAGCTTGCTCTAAGCCTTTTTTACGCATCTCATCCAAAGAATCTCTTTTTTCATAGACATGTCTCATCACTCTTCTTAGTTCTATTTCATCTATAGAACACCAAGACTCTTTTCCCGTAAAAATATTTTGAAATGTGTTATTCATTTTCTTTACAGGTTCTTGCCTTCCTTCTATTAAAAATCCGGCATGACCTATGAAGTCTGACATGCCTCCTATGTTGGTGCATATAGGAGTGTTTCCAAAAGCCATTGCGTCAAAGGCCGGTATACACCAAGCCTCTCCATAGCTAGCAGTAACAAAGCAGTCCAAGCTGCTATGCAAAGCGCAGACATCTTCATCTCGGATAAAGTCTGCAATAATAAAATCTTCTTTGTATTGTGAGGGATTGGCAAATTTTTTGATTTCAGTCTTTACTTGATCGCAAAGATTTTTGACTATTTCAACTGTTTTTTCTGCTTCCAAACCATGAGCTGATGTTTTTATTAGTATAGACACTGGTTCAGAGGGGTCGAACTCAGTATGGAATGCTCTGATAAACGCTTCTAGATTCTTTCTATTGTTTAAATCTGCTATTGTATAAAAAGTAAACTCAGCTCCAGAATTTGGTATCTCTATTTTCTCGTAAGGTCTTTCAAACTTGGCTATGTTTGTCGCGTGAGGAACAACTTTTACAGGTATATTCACTCCACTGTCTTTTGATGCTTGAACCATTTGGTTATTTATAACCCATGCTTCATCCATCATGTTTATTTTTCTTGACCATCCAGAGTCTTTGAAGTCGCTAGTCTCAGTAGCGTAGAGAGCTATGTTTTTTTTGAACTTGTTCGTGTACTCCATGTAATGTGGCAACGTATGTTGAATACATATATCTGCGCCGCTAGAGCTTTTGTTTTCAAGTTCTAAAATTCTTCTCGGAGGAGCGTATTTTCTTTGATTGAGTTTTATTGGTCTAGGAACTACGTTTATTCCAGCAGCATCCATAGAAAGAATGTAGTCTATTGCTGCCTGTCCCCAGCCTGTGCCATCTCTATAGCACCCTACGTACAATACTTTCATTTCTAGCCTTTCACCAACTGGTTTCTTTTAGCTTCCCATTGATTTCTTCTATTACATAAGTTTAGCATCATTTGGTAAGCTTCTTCTTTACCAAATTCTTCATACTCTGGTCTTACAAATTTATAAGAATCTTCATTGATATAAATTTCTCCAGAGCCATTTATATACACACCGTAATTCAAATCCCTAATAAGACGAGCTTCAAAATAAGTGTTCAGCCTTTCTGGTTCTCCTAACACCTCAGTTATTAACCAGTTTGCGTATTTCGATGGAGAAAGATTTTCTTTAATTAGTGGTGCTGGGTTGTGTATTCTTGGAGGAGACAGCCAGCCTGAGTCTTCTGGTTTGACCTCTACTGAATCAAAATATTGCTCCCATTTTTCAGCGCTCTTGTCCCACTGGTAGTATTTTTCAAAGTTCAGTCTAGTGTTATTGCCTAGCCTATCTCTTTCTTGTTTTGGGTAGTCAAAGAATTTTTTAATTTGTGCCGCCGTATAGTCATTGTCTGGAACAGCTCTGTCGCAACCAGTTTCTAACTCGTTGTAGGTTGTTTTTAACTTCAGAGGAACACCATCTAGCTTTCTTACGACACTGCTCATGGCAGAATAATCAATGCTCATAACTGGCACTCCACATGCAGCAGCTTCTACTTGTGGAAGACCAAAACCTTCACTGTTTGCGTATTGTATGTACAAGTCAAACAAATTAAATATAGAAGATAACTTTTCGTAAGATATTCCTTTCTTTACATTTGAAAGTCCAGCATTTGGCGATCCGCACTTATTGCATTTTCTTAGAGAGTCAGAAAAAAATGAGGGAAACGCATGATCGCATTGCGGGCATACATAAGTAAACAAAGTTTTGTTGCAAAGATTATTCTTGATTAGTAGCTTTGGTATGTCCCAACCCAAGTCAGGGTAACTAGTATGGCAATACAAGTACGTGTTTTTGTCACCTGAAAGATCTAAGAACTTCCTAAAGGATTCAAATAGATCGGGAAAGAGCTTTCTTCTTTGGTTTCTCATCACTGTTCCAACAAACTTAGATTTTGGATCAAACCCATAGCTTTCTTTGTGGGCTTGCTTGTCAGGTACAGGACTATAGGCTGCATGAGCCGAAGGAGGAGCAGAACCCAAACACTTAATCGTTCCATTGGATTCTGATTCTAGTACGCTATGTCCCCAATCTGAGTAATTGAATACAGCATCCGCAGACGCAAAAGTAGATAACCATTGCTCATTCTGAGGACTAGCGTCAACTGTGGGCATAATAACCCAGTTGTAGTATGGTCTGAATGGAGACCTTTCTTGATGTTCTAACATCCAAAAGTCTCTAATGTCACAAACAATATCTGGCAAGAAATCTAGCAAAACAGCTTCAAACTTCCACTCTCCAAATTGATTGGTAGGAATGCTATCGTATATCTCTTTCTCTTGACTATTTCTTGGAAGATTGCCATAAAACTTCCAAGGTATCTGTGACGCTTTAGGGTCTTTCTCATCGCCATAACTAGCAAACTCTGCTATTTCGTACTTGCCGGTACTATATAGCCTTGAGACTATCTCTCTAAGATAAGTAGCGTAGCCAGTATTCAAATATGTAGCTTCACCACAAAACAATATTCTTTTTTTTCTCATTCGTTTCGAGCTTTCAGCTTAGTTATTATTTGTTCTACCTTAGATCTTACTTCTTCTTTGCCGCAACCAATAAAACTAGATATTTCAGAATTTGTATATCCTTGAAATCTACAATTAAGAATGAATTGCTCTTCTTCTAATAGAAACTCCGGCAGCTTGTATCTTGCTTTTTCTATCTTTGCTGCAATATCTCTTGTTTCTTCTACATTAGTTGAGTTTCTTAAACCGTACTTATCTAGTCTTTTATTTAGCTTAGAAATTGAGTTAGCTATGCATATGTTTGCATAAGGAACAAAGTCAGACTTACTATAATCATAACCTCTGATAGCCTTTAAAAGCCCAATTAATCCAACTTGAACATAGTCTTCAAAGTATTGATCTTCAAAAAAAGCAAGAGCCTGAGAAATAACCAGTCCATAGTGATCTTGGACAAGCTTTTCCTCAAGCTCTTGTGTGCTTTTAGTTTTTGAGTTATGCACTTCTAGTTTCTTTTTTGTTTGAAAGAATTTTGAATTCTTTGACTCTAAACTTAGTGGCGAATCTCTTATCGCCTTTCTTATCAACCCAAGAGTTGTTTCTTGCAGATGCTGCTAAGTCTATAAGGTCGCCTTTAGCGCAGTGTGTGTATATCGCCATTCCTCCGCTATCCCAAGCCTCAAAGTCGAAGTAATTTACTACTTTCTTCTTCTCGCCATTTTTTTCTTTTCTATACTCATTTACAGCAAGTGTAAAAGTGCATAGACTTGTTGTTTCAAAATCTACAACTTTAGGGTCGTCAACTAGTTTGCCAATAAACCTACAGTAGTTAGTAATGGTATTCATTTATTACCTCAATTAAATTTGTATAACAGACTCAACGATAATACCATCGTCATGTCCTTTTTTGCTGTTTTTTGATGAAGTTCCGCAAACAATGACATTATTGCCCTCGTACAAAACGCCTTTGTATTCTTCCCACTTTTCTGCAAAGACGGTTACGCTATCTAGACTTCCTGTTCCATCTTCTACTCTTAAGAAGGCCATCTCTGCGCCTGAGTTCTTGCCTTGTTTTTGTTTCCATTTAGCAACCTCTGTTATGCTAACGGCAACTTTTATATTTCCAGACTTTCCATTTACAACATCTTTTATTGTACAGTTAGCCCTGTCCGTGTTGCAAATCTCAACTCTAGAGTAAGTCAAAGGAACTCCTAAGTATTGCTCTTCGACCCTGATAATCCATTCAGGATCATCTTTCATTGAATAAGAAGGAGATTCGCATTGCTTAACTAAGTCTTGAAGAAGCAAGGAGCGTTTCGAGTTAAACGTAGCTCCTCCCTCTTTCTTTGTTGGAGCCATCGCTTTTAGCAAGGCAAGTAGGCTTTTGAAGCTCTTGTGGTTCTCTATAGCCCACTCTTGCTCTTTCTTGGTTACTTGATTCCAAGTGTCTAAATCATCCAGCATTTTTGATCTGGACTCTGGTAAATGATCGAAATAACCAACAGAAACTAAAGCCACAAGCATCCTTTTGTTAGCTCTGGCTGAAGCAAGCACCAAGAACTCATACCAGCTCCATTCATTAAGAGGTTTGCCTAATGAGATTTCTACGTCGATCACAACGTCTTTGAGCTTTTCAACCTGAGACTTGCCAACAGTCTTTACATCTAATAAACCAAAGTAAATTTTTCCATCAATTATGCTTGTATTAGGTCGAAGCGACTTTACTGATGGTGGGTTAATTCTTATGTCGATGCTTCTAGCATCGCTGACTAGTTGTTTTACTTCTAGCTGAGGGTCTATCTTGCTTGACGAATGCAGAAGATAGTTGCAGTAAAACTCAAGTGGATAATGTGCTTTAGCATAAGCACTCCAATAAGCACAAATTGCATAAGAGACCGCATGAGACTTATTAAAAGCATAACGGCTGGACTTCTCGATCCAGCTAAATATTTCTTCGGCAGTTTCTTGGTCAACAATGCCTTGCCTCTTCGTTCCTGATAAAAAGTCTTTTTTGATTTCGGCCATCAAATCAGCCTTCTTCTTACCAATCGCTTTCCTCAAATTGTCGGCTTCCTGAAGGTTGAATCCAGCAAGCTGTTGGGCAATCTGCATAGACTGCTCTTGGTAAACCAATACTCCTTGCGTATTTTTGAGTATTGGCTTTAGTGACTCATGTAAATACTCTATCTTTTCTGTAAGGTTCTTTCTATCAACGAACCTTTGAGTCATTGACTTTCCATCTTGTATAGCCTTTAGAGTTCCCGGCCTAATAATAGATATTAAAGCGGCTAGCTCTTCTATATCTCTTGGCTTGACTCTCTTAGCCCAAGATTTACCAAGATTACTTTCTAGCTGAAATACACCCTTAGTCTTGCCAGAGCATATTAAGTCCCAAGTTTTTTCATCATTGAAATCAATAGATAGTGGGTCAAATGTGTATTTTTCCATCTGCAAATGCCTTCTCAAACTTAACTTTAGGAGCCATTCTTCTGTATAGCTTCATAAAACCAATCATTAAATTAGCAGTATCTTTAACGTCCTGCAAAGCGTCATGAGCGTTCTCTTTGCTCATACCAAACAAGTCTCTCATAGAATCCATGCTTAATGATTTTACATCAGCATTATTCTCCATCCACATCCAAATGTTGTCCATCATATCAATCTTGTGGATTTTATTGAAGAGGCATTGTTTGCCTGTTTTTTTATCTAGCGGCCCATATATCTCGCACATTCTTTGGACTATAGGCATATCAAAGCCGATGATGTTATAACCAGCAGCTATCGGAGCGTAATACGGCGTTCCTTTGAAGTTGTATCTGTTAACGAAGTTTGTAAACTTTTTCCAAACAGTTCTAGCGGAAGGCGCTTTTGCAAGCTCTTCCCTCGTCTTCCCGTTGACAGCTAATGCTTCATCTTCAATCGGATCTAACCCCATCTCCATTGCCTCATCATCATCCAAGATTGGCCTAATAAGACTATTGAATTCTCCGTCTTCTTGTAGAGTCAGTTTTCTTCCGTGAATAGCAACTGCGGCTATTTGCACTGGTTGAGTTTTATCTGGATTTCTAGAGCCAGTTTCAAAATCAAATACAATGATGTCTCTATAGTTCATATTATGATTCCTTGTTCAATTTTTTTCGGGCAATTCTTGCTCTTAACTCAAAAAATTTATTGATTGCTTCTTCGATGTCTTCGTAAAGCTCGCTAAAAAAGTAAGAGTGTACCTGATATTTAACGCCAGTTCTTAGCGGGTAAAAATCATTAATTTTGCAAATAGATAGACCTTTGAACTCTACATATCTGCCGCTAGTTATCCTGCTTTTTACGTTTTCTCTGTGGCTGGTTTGACTTGTTTTATCCATTTCCCTTCTCTAACTCGTCTCTAACTCCCATAATTTTATCCATTAACGAAATCCCAAGTATGTCGAACTTGACATGACCCATGGATTCCAAATCGTTCATTTCTAAACCGGCTATCTTTTCAGAACCTTTTTTGTCTCGCACCATTGGACAGACCTCATCTAGGTTATGTGAGGATATTACCACTCCGGCAGCATGTTTGCCTTGAGATTTGAAAGTGCCTTCAATCCTCATAGCTTGCTCAAAGACTTTGGCATAGTCGCCTTCAAGTTCACCGTCATCATTCAGTCTACAATAGTCTCTAAGAGCGTCTGGTTGATTCATCAATGTCCATTTGATTACAGATGACTCCTCCATTTCAGCTAGCTGGTCGGAGACCTCATGCTCATGTGGCAGACTTTTAGTAATGCTATTCATTTCATCATAGCCACAGGCTTCATTCATCCGCAATACTTCCTTTAAAGCACTACGTCCTTGTAGTCTTCCAAATGTAACCATTTGACCAACACGCTCATTGCCGTATTTATTTCTAATATAATCTATAGTCTCATCTCTTTTTGTCGCTGGAACGTCAATGTCAATATCAGGAAGAGATACTCTGTCGGCAGTATTTCTACCGGCATTATAGAATCTTTCAAAGATTAACCCATACTCTATTGGATCTACTTGGGTTATTCCTATTAAGTATGATACTAGACATCCAGCGGCAGAACCTCTTCCCGGTCCGGGAATATGATTCTTTTGGTAAACACTATTAACTATATCTCTGACTATCAAAAAGTAGCCAGATAGATTAGCTTGACTGATAACATTTAATTCTGACTTTATTCTTTCAGCGTATATATTTTTGTCTGTTTCTGTGTTTATCTTGCCACTTGGCATTAACTTGTTTTTCCAGCCTTCTCTACAAAGGCTTGTTAGATAAGCCTCTTCAGATTGTGCGCTTGGGCAGTCAAATTTTGGAAGCATCGGCTTACCAAGAATGTCATACTCTTCGCACATGTCTGCAATTTGCATAGCTGTTGCTATTTCTTCTGGAGTGTTTACATTCTGAATTTCTTCCAGAGATGGTATATGAAAGTTGTTTGACCTCATAAAACCAGTAAAGGCAGCATCGCCAGTCTCTTTTAGCTTCTTTCTTATTTTTGGGAGCGTTGTTTTCAAAGAAGAACAAAGCAGTAAAAGCTGGTCATTTGCATCATGCTTTTCTGGGTAGTGAGAATCTGCTGTAGCCACCGTTTTAAAGCCATATTTACGAGCTATATACCTTAAACCTTGCGATACCAAGTCAGCAGCAGCAGAGTTTTCTTTATCAATCGTTTGTATCTCAATAAAGAAGTTTTCTTTTCCAAATACATCAGCATATCTATTTGCCATTTCCAACACCTTCTGATCCCAGTCTGGATGGGTGTATCTCTTGACTTCATCAATGGTCATGGCGTTGTAAGCAGCCTTGTGGTCAGCAAATATAGCGTTTGCTAAATCGCTACCAAGATGTCCAGAAAAAGCTATCATGTCACCAGCAAATTGACCAAGAGTGTTTAAGTCAAGTCTAGGCTTGTAATAGTAGTTTTCTTCATCATTGCTTTTGGAAACAGCTTGTATTAGATTGTGCCATCCCTTTTTATTTTTGGCTAGTACACATAAATGACTGAGGCTCCTATTTCCGTCGTCCTTCACCGTACAATCTTGCTGGCTTAGGTAGAACTCACAACCGAGAATCGGTTTAATGTTCTTTTTCTTCATAGCCTGAGTGAAAGATACTGCTCCTGATATGGTTCCATGATCCGTCACAGCGCATGATGTGTAACCAAGCTCAGAACATCGAGAAGCAACCTGTGAGGGTTTAGAGAGGCCGTCTAGTAAGCTGTAATGGGTGTGTAAGTGTAATGGTGTCCAACTCATTTTTTATTATCGCTATCGTCTGCCAATCTTCCGCCGCCATCTCCATAAGTGGCGATCTTGTCAATTTTTCCAAAAGTCTCAACAACCTCGACTATTCCTTTGTGTTTGATTTGGTCACGGATGTATTGACAAATGCTTTTTTCAGCGCCTTCTTTGTAAGGCTGACTAAACTTGCAAAGCTTTTGACATTTCCAATGACTGTTCTCATTAGAGAGTAATTTAGGTTGTTGGATGTCTCTTATTTGCTCAAATTTTTTCCTGAGAATATTCTCAGCTTTTTGGTAATCGTCTTCATCAAAAACCATTGAAAACAAGCCGCCGTCATTAATGTAGTAGATGCTGACGGAAAACTCCCTTTCGGGATACATGTTTTTAAGGGCATAGTAGTATAGCAGAAGTTGAGTATCTTTCTGCAATTTTTCGTGAGTTTTTTCCTCTCCGGTAGCCCAATTTATTCTTTTGCCGGTTTTGTAGTCCAGTATTTCGTAGTATTCTTCGTCGTGTTTTAGGATGAGGTCAACAGTTCCCTTGATCGACAGGTAGCCTTCTACGGTTTGGTCTTCAAATTCGTATTTGTATTTAGCCCAAGGTTTTTTGATCTCAATATCAAAGAAGAGTTCTGTTGCAAATACTTCTTGATTTCTTGGGTCTAATGCTCCATCCTCAAAAGCGACAGCTTTCTTTGCCCACTTCAAGCAAGTTCTTTTGTCTGCTTCCGTAATGTCAACTTCAGGAAATGCCTCTGTGTAATATTTGAAGGCAATATCATTTAGTAGTTCTAAATCATCACATTCTTCAAGGGTAAGATTTCTACCAGTCTCTTCATCTTCAACGATGTCTAGACCTTTGTTCATTGCGACTTTCTTGTCTCCAAGAGTCTGCATGACCTTGTGTGTTATCGTACCCATCAAGGCTTTTTTATTAGTCTTATCTTTGAATGAGAGATTGTATTGCAAAAAATATTTCTGCTGACAAAACTCTAGTGTTCCAAGACTACTGCTTCTGTGGTAACAAACTATCATCTAATGGATCTATTTCCGATATGGGCAGATTATACATATCTACATGGGTTTTAAAACCGTTACTCTTATCAATATCACCGGCTCTCCAAATTCTAGCTCTAGCAAAATAATCTTCAGGCTCCGCCTGCCCAACTATCCAAATATTTCTGATCCCACGATACTCTCGAATTCCTCTTACGAGCTTCATGTCGTCAAATTCAATGCTTACAAATATATAGAGATCTGGCCTTTGATGCGCGCTAGTTCTAGCAACTGAAACATCAAAGTAGTCTCTAGGTCTTACGGTTCTTCTTTTTGTTTTTACTTCAACTCTGCGTTCATCTCTTGTCCAAATATCATAATCGTATTTGTCAGTTCCTGAATCGCAGCTAATTATTTCTGCTCCGATATAACCAGCTACAGCTTCTTCGCCTAAGTAGCCAGCGGCATTACCACCGCCTTTTAATATCGAGTTTCTTATCTTTCCAAGCTTCTGTGCTTTTTTTCTTGCTCGCATCACCATTAAGTGATCGTAAGGAACACTTATGAAGTCTTTGTCTGAAGCCATCCCCACTCCTTTAGGATTTCTAATAGTTTCATGTTAGTCTCGTCGATGTTCATATCTTGGTTGTCAATCCAAGAATCAAATCCTTTGTAAGTATCTAGTGCAACTTCGCTAGGATGCCCATCTTCAAAAGGCTTTCTTTTAAGCCGAATAACTTTTCCTCCGGCGTTTTGAATGGCTTCTACCTCATTAGGAAATCGCACATCAGGAACGATAGCCAAGTCTGTTCCACTTTTTGCTATTCTATTTATACAGCTATCAACCCAAATACTGTCTTTGATTCTTCTGCAAATATCTGTTCCAAAATACTGTAAAAATTCTCTAGCGGTCATAAACCCTTTATTAAGTCCTGACTCAGCGCCATAATACCCAACCGGCATATTTTCCCACTTGATATTTACTGGCGTATTCTTGCTATCGTCAGTGCCAAAGCATTGATCCTCAGTCAAGCCAAAAAGTTCGACAGAAATCGCCTTCAAAGGGTCTGCAAAACTAAACGATCTAACATAAGGCCATATGCTGATGGATGCGTAATCTATGTAGTCGAGGTCTCTTCTCTCAATATCCAAGATGCCTAAACCTTCGACCACTTCGCCATTTTCATCTAGCTGTTTAGCATTGATGATAAGCTGGCCTTGTTCATCCATCAAGAACTTATCAATGGAATCATTGAATCGCATTTGGTATCCATGTAAGAACCTAGAACAGGTGCTTTTACCACTTTGTTTTGCTCCAGAGAAGCCAATTATTTTAGTCATTATGTGTATCCTTTAATTTGTGGTTTGATTATTTGTTGGATTTCGGAGACACTTAAATCGCCAACATCTTTAGAAGGAACTCGGACATCAATAATATTGAACATTCTGCTACATTTCTTAGTTATTGATTTGCGAGCCTTTTCGCCAGCTTGATCGCTGTCAGTAATTATAACAACATTCAACGCTCCAGATGTCTCTAAAATTCTAAGCTGAGCGTCTGAGAGACTTGCTCCAAACATACCCACAGCGTTACGAATACCAGACTCCCAAAGCCTCCAGACATCGCCCTGACCTTCCACAAGAATAGCAGACTTACTCTGTCTAATAAAATCCTTAGACAACCAGTAGCCATAAAGCCAGACACCTGAGTAAAAACCCTCAGAGTTGACCCACTTTCTATCCTTGAAGTTTTCATGACCGACCCTACCCAAATGACCAACCATGCACTCAAAGTCGTCATCATACACAGGCACAATGATTCTATCTTTCATCAATAGATTCTTTGGGTTTGGACAAACACCAACATCAAACTGATCGAGAACCTCTTTCGTATAGCCTCTATCTAGATAATACTTAGCAGGTATATTTAGATGATTTCTTACTTTTTCTCTAGTGACACCAGATTCTTTGTTCTTGATCCGCTTCTGTTCATATCTCTCATGTTTAGCAGCTGCGCTTGAGAACTTTACATTTTCAGAGTCTTCTTTGAGTTTATCAAAGTCTGCATCAGTAATCTTCAAGCAGTATTCTATAGCTTCTGGAAATGAAACCTCTTTATCTAGTTTATTAGATAATAAGGCTCTTACCAGACCAATAGGTGTGTTGACATGGCCGTCTTCGTGACAACCTTGAGTCCAACACATCCATGTACCAAAGTAAGGATGGTACTCATCTGTGTTGATTGAGAACCCACTTGGGTTATCACCTCCATGTATTGGGCAAGCGCAGAAAGTATTCTCTCCACAATCTATAGCCTCAACACCAAAGGAGTGCAGAACGCCCACTATGTTGTGGGCTATTCTGTCAGACAAAGCTCGAAGTTCTTTTTTCGATAATCTCAAAATGGCTTCTCTAAATCTTGTTCATCTTCAATTACGAACTCTTGCTTTTTATCACTAACTTCGTTATCAAAGCCTTCGTTCTTTTTCTTGTTAGCAAGTATGTATTCAGACTTAGTGAAGCCTTCTACCAACCTGCCATAATTACCAATAAGGTTCATGTTAATATAATCATATTCTTCGGGCAACCCGCCACCATGCCTAGCCATGATAGGAACAAGCTTTCTGTTGCCACTTTCTCCACCATCTTCAGCAATCTCTTCTTCGGATTTTCTTTTGAACAAAGTAAGACTACTACAGAACCAAGACAACCTGTCAGAACCACTTATAACATCTTCTGATTCACGAGTAATACCATCTCTGTTGAGTTGCACAAAAGATAATACTGGAACTCCTTCTTTAATTGACAAGTTCACTAGCTTCTGCATTTGATAGCCAAGGGCTTCAAACTCTTTCATGTTGCCGAGCTGAGAGGCACTGGTTAGTTTTAGGTAGTCATAGATAACAACGCATGGATTAGTGTTTCCATTTTCATCTCTACCAACTTCCCTTTTAACCCAACGTCTAATAATCGCCATGATTTCATCAGTATCTACACCAGCTATAGTGACATACTTATATGGCATATTTTTCAGAGCTTCTGCTGCTTGCTGAACTCTTTTCTTAGTTCCCTCTGCTGCCCCAAACTTGCCAGTGCATATATCATTTATTTCTATGTCACTCATGTTGGCTAAGATTCTGTGAACATGGTCTTCTTTCTGCATCTCAGTGTCTAATACAAGAACTGGAATGTTGAGCTTACCAGCCACATGGAGAGCAACAGTATCCGCAAAGAAACTCTTACCAACCTTAGTTCTTGCTCCAATCAGATCCACATTGCCTTTTCTGAGACCTCCTCCAATAGCCGCATCAAACCGTTGAAATCCAGTGCTTATACCCATCATTTCGCATGGGTTGTCTATTAGATGTTGGATGTGTTCGTCAATGTCTTCCGATATGTCTACTGGCTCATTTCCTCCACGATTTTGTAATTCATCAGCTAAATCAAAGAACGGTTGTTCTCCAATCGAAAGAATTTGAGATATACTCTCTGTACCTTTGACATCTGAAATTCTGCTTTGAACTAGAGAGGCTCTAATGTGAACTTCTCTTGCCGCTTGCAGAATCGCTACAATTCTAGCTTGATGTGGCACATTTGATTTTTCAATCTCTACAGACTTTAGTTTGCTGAAGTAGCCTTTTGGTACTTTTTCTGAAAATGCTGAGTCTAAGTCTAGAGCTTTTGATGCCGCATGTAATGTTGGCAAGTCTACTGTTGTTGACTTTTCAAATAGCTCTTGCAAGCAGCTCCACATAATTTGGTTTTCTTCCAAAGTAAAGGAGTCCACTGTTATCATGCCATCAATGTCGTCAAAAGAGTCACGGCCATGCTGTATTAAGCCAGCGATCACTGACTTTTCTGCTGTTGTATTGCTTATCTTTTTTCTCATTAACCCAGACACCTCCCACAACGATGGAATGTACCCACCTTGTATGCAGGATTTATCATCTCTACTTCGCCACAGACATGACACTTCACTTCAACTAGCTGAGCTGGGCTTCTTCTGGGAGTTAGCTGCAAGTCTGGTGTTTCAAATTCTTCTCCTTTGAATTCAGATCCATCATCTACAAATTTATTCTCTCCAGCAACAACTTTTTCTTTCTTGCCATGAGAGCTTTTGGGCTGCTTTTTAGCAGGAGTAGTGAAGTCTAAGTCCGCCGACCGCACCGGCATTGATGGCGACACTTGCTCTGGCTCTGAGTTTGATTCTGTTGTTTCTGAGTCGGTTGTTCCGCTGGTTGAGATTTGTTCTCCCGTGAGGGCATTATAGCCCTGAGCAACTTTTTCAAGATCATTTTCTAAAATTCCTTTTTTAATTAATTCTAATGGTGACATCTAACTACGCATCCCCTTTCTTCTACTCAATTCTATCAAAGTATCGGCCTGCTTTCTAATATCTCTAATAGTATTAGCCGACGTTATTACCAATCCGTCAATAACTCTTTTGACTCTCCATACTTTTTGTACAAAGTCATCATCACGAATCACTGCGTGGATTTTTACTTCCCATTTAGTATATTTGTCAAAATTGTCAGACCTACAAGCAACTGTGTGACTAATGAACTCATCGCACCAAGCTGCTTTTGCAGAGTCTTTGTTTAATTCTTTTTGCAAATAGTTGCAATAGCCATATAGGACATAAGCCTTTTCGCAACATTCTTCAGCCGTCAAACTTTTAAGCTCAAAGCTACTTAGATTTATTAGCTGTTGTATTTCTGGATTAGGCTCTATCCTTGGAATTCCTGAGTTATAGGACTCCAGAGTATCCATAAACTCTTCTAACTTATCTATTGATAATACTTGTTCTCCACTCATCTTCAGTTCCTGAATAACTTAATACGATCAAATCTATATTATTATTTTGTAACCAATTTTCTTTGTCTCTATCTCTAGCTTTTGATTTTCTAAAACCTTTACGATCTCCGTGGAAATGAGCAACAAATTCAAAGTGCTGCCTTCCGTGAACTTCTATCGCAAGAGAGTGAGAAGGTATGAAGAAATCCACATAGAGAGTGGACTTTCTTGAAGGCTTGTGAGAGCCGACAAGAGGAACTTCCTCAAGGATTGTATCATAAGGGAACTCCTCCTTGAGTATTTTTCTTGCCAAAATGTGTAATTTACTTCGAGGTCTTTTTTGATCGCCCGAAACTACGCATTTTGACAGGTTCCAATTCCTCTCACGACCATCAAAACCTACGGCTTTCAAAACAACATTTCTTTCAAAGATTCTTGCAGCGCAGGCCAAAGGTCATTTTTGTCGAGAAAATCTCTGAGCTTTTGTTGGCCTTGAAATTTAACAAACTTAGTAATCTTTTCTTCGTCGTCTTTGTCTATACCTTCAGCCTCTAGCAATTTCTTAATTGGCTTAGGGTCTTCAACCAAGAAGTCGCATGTATACCAAGCTCCAGCAGCAGAGATCAAATCAAAGTCATTAGCTTGGTCAAACATTTCTTGCTTGTAGTCGATACCTGTTCCATATCTCAGCCAACCAATAGCTTCTGCTCCAACAAAACCGCCTAGAGCAGACGTAACTACTTTCCAATGTAAAGCCTGACCAATTTGTTGACCATCGCTTTTTTCTTTCCATGCTTGTATCCAAGCAATTTCTAATATCGTATCTGCTTGATAACGAACTTTTACACCACCGTCAGCTACTTTCTTTTTGCCCATGCCGCCAGTGTTAGCAATGAAGTGTGTAATCATGATAATGATAGCTCTCTGTTTAGGAACTACACTGCTCATCTTCTTACAGAAGTTAGATAGTATCTTAGGAACTCCCGGCCTATAGTCACCTCTTACCTCTTCATCTAAATCCTTCTGCGCTATAAAGCTAGATATTGAATCAATAATAACTACGCAATTAGGATGGGCTTTTACAATTTTTTCTACAGCGCCTAAATACTTTTCTGCACTGAGTGTTTCTGTCTCAGATTGAACTACAGTAATTTTACTAGCATCTAAGCCATGAACTCCTTCAAAGTTCTTTGTGCTTAGCCTACCTTCTACATTGACATAGAAGATAGGTCTCTCTCCATACTCTTTCTTTTGGCAGTTTGCCGCAAATTGTAAGGCTGTCGTTGTCTTGCCAGACTTTGGGTCTCCAATCATTTGAATCCAAGTTCCTTCTCTGAAACCACCGCCTAAAGCATAGTCCAAAGATGGGCTTACAGGAATCACTTGCATGTCTTGAAGCTCTTGAAAAACTTCTGCACCATTCACAAGTATGTTGCCATATTTTTTAGTAATAGTTTTTAATGCTGCATCACTCATTGTCTAAACCTTCTAACTTGGAAAACAAAGTCTTTTTGCCAAAACTCTTTCTTGGTTTTTGCAGAGTATTGTCTTCGTATTGAACTTCTTTAATTTGTCTAGCTTCTAATTTATCAATTGCTTCTTGTTCTTTTTTAATAATCGGTTCGAGAAACTTAACTCGAAGAGAGTATATATTTTTGCCCTTCTGAGAATTTAGGGCATTGATAATAGCTTTGTCGCTATATTTTTTGAGTAGACCGTAAGCCTTTGTTACTTGGCTTTTAAATTTCTTTTGCCATTTGTCAGTGTTCCATAGCGCGTAGGCAGGTCTACCGACTCTTTGTTTTTCAGCCTCTCTAAGGCAAACCATTTCAGCAATATACTGGGCAGCATTACATTCTTGCCCTGTTGTTTTGTGCTTGTAGTTTTTCTTCATTCAATATTCCTTCTTTCGCAATCAAACATTCTGGAGCCGCATACGGGTCTCTCTCTTCAAATCTTTCAGCAATAAGCTCAGGCAGTCTCCAAGTCCTGACCCTAAGCTTCTCACCTTCTAATACACCAATATTAAATGTGTGTACTGTGTAATCTCCAAACATCAAAGCTCCAGCCCCTTTGCAGAAAAAGTAACCATCATAGTCAGAACCTACGTCCTCAATATGAGATTTGTTGCGAACTTTGATATTAGTTATATAGAGGTTGTTTTCTTCGCAGTAAGCCTTTAACCTAACCCAAGCGCTACTAGGCTCAATGTCTGGTCTTCCATCGTCTTGGTAAATTGTTTCACCATTTGACAGAGTAGCTATCCATATGGGATTGTTGTCCGCATATATATTTACATACGAGTCAAATTCTTTAGATAAAAATATGCTCATTTTTTCTTGATGATGTGTATGGCGTCACTATGTTTGGTAGATTTGTTGATTCTGCTGCTTCTAGTTTCATCAGCTAGCTGAGATGCCGCAGGAGACATTATAGTTACTCCCCTGTCTTCTTTATGCCCCATCAAATCGCTAACATCTTTGTTCTTTTTAGCTTCTGTAATATGGGAATGTGAGTCTTCAGAGACCTCTGATATAAACTTTTCTACTGAAGCCTTTGTTCTATTAAGGTCTTTAGCTACTTCTTCTACCGATTTGTTAAGATTGTTTTCTATGTAGAATTTTTCTACTTTTGTAAGCTTTCCTGTTTTTTTATTAGACATCAATTAAGCTCCTGTTTGCTACTGCTAAGTCTCCAGTTTTCTTGGTCTTTAGGTATTTTAAATATAGATCGAAAACTTTTTTATTGACCTTTTTGTGTTGGCTGTAGACTGAGTTTATTTTCCTTGCGTCTATCCCTTGGGGATCAAATAGTCTGTTTCTATAAAATCTAACAAAATATGCCTCTCTGCTAGAGGCTTGTATGTATGCACAAGAGCCTTCGACTTTTGCTTGAACGTTACCATCTGCATCATAGAAGATGAAACTTTCAGGCTTCTTTTTTATGAATTGTGATACGTCTTCAGTCATTTGTCACCTCCAGATCCAATATGAATACGCCATCATTCTCTTCCATGTTTGCTAATCCTAAACCTTCAGCAGGTGCTTGAAAATACTTTCCAGACATTTCAAACAACCAACTCTGACCGCCGCAAAACGGACAGTTTACTAAGAGCTTTTGCTTTTCTTCAGATTCAGAAATCTTTAGCATCATAATCAAAGTCTTGTCGCAATCTCCACACTTGACCTCGTGATGGTCTAGCATTTCGACTTTAACCTTCTTTGCTTCTGCTTCTTCGCTCATTTGTTTCCATCCCGAATGTATTTGGCTTTTTGAGACTTGCTCATTTTGTTTATGTCGGCTGAGGAAGCATCTCCAGATTTCTGCCACCATTCTTTTTTGGGTTTTTGTTTACCTGCTTCTTGATAAGCCCTTTTGTCTTCCAGTTCATATCTTCCCATGTTCTTAGTGTTAGATTCAGCTAATTGACCAAGAGTTGTGGGTTCGCCTTTTACAAATGCAGCAGGAGCTTGATTTATAACAATCTTGATGTTAGAGCTTCCGCACTCACAAGGATCAGGAGTCTTGCCAAAACCGTGAATTCTCTCAAACTCACAGCCGCAATCGTTGCATAAGTAATCATATGTGGGCATTAGTCATAATACCTTATAGGCTCATCATGGAGCGCATCTAAAATCCTAGAAATTATTTTATTCCTAATTATATCAGCTTCAGTCAATTCTGAAATACCAACTCCATCAACTCCATCAAGCCGATCTAAGAACTGCTCTAAACCGCCCTGATCTCTGACCAACAAGTCTGTTTGGTCAATATCTCCGTTGATAACTGCTTTTGAGTCCCAGCCAATTCTGGTAATGAACATTTTAAGTTGTTCAAACGTAGCGTTTTGAGCTTCGTCTAGAATAATAAAAGAGTTATGAAAGTTTCTGCCTCTCATATACTCTAGTGGCACAACCTCTATCTTGCCTTCTTCTCGGTAGGACTGTACTCTGTTCGAGTTTAATCTAAACTGCAATTCTTCCAGAACTGGTATAAGATAAGGATGTATCTTTTCTTCAAAGGTTCCCGGCAGGAAGCCTAGACCTCTACCAGATTCTATTACTGGTCTAGTTATGACTATCTTTTCTATTCTCTTATCTAATAAATAATCACAAGCAGCCGCTACTGCTACTGCTGTTTTGCCTGTACCTGCTGGGCCTGTACAGAAAGTTACATCATTATTATTAATAGTGTATATGTAATCTTCTTGATTACTAGTCTTAGGTTTTAAAGTTTTCCGTCTAGTAGTATATCCTGACTCATTATTCTTTTTTCTAGCCATACTACTTACCTGTTGAACCAAACCCTCCATCACCCCTGTCTGTAGAGTCTAATTCGTTGACAACATGTTGTATAAAAGTTGGGGCTTCTTGTATTAGCATTTGGGCGATTCTATCGCCTCTCTCTATATGATACGGCTCTTTTGTTGTATTGTGCAAGCAAACTTTTACTTCGCCTCTGTAATTAGAATCTACAACGCCTGCATGTCTATGAAGACCTTTAACTCCCATAGAGGATCTGTCCCATATCAACCCAGCATAACCTTTAGGAATTGCCATAGCAACGCCTGTAGAAATAAGCACAGTAGCTCCAGCGGGTATAGAGACTGTTTCAAAAGCATATAAGTCCCAACCAGCATCATTCACATGCCCTTTGGTTGGAGGTTTAGCAGAATCGTATAGAAGTTTAACTTCAAAATATTTGTAGCCGTAGCTCATTCCTCTTCCTTTTCAAATCTACCATTTGTCTCATACTGCCAAAGCAATTTAGACAAAGTTCCTCTGGTTATCTTTTCGCCTTGCTCGACACGCTCATTCAGTTCCTTAGCTATCCATCTGAGCATATCGTTACTAACTGTTATACTTCTAAGCATTAAAAATCGTCTTCTATATTTCCAACTGCGTATTCAGTAACACGAGTTTCAAAAAAGTTCTTGCACTTTTCTAAATCTATAATCTCACTCATCCAAGGAAATGGATTCTTTGTCTCTTCATAAGGGCTTGGTAGATTTAGATTCTCTAGTCTTCTGTTTGCTATGAACTGAACATAGTCAATAAACATGTCAGAGTTCAAACCTAAGATGCCGTTTGGAAGAACGTCTCTTGCGTAATCAAGTTCAAGCTCCATAGCTCTATCTATATGCTCTAACGTTTCTTTTTCAAATGCCTTAGTCCATACTTTTGGATTGTCTTCTCTTATCCTATTGATAAGGGTAGTCCCAAACTTAATATGTAGGCTTTCATCACGAAGAGTATATTGGATTTGCTCTCCAACTCCCGGCAGTTTGTTTTGTCTGTTAAAGGAAAGTAACATTGCAAAACCAGAAAAGAAGAATATTCCTTCACAAATCACATAGTAAGTTATGATATTTCTTAGAAACTCTCTTTTGCCTTCTAGGGTATTGATGTTGAAGTCTGGCCTATTAATATCTGTGCAGATATTCATTAGGAACTCATCTTTGGATTTTATGCTAGGGATTGAATTATAAGCCTCGTAGACTTCATCAATCTTTAGTCCAAGAGAATCGCAGCAATAGACTACCGTTAAATTGTGTAGGCTTTCTTCATAAGCCTGTCTCAGTATATACTGACGACACTCAGGATCAGTTACATACTTGAATATGCTAAGCAGTAAGTTGTTAGCAACTAAGGACTCTGAGCCAGCAAAGAAGCCAAGAGATCTCTTTACAACCAGCTTTTCATCATTAGTAAGCAAATCAGATCGCCACTGCTCAATATCTTTTGCCATTGAGATTTCTGTTGGCATCCAATTATTAGCTGCACCATCAATAAACAAATCCCACGCCCATTTATTAGTATGAGGCAGTATCTGATTTACGACTGCGACTTTATCTGAGATAATTTCTTTAGTCTTTTTCATTACTGGCAACTTTCACAATCTGGATCTTCCAGAGAACAAGCTTTAACTTGGCTCAAATCTTCTGGAGTTTCTTCTGTTTGTTTAGGAGCTTCTACTGTTGACTTCTCTAGTCTAGTAGCAGCTTTACTTCTTAAGTAATAGGTTGTTTTTAAACCTGTTTCCCAAGCGTGCATATACATGTCATTCAGATACTTAAGACTAGTACCCTTATTGTAAAGATTGAGCGATTCACCCATGTCTATCCACTTCTGTCTTTCAGCAGCGGCATTTATTAGGGTCTTGATGTCTACATCAAATGCAGTCTTGAATTCTTCTTGTAAATCTTCTGGCAGGTCAATAGCCATTACATCTCCATCAGAAGCCTTTAGTGCATCTACAAGCTCTTTGCACCAGATTCCCTTCTTCTTTGCGGCTTCTACGAAATGCTCGTTTATCATCGTAAATTCACCACTGAGAGTGGAATAAACAAACAACGTTGAGTAATCAGGCTCAATAGACTGCGAGCAGCCCTGTATATAAGAGATTGTAGCAGTAGGAGCAATAGCCATAACATTTGAGTTTCTCATGCCATGCTCTAATACATGCTTCCTGACTTTTGACCAATCCATTGTTTCAAATTTGCTTGGCTTATTTGAAGATGTAGAGTTTCTATTGTTCATTAAAGTGCAATAGGTATCTATAGGAAAGTTTCCATAACTCCACTCAGAGTGTTCATAGCTCTCATAATGCCCTCTTTCTTTTGCTAATTTAGAGGATGTGAGTATTGCATGATAAGATATGAATTCCTGAACCTTGCCACAAAACTCTACAGCCTTGTCTGAATCGTATGGTATGTTTAGCTTGTGTAACATGCCATGAGTACCCATTATTCCTAATCCAACAGGTCTATGTCTTAGATTAGAGTTTCTGGCTTCGTCTGTTGGGTAGAAGTTTATGTCAATCACATTGTCTAAACCACGAACTGCAACTTCTACAGTTTCTTGTAGTTTCTTCCAGTCAATAGATCTAACTTTGATATGATTTTCTAAATTTATACTAGCAAGATTGCATACAGCCGTTTCGCCAATATCCACTGGTTTACCATCTTCGTACTTAGTCGGCTTGGTGTGCAAGAGAATTTCAGTACACAAATTAGAAGAATGCACTACACCTTCGTGCTTGTTGCTATATCTAATATTGGAAGGATCTTTAAAAGTAATCCAAGGATGTCCAGTTTCATAAAGAGACTTTAACATCTTTTTCCAAAGCTCTTTGGCGTTTATAACACGGAAGTTTTTTATGCTTCCATTTTTGGCTTTCTTTACACAGCTTGCATAAGCTAATGAGAATTCTGAACCATAAGTCTCATGTAGATTAGGACACTCAGAAGGATCAAACAAATACCAGTCGCTACCTTCTTTGGCGGCAATCATGAACTCATCGCATATCCATAAAGCTGTGTTCATATCGTGACATCGCCTACGATCATCACCAGTGTTTTTTCTGAGGTCTAAGAAGTCTTCAACATCAAGATGCCACACTTCTAAATAAGCGCATCCAGCACCTTTGCGTTTACCGCCTTGATTAACACCTACAAGTGTGTCATTGAATATTTTTAACCAAGGAATCAATCCAGAAGACTGACCATTTGTGCCTTTGATATAAGAGCCAGTAGAACGAACAGAACTCCAGTCTACTCCAAGACCTCCAGCATACTTTGAAAGCCTAGCTTGGCCATGAATAGTTCCAAAGATTCCGTCAATAGAATCGTCTACAGTGCTAAGATAGCAAGATGATAGCTGAGAATGACAAGTGCCACTGTTGAATAAAGTTGGAGTAGATGGAGAGTATCTAAACTCAGACATCATATTGTAAATTTCAACTGCCTTCTCTTCTTTGTTTTCTTCTTGAAGACAAAGCCCCATAGCTACACGCATGTAGAATGCTTGTGGGGTTTCCATTCTCCGACCTTCTTTGTGTATGAAGTATCGGTCATATAGAGTTTGTATTCCAAGATACTTAAACTTCTTGTCTCTTTCGGGAGCTAGCTTTGAACTCAAAAGCTCCAAGTCGTAACCTAGCACTGCCTCCGAAAGCCTATTGTCTTCGACCAAAGTCTTTATATTTTTTATGAAGCAAGATCGGTATTCATCATCAAAATCCCCATTAACGCTTTTTCCAAAGACTTCTTTATAGAGATTTGTCAGAAGAAGATTAGTTGCCACATAGTTGTAGTTAGGTTCTTGCTCAATCTTTGACCGAGCAGACATGATGAGGGCTTTGTCTATTTCAGAAGTAGTTATTTTATTATAGAGCTGCAAGCTAGCGTCGAGAACAACTTCACTAACAGATACGTTTTCTAGCCCCTCACAGGCTCTCTGAACACATTTATTTATCTTATCTAGGTTTACTTCTTCTAGTTTGCCGTTGCGCTTCTTAACCTTGATATTTGATGTCATTTTTATTCCGTTCTACCAATAAAAAAAGAGCGACACCATTGGAACAGGCAATTCGTTAGATTTAAACTACTTGCATGTTGCAACAAGGGCAACCTGAGTCTGTGTCGCTCTAGCTTTTAGAAAAGCTCTTTATGACCCAGTAAAGTATTATACACGATTTGAAGAAAGGTGGATTTTGTTTTTTCGCAAATCTGTAAGTTTGTTCAAGTAATACTTACTTGGGGTAACACGCCTACTTTTTTGACTTCTTCTTTTCCCTGAGCTTGAAGCAGGGATGAACCCAAACCGTTTTTTCGCCTCTAATGTATGCGATCATTTTATGAAAACCATCTTTTAACGGCAATACCCAAGCGTGGGTATTTGGAGAAATTTTCATTTTTTCTGCCGAATTTTCTACGGCAAGTTTCGTATCTAGTTTCATTCTATGATTTCCAGTCCATGAATGGCATGTCTTATCTCGGATTCTAGCTTGATTTCGGAGTCAAACTGTCCGGTGTTTCTATTGTAAATAATTATCCTAGCTGGAGATGAGCCAACTAGAATATGGTCATCATCAAAAGCAAGTCCTCTGTTCCAGTTATTCTTAGCGATGTCGTCTACGACAAATTGAGCATTTTTAGTTCTTGGTATTGGAAGAGCAGTAAAACCATTTGATCCAGCGCTCACACCAAGAGAGCTAAATGTGGTTAAGTTGGCAGCAAAAGAATCGTCTATTTGATAAAAATTATGAACAAAGCTTTTCATATTATTCGGGCCAAACGAAGGTATTGCACACACCTCTTCCATAGTCTCCAAATCATAAAGCGGAGTTAGCAAACCTGAGAAAGCCACTCTCCCATTTGCAATACATATTGAGTTGATATGAAACTCATCCTCTTCTGTTTTTTCGCTTGAGGTTATAGATTCTTTTCCTGTCAGAATTTTGTGGTCTTGAAGGCTTTCGCCATTGAACTTCCAAAAATCTACTAGGTTAAAATCTAGGTCGTATTTAGCTATAGCATCATAAGCGGTTGACGTTGCAAAAATATAACCATCATGAACAACTATTTCGTGAACGCTCTTTAAATGATCTCTATCCTCAAACGTTCTTTTTATCTCATAAGTCTCTTTATCTAACTCGATAAAACCGCCAGAGTCAGAAATAATAATACGATCATGAAGTACAGAAATGCCACGAAGACCTCGTTCGCCACCACGCTCATTATCGTTGACAAAATCTTTTTCATAGGGTGCATAATAAAGGACTTCTCCACTTTCTGTTTCTATGACATAAAGCCCACCATGAACATCGCCTTGTTTAGCGGCTCTAATTACCGTGGTACAAATAAGTTTCATCTTTTAGCCTTGTTATAAATTCTTGATATGGCTTTGATATATGCGTGAAATCAAAGAAGTCATAGTCAATGAGAAATCCATTTAGGTATCTATCATTAAGTCCAAAATCAGTGGCGCCAAAGTCAGAGGACTCTACATCTGATATTTTACTAGCAACATTAGTTATACACGCACTATATTCCATACATCCCATAGTAGGAGGTATCATTCCTTCAAAAGCACCCATGTATAAGTTGTCTTGCAGGTTTTTTTCAAAGTCTGATATGGATTCTATTTTTGTTCTTTCCAGCACGAAGTTTATTAATTTCGTTGTGAATATATGGCCATTATGTGAAAGAGGGATGGCAAAGTTTGTGTAAGGTTTAACTAGCGTAGCATCCCACAGCATGAACTTATCTAATACAAAATTTCCTTCACTTGGCTTATTTATAAAGTATTCATTATAGCTATAAGGGTTTTGTATTATCGTATTGTTGCCTAATCTTAAAGATAGGGCTGTGACATGATTGGTTCTAAAAAGATCAATTATTTTTTTGAAGGAACAAATTCTTTCAATAATTATGTTTTCATCATTGAATACGCATGTTAAATCTCTGTGGTCTGGAAGTATTTGTATTATGTCTTGGCTAAGATTTTCGCTTTGCCTTTCGTACCATCTGATTGGAAAGTTTACACCGCTTCTATTTTTATTAGCAAAATGAGTCTTTGCTTTTGTGTAGCCTTCTTCGTACACAGCATTGCTGGCTTCATAAAGAACTCTTATATCAAAAAGATTTGGAGCGTTCTTCTGTATGCTTTCCAGTAGCAGGTGAAGCTGACAGGCTTTGTCTTTTGATAGTATTACTGCTGTTATCATGACATTAATATTGAGCTTGGATCAACTATTGTGACCTTTAAATTTTCTTTGTGCCATTCTACTAATTCTTTTAAGCCGTCTTCCATAGTGGTTGTTGGACTCCAGCCAAGTTCACGTTTAATTTTAGATATGTCCAAAAATGTTCTTTGTTTTATATCCAAAGTTTTTTCAGTCCATAATATATTGTTAGGATCATAGCCATATAGTTCTGAAACCATGTCATGTAGTTTTTTGACGTGATAGTCTTGGCCTTGAGATGCGTTGTATGTATCTGGCTCGTCAGCATATTCTATTGCGTAACGCAAAGCCCTGACAGCATCTTTCACATTTATGAAATCTCTAGTGCATTTTGACGAGCCTTCAACTGGTAAATGATATTCATACTTGTGTGCAGTTGCGATATTTGTAACAACAGATTCAACAGTTTTATTTTTTCGTGGGTTGAATCCGCTTCCAGCTCCATAGACTTCTGGAAATATAAGGTTGACGCCAGTCCAATCTTGATATTGGGTACTGTAAGCCATATTCATTTCCATGGCGGCTTTTGCTATGTTGCCATAGTATCTTTGATTCCAATATGGCGCGCCTTCCCAAAGGTCTTCTTCTTTATGTGGTAATATTTGATGTTCAGGGTAACAACAAGAATCCCAAGCCATGATAAACTTTTTGCATCCACTTAGCCTAGCTTCTTCCATGACTTTTGATGTGACGAATATATTTTCATACATCATAGAAGCTGGGTAGTACAAAGAGTTTTCTTGCGTTGGAGGTCTTGTTGCAAGGTGAACAACAATGTCTGGGTTTATGTCAAAAGACCAAGCGATTACCGCATCATCTCCTAAGTCAATTCCAGACTGAGAGCCAGCTAAGGAGTAGACATTTTGAAAACCATGCTCAGCAAGATGCTCTCCAAGTTTTATGCCTATCCAACCTTGACCTCCAGTAATCAATATCTTTGAGGATTTATCCATTGAACTCATCTAAAAATTTGACAACATCTTCAGCAGGCATATTGTTTGCCTTCTTTTTTACATTGTGATCCTCATCCATAATCACAACAGTAGGATACTTCTCTATTTCAAATTCATCAACAAGATGTCTGTTTTGCGGTCTACTACAAACTACAAAAGCAGGCTTGCTGTTATGAAATCTTTTCATAGAGTTTAGCACATTCTCTTCTGTCCACACATTATCTTTCATGTGTTTGCAATGAGGACACCACTCAGCTACAAATACTACAACTTGATGTCTTGAAGCGTTCATCTTTTAACCTAAAAAACTAAGGGTTCCATTTACATCCATGGTGCTACCAACTTTCTCTGGTTTACCATCTTCATCCACAATATAAATCATGGGTACAGCTTGTACCCGATAGGCCATAGCAAGACCTCTAGAATCTGGATCGTCTATATCTACAAAGTTCACAGAACTAAACGATTCTAATTTTCTCTCTACTTCTGGATTATTCCAGACCATGCTCTTCATCATTCTACAAGGCCCGCACCATTTTGCAGAGAATACCAGTAAGTGCTTTTCTTTATTATCCATCTTTAATTCCAAAAATAGCGGCCTACCTAGTTATGTTCTCCTTTGGTTTCCCAGCAGATTTTGAAACTAGATAGACCGTTTTATTCAAGTTAAGCAGATTCTTCAGTGGTAGTGACTCGTAGTGAGTCGCCAAGAATCCATGCCACAGCAAGTGCAACAATTCTGTTAGTTGTCTCTGGGTCTAACCCAAGTGTTTCCTGAGCGGCTACTACAACCACTCCACCAATAGCAGTCCAGAAACGACGACTTTTGAATAAGGCTTTTACCTTTTCCATAGTTCTATTCCTTAATAAAAAAATTAAAAGAAGGATTTTATCTTCTCTAAAATGCCTGACCCGCCACCAAAGCTAAACCCGCCTTTAAAAATGACTAAGTAGGCTACTATCGCAGCTGCTATGATTAAAAACAGCCACTTCCTTTTGGCTGCAACAGCATAGATTTTTTCTTTTACAGCATTGATTTTCTCAAGCCTGTAATCTCTTTTGGTTTCTTTCTTCTCTTCCTTGCTATCTTTCTTCTCAGATTTAATCTGATGTTTTTGACGACGTTTTTCTAAGATAGACTGTAGTCTATTATTATTAGGCATATTACCACGCTTTACAAGACCAATATCTCGCCTTCCATTTAGGGCCGGGGTTATCGCAATTATGTCTAGCTCTAAAGCTCTTGCGTCTTGCCGGATCATTCTTTTTAATTTTCATGTTGGGATCACCAAAGTTCACCTTAACAACATTACCTTTTTCATTTTTAACATAGACAGATCTTTTCTTTGGCCCATCTGGTGTTAAGAATGGCTTGTTTAATGTTACTTTTCTTCCTTGATATTCTGCGGCTTCGATTTTTTCTTGCCATTCTTCATCAAAGAAGCCTTTGTCTGCCCTACCCTTATATATTAATGTGACACCATCTTTTCTATAAGTCCCTTTTCTTGAGTAGTTGAACACTTCTCCAGTTCTTGGGTTTTCATATCGGTAGGTAGCTGCTTCTGCTTTTGACTTTTTAGGATGTCCTTTTGGTAAAAGATCGTTATCCTGAGTGTAAGCAGAATTAGAAGGCTTGCCAGTTCTAAGTAAAGTTAGAAAAGCGTTTACTCTAGCAATAGCCCAACCATGACGACTCATTTTTGGAGCATGACTGGTAGAAAATGCGCCAGCTCCTCTTCTATAAACGGCTTTTAACATGCCGAGAGTAGCTTTTGAGCCTTTGCCTTTAGCATTATGCTCTTTTACTTTTTTAGAAAGTTGAGCTGTCACTTCCTTGCTAAAAGTAATTTTGCCACTAGGATTCTTTGCGCTGTCTGGCTTGTTCTTCTTAGAGCCTTTTTTTTGATCTTTTTTAGGTGCAGGAGTTCTACGAGGATCTTTTTTAGATGGTTTATCAGCTGTAGCTTTTCTACAACTTCCCGGAGTTCCCTTTTTAGTATTTGGTACTCTTTCATAACCTTCCCAACAAGCTCCAGTTTTTGCGTCACTAGTAGTGGCATCTTCAGCATATTGTTTTAGTGCATCTATATATTTTTTCATTTCTTTTTACCCCATCCTTCAAGTATAAACCTTAAAGAATTTCTGCCAAGGATGTTAGATATTGTTTCGTTTGTATACTTTGGTTGTCCAATTCCAGATCTTAAGCTGGATAAATACCTCGTTAGTCGTGGCAATTCAGAAATGTCTGTTATTTCATCTGGAGGATCTGTAAAGCCATCGAAATCCGTTCCAATACAAAGAACCTGATCTCCCGCTATATTAATTATATGGTCAATCGTTCTTTCTATGTGTTTTAATCCAAGACTTGAATCTATTGGACTGAGCCAATAATTCATAAAGATAATTCCTATCAAGCAGTTATGATCTGCTAACCACTTTATCTCCCAGTCTTCCAGATTCAAAGGGTCTGGATTCACGGAAAATGCACCAATATGGCTAGCTATAACTTTTGATAAATCATTTCCTACTATATCATACACCTCAGAGCGTGCTTTGGGCGTGCAATGCGTGATGTCTATTATCATACCCATGTCTTTCATGGATTCCACCACCTTTTTACCCGTAGACGTAAGACCTTTATTCATGTCCCATCCAGCCATTAACTCTTTCCAATTACTCTTTTTGATACCGTATTCTGGGTATGGAAAAACAGGAGAAACTACATGGTTTGGGTAAAAATGAGCAAGCGTTAAGTAAGCCACTCCTCTGTTGTAAAAGTGTTCTAAGTTAGCCAACAGCTCTGCTCTAATTAAAGGCTTCACAGCTGTGGCTTCTTCTACTCTTTTGCCAGCGAGTTCTCCATTAAGGGAATGAGAACCTTCAATAGAGTGAATCATGGCTATGTCATTATTAACAATAGCATCTTCTAATTCTTTGATACTTTTTACAAACTTAAATTCACTGTCAGAATCTAAAATTAGAGAAATATCATTGTACAATTCTACTTCTTTTTCCATGCGATCCATCATCGCATTGGTTGCATCAAAATAGTTAGGTTCAAAGACTCTTTTATTAACAGATGGGTAAAGCCATTTTAGGAATTTGATTAGCTTCTGGTCGTCAACCCATTCTATTTCTGGTATATAGGAAGTAGATAACACAACATCTAAACCACCTTGTTTCATCTTGGGTAGAGTGTTTCTTTCGCTAAGAGGCCAGAAAGCTCTTTTGAATAGTCTAGTTAAGAATCTAGAATCTTTACCGTCAAGAGAACGGTCGAATAGAAAATTTTTAAGTGTTCCGTGATTATGCCAGTCAAATATAATTGACATGTCGTGTAGTTCTTGCCAATTCATTTTCTTCGCTCCATAAATTCGTGTCTGAAATTTCTTTTTAAGATTTTACGGTGTTCACTTTCAACGTCGTAATCTGTGTGAGTTATTTTCATGCTTCCGCATATAACTCTTATGTTTGTATCGCTGTTTGTATCATAAAAAGTAAAATGCCATTTTCCATTTATTAGGTGCCAATCGACATTTTGCTTATTGCTCCAGCCAGTTTTCAATACCACGAAGTCTCTTAT
>VTLG01014419.1_pt1 | contig 86681 bp, 124 predicted proteins | sample 4694571 | NCBI WGS metagenome assembly VTLG01 (sample SAMN12604809, study PRJNA352737) | marine metagenome | biome: ENVO:00000447; feature: ENVO:00000209|ENVO:00000569|ENVO:01000036; material: ENVO:00002151; isolation source: viral sequences binned using virsorter ...
TTCCATCTGCACCAACATTTGTTATTTCATAGGGGTCATGTGCTTTTCTTGAAACTGCTCCAATGGTTGCCTTTACTTCTTGTCCTTCCTCAAAGTTTAATGTAAAGGTATTCATTTGACAGCCTGTGTATATTCTAGTCCATACCTCTGTGCCACCGCTATCAGTTTCAAATGTACTCATTCCATCTTTCTGTGCAGTTATTTCTAATGCAAAGGAAGGTAGGTCTCCACTATTTGCTTCATCAAAGGTATAGTTTAATACATCCGTAGATTCTATTTCTGCATAATCTGATGCAGTTGTGCCTGCTGGTGGTGTTGGTAATATAATATTTCCATTACCAGCAATATTTCGTACTAGTCTGTATATCTTAGTTGTACCGCTAGCTTTAGTATAAGCTTTACCTGCTGCTCCAGGAGAAGTGTTATTCATTAGTGTTGAACCAAGTGCATCTGAAGAAGTTAATGTCTTTATCTTACCAAGTGCATAATACAACCACATTCCATTGTTAAGTGAAACATCAATGGATGCCTCACCCAATGTTTCTGCTCCCTTGAATTGGAAGCCAAAGTTTCTTGTTCCACCAAGAGCAAGATTAATTTGCTTCATTTCTGCATCAACAGTAGGTGGTGTTATGGTATTAACTAAGCCTAGCCAATTATCTGCTAGTAGGCTAACTTTACCAGATGCAGTTGGAGAATTAATTGGTGCGCCATAAGATAAGATTGTTAGTGTACATTTCTCATTATTAGTGTCTCCTATTGGTGTGCTAAAGTATATTCTATTATTGGTGTTTGATTTAATCAATAGTGTCTGTGTACCAAACTCTGTTGATGGAGTATTTCCATTATTAGAATGAGTACTCACTCTAGCCATGCAGCCTTTGTAGATATTAGTTACTAATCTATTATCCATCGCTGCTGCTGTATTCCACATAGCTGATGTATAACCATCGCTACTATCATTATCTATCAATAATACTTTTCCTGCACTTCCTGTTGTTGTGCCAAAAGCCTCAGATACTTCAATCTCTACTTCAGGTATCATCGTTGCCGATAACCCTGCTCCTGTATACACTTCATTCAATACCATTTTATCTTCACCTACTTACTTACTTACACGCTCTTTCCAAAGCGTTTCATGGTAACAGACATCTTGTAGCCTAATAATCTTTTTCCTCTATCATTTGCCTCATTTCTGCCTGTAATCTCTATGGTGCTTGCACTGCCTTCAACCGCATTAGTAGGGTCATTATCAACATATACCTTTGGTTGAAGCCCGTTCCTCTCTATGATGTAGCGAGCGATTTGATATAAACTTTGCAGTCTATCTCTTGAAAATGTTAGGCCAGCCGTTGTGTTTTCTTGCTTAGGTGGTTGCAATACTCTAAGGTGTACCGTAAAGGTATATTCTTCATTTCTAACGGACCAATCAATAGTAGGGTGGGTGATGCTTGCATTATCCTCATACACTATAATGACTGCATTCTGGTCAGCATCATATCTTCTTCCTTTGTTTGGTTCTAATGAACGAACATCTATGAAGGTGGGCTTTACTTTATGTTCTGCTATACCAACAGCATCATAGGCTTCACTATTCCAATTATCATTTAACAATCTAATCATAAAAGTAACATCATCCACCCATAATCACCTCATTCAAATCCTTTCCTAAAGCAATGTGCAACTTATCTATGTAGGTTTGTTCAGCCTGGTCATATACTTGTTTATCACTTAAAGCGAAGTGGCTAAATTCTGATGCTTTTAGTATATCATTCCTTTCAATTTCCAATTGTAGTATTTCTAGGAATTTTTCACTTACTCTCATTATTCTATGCATGTCAATCAATCAGGAATACAATGTTTCTTTTACCATCTAGAATATCCATAGCCTCTTTGGTTAGAATCTCATGTTTAGTCTTAACATCAATATTTGCTCCGGTCTCAGCAATTAGGATTGTATTGTCATCAGTTAGCAATACTTCAGCAGCAACCAATTTAGTAGCAGCTTCATGTATTGCAGAAGGTACTCTACTAGACCCTCTTACATATGTAACTCTAAGTGAGTGGTTTTGGTAATATGGATAATTTGTTCTAAAGAAAATCTTACCCTCCTCATTTATAGTCCAAAACTCGTTAGTCCTTCCTCCTGTTTCATTGTCTGTAAAGGAGTATGTAGTTGATGTTGAACCCAAAAGCTCTACTAATGTGCAAATAGTTCCAGCATCAGAAGGCAGTTTAGAAGAAATGAATACAGATTTACCGTCCTCACTTGGACAGGCGTAGAAAAAGTCGGAGATATTTCTGCCCCCTGAATTAGAAGCAGTAGTTTTTGCATCTACCTCCCCTGTAAATTGTGCAGTTTCACGCGGAAACTTTTCATTGATGGCTGAACAAATCTGTAATACTGTTGTCTTTTGCCCAAATTGGTCATAGAAGCCATTGTTAGTGCCTTCGGTCAATACAAATACCAATCCCCCAACATTGAAAGTAAGGGTATATGTTCCTGATTGTGCTTCTGCAGGAGGGGTATAAGTATAACTTGCTGAAGCCATATCAATATATTTATCCCCCTGCCATGCTTCTAATCGTAGTATCTTCATTACCTTCTCACTATTAAGTTGAATGAATCCCACATAGTCTTTGTATGGAACTAGAGGATAGGCATTCATTAATAATGGTTCAAAGTTATGAACTTCCTTTTCCAGAACCTCTGGTCTAAATGAGATTTTAAGTTTATCATCTATTTTACCTTCTACGCGTTTAATTATCTTTCCTACATCTGCATTGGACGGTGTTGTTGAAGTACTAAATGCTCCAACTTGTAATAAGTCAGATACATCAGTATGTGTTGTATAATATCCTTTACCTGTACCATAATCACCCATTCCTGTTCCAACAACATAGTCACTCTTTGACCCTAGTTTACCCATTCTTCATCATCTCCTCTAACATTGCTACTTGCCTCTTAACATAATATTTGATACTATTTGCTCTTATATCTACATGAGCAGGAGGCCCACCTTCAGGTAGCCTTCCTTGTAATGGTTGCTTTGGTCTAATGTATCCTGAGATTCTAGGCTTTTCTGCTTTTGGATTGCCTCCTCTACGGAATTCTGGTCTTCTTTCCATATGGGGTCTAAATCCAAATGTATCTTTTACTATGTATTCTACTGATTGTAATCTAAAAACATCGTAAACTTTTTCGACTAAATATCTAGCGTTTTCTCTAACATCATCATCATCATCATCCAATAGTTCCTGTCTACTTTTAAGGTCATCAGGTTGATGAATACTAGTTAAAGTTAATCTAAGAATACCCACTTCTTTAGGAATAAGTGCTTCTTTTGTTAAAGCATTATTTAATGCTCTAGAATGTGGCCTAGCATTCATTAAATCTAATGTGATTGTTTGTATAGTTTTCCAAGTATCTTCTCCAAATAGTCTTCTTTCAGAATTATTAGTATACAATGGAGCATGAACTATTGGTGCTGTTCTATCCAAATATTCTGATTCTGTTTCATCTCTATCATATACCTTTTTCCCTTGAATAGCAGCATCCCTTTTTTTGTACATAACTTCTAGTTCATTTAGCGCAATTTTCTTTTCTTGTTTTATTTCTACTATCTCTCTTATGAGCTGCTTTTCTGCGTTATTTAGTGAGAACTTTGAAGGCAATCCTTCACCATTCAAGAATCTATCAAAGGTAGTTTTCTTAATCAATCCCCTATCATATAATAAATCAATGTAATTTACAGCATCTCTCATATCAGCATCTTTAATTTCTTGAGTCGCCATTAATGCTTCTAAATCACCCTCATAATCATCTAAATCTTCTTCATCAACCTTTTCAAGAACCTTATTCCACCCAAGTTTTAGATTAAGATTATACAATATATTCATTTGCTCAGAGCTTAAGGAAATACTTTTATGGGCTGTAGGGTTGTATATGTTTTGTGGTAAAGAACTAAAGTCTACATCTTCCTTGAGGATTTTTTCTACTTCATCATCTGTATCATCTAAACTTCTACTTCTATCCAACGCTTCTCTCATAGCCTCAGTTCCTTCTAAAGGAACAAAGGTAGGCTCTTTTTCATCCTCAGTTTCTTTCTCTTTGGATTTAGTTGAAACAGGTTGAATTCCTGCTTCCTCAAATAGCTTTTCAAATAAATGCTCAAAATTTATATCAATAGTGTATATGCTTTTAGTTCTATTTAAGGTTCCCTTTCCTATTTTAATTTTAGTTGGTTCTTCACTTACCTTAACCTTAATATATTTATTTTTCTCTTGACCATCTTCTGTTAGAATTTCATTAATTTCATCTAACGCTGGTTTATATGGAATTTTTCTATCTGCTGCTTGCCAGATTTTTTTACTTTCTATGCCTTTTGAATGTGCAGAAAGTAGATGGTCTGTTCCTATTTCAGTCTTGAATTCACTAACTAGTACTTTCTTGCCTTCTTCTAGCAAGCCTCCTTTTTCAAGAATATACTTCAAGGATTTAGTATCTCCAACATAAGGAAGTAGATACTCTAATAGAGTTTCAGCAGTTAAGCCTAGTAGTTTGTCTTTAGCATATTGAACATGCTTTTTATATTCACTTGTAGTAAACTCAATATCTTCATCTGAGTTTGCTATATCCTCCATTAATGGCACATTTAGAAAGTGCTTCAAATTGTCTTCAATATCATTATAATCATTCGTGCTAAAAGGAGATACAATATACTTTAACATAAGCACAAATATAGGATTGTTGCGGGGGTCATCCCCCAACATAGAATCATCTAATTCTATGACATTTCCTATAGTATAGTCACGCCTATTATACCTTATGTCCTCAGGTATAGTAATAGGCATTTAACTCACTCAAGATAACCACGCAGCCCAAGCAGCACCTTTCTGAATCATCTTACCTAGACCCAAACCACTACCGGGTGGGGTATATGATGGTTGTCCAGTTGCAGGGTCAATCCAATAAGGATTCCCCATAGTATCATAACCTGCTGGTTGAACAGGGAAACCGCTTGGATTATTGAAGGCTTGTTGTTGTCGTGCTATTTCTGCTTGTGCCGCAACAACTTGACCTCCACCTTGAATTTGTGATGGGTCCATTCCTTGCGGATTAGCCACACCACCTTGATATGGTTGTTGATATTGCTGTGGTGATGTATATGTCAATTGTTGTTGTTGTGGCGCATAACCTTGAGATTCTAAATATTGTTTCTTGGCTAGCTTTCTTTGCATAATTACTTCTGAATTCAATGCTGATGCTAGTAGTGCTTGTAGGTCTAGTGTTATTGTTTCTGCCGTAATAGTTTCATATTCTCTTAGGGCTTCTGCATGAACTACCATTTCTCCTGATGCACCTTGAGTTAGTCTCATTTTTGATAGCATTCTACTCACTACTCTTTGGGTAACATCTTCCATCAATTGTTCCATTGCTGATAAGAATTGTTCTCCATGATAGGTGAAAAATTCTTCCACATGGTTTTCTTGTAGAGTCAATAGATTATTGACTGCCTTAAAATCTGCAGCGCCCTGTGCAGTAATTTGATTTGTTATATCCCTTTTACTTGGTCCAAATACTCCCATCACCTAAACCTCCCTAGTATTCCAGTCTTCTTTTGCTTAGGTGGTGGCCCTCCAGAATAAATGCTTTTCCCTTCAGCGGGAGCCACTAATTGTGGATTATCACCACTACCAGCAGTTCTAAATCCAGGATATAATTTCCAATACCATCTCCAGAATGTTGTGCCGTTCATTCCCATATTTTTTGCTGCCCATTCATGGGGGTTTCCAATTTGAATCCTCGTTTCTTGTCCAGGTTTTTGTTCCTGTCTGAATAATGGGTCTAGATGTTCTGCAAATAATTTTCTTGCACCCGCTTCATCTACTCCATTATTCGGATAATGGAGTCTTGTTGCACTAAATGGTGCTTTTAATACTTCTTCCCAACTCATTCTTCTACCTCCTCTTTAATTTCTTGAGGAATTATTGTTGTACCTGATTGCATCAATTTTACTATTCTTGTATTATTCGCATTATTTTCTATTGTTAATCTAAATAATTCATCTTCAGGTGATTCAACGGTCATTTCCGGTGGTTTGATTACCCAGCCTGCTGCCGACAAATTCTCTATATCGGATTGCCTTAATGAAGTTAGCGGTGCAGACTGCAAAATCTTAGGCACTTTAGGCTTAGGTATGTATGAACTAAACTCTAAGCCATGTTCTTCTGCTATTATATGTTGCTCCAACATTTCGTATTGTCTATGTAATTCTGCATGTTTATCGCAATAATTCCCCCTCATTGGATAACCCCTCCTAACTTTATGTAGTGGTATTGTTGGTCTCATTGGGTCATTTGCTTCCCATATCTTATGGGTTCCACAAACAACACATCTATCTTTAGTATTGAATTTGTAGCCATATGGCAACTTAAGGAATCTCTTCCTTTCAGGCCATAGAACCTTGAGTAGCTCCTTAACTTGTTTCTTGGGTTTTGAGCTTTTATATTCATATTTCATAATCCCACCTGCTGCTCTAGCAGCTTTTAATGGGGATAAAAACGGAGCAGCCACAACTGCATTAGTTGCGCCAATTAAAGAAGGTGGGTTATATTGCATGCTCATTAGTAATCCTCTATCATTGTGACTATTCCTCTGTATACCATTTCTGGGTCTGATTTTGCGCTAACGATATATTTGTATGTTGGTATGCCTCTATCATTTAGTTTATTCATACCGTCCTTAAATGATTCAAATATTGGGTGATTCTGAATGTCATCATATTGATAGGTGTCTTTCCATAGGTCATATTTGTTTGCCCATACTCCTAATGCTATTGGATAATCATGTGCTTTTTTTCTGCCTTTTTTATTTATAGCATCCCAATAAGGTGAGCATATTGTATCCACTAAAAAGGTCCAACCTAGTTGTTGTTCTATATCAATGTGTTTTTCTAAATGTCTATGGTCTATCATGAAAACAACATATTTTACTTTTCTTTTACGCATGTCTCTTAGCCATTCGCCCCAATAAGTTGATTCTCCCCCCACATCTGCTGATTTGATTGTATGAACATCTCCATCTATTTTTATGGTTTTTCTTTTGGCCCTATCTAATCCGACTGTTCTATCTTGTATTGTTGGAACATCTCCTCTTGTCATTAATTGATGGTGTAATGTTGTCTTTCCTACTTGACTTGCTCCATATACACCAAAAGAATGTGGATTCACTTTTCTCCAAAATCTACCAGCCTTTTCTATCATTATGATGACAAAACCTGTCATTAGTGACATAGTTTTACCTCAAAACAAATTATGCCATAAATGTGTCACCGCTTGTCCCGCTTCTGAATAGAGATTAACTAAGCCAAATGCAGCCAAGCCATGCCCTACAAAGAAACTAATAATAGAGGCAGTGGTTCCCCAAATAAAGAACCTAGCCCTTAGAAACCATACATCAGCAGAATGCGCTCTTTGTAAGTCATACGCCAATGTGGTTTCATCAAAGCCCATCGTTATTGCTTCTAACATGTCCTCACTGCTCAATTTGAGCTAAGAAAGATGGAGAAACTGTTTGTGGGGTTTCTTCAACAATAGGAGTTATTTGTTGTTGTCTCATCCATTGTTGATTATGCTGTTGAAGGCTTTGTCTAACCCTTTCCCTTTGTTGTTCATCTCTACCTTTCTTGGCCCAATATGCTGCTATTCTTCTATCTAATAGTGCATTTTCAATGTAATCATTTAACGCTAAGTCAAATGTTGCTTTCATTACTAATATGCTACCTATAGTCATTAACCCAAATACTATCGCATGAGAGTAATGGGAGAATGCTAATAAGCTACCAAATTCTGCATAAAAATATACATTTATTCCGCTTATTGCTCCGACGAATAAAATCGTCATTACTAACTTTGTGTCCTTTCCTAATGCTGGCATCCTTTCACCTATATTGAGCAGAGACTGATAGGTTCTCTTTACCACTTCCATCTGTTGCACTAACAAATAGACCTGTATCTATCAAAGCCCCATGCATATCAAAATCTAGGTTTTGTTTTGCCGTTCCAACAAACACGCGGAGAATCGCTTTACCGCTTGCTGATGTTCCATCATAAAAGGTAACTGTATTAGCCGTAGTGCTATTATTTGATACCTTAATTGACATTAGCTGCTGTCTTCCACTAAACAATTGTTTAGTCTGAACAGTAGTTCCTGACACAAAGGTATGTAAAGCAGTAGTTAAACTTCCGCCACTCATATCAATCTCTCCTCTCTATTTGCATCCAATACTCGCCGCCCTATAACTGTTCGGAAACCTTGCTTGGTCTTTTAACCTTTTTAGGCTCCTTAATCGCTTCTTTTGGCTTTTCTGGTTCTTCTTCCTTTTTCTTGAAAGAAGGCACTTTTGGTGTATTTGATTTAATTTTCTTCTTTGGGTACATTTTCTTAATGCTTGATTCTAAATCCTTTCCACCAAACTCTTTTACTAGACGCTTTGCTTGTCTAGCACTACACTTACGAAGGTCTGATTTATCTGTTGCATCGTAAGTTAATTTATAATCATCAGAACCTAAAAAGCCAAAGGCTCGTGATGTACTAATTTCTGTTTTGTCGCCGTATGAAATCACAAGTCCCTTAAACTTGCGTGGGCGACCTTTGTTTGCTAATTCAATATATGCCATGTTATCACCTGTTAGTAACCAATGGCCCCCGTTAAGGGGCCAAAGGTCACATTTACTACTTCACAGTATTCCATAGATACGCAGCCTAAACTGCATACCGCTATGGGTTCCACCATCTGCTACTTCTGCTGGTGTTGCTTGAAGATTCTGTACAATCAGCATAGTTACTGATGTACCACTTGTATAAGCACCACCTTCAGATATAACAAATGTGGGATAAAACAAAACATTTGCTGTCCCTGTGTGATTTACTGTAGTAATCCTGGATAACCCAAAATCACTTGCATTTAATACTACACCTGATGCATCATAGGTTGACACATCAACTGCAGCATCCACATAGTATTCATCCCCCGAAACCTTCGGAGTAGTCATACCTTTATGGTCTGCTAACAGCGTAACAGTATAAACTTCTTCTGTCACTTAATCACCTTCAACTGCTTGTTAAGTTAGTTATCTTACCCTGGCCCTTAAAGAAGGAACAGCCGGTCTCAGCAATGGTTCTATACATTGCTTGATTCCCTAGTGTTCCAACACCAAAGGGGTTACCATTATCAATACCATCCTCAAAGTATTGTGTGGGTTTCATTACTGATAGCCACAGGTGGTCAGTATCCAATACTAGCATATCACTTAGCTTGTTAGAGCCAAGCCCGGTCTTAGGCATGTCCTTGCAAGGAATCAAGGGTATGTCATAATAGGTCGCCACACGGAAACCTACTTCTGAACCCTTTACACCCCTAACACCATTATGGGTAGGGATAATCTCCTTTCGGTCCAAGAACCTTTCTTGGGACTGTAGCAAGTCACCAAGATGCTGTATAGTATCATAGCCTGTTAGTATAACCTTTGGGCTTCCCCCGTTCTCACGGAGACTCCTTAGCATAGCATTCAATATTGTTAGGGTCAATGGTCGTGCATCGGTTGCAGCATAACCATCACCATAATCCACTACTGCATCCATGAAGGTAGAAGTGGGGTTTCCACTGCTATCCAACTGTCTGTCAGTATTACCATAAAGTGTGCATACTTGAGCGTGTAGCCCAGCATTAGTAGTTACTGAGGTATCTAAGTAGTTACCTGCACCAGCATCACACATTGCATTTGCTTCATCAGAAGAAGAAACAATCTTATGCAAGGAAGTGTATCCTAGCGTAATTCCAGTGATTACATTACCAACAGTATTACTATTATCAGTAGTTTGGTCATATGCCTCCAAAGGCATTAGTATCATCTTATTCTGTGCTTCAGCGTGTGCTTTACCCATATCCTCACGGATTAGAGCGCGTATGTCACCAACGCCATCATCTATCTTAGCCATCTCAAGTGCCAATTCTGAGAACTCAAACATATGAGCAATCGTCTTCGGGCTTGTGTATAGCGTGGTATACTCAGGGGTCAGTGCAATAAAGTCTGCTCCCAGCTTTGCATTCTCAGGAACACCACCAATCTTATCTGCTCTTGGTGCAGAACCACCGGAAGCAGTCGCGCTTCCAGCAACAGCCGTACCACCAAGCGTAACATTGAAGGTATTACCTGAACCGCCTTCCGGCCTGTCCTTCAGTATTCTCCAACCAGAAGCCGTATATGGCCTCTTGGCAATCATAGCCAATGCATTAATCTCTTGGTTAATCATTGACCAAACTTTCTTTCCATATACCATGTTGTATAGTGAACTCAAGTGGGCTACTAGGGTTGAACCTGTTCCCAAACTTGCAGTCGCACCATCGTGCATATAGCCACTGCCAATTGCACCAACAGTCCCTGCACTCTTAAGCAGGGAATTACCAGAGCCGCCCTTAACTCCGTAAGAAGCCGCCTCCAAATCTCTCATTGTTTTAATGTAGTTATGTGCCATTTATTCACTCCCTCTCATATTTGCTCATAAAGTTGTGTATATCTCCCCAAGACATTTCATCAACATCTACTTCGGGAACCTCTATACTTTGTGACTTAACTATCTCGTCACCCCTATCGCTCAAACTCTTTCTCAAGGTTGCAAACTCATTTCTTAGAGCCTCAACCTCATTCTTAGCGTCATACTCGCTTCGGGCAACATTCTGCTTCCTTACGGAAGTTTCAGAGGCAAATCGCTGCTCAAACTTGGTCTTCAAGTTATCATAAGCCATCTTCTCCAACTGCTCTGCCTTAAACGCATCATACGCCTTTTCTATGTTTTCAGTGGAAAGGTCAAGAGTAGTAAACTCATCGTTAGTATACTCTTTATACAATGGACCCGCTGCACCTGCTTGTGGTAGTTTCTTGCCTTGTGATTCCTCAGCAATCAAACCTGCCTCAACAAAGCCTTCTGGTCCGGTCCTTCCCTTTTTCTCGCTATCAAATGATGTGAGTTCAATGTCATCTTCTTCATCTGTATCCTGCCATTCATCCTGTTCTGCCTCACCCTCGGTAAACTCAGGTGCTGGCTCTTCAGGTTCAGGTGCAGGTTCAGCCTCTGATTTATCATAGCCACCTTTCTCCTCATCTGTCTCTTCCTTCGTCTTTTGGAGGTCATTGACTTGCTTCATCAAGTCATTAATCTCCTCAAGAGTCTTTTCCAATCTTTCACTCATTGTACTTTTCTCCTCCTTTAGAATGTCAAACTTTGCTTCTGGGTTAATTCCTTTCTCACAAATTGTTACTTCATGGAGTTCTAATTTATCAATCTCGTTATATTCGCCTAATTCTTTACTAGACTTTTTCCTCTTTGATAATGCTTGTCCACCTATACTAAATGAACGGAGGGTTCCTTTTCTTATCCCTCTTGAAATTTCTTTTGCTTTTTCTATGTCGTCTCTTAATTTGATTACAACATAAAATCCTACATCGTCTACTTGTGTCTTATGAACGGTTCCGTGTTTGTCTCTATACTGAGGTATTACATCTCCGACTTGAACATTTGAATGGTTTGACATTACATTTCTATATTTCTTTATTTCCATGTATTTATTAACTGCATCTGTTAATGCGTCTAATGTAATAAGGTCATTTTGCTTATCTACTATTTCAATTGAAGCATATCCACCAATAACTAATTCATCTGATTTAATTATGTTAAACGAGCCTTCTGTATCACTCTTAACCAGCACTCCATCGGACACACTCAACACTCCTCGCACTACTATATGAACTACGGCGCATTACCTATTTGCATGGACAATTTTTTATGCCTATCGTCAGTAATATCCCATATTCCTTTATCTTCATCAATATCTAGCATCTTTTGTTTATATCCTGTCCAAACTACCCATGTGTCTTGTTCTTCCACAGGAACCACTCTAAAGTGTAGACGGGTCTTAAATTTGTCCCCATCTATCTTATATTCGTGATAACCGTGTTTTTGAACACCTAGTTCTATTTCTCCTTTATCTAAGAGTCGCTTGCCTTGTACCTGCTTTGTAACTTCTGCTGGAAACTTGCCAGCCTTACCGAATAGATTGTATATGTCTTCAGTATCTTCAATATCTATTGTCCAAGCCATTGTTTTCTTATTGATATTTATAATAAGGTCCATGTTACCATCTTTTCTTAGCATTAATTTGTATTCACCCTTTCTACTTTGCTTAGGTTCTTCTTTTATGATAGTCCCCGGATTAGCATCAAAATATTGATTAGGGAGGGGTTTATATGTATGCTGGTCATTCATCCAATTCTTCAATTTTCGTGGATTGTTTTCCCATAAGGAATCTGTCTCCTCTGGGAGTTTTTCCCGTACATATTCTAGAATATCTGAAACATGTTTTTCACCGACCTCCTTCAAATAATTATAAATAGTGACTCTAGCCTTTGCAGATTTAGCTTTGTTTATTTCTTGTAGCTGTCCTTTCCACTCATCAATATCGGCTAAGGCATTCTTCTCCATTAGGGCATCTCCCTTAAAACCATATAGGGTAAATCCATCATAATCGGATTTTAGAATAATATCTGCTGTACCATGTATTCCATCAGTAATGGTGTATTTTAATAGAGCATCTTGCACATCGTACTTCAAGGACTTTTTATTATCCTTTGCAAGAAGCTCTAGAGTAATCAGTTTTTCAGGTGATTCTACCTCAGGTATCTCTATAACCTTAGCAGAATACAAACTATACCCTGTTCCCTTTCTTTTAACTTCATCAACCTTGACTCTAATGATAGAACCCACTTCAACATTTTCTTTAGTATTCAAAGCCTTTCCAACTTTAAGATATGTTTTACCTTCATGGTCTGTTCCATCGTGTTCTCTAGACTCTTCTCCTGTAAGTGGCCCAATTCCAACAGTATAGGAATAAAGGTTTGATTTTGTTTTGGATTTACCTAATACTATTACATCTAGGTCAATGAATTTTTTCCACTTAATCCACTTGGGATTCTTTTTTGAGCCAGTATAATAGGTAGATTCTATATCCTTGATTACTACTCCTTCTGCAGTTCTAGAGGACATAATATCCTTTGCATATTTTTTAACCTCTTTCAAGGAGTCTGCTGTTTTAGTATTCTTTTTATTTGGGAAAGCCATTTCATCTGAAGAATTCTGTGAATATTGATAGAGTAGAATATTGATTCTTTCCCGTAGGGGTGAATCCATTTGAGATTTTCCTTCGTGGTTCATTATATCAAATACTCTAGCCTTTAAGGTAGCATCTTTGTATTTATCTCTGAATAGATGTGCTATTGTGTCTGCTCTATGCAAAGGCTCATTTTTGTCATATAGAATTAGTTCAGCATCTAAAATCATATCGCCAAATTTTTTCTCCTTAAGCCGCTTTACTATGTTAGAACACTTATCTGTTATGTCTTTCTCGTTGTATGTATAAATTTTAGGTTTACTACCTATCTTATGTATTTGAATTCTAATACCATCATACTTCTCTTGTACTATCCATTCACCACTAAAACCCTTTAATTCTTTAATATCATTAATCTCAAATATTCTATACATTGGCTTGTTAGGAATAATAAAATCTATTTCTGCCTTTTCATCCTTACTCTTCTCTTTATCCTCTGCTTTTTTAATGTCTAGCCTAACTAGTTTATTCCAATTATCTTCTGTATTATCTTCTAAATATACTTCCTTTAGTTGTTTTAATGCACCCTTAAACTTAGATTTAACTCTTGAAGTATCTTCATCGTCTCCATAGTGTTCAACAATGTAAAGGGGTATATCATCCATACTCAGGTCAAGACCCTTTGCGCCCTCGGTGATAGTGTCGGGTTTGAGGCCATGAGCCTCCCACGATTCAGACTTAATGCTATGCGCGTGTGCGCGTAGGGCATAGTGTATGAACATAGCATAGATAGAGGAATTGTCAATCAGCGTAGGTATAACCTTATCACCCAATTGTTTAGCAAAGGGGTCATTTAACTCATCTGAATTAAATCGCATATCCTTTACTTGGTCATACAATTGTTTAGCTTGTACTGATTCTGGGTCTTTTACAGAATCATGGAACACTATATCTTCTTGCACAAACTTCTTCATTTCATTGGAAAAGTTGCTTAATCCATCAAAATCATCTCTAATCCTTTCTACTGCTTTATGCCATTCTTTACCATACTTCTTGGGGTCATCTTTAGCGGATAAATACTTGTATCTAACATCCTCGTAGAAGTCAAGGACACGCTTCACTAGCGCATCCTTTTTCTTCTCAAAGATACCAGATTCTACCATTTAATCACTCAATAGGTTCCCTAATCTTGGTCTTCTCTTCATCGCTGCCTTTAGCATCGGCAACCTTTTCTGCCTTTGGCCTACTCAACTTAACCGTTTCACCAGTTAAATCCTCATCATTGAAATCATTGGCATTCCCAAGTATTTCAATGGCTTTTTCTGCAGCCTTTAACATAAGTTCTGCAGCCTTCTCATCCTTCGTTACTTTTTCAGGCATTAAAATCCACCCTCTATTTTTGATACCATTTCACCAATTTCTTTCCAATCCATCTTAGCAATGTTATCTACTTCTGCTGTTTTTGACACAGACATAGTTGGAGTAGGAGTATCAACAACAACAAATCCTGATTTCATCAACATATTGTCTTCGTCATATACTGCCTGTTCCAACTTATTCACCTTATCTACTAATGCTTTTAATAGCAATACTATCTCACTTTCTTCACTCATCTTTCTCTTCCCCTAAGTCTCCTTTACTTTTTGGATATACCATCCCCCTAAGTTGACGGTATAGAATCTCATAATCTTTACGCAGTTCTGCTGCACGAGAAACTAATGACACATTTTCCTCTTCTATTCTGGTCATTTTCTTTCTCATAGGTTTAGATTTATTTACATCTAAGGAGTTCAATTCTTCTATTAAATCTCCTAGTTTAGTAAAGTCCTGCCCCATATATTCTGATGGCTGGACTGACTGTAATATTTTCTTTACCCTTTTCTTTTGTTTTGGATTAGCCTTGTCTAACATAGGGCTATGTGCCTTTAATAATATATCTTCCCAATTCATTCTTTTTTCCTCCTAAGTTTCTCCTGTAGTTTTTTCCACTGTTCCATAACTTCTTGAATATTCTCTGGGCCACCTTCATATCTATAAATAGGTCTCCCTTTATCATCTTTTTGACCCGTATCAATTTTCTCTCCATGTATCTTAGGAGTCTTTTGTTGTTCATGCATCTGCCTTAGTTGGGAGAGTATATCATCAGCTTCATCTTCTATTGTAAATTCATCCTTTTTATCAGGGTTATATGAAGGGTCCTTTTTCCTTCTCCTTATGAAGTCTTTTTGTTGTTTGGCCTTATCCTTAATGTCATTTTGAACCATTTTTCTATATTTAGCATAATCATCAATATTTTGAGTAACTGATTTATAATGGGCATGTGCTTGGTCCTCTCTTTGATTTATTTCATATTCTACATCTAATTCTAATGCTTGTTGTTCTAATAGAATTTCCTTGAGTTTCTTATATGCCTTGAAATATTGTTTGAGCCTATAGTATTGAGTTTCTAGTTCATAAATTGCTTTAAGATACTTTTTCCCTCTAATTTCTTCAAATGTTAATTCTGTATCTCTCTTTAATGATTCCCATTCCCCAAGTAATTCATCATCTAAGTTTTGTGTTCCCCAATGATGTTTATGTTCGATAATTTTGCCACTATCATTTTTAATATCTATTCTTTTATAAAACAAATCTAGAGCACTATCCCAATCTTCCTCTAGCACCCTATCTAATTTTTTTCTTAGAGTAGAAAAGTCTTCTTTACTTTCAGCTCCTCTATATCTATATTGATTTGCATTCAGTAACTGCATTATTTCTGTAGCGGTTCTTGTTTTATTATTCATAATGTTTTTAAGTTCAGACGCTATTGCATCTCTATCAGGTCTTGGGGAACCAACTAGTGCTTCTAATGTAGTCATTGAATTTTCATAAAGGTCTGTTTCTATAAGCTTTCCGTTTTCAAAAGTAAGTAATCTATCAATAATTCTAGGATGTAACAATCTTTTTCCACGCTTAGTTATATCTTCAAGCAACAATAAAAATCTACTACTTAATAAACCATGTTCATGCATCCTATTTTGTAGTGTGTGAGAAATTTCTATTCCCTTTTCAATATTGTCTAGAAACTTATTGAATAGAAGCTCCTTTTCATCAGTTATAGGTCGTAGTTTTTCCTGAGGCTTTTCTTCAACAAAAATTTCCTGTAAAACTCTAAATAGCTTTTCATCCATCCATTGGCGTATTTGCCACAGTGCTGACATTATTACTGCATTATTTATATCAGCAACTTCATTTCCAAGTGGTCTTGCTGTTAATTCAGGGTCAGATTCTGGCTCCATTCTTCTTCTGTTTAATTGTAAATTTCCTCTAGAAGATTTTTGTTTAGCTTTATCAATTTCTTCCTTAACCTCTTCCAAAGACCATCCAATACTTGATAATTTTCTAGTATTTATTTGTAATGTCTCATAAAATATCTCTTCTACAGTTGGTTGTTGTTTTAATATAATATCTTCATCTAGACTATTTCTAATCAATAATCCATCTAGAAAAGACATCATTAATCACCTAGTAGGGTAAGCTATCCATTCCTTGTTTCTTCTTTCTTTTAGGTGGCCCAATGTAATCAGGCACATCACTACTATTCGGTCTCTCTATTTCTTTTGTTTCTGGGTCTGGCCCAATGAAGTCAAACTTTTTATTTTCCTTCATAACACGAGAATTTCTCTCCTCGTTTCTAGCTCTTTTGAGCTCTTTTTCTATTTCTCTCGTTGTTTTCTTTTCAGTCATAATTATCCCCCTAATATATGTCATCATCATAAGGTGAACCCCATGAGTATTGAGACATTTGGTAACGATAATTCTCGGCCTTCTTTACTATTTTTTCTATTTGTCGCCAAACTCTCTGAATCTTCCTATCAGCAGGCGGTTGTTTTTCCCAAGAATAACGATTATGACTCGCCTCATATGAATTGGCAATCCAAGCATCTCTCTCTTCTAGATGGTCATTATCATTAAATCTAAGCACTATACTTCTTGAAGAAATTGTGCCTTCTACTCCTGGGAATAAGGATTTACTAGATGGTGTACCAATCAGCCCAATAAGGTAGTGCGCCAATAGTTCTTTATCAGTCCGATTTAATTCCTCATATTCTAGATATATCTCCTTCCATTGTGATTTTCTAGGGGGTGTAGGTCTAGTAAAATATCGCTTTAACCAATGATACATTTGTGTAACATCCTTTCCTCCATGAGTGCCAGTTTTGGCTTTTAATACAGTTTGCCATGTCATATGAAATCACTACTTCCTATATCTCCTGCGTCACATTTTTCCCATACTTCCAATATATGTTTAAGTTCATCTTTAGCAAGACTTGGATTAGCTATACTTGGAATATCATCTTGCCGTAGAGTGTGTATAGCTGAGTTGATGTATCGTTTTAATGATGCACAATTCTTAACAAGTTCCCTAATATCTTGTATTGGGTTATCATAGTCAGGGGGCCATTTTCGTGATACTGCAATCTTATTTTGGTGCATCCATATATTAATAGATTCAAAAGCATCTTCACAACATTGGTTAGTATCAACTGTAGTATTAGAAACTTCTGTTTTTGGTTTTACCTTTAATTTTAATTTAGGTGGTAATAACTCTGCCTTCAATACAGTTTGCCAACTCATGGTATTCTCCTTTCAGTCCTCTTATCTACATTTTCATTGCCAGCATCTTTGGGTAATCCACTGAATCTTTTATCCGGTCCTTCACTCATGGATGGTTTATTCCGCGTTGCTTTGACCTTCTCCGGTTTTCCCGCTTCCGCCATTGTTGGCTTCCCCCCTCCTTCCATCATTTCACCAATATGAGATTGGTCAATGTTGGTTCCCGCATAGGGGTCAGTTTCAAGTTCTTCACCATCTTTACTTGGAGCTTTTTCTTCGGGTCGCTCCTTTTTATATTTGAATCTTCCTTTATCATCCATGCTAATGTCGAAACCAAGATTCTTAATTGAAGCAGCAATATTAACTTCAATCTCTCTCTTTCTAAGTTTAGCAATTTCATCCTCTTCTTCTGATGGTGGAAGTTTTAATTCCCAATCTACTATGCCAAACTGCTCAATGATAAACGGTAATACATAATGATTCCATATTGTCTGAGCCATCTCTACTGCTCGATTTGTTACAAGGATTTGCATCCCTTCATTATTCAACCCACCACTAGCAGAATTGTCTGACATGAAGACTTTACTAACCCCATAAAATCCTGATATTCTATCTCTAAGGTCATCTTTAACTTGAATGTAATCCATTTCTTTTAGACTATCCATAAACTTAATCCATTCAATAGAACCCTTACCATTTTCTGCTTCTATTCCCATTACAGGAATGAAGTGTGGGTCTTGTTCCATCTTTTCTTTGACTCCACGCCAAAAGGATTTCATAGAGTCAATATTTCTAGTCTGAACTGCTAACAATCCTCTAGGCATTCTAGCTTTAGCATAAGAAGAATTTACATAGTTCTCCATAGCAATTAAAGTTGTAATATGATTCCATAGTGTAAGGATAGGAGATAAACCATATAGTCTACTAGGATTATATTTACTGAAATGTAACACTTCTCCTTTAAGATAATACTGTTCTTCACCATTACATCTATTAACATAATAAACAGGGTGTAGAGATTGTCCACAATCTTGGCATAAACCTACAGGATTATCATCAATAAAGTCTCTGTGTTTAATGCAAGTAAATCCTGCATTTCCCTTTTCACCTACTTCATCAGTATAAATGTGCATTGTTACAGGGTCTCCTCGATATATCTCTTTAATTTTATGCATTCTAATTTTACCCATATTATCAAGATAATATTCCTTGACTAGCATGATATATGCATCATCCATAATATTCAAATCGTCTTCCAATTCTTTTAATATATCAACAAACATTTGGTCTGAATCATTTACATAACCCTTCAGGAATTTCTTAGCATATTTTAATTGATTCTTATCAGGCTTGGCTAGACTAACAGAACCACAATCATTACACTGTTCAACTGGAGTCTCATGTTTATTTCCACAATCTCTACATTTATATGCAAACTTTTCCTCCCAAATATAACCTCGTCTAAAAATCTCATTCTTTAGTTGTGTTGTACAAGTTCTAACAATGACAGATGATTGTGCTATATGATAGACAATAGGAGAGGTTATTAAATAACTAGTGTCCTTTTCTTGGATACCAGGATTAAAAACCTTCCTATCCTGTGGAGTTGGGGTTTGTCTTCTCAATAGGTTCCCTAAAGAAAACCTTCTCTTTGGTCTTTCTACCATTTATTACACATCCATCTTTGAGTTCTCTTGTAGCTTATTTATATTATCAATATCAATGTCCCAAGCTTTCCAATCAAATTTAGTATTATCACTATGATTATGGTATTTCATTAGCTTAAACAATTCTTCTTTTCTCAAGTCATACCACTCTTCTTTCTTATTGTGTTTCTTAATCTTAATCAGTTCTAATAAAACCTTTGCATTAGGTGTTTTCATCTTAAAGTGTGGTAAGCATTTAGTTAGAAGTTTCTTCACATCAGAAGCAGAATAGAAATTTAATCTATTAACTAGTCTAGTATCTTGTGGGGACTTTTGGTCTAAATGTAATCTCCCAAAACCAATAGATTTTTGCATTTCTTGCATAAAGGCTCTTCCTCTATCTCCAGTTGCTACTAACCCAACTCTTGGATTATGATTTTTATCCATTGTAATATAACCATCTGAATCTATGAAGGCTGCAGTATATGACCAAATGTTTTTCTTAATTTCATCATTTATTTTATAATAGGCTCCATTGACACTAGTAATATTTTCCTCCTTTGCCAGCTTTGCAATAATTTGTGGTGAACTTTTATTATAAAGATTCTTAGGTAATGATTCGTGTATTTCCCTTGAAGAAACCCCAGGATTATCACACACCTGATTTAGAATGGATTTCCTTATCACATCCTTTGGGGAAGCACTTATAGGGGTTTGCTTTAGTAGTTGTGTGAATTGTTTCTTATGGGTGCTCATAACCTTAGTAAGTCTTGAATATTCCTTTCCATAGGATAAGTCTTTTCTCTCCAAATCTGCTTCCCAATGTTTACAAAGGCAATCTATCATCTCTCTTTTCTGTGTTTCAGAAGTAATAGAATTTAATTTGATTAATTTAGTTTCATCATAATTCATATTTTTTAAGGGGGTTTTATACTTTTTGAGCCAATAGATACTATCTACACAGTTCTCTAAATATTCACCATAACCCTTTATTAAATCTTCAATTGAATTAGTAAACTCTATCTTAGTTTCTCCCTTTAATGTGCGTCTATATTTTCTCATATCTTTAATCAAACTTGGAATATTTTTACCCTCTATCTCATGCTTCTTAGGATACTCAAATAATTGATTCTTTGCTTCTGATAGGTTAATTCCAAGAAGTTTAGAGTAATCTTTACTTATATCATCATGACTTCTAATGGGTTGTTCAGATAGCCAAGCCGCCCGTATCTCAGTCTGCTTTTGGCGAATTCTTTCATTGATTTCATCCAGATTTCGGGCAGGAACTTCCTTTTCATCCAATAGCTCATTAACCTCTTGTCTATCTTCCTCAACCTTGTCGGCATGTTTTCCTTGCTTTTGCATCTTAATCACCTGTCTTAAAAATTTAGTCCCAAAATACCCGGAGGAAGCCCCGTTACGGGCTGTTCAGGGGCCTCAAACACCTCCATGTCGTCAAGGAGCAAGAAGGACTCGGAAGGGGTCTGTGTGGCCGCATTTGCTAACGCTAAGGCCATTACCAAGTCGTCATGCGCCCCCACTCCTTCAAACTTGCCGGAATCTGTGATAGAGAACATAGATAACTCCTCAACAATTAAATGGCTCATTCTTCTGCTATTACCATCGCCACAAGGTAAACTAATCTTTCCATTTTCAAAGTTCATTTGTAGATTTAGAATGATTTCTTGCTTTTTACGGCGCGTAGTGTCGAAGTCCCTAACATTTAAGTCGGAAATTGCCCGAAGCTCTTGTGTAAATGCCTTAGCAAAGGTATTTGTCTCATAAAGCACAACTTCGGGTTGAAATATCTTTCCAATTAGGTTTAATTTCTCGATATTTTCCCTAAATTGCACATTTTTGGCCCTATCCACATGAACAATGCTTTTATTCTTCTCATCATCCACTTCTAGCACCAAAATCACATTATAATCTCCATCTGTAGAGATAGCAGGGTCAACTCCAACATAATACTTGTATCCTTTATCCTTTCTATGGCCCAATTTTAGAATTAAGTCCCTATTTTTAGCATTCTCAAGGAATTCTTGTCCAAATAACGCTGTTCCTGTTGAAACTGGTATACATAGATACTCTCTGGTGAACTTTAGCGACCCAATTTCTGCTTTTCTTCCCATTAAAGCTTCATAATCCCATCTTTCTTTCCAAAGCGGGTCATTATTTGAATCCAAGCATGGATACTTTCTAACTGTATAGGCTGGGTTATCTTCTAACTGCGTGAAAATGTCAGTATATGTAAAAGGTGTTCCAATCATTCTTAACTTTGCAGTATGGTGAAGTGTTGGAATCATGTCTCCAAAGAACCAATCTGTAACCCTTTGAATTGCTACTAAACTGAACTCTTTCAAGGGGTCGTCAATGATAATCTCTTGAGGGTGAAGACCACGAATCTGAGAACCTATTGAACGCTCAAGAACTGAATTACCATTGGTTAGAGTAATGTTTCCAATAGCCCAACCCTTTGTTGGTTTGAATTTCTTTAGTTGTGGAATATTAAACATTCTATCTATCTCTCTCATGTGAACTAATGTCTGCTTTTGGTTCGATGAAATGTATAGCATTTGAAATGGAGGCTCTTGGAAAATTAGATTCCATACTACCCAACAATGCATAAAGACAGATTTTCCGTGGTCTCTTGAACAAACAATTACTGTTCTATCAGTATTATTCATTGTTTCTAGCCATTCTGCCATATATTCAGGATACATCATCTCACAGACATTTTGGAAGAAATAAGGGAAAGAGTGTTTGGATAATTCCATATCCATTTGATGAGAAAAATTCATCTCAGTTAATTCAGTCACCAATCCACCCCCATAGCTTTCCTCTTCTTTCTACAAATGGGTGTCTGAATAGTATTGCATGTAGACTCGTTTGAATAGGTATTTGCCTTGATGATAGAATTCTCATTCTTCTTCGCTTTCCTGATACTTCAGTTTGAAATTTACCTGACAGTCTTTCTACATTTTCTCTGTCCCAATCATGTCTCATAGCTGTAAGAATTTCCTTAGTGCTAGCATCACCCCTTAATAAAGTTCTTCTTATTGATTCAGTTTGAAATGCTGTTGCAGTCCGTTGGTTGCCACCCTTAACAACATCAAACCATATCATTCCTCTTCCTCCTTAAGTTTGTCTAATAACATTCTTCTATAGTTAGCTTTACCATGCATTTCCCACATGTCTTCAACTGTAAAGCCTCCTGAAGAGAATCTATCATGTAGTTCTTGTGTTGTATTTTTCGGTCCTCGATAAGTTTTTTTCTTAGGTCGGAGTGCTTTAGGAATTACCTTTTTCATTCGGCCTGCTTTAGTAAAGAGATTTCTATCAAGTATATTTCCTTTCATATCAACAATTATGAAAGAACTAGTAGGGCCTTGCATCATTTCATACCATGTTCTATGACGATTACCTCTAGGAAAATCTCGAAGTTCAAAGTAATACTTTAATTTGTTTCTATGCCAAGCCATCTTTTGTTGCCTAGTAAAATCATATAAATATGTATGTTCATCCACATCTAATAGTTCCTTGTTATATTTCCAATCTGCCTTGTACATATTTTCCCTTAAGGTATTAGACCTACGATGATGTTCTCTTATTGCCTCTCTTGGTCTTGTATCTAATTCTTCTCTACAGTCATCCCAATTATCTAATAGGTTTTGGAATACCTTTTTTTGTGGAGAAGACATAGCATACTCTTCAAGCATTTCTCTAAGTAAATCACACTGAACTGTAAACTTTACACCATCTAGTAAATCCTTATTTGCTCCTAATTCCTCCAAAACATAATAGAATTCTTTAGAAGCTTCATTACAACAACTAGTTCTGTAATTCTCTTTTGGTTGTCTGATTAAGACATCCTTTTTCAGTATGTTAAACCAAGTCAAGTTTCTTCCTCCAATATATTTCTAGCAGTTTGGCAACACCATCTAATTTTCTGCGTTGATTGTAATTCCCAAAACGAATTCCTTTTCAAATTAAACTTATCTTCGATGTGACAACACAATTCATACCTAGACATGGCTTCAAAATCATCATCTATTTTTAATCCCATTATTGGACCACCTTCATGAGTTTGTCTTTTGTCTAACCAAACATAGATATTACCCATTAGAGCAATAAGTTTTCTGATTAGCCATTGTTTCATTTTATTCACTACTAAATTCAAATAGCCCAGATTTAAGGTCATTAAAACTAACGCTTATAGATTCTCTATTTTGGCTAACAGATACAGCAGCAGGGGCAATTCCACCACTTCCTGCTGGCCCTGCCATAAAACCAGCCTTTACCTTTATTTCATTACCACTCCAATTATACAGTTGTCCATTAGAAGTAGTTATAGAAACATTAGTTACAATCAACTCTATCTTAGAAATCCATTCAGACATTCCGCCAGTTCGTTTTTTTCCCTCTTTTTGCTGCCAAAGGTCATCCATAAGTCTAGGATTTAAGAATCCTCCTTTTCCCGCCATGTGGCTTCTCCCACGAACCTTCATTGTCCATTCAACTGTTGCATTGTTATTATACCCAAGAACTTCTATACCACTAGTTATGAAGTTTTTTTCAAATAAAATGGATTCAGCCTTTTTTAGATTAGTTTTCCAACTCATTCTTCCTCACTCCAATACCATTCAAAAAGATTGTCAAGTAATTCCTTATTCTCATTCTTGTAGTCACGCCAAAGTTTCTTTTTCTTTTTCAAAGCATTATAGCCTTCAATTTGCGCTTCCCAGTAATCCCAATTTATTTCCCATTTCCTCTTCATTGAATAGTATTTCACTCATATCCTGTGTCCATATAAAAGCCCTTTATTCGTAGATACTCTTCCGCTTTTGGTCTACCTGATTGAACTTGCATTAGCGAGTCAAATTCATCATTTAGATTAGTCATTAAAAATAGCGCAAACTTATCACATTCTGAATTCCATTCTTCTATGGTAGTTGTTTTCTCGAAGGCTTGTTCTTGTCGCATTAGCTGTCCTAATGAAAAATTTCTCATAGGATTGCCTTCTTCAAATCTATGCATGAGTTTGAACATTATCTGACCAATTAGATTATCTGCTCCTGGCTTTAGCCTTTTTCTCTTTTCTGCATCAAAATCGGGATTGGGCCAATTTGCTTTAATTATATCTTCCCAACTCATTGTTTCACCTTATCTATTTTTTTCTTCCCAATCTTTTAATGCTTCTTTAATATTTATCATGTGCATTCTAAATGCTACAACATCTACATTGCATTTATCACACACTCTTCCATTAATCAAAGGACTTCCATTATGACCATATCCCTTTATCGTTCCACCACACCTTGCACACTTTTCTCCATCCTTTTTGAGAACATCTTGATACATCTTATCACCTATACATTGCTTTTATGCGATAAACTATATTATTGTTCGTTCCAAATTTCTTTGCTATTGTATCAAAGGCATTAAATTCTTCAACTATTCCTATAATATCATGGCTAGTCATATCAATATTGTAATCTGCTTTTATTATATCTATTGTATCAATTATATCGTCTATGTTATCTGTTTGACATTCATTATAATATACAGGTTTACCTAACATTTTTCTAATAGCATCATGTGAGGCAAGTACACTTCTTTCTTCTACAGAAGCTAATTTTGTATCTGATTGTTGTTTATATTCCAACTTGAATTTTCTAATTTCATTTCGTAGATGTGGATTCTTTTCAAATTCACTAGAGAATTGATATATGATTGCTAAAACAGTATGGTATGTAGTTCGATGCTCACTTCTATTATAAATTAATTCATCTATTCTTTTGTGTTGTAATCTTTCCCCTTCTATATCGAAACTATCATCTCTTTCAGACATGTCCTTAAGTTGATTAGCAAACCAATGTAAATCATTTTCTTTATTCATAGGATTCAATTTTTCTAATACATTCAACACTCGGTCTGTCTTCTTTACCATATCTTCTCCAGTTCTTCTGGCTTGATTTGTAGATTTCATGTAATCAGTTAATATTTCCACATCTCTAGGTGTAACAAAGGCAACAAAATAATCTCTGTATAGACCAAGCAATAATTGACCAGCCCCTTCAGGCCCATGTGTGATTAATGGTGATAAGGTATCCCTATCCAAAAAGGGAGGCACAGTTTGAAACGGTAACATTAAATCTCTAACGGGGTCTCCATAATATCTATCTGCTAAGGAAAATAACTCCATTAGGGTTTCAGCAAATTTACCATATTCTCTAGCTGCCCTCCTTACCCCTTTCTTACCAACCTTAATAGTGGTCATTAAATTAAATTGTCTTCGCATTCTATCCGCTTGTTGTCTAGGTATCTTTTGTTTTCTACCCTCTACCCCAGGAGCAAAATCTTCAAGTTGAGTATGAATAGGTAGGGTAGTTTTTTCATAACTATCTTCTAATAAGTCAATGATTATTTTCACTAATTTAAGATGAAATCTTTCAATTTCACCATAGTTATTTTTTATATCTGCATAGGAGTCCAATACTTTAGATACATTTTCTGCAGCAGGTAGATAAAAGAGTTCTCTATTAGTATCCACTGCTTGCCTTTGATATTCCTCATGCTCATCTAGTATTTCTTTGTATTGATACACTACTCCTGGATTTATCTTTTCAGCAATATCAATTTGTTCTATTAGAGCATCTCTAGTCTTTTCCCAAGATGCAATAGAATATTTCTTCTTGACTATTCCTTGATGTGCAGCAACAGCAAACAATGGGTCTACTTTTTCGATTGTATCTATTTCCTCAGCAGTATCTAAGAAATCTTCTATTGCTCTATCCATCTCACTTTCCTGTTCTCTTTGGTCAAAGGTAATCTTATCAGCTCTTTCATCTTGAGATGTGTCCTTAGTCTCATCTCCCTCTTTAACCTTATATGTTCCTGTATCTTGTTCCCCAAACTCATCCCATTCAGGTTCATCTTCTAGTTCTTCTTCAAGATGTTGAATTCCTTCTTTACCTAGAATAAATCTTAGTTTTTCTATTACCATATTCTTAACATTTTGTCCAATTTTTGTTTCTCTATCTGTAACTATTGGATAAGCAACTGCTTTTGTTTTAATAATGTAATTTAGACTATCATCCATTTCATTGTAAATTTCCCTTAATTTATCCAAATCTTCATCTAAATCTTCAATGTATTCTTCAGTATCTCTAGTCTGAAACTGACCATCTATTTCCTCTACTTTATCCCAAAGGACCAGTACTTCCTTGATAGTCTTTTTAATTTCCATAAATAAACCATATCTCTCTTCATAGAAAGCATAAAGCTCCTCTCTTTCTTCTCTATCTTTTGGGTCAATATTAGTTATAGCACTTATTTTTCTACCTATTCTAGACATTCCCATTTTTTGCTTCGGTTGTAATTTATCTAACAGAGAAACTAAACCTTTTGTATAGGGTGTATTTTGGTCAATGTATAGTTTTAATTGCTGATTCAATAAATTTCTAGTATTCTTATCTACACTTACTGTACTTATATTACTTGAACTTAATTCTTGTCGTAGGTCTTTTATTTTAATTGGTCTATTATCATATTGGAAATATCTTAGAATATCATCTTTAATTCTCTTTAACATGAAACTTTCAGGTTTCGTAGACTCTAAGGCATTCATGTAATCATCTATGTATTCAGCAGAAAAATCCTTATCATTTAAGTTTCTTCGTATGCTGCTTATTGATTTATTTCTATCCCCCTCTTGTTCAAGTGCTTCTAAATCTCGATGGGCTAAATGAGACTCATCAAATTCTAATTCTGGTATTGAATCAATAAAATCATCCAAGTTCTTTTTTTCATGTTTATCATGAAAGTTTCTCCAAGACATAGAGATATAATCTTGAATCAATACTTTATTCATCTTTATCCTCTCTAGTAGTTTCTGTTAATGAGACTATTAAGCCTTTGCTGCTTAGCCTATCGAATATTACATATGACCTTGATTCTTTTTGGTAAGATAGAGCTTGTTGATATTCTTCTTTATTTGCTAAAATATGGTCTATTTTCTTTTTAACTGCTTCAACGAATGCATTTATGATAGCATCAAAATTTTCATTTGCTGATTTAAGTACAGGTTCAGTTTCTATTTCTCCTCTCCTTAATTGTGCAGCTAAACTTTTGAATCCAGTTCTTCCATAATATAAATCTAGAATGTACAAAAAGTGTAACATATCAGAAGGGTTAGGAGCACCGCTTTCTTGAATCTTATGTTTACTACCATAAGTACTCAAAGCTTGTTGTAAGTTAATTGTTATCTCCTCCCTTTTCTCTCCTGACATTTTTTGTCGAATTAATTTTAATCCATTTACTAGGTCTTTTTGTTCTTCAAATTTAAGTCCTACCACTTGAAGTTTATATCCTCCTTCTATTGGTTCAAATGTGGAGTCTTTATTCAATGCTTTCCATAGTAGTCTAGCAATGTATGTTTTGATAGATGTTTTATAAAATTCAGCCAAATTTCTTTTTATTTGAGGTAAGCCTTTATCAGACAATCCTGTTATAAAATCTACTTCTTCTTTAGTGAACAAATTTGGTTTAATTCCAATTAAAAATCTATTTAGCTGCTTGAAATTTGTTAGATTTTTTCCTTTCAATGCCCTAACAAATCGTGGAAACTCTCCTTGTCTACCCTTATCTTGTTGTTCTGGAGAAGTCCTAAATAGGTCCTTTAGGTCACTTATATCATCAGCAGAAACTCCTCCCATTTCCTCATCTTTATCCGATTCAAGTATTTCTCTCATTCTAGGGGCAATGTATTTCTTTTGACTTTCGGTTTCTCCCTCTTTCATTAGTTGTTCTAGATTGAAGGTTTTTGTAGTAAAAAGTGCTCTAAGTGAACTTGATACTTTAGGTTTTGATGCGCTGCCTAATAATTGCAGTTTAGCACTTTTAGCAATTTTTTCTTTTCCTCCTCCAATGTTTGGTATTGGCATAAACCTATTCTTATTTCTAATACCCTGTCCTACTACAAAATCTAAATATTCTAGCGCATGTTCTTTTGTGCTTACATTATTTTTATAGTTCTTAGTTTCTGCACCCTCTACTTTATCCTTAACTTGTTGTGTTGTATCAAGACTAAATAATTCTACCAATGGTGATTTTATTGCTTTACCTGTTTTATTGAATGCTAAATAGTATTCTTTTGTGTCGGCTTGTGTTTTTGCTCCTCTCTTAGTTCTTAACTGAGCAAGACTTAATGCCTTTTGTAACTCATTGGGTGATGTTTTCTCAGGAAATACAAGGGTAATAGTATCATCTCCTTCAACTTGTATGTCTGTGTCCTTTAGAGCATTTCTAATTTTATCAATTTTAGATTCCCAATCGGTATCTTTCTTTGCCTTTGTTGCTGTTAAACTAAAGTCAGAAGTATCGTAATAAAAGAAGTCAGTATTGTCATCATCAATGAATTCTAAAATGGCTTCCTTATTATCTTTGAGTAAATTAATCTTGACTTTTCTTGTTGGCCCCCAATCCTTAGTAGGTTTAGTTGAAACAAATGCTTTCAATCCTTGTATATCCTCTTCCTCAATAATCTGATTTAGTTTATCTTCCAATGTTGGTTTAGATGGTTGAGAAGTTTTATTCATCTCTTTAATTATATTACTTAGTTCTTTGGCTAGTTTCTCTGCGTTCTTAACAATTTCCTTTAGTTGGTCATCATCAAATCCTTTAGGTAAGTCCTTCTTTTGAGCTAACTTTCTTGCTTTATTCCTTACCCCTATAATATTAGTTTTGTCATCTCCTTTGGCTTGTGTTAAAATCACATCAATAGCTTCCTCTCGGTGAAGCATCCCAGCAATACTGTCTGGGTTTGGTAGTGCTTTTAACAAAGTTTGCCACATGCTCTATCTTCCGCCAAAATTTCCTTCATCTTCATCATCATCATCATCTTCTAGTAATGATGTATCGGGCTGGGGCATATACCAACTATCAAATAGTTCATTTGGTTTATCAAGCACTTTCTTCTTAAAGTTCCCAATAAATTCACTTCTAGGCATATCCACAAGATTTGCTGCAGACTTGCCCTTTGGAGTTATTTGTGGGAAACTTCTCATATTCGGAGTATTGTGGTCAGGGTTCATTCTCATGAATCCTCTCTTAACTAGACTCAAAATTTCAGGGGCAGTTGTATCTCTTTCCAGAGGGCCTATTCCAAAGTCGCTAAACATTCGTCTTCTCTTTAGATAATTCTTACCACCTTGTCTTCTTTCATGGTGTGATAATATTGCTAGTGCTGCTGCTTCTGCATTAGTAAATTCAAGGTCTTCAGGTTTAGAACCATGAGGTATTTGAGATACCACATTATAAAATTGACTATTTGGAGGAACACTAATTTCTAGTCGCTGTCTTTTTGTCTTCAAGTCCTCAGTAAGAATTATTCCTACTTCTTTAGGACTTAGTGGATAAGATTTCTTTCCTGAAGCAAGCTGTTCAGCGGTGGGGTCTGTTTGACCAGGTATTAGAGTTCCAAATTCCCAATCAAACTTGAATTTCTGTTGCTCAATATTATACACATTTGCTACCATTACTGCATTTGTCCTACCCATTATTGAAGGAACCCACATAGTGCTATCTATTTCTTCTATGTCTCCTTCTTCTATGGGATAAGTTTCAATGGCAATATCAGGCCAAAGCTCTATAAATGGGAATTTTGCTCTAGTCAAATTTTCTCTTAGTCCTGGTACATCCTCTACTTGGAACCAATACCATCTTTTACCTCTATTAGTCCAGGGTGTTTTGCTAATTGAATCATATGCCTTTTGTATATTAGAAATGGCATCCAATGAACAAAAATCATCATGGGGTATCCCAGCCTTCAATATATCAAACCAGTCTCTACTCAAAATGCTGCCCCCGGTATATCTTCTATGTAATCATAGAACTTGTCCGTATCACAATCCCAGGGGGTGTAATCGTGTTCTCTTCTTCCTTCTTCTAACATGTGCTTACCACACACCTTTCTACTACAATGGGTCTTGCATTTCCATACAGCCCTAAGTTCACATTCTTCTGCATCGCACTCACATGGGTCGTTATCATCGTCGGGGTCTCCAAATAAATCTATTTCTGTTAAAGTCTTTGGTGGTTTAGTTTTTACCTTTTGCTTAATCTTCTGTTTAACCTTTGCTGGCATCACAGCCTTTAGTTGTTCAAACCATTCACCTTCATCGTGTTTATCTAACATAAGTCGTAGGTTACTATAGTTCCTAATAGAATCTAATGTAGAGAGTTTAACACTAAATTCTCCACCCATCTTCTCTTTAGCTTCAACTAATGATTCAGCCAAATCTACACTAAATAGTCTACCATTATATGTCTTCGGAGGGTTTTCAGTTAGCCATTCCACCATATTATCGTGCCCTCCTTCTGATAATTCAGTTAGTATTAACTCGTATACTCTAGCATAGTCCATTTTTCTAATCATGGTATTTTCCTCCAATATTTACTTCTATTGAATTTACTTGGTGCTTTTCTTCTAGTTTTTTCATCAACAAAGACTTTTGTATCAACTAACATTTCATAGTGTTTCTGGCAATAGGCTCTAGGCCATTCTTTGGCTTCCCATTTTGCTTCTAGGTCACAGTCTATAAAATCACATTCCCTCCATTCTCTATACTTGAAGACACTATTTAATTTGTCTTGTCTTTTAGCACAACCACCACATTTCTTTATTCCAACATAATCTGTGGTTCTAGCAATAGTATCACCTAAGCCTTTATCGTCTTTAAGTAAAGATTTCCAACTCACCTTAATCACCTATTATATTTCAAGAAACCATGTAACTGTTTTAATAGCCTTCGGGCATCCATTTTGAAATTAGTGTCCATTCCTAATTGTCTTGTATTGCCATGTAAATAAGACCTATATCTTCGCTGGAACTTTTCAATAGCTTCAAGGGCTTCTTCTCTAGTATCAATGTTTCCTCCCCATTTTTCTAATTCCCAGGGAGGTTTAGGTGGGGTCCAATCATCAGGTAAAGGTTTGGGTTTCTTATTATCATCTTCTGGGTGAGGGTCTGTTTCTGTATCCTTCACTATATCTTTCCAACTCATTGTAATTTCTCCTCCATCTTTGATTTAACATCTAACCATACTTGTGGATGATTCTGTGCTAGTACCTCTTGAACAATTTGCATTTGTGCAACTATTACTGTATCTTGCCTCTTGTGAACTAATTTACCTTTGAATTCCATAAGATACCTTAAACTTTCTCTTATCTCTTTAGCAAGTTTAGTCAAACTATCAACATATTTAGGGTGCATTTCTTCTTGCTCAAAGAGAATATCAATTTTCTCTTCTAACCTACTTATGTTACGGGATAGTGACTTGATTTCATCCACCTCTTTCTGGGCTATAAGGCTTGCCGCAGACTTCTGCACAAGCGGCTGTAAATGTTTCCTCATGTGTCGCTTTACCTGCTCTTCTGTGCATTCCGCCATTCTAGAGATAGTTGCTGGAGTTACTTGACCTTCCCCTAATTGGGTTTCAATTAATGGTCTCAATTCATGGACACATATCTTACATCGTGGGTTAGATGCATCATAGTAATCTCCCATGTGATTACGCTGGTGACGCGCTGTGGTTCCACTAGACCATTTCATTCTCTTATCTAAGGCATCGGCTGTTATAGCCATTGTTTCTAACTGTGCTTCTAAATCATCACGGTCTTCATGATTACACATTTTACATCTTCTTCTTGTCTTCATTGTAAATCACCCATCATATCTTCATCATCAAAGACTTCTTCTACATCTTCAATGTTGATTGTTTTAACTTTGCTCCCACCATAGTATTTTTTCTGACGCTCAACTCCTCTAGGGCCGCCTCTCTCACATTCATGCCATACATCTAGTAAATCCTCTATTATAATTCTTCCTTGTGTACTAGTTGTATCTTTGGGATGTGCATCAGGATTTTCTGGTTTTTGCAGTTCTTTTCTCATCCATTCTCTCCATTCATAGCACTCCATTCTAGTATAATTAGCTAACAATGATGGTGGTGAAGGCCCACTACCGGCTAATTCAGCATTAAACATATCTTCTGCTATTTTTCTAACCTTTCGGCAGCAGTAATTTCCACTGTCCATTGTTTTCAATACATCAAACCAATTCATCATTCATACTTCCTTCTACAGTTAAGCCACTCTTGTAATATTTTAGATACAATCGGTGCAGCTTTGGTTGCTAGTTCACCCTGAAAGAACTTACTATTTGGCTTTGCCATTTCTTCCATAAGGTCTCTTAATGATGTTTCAGAACCGTCAGATTCACAAGGTAATTCTTTTATTGTTTCATCCAACCATCGCAGCATCATAGCTAATTCCATTATCACCGCTGGGTCTTTTTGCCCCTCGGTAGAAACTGAATACATATCATGGAGCATATTAAGTAATGCTCCGCGAGCATTAGCACAACACAAGTCGTCTTCTTTAATGACCTTAAACCACATTCAAAACATCCCTCCAAGATTTCTCTACTTTTTTCTCAGGCTTCTTTGATTTCTTATCTAACTTTTCCTTTCCACCCTTATGATATACTACATCTCTATTTGGATATTTTTCACATACACCAGTTAATGTGGCAAGTTTCCTTGTTTGCCTTCTAGAAATTTTTAATCCAAATGATTCTAATGTTCCTGCATATTTATCAAAATTTGCTGCGCGCTTTATGAATTTACTTTGGGTTAATCCTTTAACTCCAAATTTTTGAGTTTGAATTTCATTGTGCATGGGTCTATCTTTCCAGTGCATAGTAGTAGGATTAATTCCAGGACCAATGGAACCAGCAGAACCTGTTTGTTTGTTAACCCAACTTTTTACTGCTGGTATTTTGTATATGTCTTCTGCTAATAGTCCCTGATTATCATCATCTACTTCTAGAATTACATGTTTCAGTTTAACATCTTTAGTTAACTCTTTAGCAGCATAGCATATTTGTAATAAACCAACGCTGACTATATCTCCCTTTCCGTTTTTACCTCCAGCAAAGAGGGCCTGCCACATAGGGGGTTTAGCTGTATTTGGTGCTTCATCCCACCAGGTTTTATCTACTGCTTGGCCTGTTTCCTTTGGAACTTTAGAACCTTCTATGTCTGCTAATATATTTCTATAATCAATGTAATCCTGAGTTCTATAATGGCCATGTACTTCAGTAACATCATTGTCATCATAAACCCCAGTATCTTCATCAACATCTGCAGGTTTTGGAATAGTGAATTTAATATTTCTTGGGTCAGCCTTACTATCTGCCATATTCTCTAGTTTATCAATCACCTTATCTAGAGCTTTAATATCAACAGTTTCTAATACTGTTGCATCATTTTCCCAGTTGGTTAACATAGTTATTATTGAATTAGCTCCTTCGTCTCGACTTAGTTTCTTTTTAGTATAGGGTCTCGCAACAACACCATGATTATTAATCACATCAAATAGCTTAGCATCAGATTTCATTCCTATTGTTGTTCCACTTGCAGAACACTCATCCTTCCACTTATCAAACATTTTCTGGAATTTAACATAATCAAACTCTTGAGTAGCGGTGCTACCCTTTTCGTTGATTTTACGGTTCTCCTTCTTTTTATCATCTTTCTTTACTGGCAATTACATTCCCCCTTTCTGCAAGTACAATTATTCCCACAAGTGCAATTCTTTCCACAATCACAATCATGTCCAAAACTCGTATTAAACAGTGCATCTGTTGCTGGATTACCTTTACCACCCTGCGCTGGTGCAGCCACAACAACCCCTGTTAGTTTAATGATGTCCCACCAACTCATAATTCATCCTTATCCTTATCTAAAAATTCTTGGAGTCTTTCCCACTTACCTTGAGCAACAACTTTCCGTAGAATAGATATGTATTCGTCGCTTATACCCATCTTTTGTTCTTTTACCACTAATTTCATCATCATATTTTCAAAATACACATGATAATATTGTATTATTGGGGGGAGGAACTGCTCATGAACTATCTCAATTGCTGCATCAACTTTACCTTGTAGCATCATATTTAGTAGTGGTATTCCTACATCAATATTATAAAGCCTTTTTTTAGTATCTTCAACATGAGACTCTAGTACATTTTTGAATACTTTTGTATTTTGATGATGATACTTTTCTAACCAAAGTCTAGTAGCACCTGGGCTAGACTTCTGGGAACGACCAGCAAATAACTCATCTAGGAAATCATGAGATGCTAATGTTTTAATTGCCTCCATAACTTCCTCTTCATTTAGTTCCGCTTTATCCATTTCATCTTGAAGAATCGACGCTATTATTTCATTTAATTCCACACATATTAATTTATAGTTCTTCAACATTGTTTTATTTGTTATATGATGGAAAGCAGCATGTGAACCTTCATGTAACAAGGTATCAGAAATCATTTCAATGGCTTCTTTCTCATCTTTTCCCTTAAATCCTACTGATGAAAGATTAACATGAGGCCCTTCTTTTGGGTTCCATCCTCCTAGTCTAGTTTCTTCAGGTTCAAACTTAAAATCCTTTATTACTTCAAACCAACTACCAATCACCAATGAACACCTCCCGTTTTGCTAATTCCTTTCTACAGCGTGCTTTCAGCCCACTACAAGTTCTATTATTCATTCCAAACTTCCTTATGTTAATAGTATTATTAATTTTTATTACTTTCTTCCCTGGTGGTAAATCATCGCCTGTATATTCACACTTTGCTACTAAATGGGCACCTTTATTGGATATTTTCCAATCAACAACTTTTAATCCATCAATTGATTCAATGCATTTTTTTGCAAATTTCTTATGTTTCTTGGAAACAAATTGGCCTTTTCTTTTGGCCTTTATTATATCCCACCAACTCATGTGCTTCTTCCACCCATGCCCCTCTTCTTAAAGTAATCCTTAATATCCTCTTCACCTATTATAAATTGTGAAGCATCTAATTGAAGTGTTGGTACTGCATTCACTTCTCTTGGTGCAGATTGTCTATCAGGGTCTTTTATCTGGATTGTAATATTTCTATCTCTCAACCACTCTTTCAATGTGACACATGCTGGACAACCGTCATTTGACCAAAGAATCATTTCATCATCAGCAACCGCTAAATCTAGGTTTTCTTTAGCACCCCACTCTCCTCTCTCAAAGTCTTTTAGTTTTCTATCAATAGGCGGGAGTCCCTTTTTATCCCTATATTTATCCAAAGCATCCCAATACAATTCTCTGATTAAGTCATTGTTAGTCATTTCTTGAGGAGTTACTTTCCCCTGTCCAACTCTTTCTACATTCCGGCCAAATTTCCTTCTGATTCTTTCAGCTTCTTCGGGGGATAGCATATCTTCATAGAAGTCTTCTGTTTCTCCTTCTGGCACAAGGAAATCTGTAGAGCCTCCTGCTGCAGGAATTAATTGAAGCATTACACAATCCTCCCACATTTCTCTCATACTAACTCCCCGGTATTGTCCATATTCATCAAATCTACTCTTATCTTGTGGATTGCCTTTACCTTCATCGCCTAAGAATTCCATTTCCTTTTTCCTCTGAATCTGAACATTAACCCCAGCAATATCAAGTGTGTCACCTTCCATTTTATCCGCTAGTTCTTTACAAGACATTTCTTCTAGGTCTTCAAGAACCATATCAGCAAAGCGGTCATAGAATTGAGGCTCATAATGTTCAATCCATTGAGCTATCCATCTTTTGAGTCTAGCACAACATTGGTCATGTTCTGAAGTAAATTCTCTTGACCCTATGTGTTCTTTTTCGCCTTGTGGTGTTGGTCGTCCAGTATATCTATCAAATTGTTCTCTTACAGTATCTTTGAATGGGTCCTTTAGTTCTTCACCCAAATCTCTCTTTCCTCCCCCAGTAGTCGTTTCATCTTCATCTTCATCTTCATCTTCATCTTCTGGGTCTACCTCTTCTGGAGGCTTCTTTAGTATTTCATACCAAGACTTATGCATATCATCTTCTATCATATTTTCACCTTGTGGTGCTCTAACATACCAGTTACCTGTATTCTCTTCATCTCTAATCCTCTTCAACATATATTTTATAGCCTCTGGAACTTTATCTGACTTAAGCAATTTTTGTAGATGGCCATTGGCTTTTAATTCCAGGAATCCCATATTCCGATAATCTTGTATTTTACCCGCTGCTTCTCTAACTGATGCGAAAGTCCAATTGTTGTCCCAAAATGGTAGATATTCTCTATCAGTTCTTTGTGTTGCTTTATCAGGAGTGAATTCTTCTAATGCTTCCATTAAGGCAGTTCTTCTAATGAACTCTGCCGCTTTATCATCATCTGCATCATAACCTAACTCTTCTAATTCCTCGGCTTCATCGAGTATTTTTTCTTTTTCTTCTTGAGTTAATTCTTCTCTTTTACCAGCAAATCGTTTAACCCAATTAAACCAACCTTTAGTCTCCTTTCTCTTAGGTTTCCCACCATGATGTCTTAACCTATCTTTTGCTCCTTGTAAACCTGCTAAAAATTTGATAGTTGTTTTCCCAATAGTTTTACTTCCTAGTGTCCTTGTTACTAATGGTATTTTGATTATTTCATCAGCCGGGTTTTTAGTTGTTAGATACCAAGTGTAACATACATAACTAGGCTTAAAAAGAGTATCTACATTTGTCTTTCTTTGTCTATTAGTTGGAAAGGATTGCTTAGGTATTTCATCTCCAAGAAGTATACCTATTTTAGCATACCACATCATTTGTGCGTCTCTCTCGCTATGTTTGATAGGGCCTTCAAATTTCATTTATCCACCTTGTAGTATTTCTTCATACCTGTACGACCTACACCACGCTCCTGTTTTGTGAGAACGGTAAGCCTTTCTAAGCGTTTCCGTAGGAAGGGCCGTAGATTTTCTTCTGAATCTTTTAGGCCAGGGTTCTGTTCTCTTAGAGATTTGGCTATATCATCAACAGAAGCCCACCCATCTATTTGTTCTAGGCAGCTGAAGATTTGTTTATTAAGGATGTCATAAAATTCCTTACTTTTCTTACCGTGTCTCTTGCGTAGGTAATCCAAATGAACCATATCTCCCTTATCTGCATACTTATCTGCAAGAACCTCAAACTCCTTGAGTTCGGTGGATTTAACTAAATCAAACCAATTCATTCTTCTGCCTCCTTTTTTGCTTCAGGTGTAGGATAAGTAGGTAATTTGTCAACTGCTCTCTTTCGCATTCTTATATGAAAAGCATATAATTCCCTTTCGTTTATACGAAATCTAGATGCCATTCTTCCATGATACTTTATTTTTTCTTCATCTGTAAACTCATTATATTCACTAACAACTCTATGAACATTTGTATCCACATAATCTCTTAGATTTGATTCATCGCCTTCAAATGGTGGAGTATAGTTTGGATTATCCCTCATCCTCTCATACATTCTAATTGCTTTTCGACCTAATTCCTCTCCAATAAACCTGAATCCCAATCTACTCCAATACCTTCTTTTTTCTTCTCTTGTATAATTATCATACATCTCTTCAGTAGTATGAGGCATTCTCTCAACTGCATCATATCTTGGTTTATGTGATATTCTATTCTTTTCTTCTTCTAAAGAATAGGGTGCTTCCATTTCACTTTCATCTTCTAATCTATGCCTTTGTCTTGCATGAAATCTATATTCTTCTCTTAGTTCTCTAATTTGGTCATCTGTCGCAGGTGGGGCTTGACCTGCTTTTCTTGGTGCAACTGCTAGTCTAATTTTCTTTTGATACATAGAACGCATAGCCTTATGATAAAAGTTTTTATTTTTATCATCCATTTCATAATATTGGTCTCTTGTTAATTCATTCCATTGACCACCATGAGGATTAGGCATTTTTAATAATTCAAACCAAGTCATGTGAACCCCCACTCGGGACCCTTAAGGTCTTTTGATGGCTCTCCTGCTTCCCCACCATTTTCAAGTATTTCTTTTATTCCTGACCATGCTTTATTCATTTCTCTATCGTGTACTTCTTGTAGTTCCTTTGGAACACGAATGGTATCAATGTGTTGTTTGTACATATCAACAGAATATTTAGTCCTCACAGACATCGGTAAGTCTCTTATCTTTTTAATTTGTTCTTGTAGTTGCATATCATAATCATGTGCCTGAATTTTATTATCATTCCAATTTTCTTCTATACCCACAGCTGCTTGAGCAATCATTTGAACTGCAGTCTTGTGTATTCCATGCATGAAGTGTTTCTTAATTGACATTAACCACGGCAATAATACTTTATCGTTTTGCATTACACTCTTGTCTTGGCGGGTTGATGCTCTCGTTATATTACCATTTTTAGTTGTAAACACTACTAATTGATTTGGTGCCACTATGTACATTTTTATTCCTTCAATATTTGGAGTATCTATATCCCTAAAAATTGCACCCCGCGAAAGTTTTTTATCTGACCTTAACTGCCTTTGGAATCTTGGGAGTAAATGATTAAAGCTTATCTTTCTATGCTCAACAATAGGATGGTTATCTACGCTTATAGATTGTACCATTTTTCCTCCATATATTTCTACAAATTTGGGCACAGCATCATAGGACATAATATCGTATGGCCAACTAATCCCATCAAGCGTAGAAGTTATAAACCTCAGTTCTTCATCTCCATCCCATTTTAGTAGTTCAAACCATTCGTCGTTCAATTAAACACCTCCTTGTGTCCACAATTAGTACAAATTAATGTACCTGTATCCCTACGATGTTTCTTAGGGACATTTACTCTTCCCGCAATATATCTTCCTGTCTCTAAGGTATTCTTTTTACACATAGGGCACTTAAGTCCTTTTAACATACTAAACCAATTCATACATAATCCTCTGGTTTTCCTGGCATTAAACCCTCATTGAATTCTAATTTATCTGCATAGGTTTCTGAGTTATCACAATTATCCCATGTAGCATCTAAGTCTTCCATGACATTTACCCAATAATTGGCTATGTCTCCTTCAGGTATAATTCTCGGAACAGGTAGGTCACCTTTAGCAGATTCTCTTACTATTGCTCTAAGCCGCCTACATGGTAATGTCTTTAGAAATTCTATGAAGTCTAGTATGTATTGTTCTATATCATCCGCAATTTGATGAGAATCGGCATCATCTGTAGGCAAGCCTTCATGTGGTGGCCACTTTTTGAGAATAAACTGAACAATACCAACAATTGAAGTTCTTCCTCCTTCACAACACGGGTCGTATTCTTCAGCTTTTAACACATCACTAAACCACATATTAACCACCTTGCTGTTTTTTCCATCTTTTAACATCAATGAGTTCTTTGTCTGTTAGTTCCCTGCCTTCTTCTGAAACTATAAAATTTTCTAGGTGTTTTAGTGGTATATTATTTTGTAAAGCCCAAGAGCCATAAGATACGATTAACTCACTAATGGGTTCTAGTTTGGCGCGACTTGCTTCTGTGGCCAGGGCATCCCTAGGTCTGTATTTGCTGGGTTTATTCCATTCCTCTGTTATTTGTTCTAAAGTAGGCTTGTCTGGATGGTGTCGCTTCCTTGCTCTTGACAGTACTCTTGTGGACCTTTCCGTATCTCCCTTAATATCAACTTTAGCTTTAACATACCAGGGTTTTGGTCCCGTCCTATTCCTGGGACCGAACTTTGGGGGTTTAATTATTTGGGGTTTTGGTGTTCTTTTTTGCCCCTTTGGACCAGGGTTAAGCCATTCCTCCTTTAACTCTCTAAGGTTTGGTATTTTACCTTTTCTATGAAATAGTCTTGCACGAATTCTTTTGGCTCTTTTTCTAGATTCAGCCTCATCTTCACCAAAACCTATTCCAGCTCTTGTTAACCAATGAGGTCTCCCTCGCGTCCTTAAACCTGATGGATTCTTCATTTCTGCATAAATCTCCTTTTTAGTTGGTGTTCTATTTTTACCCTCTACTTTCAATCTATTATACAATCTTGCATAGGCCATTTTGAATTCATGTGTATGTTCAGCTAGGTCTTCTTCTGGCCAAAACCTCTCAGTTTCGGCTCTTTCCTCAGGAGAGAGTGCTTTTAGAATATCAAACCATTTCATTATCTACCACCTCTTCTTACTTCCTTCCGTTCATCTTTAGTCAAACAAGCCTTGCATATTGGTTTACCGTTAATATGATATATGTTCCTTACAGCTCTTAGGTGCTGACATCTATGACATCTTCCTGGTGAACTTCTCTTTATCGTCCTTCCCCTTACATTCCCAGGTCCTCGTAATGAACCACCATAACCTGATGTTCCTCCCCGTCTAAAGGCCAATGTAGCGCGTTCTCCCGGCGCTCGCTTTTTCCTCTTTGCAGCCCTAATACGCCTTAAGTTTTCTTCCCAATCACCTGAATCTTCAATGGTAACATTGCCTGAAGTAATATATTTTGCACCCGGTTTTCTTATTGGTTCTGGCTCAGGTTCTGGTTTTGGTACTGGTTTATCATCACCAAATATTGTTTCAGCATCATGCATGTATATGATTACTGATGACCCTTCACCACCAGATGTAGGGCCTCCACATTTTCCTCCATATTTACCTATTCTACCAATCTCACCACAGTTATTCTTATTGGCCCCATCAATCCGCATATTGAATTCGTCATTTAATAGCTTATGCAGTATTCCCCATCTAATGTCTTTATCCACTATTCCTACATTAAGATTAAGTCTCCTAGATATTATTAATTTAACTTTGGATTCAAACGGTTGTCTAGCAAACGATTTTAATTCAGGGTTTACTCCTGGTTCCTCTAATACTTTTTCTATGCTTTGTATTATTATGTCAAGTCTCTTTGTATTTCGCTTTCCAATTTTTATCCCAAGTTTAATATTCTTTCTATAGTCTTGGAAATAGTCTTCCTTAATTATCTTAAACCAGTCATCTGTCATTCAAACGGACCCCCATCATTACCAAATAATAAGCCTAGTGGAGTTTTGACCCTTTGCCAGAATTCATCTTCAGGATTTAGTTGGTCTGGCTTTAACCTTTCACAATACCACCAATCAGTAAGAACATATCCTTCTTCCTCTTTAGTTGCTTGCCTTTCTATCGTTGATATAATATAGTTTTTGAATTCTTTGCACGGCATATCCATAATTTTGTGATGTGAAGGGTCCCCTGAAATTCTTGTTGGTTCTTTCCATGTTCTATGCCTTAACCAACTTATCTTAGCATTTCGACAACATTTGTCATTATCATATTTATCTGTTTTTATCCATTCATTATGCATCCATCTAGCCATATCTTTACTCCTCTCATCTTTTAATAAACCATTTCTATCGGGAACAATAAAATTTGCTTGAATGCCCGTGGTTGGATATTCACCCCAAGCACCCTTTATGTCATCTGTATCATCCCCAGGAATATGGGCAGGTGTATTTAACGGAGTTCCATCCTCCAAAAGATTCTCAATTTTTCTCATCAATGAAGGGTTCTCTGAATTAAGCTCTCGTGCGCTATCTTCGTATAAATACTTGGCCCTACTTGGTGGCATCTTTCTCTTTAGAGAAACTCTTTTAACTCGGACCTGCATCATCCTATCGAAATATTGGTTTTGGAATATCAACATAAGTGAATGTCGAATGTTAGGTCTTGTAGTATCCTTAGCCAATCCCAACTGCAATAGTTTTCCTATTAATTCGATATTATCCTCCAAATTCTCCATTAGTTGTTCTTGCATCTTGCGTCGTGTGTTACGACGCACTTGTCCGCCTAGTTGTGTGAAGCGGTCTATTATTATAGTATATGCCTGGTAGGTTATAGATACCCACTCATTATTAGTATATCGGGTAGCTTTTTGTATTACATCAATCCAACTCATGAATAACTCCTCTCCCACAAATGTCTGCCTAGTTGTGTCCATCCCAATCTCTTTAGTTTTCTGGATATTATCGTATTTATTGAAGAATAAGGATATTGAAATTTACGATTTAAGTGTGATTTAGCATATCTTTGTGCCTTATTAATATGAGCAATTGCTGGAACAACCTCTTGGGCTACCCAATCATTAGGCCCGTTTTCAATATACTTAGTAGTGCGGGCTCCTCCCGGACCTGCTTCAGATAATATTTTCTTTTCTTTAGGAGTTGTATCCCGATACTCCCATCTATCACTATTAATACCATGCATATCACGACCATCATCATAAAACGCCTCAATATCACGAATGAGTGAGTAAGCTGCACTATCTGCTCCCAATTTAGTTTTAGCTAGTACTTCTTTTACAGCGTCAGTATGTGCTTTTCTAAAATAGTCAGGCATATCTTTTCTGTAATCACCTGTCTTAAATTTTCTGTTTAACCACATTTGTGCTCCCATACAATAACTCAAATCCCTATGCAGGTAATCAAAGAATGACTTACTTTTCCATAGATTATAAGCAGACATCTTTTCCCCTCTTATCTTTACTTCATACATTTCTTTTGGTGCTTCTGGAGATAAGGATAAGATAATCTTACTTACATTCCTATTCCCCTTACTTCCCCTTACATTCCTATTTTGGTGGAAGTACCGACCCCCGCTAGAATCTAGAGAATCTGTGAGTTCCGCCAATGCCCTTTCATATACGAAATTCATGTTTATTTGTTTATGTAATGGTCTTGTGGTATCATCTGATTTTAACACAGTTATCCAAGACATATCATCACTAATCTCTTTTTCCTTTATCCTTTGGTGGGTTATAGAAGCCCCATTCTTTGTCTGGTTTTACACCCTTAAGGGACTTAAATCTATGTCCACCATTAATTCTGTTCTCGTGTGCTAAATGGTCTACTTTTTCTGGGCCTTGTCCTTCACAAACCTGGATTCCCTGTCCATTCCCTCTTTGGTCATAGAAACAATTTATACCTATTGTTGGGTTAATGCATTTCCACAATGCTTTATTATCACAGTGGTGGCATTTAACTCCTTCCTTAAACCTTTGTTTTTGTTCAGTTGTTAGTTTATCCCAGGTTATTACATTATGCCCCTGCCTAGCATCTTGTTGTCCCCTTACTTTTCTATGCATGTCTCTTGTGCCGGGTTTAGGTGTATCAACCTCAGGCACTAAATCAAACTTTAATATCTTTTTCCATCTTCCTTTCATTTTACCATTCTCCAGATGTATATTGACCATAAGCCGTTTCTAAAAACGCCTGGAATAACCCTTCTGTTTGTCTTTCTCCTCTTGTTGTACTAAGTAATTTAGTTTGGCCATTTAGAGAAAGCTGATGTGTATATTCATCCTTCTCTGTTTCCATTATACTAATTGCTAGTCGGTAACCTTTTGGTGTTCTTGCTTGCATGAATAGAGACATGAATAATCCTGTTTCATCAGTTATTTCATACTCTTTATCATCCTTTAATTCTCCTCTGGATGCTTCTGCAAATTCAACAACTACTTCTCCCTTTAGATAATTAATCAGAGCTTTATGGTTAAATGCAATATCCTTTAGGAATTTTTCATCCTTTAGTATCTCAGTCCATTTCATGCTGCTGCCGCTCCGTAGTTGTCATACTCAGACTTTGGTAGTGGTTTAATGTTAAGTCTGAGTGGAATATCCTTGAATTCATTATGCTCGCTTAGGCAGTTAATCCAATATGTTATTGCGCTTGCTTTAGCTGTATTTTCAATTGCTATATCACGCGGTGCAGTAAGTAGTTTAATACGCTCATAGTCAGTAATATCCATCCTGGATAGGTGGCGGTCAGCATTCCAGTTCTTTTTCCAAATGGGAAAATTAGCATAATTAATGTCAAACATTCTAGGACTTAACTTTGCCTCCTTGCTCACTTCCATTAAGTGGCTATAAAAGATTGTACAAGACATATTCATTATTTTCTCCTTTAGTCTTTCTTCCGTGATTAAAGAACCGTCACTTATCAGTTGTTGAAATACTGAGTCTTCACCCTCTCTATTGTGTATTTGTGTTCTCTCATTCCATATTTTATTAGAAAGAAGAATTCTCATATAAAAAGCCTTAGTATTTCTGCAACATTTATCAACTATGGCTTTATGTTCTTCTACTAAGTCAGCCATCAGAGTGCCTATTGTTTTAATCTCCTCTGCTTTATCTTTTTCGCGGTTCCTGAATCTTTCAATGATGTCTTTGGACCAACCCGCTTTCCCCCATTCTCTCTCCCAATCCCTAGGGCGCTTATTATCCTTAGTATCGTCGGATTTAAGAACATCAATCCAACTAAAGCCTCCAGTCATAGCCATCACCACCAGACCAATATCCCCCCTTTCTCTTATTGCGTTCGCATTTCACCCATGCGTTGAGTATATGTTCGACCATTAACTTAAATTTAGGCTCTAAGTCTTTCATGTTTAGTAATTGATATAGGGCTGTTTTGAGTTCTTTACAGCTTGCTTTCAGAAGAGCTTCTATTTTGGCTCTAGGGACATACTCATGGTGGTTTTTTAATGCTTTCTCTAACATCATTCTTGCCATCTCACAACACTCATCTGTCCCTTTGCGTCCTCCGCGTCTAAGGTTATCTCTCCAATCACTCATATCCTACCCCATACCAATCTTCGTCATCATCTTCATCATTAGTATATCTAAAATGAGTCTCATCATTATCCACAACTAATGTGTTTAATAACCTATTTAATTCTGCCTCAGCCTTATTAAAGGCTTCCTTAGCTTTTTGTAATTCCTCGTGGGCAATTATCCTTTCATCTAATGCCTTCTGTGCTTCTTCTGACATTGCTTCTACAAAATCTTGATTAGTATCATATTTTATTATCCTTTTCCAGGTCATTATATCTCCTCAAAGTTTCTCTCTACGAATTTGTGATTTACTCTAACTTTCTTACCTTCTTGGTCTTCAAAAATGTATACTGTTAAATCCTTAAGATAATCTATACCCAGTAATGTGTAAATGTTTCCTGTATGTTTATTTCTAAACTTTCCTTCTTTTATTAAACTAAACCAGTTCATTTTAATCACTTATGTGAACCTGTATGTCCACCACGCCTAGCTATTTCATCACATTGTTGCCAATCGTCTAATATATTCTGTATTGCGTCTTTGATTCTTTTCTCATTCTGTGGTGACATTGGTTCTAGTACTTCCCAAAACTCTTGTTTTCCTGGAGAACTCAAATTCACTTTTAATGCTAAGCGTAAATCATTTCTGTATGTGGTACAATTCCTAAATGCCTTAATTGTAAGGTCCATGAAACTCCTGGAACCTGGGAAGGCAGGAATATCCTTTAGTATTGCAATTAACTCATCTCTTCTATCTTTTGCTTGTTCACAACAGTCATCTCCTAAAGACGCTGCTGTTCGCGCTAAGTAATCTCTCCATTTCATGGTCTAAACCTCATCCAAGCATAAATCCCAACAAGTAATTTCCATATCATTCTTCCTCTCTCTTTCTCTTAGATGGATTTATTGGAGTTTTCCCTTGTTTTTTTTGTGATTCAGCAGTAATTCCAGGAGAGAGGTTTTTCCGACTATATTTTTTCCTATCACGAATTCTTCTCAGGTGTTTAATTCTCTCATGCCGTTTCTTTTCTTTCTCTTGTTGTATGGCGAGAAATGTTTCATCTTCTCCAATATTCACTAGGTTTTCATTGAATACTATATTTGGATTTAATTCCATCACCTCTATTGCTCTTCTATGTTTACCTGCTTCTCGGAATTTCTTATAACTATAATAATGTTTCATGTAATCTCTGTGTATTTTATACATTTGGGACCGCTGCAATTCCATGAAGCTATCTACACCATATAGTTTCTTAATATTAGGTTTGGAGAATCTCTTTTTTTGATGTTCTCTTTTCCGTCTAGATGGCCTTCTAGCTTTTAATACATCGGACCAGTTTACATCAGTCTGTTCTCGCACTCTCTCCACTGTTCCTTTATTTCTTTTATCGTATTTACTTTCTTATCACCAATAAGAACTGCCATCTTTCCAATTTTAGTATTAAGATGTAATTTATACATTCCCATAATTGAATCGTGTGAGATAAAAATCTTATTCAAATCCTCACAACTTAAATCCTTAATCAAGTGTACTAAATTCCAACTTGAACTTCCTTCTGTTCGGTCTATTTGTTGTCCTTTCCCTCTTCCTTTACTTGATATGCTAAAACTAACCGAGTCGTCAGAATCATCATATAAACCAAACAAATCCAAATACTTCTTTCTAGCTTCGGAACAGCAAATATCATCGTCCTCACTTATGTAGGACAAGTTCTTCAGTACAGTAAACCATTGTGGCATAATATATCAGTCCATTAAAATTGAAAATTTGGCGCGTCATTTATTTGGCACTTGCTTTTTTTTTATTGATTAATAACGCGCATTCCCAGAATAAGAATCAATTACCCTATTTGCTAATAGGTGTGGTTATAATGGAGACACCACTGCTCTTTGTATTGCCCTGCATTCTTTCACTACCGCGTTTTTATTTATGTTCAATTACAGACTTTCACATCTGCTACGCCCTATATCCATTCACATGCGCGCATAGCATATAATTGTTGGTTTGCCTGACCAACATCTTATGCCAATTGCCAGAGTTGCAGATTAAAACTTCAATCAAAAAAAAATCGAAGGCAAAGCCATATGGTAGGATAATGATGTATTCATATCCTGGCCCCAATAAGAATACCCTCCGGACTAAAGATGTTCGCAAGTTCCCTTTACGCATAGCATTGTCTTTTGGCTTAGAGCCCGACAAAAGCGAACTTCCTCCGTCTTCAGTTTCATATGGTATGGTGGGTGAATACCAATGGAACCACCCATTTGTCAGGAGATGACAAACCCACCTATCCTCATGCGCTCCCACCGCTAACGCGGAGCATATGGTCTTACTTTGTGATAAGGCCCGAAGGCGCATCACTTCATTATAGGATGCTTGTTGATGTGTCCACATGAAGGACACAGAACCCCTTGTAATATCACATGATTACAAGCCCCGCACTTCATAGGGTCATAGTCATCAGGGTAAATTATCTCCATTGTATCACCTTATTGAATAGATGATGGTAGGACTCTCTTTCGATACCTACAATTTCGCATGGGCCACACTTCATCCTTTTCAATGAATATAGGTTTAACCCGCGTCATACCAATCATTACCCCGCTAAGGGCGCTGTTCTGCCTTCTCTTTAATCGAGCCGACTCGATGGGCCACTACGACCCCAATAATTGTGCCTTACTCCGTGTGAAAGGAGTTATTCAGCCACACCGCGCTGGTTCATGCTACCAGCGATATATTGTGTAATGGTGAGTATATGGGCTAGAGTTTAACAAAGTAAGCTACCATATGGGTGTTAAACTTCATGTTTAACAAGTATAGTACACTTGGTACGATTCTGGGAATTACGTCCCTTAAGGAAAGAGACAATATTTATGTGGTAATCTCAAACAGCACCTGTTGCGAATCAATCCTAACTGATGATTCTTACCAGTTTCTGTCCGCCGCTACGCTGCTACCATATGGTTTCCCGTATGGGCTTGTATGCAATATTTAAGGACACACTAGGGTTTCAGTTGAAGCGTATTAAATATTGGATAAAACCTCTTTGGGGCAAGATATGAATACTTCATTACTACCATATGGTCTGCTTAAATTGAGTTTACTCAATAATAGTATGGCCCTACCAGCGGGCAGCTGGGGACTGCGAATAAATAAACTTGCAACCTCTTGCAAGTTTAGCATTTGCTAAGGGCAACCATATGGTTCTTAGGTTATAACTGTATAATGTTTAACTAACGCTTGCATGTTGCAGCGTGTTCTAAGGTATGCCCTTAGCATACGAGTTTACTCGGTTCGTTAGAACGGCTGCTGCAGTCATGCAATGTTAGTTAAACATTATACAAGTTAACCATAATAGAACCAGAAGAAAAGGATGTGGTGACTATTAAGTTTAGCAGAGTGGAAGCACTGTGCGACGCTCATCGTGTTACGAAAGCATAGTGCTTTTACGCGTAGTGCAGTGCACTCCAATCTGTAAACATATATGCCACCATATGATAGTAGTGTAATGTTAGTACATACGCAATGGAATGTAGTGTAATGTAACGATAGTAAATGAACGAAGTGAATATTACTAGTGGAATGACACACTAATGGAATGAGTATACGATACATGGAACGATAACTATCTGATTGACTACGCTACGCTACAATCATATGGGTTTAGAATGAGCAATACTTTCTCGTTAGTTTAGAAAGTGTGCGAATGGACAACTGTTTTAGTTGACCCTCATCGGGACGATAATGACAACTCCTTCCAAACTAACCTTTGGCCCGTGTTGCTACGCGCAACACTAATCTGTCGCTCCGACTCCCGATACTTTGTAAGCAGACATCTTACAACATCCATATGGTAGCAGTGCTGGAGTATCTCGTAGTAGCGCATAGCTACAAGTATACACTGGTAGGGATACTCGTAGCTTGCTACCACAGAGATTTGTTTGTGTGAATAATGACACATCAGGACAGACACTGCGTTTCTTTATTCATTACATTCATACCATATGGTTTCAAGACATCTGTCACAATTGTCAGTAGAATGACATGCACTTAGCATGTTATAATTAATCAGTCTAGTGACAATTTGAGAGTGTCAATTTACCCCAATCTGGGGCCACTTCGTTCTATGGTCGTTGCTTCCTGAAACTAATTGCCAGGAAGCATTACTCCCTACGACCATATGGTAATGCTCAAAGCATTCCTTTCTTAAAGGTCGCCCCATAGTCTTCCCTTAGTAGTAAGGATGTTATGTTACCCGCTTCGCTCTATAACTATTATTGAATGGATAGTATATCCTATTCTATAATAATTACTATTACATTAACACCATATGGTGGCAAACTCGGTCTGTTGGCGGATAAAGGCACTTAGCCTACCATCAAGGTGAGCCAACGGGACCGCTCTTTGCCACCTTATTTTCATCGGGCCGTTCAAGTTGTAGTGCATCTCCGAAGACTACAAACACTATTCGTTTCACTCCGTTGTACTCATACCATATGGTGGCAATAATGTTGCAAGTCTTTATTGATGGCCAGCATTTTCCCTGTGAAAAGCCAAAAGACTTGCAACATGACAAAATTGCCCACGAAGTGCTTGACCTTATCGGGGCTACACCCATATGGTTCATACTTTGTCAATGAATCCCCCATGCTTAATTCTTCGTCTGCTCAACAAACTCCCTCAAAGCAGCCTTCAAATCAACCATAACCTCATTCAGGTTATCACCAGACACCCTTAGTTTACTAATGCATAGCACTAAGGCTGACCCTGACTTCATGTGCTTAATCTCAAGCACATATCGTGGTTCGTTTATCTGCTGTATTATCGTGTTCTCTTTCTCAGCCATGTTAATCACTTGAATAGGTGGAGAGGCATTAAAGTGCAGGGACCGCCATAGAGCATTGAATCATAGTGACATGCGCCCAGCCATCTAATGAATGAATATCTATATTGTTATGTGCAAGGTGTGCGCCTTGCCTCTCGCGATACTAACTATTTCAATGAGTATATGGGCTAGCTCTAACAAAGTTCACTACCATATGGAACCAGAAAATGAAATGTATTAGACTCCTTCTTCTGGTATGTAATAGCACCATGCTATTTCGGATTTAGTCATGTTTTCAAAAGGTATACTACAGTCATACCTTGGTTCAGTGGTTAATCCGATGTATAGCATTAGTGCTATTAATACTACACAGAAGAGGAGGATAAACTTCTCATTTTCAATTAGGTTCCTTATGGTCATTAATGCTAACGCATGACCATATGGGTCTTTTTCCCCCATTGGGGTATAGGCAAAAAAACGCAACTTCGTCCTTTTATATTCGTGATAACAATCTAAGTGATTGCATAAAAGAACTCGTTGGTTTTTACATACCATAACCATATGGTCTTACTTTGTTATTAGACCCGGATAGGTGGTGGTGGAGCAAACACCAACCTAATCCTCGGAAACCTCCTGTGGGGGGGCTGTATCAACGACTACCGGATAACCGTCATCGTATGACCCATCCCAGAAGTAACGCTTATCCTCGCTACCCTGCGCGTGAGCGTTAAAGGCAGCATTGAGGAACAGTCGCTCCTTCTTGACGCAATCATCAGCATATAGGGCTGCTGAATCGCCCTCCATATCGCTGTAAAGGATTCCCCCAGACTTACCGTGTGTTCTTGCCGTAGCACTAACCACCGGATAAACATCCTCCGCGTAGGCAGTAGCCTGACTGTCGAGATACTTCTCAAAGTCTGACTTGGTTGCTGTGTCCATTAAGGACTTGCGACCCTGCCCAATAGGGGTGTTCGCCAAATCAGCGAATACACCCGCTATGCTCGACCAATGCCTCTTGCGTAGGTCACTTTGCATATCCCCTATTGCAAATAGACCGTCCACAATTACGCGTCGGTTCTCATGCTCAGGGTTTGCGTCGAACCACTCAGCAATATCGTTCTTCTTCTCGTCCCACTTATCGTCATCCATGCTATAATCAGCCATAAATAATCACCTTCCATTCATAGGCGGTATTGCTCCACCACCGATACTGTGATTTATGGTGGGTATATGAGGTAGTTTTAAGCAAAGTAACCTACCATATGGTTATAGGTTAAAGATAGTTCTACGCCGTGGATTATCGGCAATAGCTCGCACTAAGCGAGCATGGTTTACCCTTTAGCGGTCAACCTAAAAAGTCCTATTGCTGATAATCCACAAGTAGAACTAGGTTTTCCATATACCTGATGGGGGAGATAACAACCCATATGGTTCCATAAACCGCGCCTCGGTTCTTGGTGTGGGCAGGGGTTTAGGTAAGCAAAGCGGACCTCAGGTTGAGCCTAAAAGGGAAGCTAAGTGCTTCGCCCCTTACTCGGCCTACAACCATATGGTGTTAATAACGCTTGTTATCGGTTATAATATCCTTAAGTTCAATCCTTTGTAATCAGGCAACCTAATGGAATGCTAAGTGCATTACCATATGGGTCCTTTAATCGCGTTTATGGGATTAAGGTAAGCACTATCACGCGGCCCTCAGGTCCTCGTACATCGAAAGGCGCTATGTGCGCCGACTCGAACCATATGGTGTTAAAGACAGAATGTTAAATAACACGGTCCCGGCATATCGTAGGTGTTGTTAGGCTACTCAGAATAATATGCCTGAAAAAAAGACCTGTTTTTTCTTACTATCCTCTAAATCACCAGAGAAATAACTCATTACCATATGGTTTCGCTTTGTTTGAAACCCCTTAAGTACCCACAGCCATAGGATGTAATGCCGCGAGAGAGGCAAGAAGGAATAGATACAAGGTGAATAAGATGAGTGACATAGATTGGGATTCAGTTAAGATGAAGGTTGATTCATGTCTGGAGGGTGATGTTGATGGCGTTATCCCCGGAGATGTAAGGTCTCTAGCTTCAATGCTAATAGAGACTGGTGATAACAATGTAGACAATAGAGCTGCATTGGCAAATAGCATAAAGGCTATGCTAAAGGACTTCCCTTCGGGGAAGGCTGTATGGAGGCGTGGTAATCAAGGACTACTGCCTGCTGCTGCAATGGTTGTTGTAGACAGTGCTTGCGAGGAGATTAGGGCTGCGGCTTACGACTTCTTTGAGGCTACACAGCAGTATTCACAGCCATTGCTGCGTAAGCATGGTAAGAGCAAGGGTTCGCCCGTATATGTGGATGCAGATGATTACGCAAACTCACTAGCTAAGAAGGCTCGCGGAACAGCGCGTGACTTGTTTAAGGCAGAAGAGTGGGATGGTTCTTTGGACGGGCTTTCAGCCTGTGCAGAGTATGACTATGTGGAGGAGGAGGAGTAATCCTACTCCTTCGTCCGTTCTCTCTCAAGGTAGTGGGGGTAGCGAGGAATGGCTCTTAATGAGCCTTTTCTCGTTGCCCTCCAATTTCAGGTATCAACCAGCAAAGCGTTGAAACCATATGGTTCGGTATTGACGGATTATAGTCGAGTCGGGTCGAGGTGGTTCCGCCGCCTTCATATACTCACCGCCGCCGAGAGTAATGACGCTCGCATCCAGCCAATGCCGCTTGAATGCGCGTTTCGCCAATACCCCTTAAGATGCCATTCCGTCGAGTGGCACAATAAGTTAGGGTGTGAAACAGGGGGTCATGTGCCTAATGGTAGATGGTTGCCCTATATGCATGTTATATGCTATATTGCATACACATATCAATATGGCATATCCTATATGATATGATAGTGTCGAAAGGCGGCATAACACATTTCCAGTTTTCCAAGTGAGGTAGAAACGACGGAGAGAAGAATATGAGGGGATGGGGTAGTGTAAGTGGTAATATATTACATGTTTCTACTATTCTATCTATTATACCCTCTCTCTCTCCCCTTCCTTCCTTCCTTCCTTCCTTCCTCCTGAGAGGGGGGCAGAATCGTGGAAAAGTGGAATCGTGGGGGAAACGGAGAAAACTTACCTACATATCGCGGTGTATGTGGGTAAATTATCGTTTCGCATAGGTTTGGGATTATGCTGGAAACGAAACGAGGAGACAAAAGCCGTAGTTTAACAAAGGTGTTAAAATGAGTAAAAGACATGTATGGTCTAAGAGAAGTAAAGCCAAAGTTATCAAACTTTGGAAAGATGGTGAGAGGGTTAAGGATATAGCGAAGGCTGTAAATAAACCTGTTACCGCAGTAAGTAGTTTAATATACAGACTACGAATGAGTGGAGAAATAGAGAGTAGAGCGCGTGGTTGGCATAAGGATAGCAAACCAGCAAAGGCAGACAAGAAAATGGGACAAAAGGCAATAAAAGAGGAGATTAATAAACATATAGTGGATAGCCTCAATAAAGGCCCTTATCCTAACTATCCCTTCCCTGCTCCTAAGAAACGCAACCCTAAGATGGTAAAGCGAGGCTCTACTGCACACAGGATAACTGAAACCTGTGATGAGATAAGAGAGCTTCTATTGAAGAAGAACAAGGCTTATGGAGATAGTGCTTTTGCACCCATAAGAATATTCTCAAAGTCTGACTCATCAGAACAACTGAAAGTCAGGATAGATGATAAATTGAATAGGCTCCTACAAGGAGATGATTCAATTGAAGCAGATGAGGACATCATCAAGGATTTAATAGGATACTTGGTATTGTTACTCATTAACATGAGAGAGTAAAACTCACCCCTAAAACAGCCGTGAAATATAAAATTAAAAGGGAGTACTTGGGGGTTTTAACCCGGCTGGCCACAAGTACTAGAGTAAGGTTTTCATTGATGTAATGAAGGTATTCCCATACCTTCCCCTTATTGAGTGTTTAATCGAATTGCGTTATAACACAAAGCGCAACCCTTAAGAGGGATTAGAAAAAGGAAGAAACGGAGAGATAATATGAGCAGTTGGAGAAAAGAAAATAAGCTAAGATTGAGAGTAACCTACTCTTTAGACAAATACAAAGAGTCTGAAGATTATGGCGATACATTAACAACAATAGAAGGAGAGATGACATATGTTAATATGCCATTTGCAAACTCTTTCTTAAACATGGAATTAGATGACGGTAACATCGTCAGTATAGCATACCCATTAGTACTTAAAATTGAATGGGTATCTATGCCAAAATGGACAAGACTAACAGAGTCACAAGTTGTTGATTCTGCTGAAATGAGATTAAAGAATCTCGACAATGAGTTAGAGGTACAGAAGAATACCTTTGACCAAGAACAGAGATTGAAAGATTCACAAGGAGAGGATGTAAATTGAAGCAAGAAGAGGATAGTGTAATGACACAAACAATAGAGTTTGCATTAATTGATGATGAAGAGATGCCTCCTATCGTAATAACTATGGGGCAAGATGATATGCCTAAAGTAGTGATAAACAGAAATCATACTATATGGCTAGGACTACACAGGAATACTATTACTAGCTGTTGTGTATCTCTACACGAAAAGATGAATGAATTACTTTCAGCTTATCTATCTGAACAGCGTATGTTTGAGAGGATGGAATAATGAGAGACAGCGAAATGGGATTAGATGAATTTGGAGGAAAGCATATGTATAGAGCTATCATTAATTTTCTCCGTAGCCATTATCCTGAAATACTAGATATATGGCAAACAAAAGTTAGAAATGCCATTGAATGGCAATCCCACAAAATATTGGAGGACTGACATGTTAATGGATGCATACCAAAGAAGAGCAAGAAAAACAGTAGTCTATCCAAGAAAACATACTGTAATTTATCCAGCATTAGGACTAGCAGGTGAGAGTGGTGAAGTTTGCGAGAAGATTAAGAAGTATCTTCGTGGCGATTATACTCTATCTGATGAAAAACAGATTCAGGAGCTGGAGAAGGAAATAGGAGATGTGCTATGGTATTTAGCAAACCTTGCTTCTGACCTTCATTTGTCACTAGATATAATAGCGGCAAAGAATTTGAATAAGCTTAGAGATAGACAAGATAGAAATGTATTACAAGGAGACGGTGATGATAGATGACTGACATAGATGAAGAAATGGAATCTCTAGCAGATTTGCATAAAACTATTGAAGCAAGTAATGCGTTTAATGAATTTGCAGATGGATGCTCCTGCAAAGGATGCAAAGTTTGTCACACAATATATGAACTGCACTTTATAAGAGACATACTTTGGTTTGCTACAGGAAAATTTGAAAATACTTATGATGTATTCAATAACTATGATAAGTATGGAAATTATTGGTGGGAAGAGGAATAAATATGAGATATGGAAAAATACAACAAGGAAACAGAAAAGATGCACAGCATCTTAGAAGAATAGAGAATAGAAAGAAGTCAATGGAAATGACTAACAAAAAAGTTCACAAGACTAAGGTATGTAAATGCTGTAGTGGTGAACACAGGGTTCAACCCGGAACAAAGAGAGTAGGATTGAAATGAGTTATGATTGTAGCAGGTATTACCGAGCAAGGTATGTTACATTCACTGGACAGCGTATCCCTCTAACTGGCGGCAAATTCGGTCCACTATATCCAACGATGAGACAATCAAAACTAACGGAGTATGGATTCAAATGGTAGATATAACACCGCGAAGAGCATTGGGTGAAGGTCGTTGGGACCGGAAACTCAAGATAAAAATGGTTGAGCTATCTAATGCTGATAACTATGATGATGCTAAACATGAGTGGATAGCCACTGGAGAAGTATGGTGGGACCAAGTTGGTGATATAGAAGATGCACCAGAGTGGGTAACACAACATGCATACAAATGTCTATGCGAACATGATATTGTATATCACTTTGAGATTCACAACACTGAAACAGATGTTAGAGAGTGTGTCGGTTCAGACCACATTAACTCATACTTGATTCTACGAGCCATCCGAGAAGAGACTGGCCTAGATGATAATGCAATTACTGATGAAATGATTGAAGAATGGATTACAGTAAGAGTAGAAGCACTCAAGAAGAATGCATGGTGGAATATGTATGGTGATGAATTCACCAAGATGTTCAATGAGGTTAAAGACTTAGACCTTAGAGTAAATGTGAGGAAGCATGGTAGGTATTATGACTCAGTATACAGAATGTATAGAGATAATATCTACATACGGAAGGCATCATCTGGTGAGTTTGGCAGGCCACGATACCAAATGGCTAGCATTGTTTGGAGATGGAATCATCCCGATAATACTAGGGCGCAGCAAAGAACTAGGGGTTGGCCTAACCAGCGTCTTTACAATGACTTACTGATGTTTTACTTCACAATAGAGCAGGCAAAGGCTCAGGTGGCGAAAGAGGATAAAAAACTCTCAGACCGGAGCGCAAGTCTAGCAAAACAAGATGAAAAGGTGAAGGCACAAGCACAGGCTGCAATAGAAAGGAAACAAAAAGTCCTAGAAACCATAGAAGATATTCAACATACTCCAGCTTTTGAGGAAGCCTGTGAGTATTATGGCGTGAAAGTGTTTGTACCTGAAATGGGTAAGGATGATTGGGAGGAAAGATTCCTCCGAGACCTTAAGCATAAAATGATTAAGGGAACTGTACTAACTGAAAAGCAGGCACAGAAACTGTGGGATATATTGGAAGACCCCAGTAAAAAGACAGAACCTGCTACACAAAAGCAGAAGGACTATTTGATTCGTTTAGGATATGAGGGGGACATAGACGACATAACGAAGCATAACGCGAGTAAAGAAATTAAGCAATTAAGAGAGTGGAAAATATGAGTGACGAGAAGAAAGTGACTAAAAAAGAATTGGAAGAGAGATGCGATGAGTTGCAAACGCAACTAGAAGCAGTAAGTCAAGGGTATCAGCAGGTGGTTAACGCGAACCAGCAAATGAATATCCTTGTGGTTAAATACGAGGAAACGATTAACCTTCTGACCGCGAGGTTAATGGAGGCGCGCCAACCGCAACCTTAATAGGGTAGCGAGGTGTAGCATAAATACCGGAGAGTGAGCAGTTGATACTAACTATAATTAACGAAACAGGACACACAGAGATGATAGCAACACAAATTGAAGCAATTGAGCAAATAAACGACCATCCCACACATTGGGTAATTGTTGATGGTGAATTAACTTCAAGGGAAACTATCTCTACTGTAAATTGGGACTCAGTTGAGTCAGTAGATTTAATACCTGCTATTGTTGGCGGAAGCCAATAAGCGGGTATTAGTAGAGGGTTCGGGACACCGCGTTGTGTCCCTCCCTCCCCCAATGGGGGGAACATCGAATGCTTAATGATAATATCAATTTTGTAAATAAAGAATTATTCCCACAATTAATGGGTATCTTTGGTTGGAAGACTAAAGAATGGGAAACTCATGATGGATTAGCTGTAGTTAGAGCAGATTTTTATCCATGTGGACATGTAATTGGATATAGTTCAAGAGCGCAATGTCTAATTGTTTGCGAAGGTGAATGTAACTTCAAATATAATGGCGAAACTTATACAAGTTTTGAAGCTTTAGCGGAAGAGTACGGAGCCGAAGCGTATAACACATTCCCAGAATGGGAAATAGAAGTAGAAAAGCAATGGACAATAAGGAGAAATGGCCAATGGGTAACGGCCTTCTCTAATCTAGCAGAAATACCCTATAGAAAAGCTGTGCAGACACAGTGTAGAAAAGAAAGGATTGGTTAAAATGGAATTACACAACAAAATACTATCAGACATAATTAATTATATGAAATATGCTAAATGGAAACCCGATAAGTTTAGGAAAGAGACCTTTGAAGAAGTCTGTGACAGAAATAAAGAAATGCATTTGCGTAAACTACTAGAAATGGGGTATGATGAAGATACTGCAGAATATGCTGAAATAGAAGAAGTTTATGAGGACTATGTGAAGACTAAGAAGATTCTTCCATCTATGAGGTCTATGCAATATGCAGGTAAGGCAGTAGAATTATCTCCTAACAGTATTTACAATTGTGCATACATGCCTATTGATGCAGTGGAATCATTCCATGAAGCAATGTTTCTTTTAATGAATGGAACAGGTGTAGGTTATTCTGTACAAGGACACCATGTAAGACAACTACCTGAAATTAGGCAACCAAACAAGGATAGGACTAGAAAGATTCTAATTCAGGACTCTATTCTAGGATGGGCTGATGCCATTAAAGAGTTGTTCCGTTCCTATACAGGACAACTCACTCAGACTCCAAGATTCATCTATGATGATATACGACCCAAAGGAGCAAGGTTAAAGACGCGGGGCGGTAAAGCACCCGGTCCTGCTCCACTACGAAAAGCAATGGTTCTAATTGAAAATATTCTTCTAGAGAAGCGTAATGGTAGTAAACTAACTACATTAGAGTGTCATGATATTTTGTGTCATATGGCTGATGCAGTAACAGCAGGTGGAAATAGAAGGGCAGCGTTAATTTCATTATTTAGTGCTGATGACCTTTACATGATGAATTGTAAGGCTGGAGAGTTTTGGAGAGAAAACCCCCAAAGGGAGAGAGCAAACAATTCAGTAGTATTATTGCGTCACAAATTAGAGAAGCCTTACTTCAAGATGATTTGGAGAAGAGTTCAAGCAGGTGGCTCAGGAGAACCCGGTATTTATCTGACTAATGATAAGGATTGGGGAACTAACCCTTGTTGTGAAATAGCCCTCCGTCCCTATCAATTCTGTAACTTGACGGAAATAAATGCTTCCACTGTAGAAGACCAAGTAGATTTGAATGGTAGAGTAAGAGCCGCAACAATCTTGGGAACGCTTCAAGCATCCTATACTGACTTCCACTATCTTAGAGATATATGGAAGGAAACCACAGAGAAGGATTCCTTGTTGGGTGTATCAATGACTGGACTTGCTTCTAATACTGTGAACAGTCTAGACATAACAGGAACCGTTTATATGGCTAAGCAGGTTAATGCTGCATGGGCTGAGACATTGGGAATAAACCCTGCTTCAAGACTAACCTGTATTAAACCATCAGGCACAGCCTCTATGGTTTGTGGTTCTTCATCAGGCATTCATGCATGGCATGCTCCCTACTACATTAGGAGAATAAGGGTAGGGAAGATTGAGCCTATTTACATTTACCTAAAGGAGAATCACCCGGAACTTCTCATAGATGACCCTCAGAATCCTGATGGTGGAATAATTGAGATTCCTCAAAGAGCACCCAATGGTGCATTAACTCTAGAAGAGGAAGATACCTTTATGTTCCTTGAGAGAGTAAAGAACTCAACAATTCGTTGGGTTAATCCAGGACACAGTAATGGGCAGAATACCCATAATGTATCAGCCACTATTTATATTAAGGATGATGAATGGAATGAAGTGGGTGAATGGATGTGGCTAAACAGACACTTTTACAATGGACTATCCTGTTTCCCTGCGAAGGATTCAGTATATGCCCATTTGAAACCTCCCTTTGAAGCATGTAGCAGAGAAACATTTGAAACAATGATGAAGTCACTTGTTGCAGTAGACTTATCTAGGATAGTTGAAATTGAAGATGATTCTCAATTTGGACTTGACCCCGCGTGTGGTGGTGGAGCCTGTGAAATATAGTCATCAAGCAATCAGACGCACAGAACACCTAGAAGACATTAAGGTTCTTTTAACAGAAAGGGTAGACACCATAAAAGAAGTTCTACCGACAATAATAACTAAATTTAGTAAATATCCCTATACCAATGCTGAGACCTGTAAAGCGTCATTTAGACGCGCCTTAGATGACACCCTTAGTGGTGACTTTCCAATGCGAGAGTTTTTGAGATTCATTAGAAGAATATTTATATGTTCAGGATTAGTATCTACGGGCGAAGAATTTGATAAAGAGATAATAGAAATGTATCAATTAGCGAAATATATGGAGGCGAATGAATGAGATTTATAGATTGCACTTGTGGAAACACGAAATATGAAGTGCTTAGAAATGGAAGATTAGAATGCACACAATGTCAGCGATGGGTTAACCCATTTTCTGGAGAACATCACAAAGTTATCAAAGCTGATGGTTTCCATTATTTTTGGGCTATCCTAACCCCTCACTTTATAGAGAGGATGGAAGATAGAGTTCCTGAAGCTGAAACAGATGATATAGTTAAGGCTTCACTACAAATAGAAAAGGTAGCCAAAAGAAATAAGTTCCAATGCACTAATTGGAAAGACCATCATTTGATTTGGAAATACCGTTTCAACGAAAGAAAGAAGAGGCTGGAGATGGAATTTATTAGCGTAGTTCCACTGGGGAAATTCACAACCAGGTTACATAATGGATATGTAATAAAAGATATGGAATATGTGGAGGTTGAGTTTAATGAGTGAAAATGATGTAGTTAAAAATTATAGAAAGATAAGTAAGAAGAATTTGATAAGGGCCATTAAAGAGAAGTTTAGAAGGCTGAACAAGACTAGAACTAAGGCTGATGGTTTTGGGAATCTCAAGGGTAATGGACTAACTCGACCCCAGATTGGTGGAGAATATTATTCATGGAATCAATTTGCTAAGCTGCCTATGGATGTTATTATTGTATATGCCTTTATGAATGGATGTACTCCTGAATTTCTAAAAATTCTAGAAGAAGAAGGATATTGGATTCCCTTTCATGTTAAGCACGAAGGTAAGAGAATCATCCGTTGTGGAGAGAGATGGGTAGTAGTAGCAGATGATTGGAAGTTAGGTGGCCCACTAAAGGGCGCAGTATCTAGGAGATGGGCTTGATGTTTGACCACTATGGATATAAAACAAAGTGTTATCTAAGGATATTCACGGCTGATGATTCTCATGACTCATATCATAGTATTCTTGTTGATATTTATTCTACATATGAACTTAAAGGATTGAGTCGCACTGTGCATTCTACAAGAGGGTTAGAGATGCGGATTCCCGCTATAGAAAGACTTTGGTCTTCCTTTGATTCTAAAGTTAACCTTGATGATGTTAAGGATAGAAAAGTCATTGATTGCCATATTCAACGAACAGCCTACAGAAAAGGAGAGCCGTTGATTCTTTCGATTTCAGGTGTATTACAGCAGCGTCTAGGATGGGGAGCCAGAAGCTATAACAAGCCACCTAAAGAATTCAAGATGGCAATTGTATTACCACACTCAAATCCTACAATGGCTGTGATGATTGAGAAGGGCGCTACTTATTATAAACTGATGAATCATAGAATGAGAAAGAAGAATCTATTGATAGCACTATCTAGGTATTTGTACAGGGCCTGCTTTGAAGATGACGGGCAGGTATTGTTACAATACCTAATCAAAATGATTAATCTACCAGAGAATGTATCCTATGTCCTAGAGAACAGAACTCCCTATTGGTATTTCAACATTGATACTAGAGAAAAGATAGAGGTACGATTAAGGACCAAAATGATAGGCATGCAAGATTGTGCAATAGAAATTTCTGATGGTATATGGGCGCCAATTAGCATAAAAGAATTGGATGTATTCATCAACTACTTTTATCATGGTCACACAAGAACAAAGAGATGGGCGCATCTTTCTCCTAAGAAACTATGGACTGAATTAATGGGACAAGAACCATCAAGTTCACAACTGAAACTAATGTCAGAATTCCTTATTCAGAATAGGACACAGGATATTGTTGAGGACAGGGCCAAACAACTAATGCAAAGCTTAGAAGTTAAATACCCAGACCGGATTAAGATAATATCCGTAGAGAGATATACTATCATGCTAGTTAAAGGAAAAGCCTGTGATTGGGCAATTATAAATTCAGCCTATAAGACTGATATTCAAAAGGTTAAGACCTTTGTTTACATCTCTAGCGAATATATTGGTGAGGACAACCTGCATCATGCTAGAAATGTTAGGCAGGCAACTAAAGTCACACCCAACTTTATGAGTGGACAACTAAGAGGACCTATCTGTATTGATAATATACATGCTAACTCTAGTTTAGGAGACCAATATGCTGCAAGAGCATTGGCACTACTTAATGATACAACAACAATAAAGTTAGTTAACACTATTGATAAGTATCTACCTAGAAAGCTTATAGAGAATAAGGCAGAATCAAGATTCCCATTTGAATTGGGTAAAGACACTCCCACCGATGTAAATACTTGGAGGATTATAATATGAAATGTAAAGAATGTGGTACTTATGAAGATGAGTTTGATGATAGAATGGGTGAATTAATTTGTATTGGGTGTGGTTTTGTAAAAGAAATTCATATCTTTGAAGAGACCTCTCCAGCAGATGTTCTCATAAATAAAGCAGGTAGATACCTAAGTGAGAATGATGATGGTGTAGGGAAATTAGGTTCCTATATTCAACCACATGCAGCTTTTGGGTATCACAATGTCCGCCATCCTATAAACAGGAGTCTAGTTAGGAAGTTGCAATCAACACAGCAGCGATATAGAAACAACAAGGAAGCTAGTGTCCAGCGTGGGTATATGGAATGTAATATGGTTCTTTCTCCTTACTTGCCGAATAAGCCACTGCAGAATGCAGTACATACATACTACAAGCGTCTATTCTATGGACATAAGTTTGGAGGATACACTATCAGCATTAGAGCATGTGCATTAACTCTCATATGTATGAGAGAAATTGGTATTCCAATTACAATAGCAGAGATAGCAGAGAAGAACCAAGAAGACCCTCATAAAATTTCAAAGTGTTGTAGACTACTAGCTAGACATTTAGGAGTTGCATATCTATTACATAGTATGCCTATTAATCCCTGGATTGATAGAGTATGTAATGATATTGTTGTGGAGAGATATGGAGACTCTAGGAAACTACGAGAATGGCAACAAGATGCTAGGTCTGTAGTAGAATACATTCATAATCAAGTTACTCAGAATGATATACATTTCTCCAAGAGTTATATGGCTACTTCTTTTTGGATAGTTTCTATGTTGAGAAGACAAGGCCATCCCGAAGTCACTCAACAACAAATATGCGATGCCTGTAATTGTACAGCCGTTGCACTTAGAAAGGTGGCCAAAAGAATATTTGGTATGCTTAAAGTAGATAAGGAAAAACTAGAGGTTTTGACTGTAGAACAATTTGTGTCAGGTGTAAGATATGCGTAGATTATTAGTAATAGGAGTAGGTGGAATAGGAGGCTATTTAGTGCCTCTCTTGAATAAGACAGATAAGTATGATATTCATATTGCTGACCCAGACAAGGTGGAAGAGAAGAACATTTGTAGTCAAAACTATGAAGACCTTGATATAGGTAGATATAAGGTTGATGCAATAAATGGTATTTCTATTAGTGCAAGAGCGCAGTTTCCTATATTGGTTGAAAAGCAAATTGAGGGTTATGATTTGATTATTTGCTGTGCAGACAACCTAGATGTTAGGAGACTAGTATACAGAAAAGGGTTTCAAGATGAATGTTCAGCAAAGTGGTTAGACTTACGAGCGCAAGGGAGAAATGGAGCATTGATTAGTTATTTGACTGACCCCTCGCTTTGTGATACCTTCCTTGCTGGACCCGCAGGTTCATTTTCTTGTCAGGGTGAAGCAGACATAAATGATAAGGCAAACATACATTTCACACACGCGGCTATTGCAGGCATTGGGGCGCAATGGATTCAGCGGTGGTTTAACAAAGAAGAAGTGAAAGACAAAATGGTGATAAATATATGACAGAAGTAATAATAGAAGATTGGAAAGAAAGAATTAAGAACTCATGGGAGAGTTCTCTGACGAAAATGATTGCAGACAAAGATGTGCTGTGTAACTGGGTTCCTTTTTATGAAACAATTTGGGAAATGTCTCAGAAGGCATTTGATATACCGCGCGAAGTGCAGGTAGTAATTGATGCTAATGATAATCTATTCATTAGTGTAGGTGACCCTGGATTTGTTTCATTTGAAGGAGATGAGGGCCAACTATCAGGTATGAAGATGCCTATCTTTAGTTGGATTCACACTCACCCATTTGGTGATGCATACTTTAGTAGCCGCGACCTATTGACTATATCAATGTGGGAAAGGTTCATGCAACATGCAATAGTATTGGGTGATGGTGAACGGCAGATTATGAGCTTTAGAAAAGGCAAGAATGGTGCACATATTCAAGAATACACTCAATATACATGGATTGGAGATGAGGAAGAATGATGAGAAATACTATTTGGAATACAATTTCATATGAAGTGGAGTGGTTAGAGAAGTATGGTGATGATAAAGAAGCATATTGCTCTGATTATCCCAAATATAATGATGACCCCAATAAGATGGGTGCTTATTCTAATATGAAGGATATAGTAATAAGGCATTTAGTTGCAGATTTGATTGCTCTAAAACCAAAGGAGTGCCATCTTTGTGGACGCTCGGATAAAGGGGATGAGGAAGAATGAGTATTCACGATGAGATAATACCGTGGAGAGAACATTTGAAGAAGTGTAGATTGGAGGATGAAGAAGATGAGAGTATTTCTAACTAGCTGTTGTAAGGTTGGTTATTACCTAGAAGGACAATATGTGAACCACTGCCCTTCATGTGGTAGATATAATCCTAAGATGGTTGAAGAGGAAAAGGAGCTGACATATTTTGATGTATCAGAGCCACCATCTTATGATGAAGTGAAAGGTGAAGAGGAATGAATAAAATAGAGAAAGCAATAATGCTAAGTGTGATAAATATGTTACGGAATGTAACTTCCGTGTTATCAAGCTTACTAGAATTGGAGGAAGGAAAATGGAACAAATAAGAAAGATGATTGCGCTACTACTTGTAGCGAGTTTTATGGCTGGTTGTGCTGACGCTATACCAGATGCGCCGTTTGGCGGTGAAGAAGAAGAAATAGTAGAATGGACTACATTGAATGGAGAGTTTACAGTATTAGTTGGGGATGAGAATAACTCAACCTATACTGATGTGACAATAGGAACTAATAATTCCTGGTTGATAGTGCAGAGTTTTAATTATACTGCAACACATCTCAGTTTTGATATAGTAAACAATACAGTGTTGTTTAACAATTTTACTTTTGATAACGAAGGGCATATCCACATTGGACATGCTGCTGATATGGGAACGGAAACACTGTATTTCCCTGTGTTCCCTTATGATATTACAGTAAACTATACTGTGGTTTATAGGACGGATAATGGAAGATGAAGAAATCAGCCGTGACTGTTAGGTTTCCAGCACCTTTACCTGCTGAAATACCCTGCCCCGTTTGCAGGATTGAGCAAGGTAAACTTGGGGGAGGCTGTAAGGTTTGTGACTTTACAGGGAAACTTAACATCACGGTTGATGCCAAGATTCCTATTCATAGGGGTCACATAATCGACTATGTATCTAAGAACTTACATGTGGTTGCTTCTGAATTAACTAGAGTATCAGGGTTAGTCCCTGAGGTAGAAACTCTAGAGGTAATTGAATCAGAAATAGGTCAGTATGAGATAGTTCAAATAAGCAGTTTGGGTGGAGCAGTTTGGATAGCCAATAGGCTAGATGATTTTGCAGCCCCTAGATACATGTACAATTTGAAAGAATTGAAACAATTTAAGGAGGGAATTATAAATGAAAGATGAGAAAGTAGTAGCAAGGTTGCCTAGAAACGCAACGACAGAACTCGTTATTAGAACGGGTGAATATTGGAATATCAAAATTGTTGATATGAGATGGTATGTTAATGGGAGCCACACCCATAAAGGATTAAGAGTCAATGTAGATGAGGCTAAGACCTTATTGAGAGCATTGCAAAAAATATTAGGTGATGAAAATGAGCATGAGCAAGAATTGGATGAAGATTAATTTGAAAGAGGTATTACCGGAAAGAACATTTGTTAGACCGGAAGTATATGAAACAATGGCAGATTGTATGGATATGACCCTTAGAGGGTTCTGTGCGTTAATAGTACAGGAATTTAAGGATAGTGGAGATAAAGCACTAACTAATAAACATGTATCTATGGCCTATCTAAAAGAGAGATTTAAGGAGGCGCAAGAATGACTCTAGCGATGTTTGCAAGAATGTGTGAAGTATTGGAGTATCAAACTCCTACCATGAAAGCCAATACTATATCAGCTTCTTTGTCTGCTATGAGTGATAAGCCACTAGCGATTATGATTCTATCTCAAGAGTATCCAACTAATAACATTGGAAACAAAAGAGCCATAGTGTGGATAGCTAATGCTATGGGTATGTTTGAAGATGAGATAGAGGATGCTATTCATACTTGGGGCGACTTAGGAGAAGCAGTAGCTGAAATTGATTTGGGGAATGAAGAAGACTCAGATATAACACTAAGACAATTCTTTAGGTTACTAAGTCTAGATTGTGGTTCAATTGATAGCACTTCATACACTCTCATTGCTGATGCAATGCAAAGAATGAGTGCTAGAGAGAAGAAGTGGTTTGTTAGGTATTGGTTGCAAAAGCCCAGGAATGGTGTAAACAATAAGATTCCATTGAAGGCTATGGCTCTACACTACTCTAAGAAATATGGAGAAATAACTAAGTATAAGCAATTCAACGAAGCATGGACAATATGTGGAGATTTAGAAGAAGGCAACGAACCCGAATGTAGATTGATGGTTGGAAACTATGTAACACCTATGTTAGCGAAGGCGCGTAAAGGTAAAGAGAAGCCTAACAATTATATGATGGATGTTAAGTATGATGGTAACCGCTATCAAATACATGTATCACATGGGTCAGAGAATATGGTTTGTATCTACAATAGAAAGGGCAAAGTAGTAACTAGGCAGTTTCCTGACATATATGAGATAGTTAGGAAGTTTAAGCATAGTGTGGATGCTGAGAAGTTTATTATTGATACAGAGATATATCCAGTAGAAACAGATGGGTCTCCTGCACCCCATAAACTAATGGGCAAGCGTGTGCATAAACTAAACAAATTAGAAGCTGTGCAGGAATGTCCAGTCAAACTAGCAATCTTTGATTGTCTATTATGGGATGAAGAAACCCTATTAGAACAACCCTTGAATGATAGGTTGTCTTATGTAGATAGGTTCCCATCTGAATATAGAGCAAAAAGGTTTGAAGACCATACTATCCAAGCAGCCTATAACCTAGCAGTTGATTGGGGATATGAGGGCATTATGATTAAGGATACTGATATGGCCTATCAACCTGGGAAGAGAAGCAAGGGATGGTTAAAGTATAAACCACCAAGAATAGAATTAGATGTGGTGATTACTTCAGCCCAATATGGTCAAGGTAAAAGAAACAATGTATTTGGTTCATATGGTATTTCTGTTAAGAATGGTGCTGATTATCATGAAGTTGGAAAGGTAGGCACAGGATTTAGTGACAGTGATTTATCCTGGCTAACAGATGAACTCAGGAAAAATGTAGATAAGTATGAAGGAGACACATATCACTTCCTACCGCGTATTGTTTTGCAGGTAAGTAGTGACCTTGTTACTACAGATGTTGATGGCAATATAGGATTGAGATTCCCAAGATGTATGAGAATTAGATATGATAAACATGCTGCAGAAATTGACACTCTACAAACAGTAGAGGGGATGATGTAGTGTATAATAAAGGTCAGATGCAGGGAATATTGCTTTCAATAGCGAAGCCTGAAATTCATGTTTCAAGGGCAGGCAATACTAACATAGGGTATAGAGTTAAGATACGGGTAAACATTAGAGGTTCAGAAGGATTCTTATTGGGATTACAGCGTTCTCTTGGTCAAAAAGGTATAGATAGTTCCTATAAGGAGAAAGAACATAAGAGTAGACCAAGACCAATCCTTAGTGTAAATGGAATAGTTAATTTATGGAAGCTTTGCAATCTAATACCAGATGATGTACCGGACGCTAAGAATGTTTGGGAAGATTTTAGAGAGATAGTCAATATAGTAGACGATGGTGAGCATCACACCTTAGAAGGACTAGATAGAATACTTCAACTTAAAGGAGAGATATGATGAAGCCTCTCATATCTGAGGAAGACCTTAAGATATTAGAGAATGAATCATATACTGTGTTGAAAACTATACTAGAAAATGGATGTAAAATATGTGGTAATCAGACAGTGGAATTTAGTTCCAACATAGAACTAAATGAAACTGTAGACATAATCACCAAGTCTTGGTTTCTAGAAATAGAATGCTTACAATGTAATGATAAATATATTCACATGATGGAGATGAAATCAGATGATAGGAATGAATACGACCCAGCCGATATTAGTGATAGGCAAGCCGGGTACAGGCAAGACTAAAAAAGCCTGTGATATTCTACCCGCTAACCCTATTCATAGGTATGCGGACGAATATGATATAGAGGATAACTTTAGTATTCCTCTTGATAGAGGAATCTTAATTGAAGAAGTAGACTATAAACCTAGAGTGTCATTAATTTGTAACACCTTGTTACAATACCGAGGGACAGTGGTATTAACTTCTATGAATAAAAAAGATGTACCGAAGAAAATTCTAGATATGTGCAAAGTTAGGATAGCCGGAAGGGTTAATTTAGCATATGAAAAAATAAGAGAAGTAGCACCTAACTGCGATACTGAACCCGAAGAATACCATAAGAATGCATTTGAGTTATTGCATGTTTACCTAAAGAATTCAAATCGAGATAAAGTAGTTGAGATGTTTAAGTTCAATAGGCCCTCTGATGTTCAGATATTAACATGGTTGGCCACTAACATACATCCTAATAAGATAGCGTATGTGGATGCAAGAGTGAAAAGAAAATGGTCTACAGACTATTTTTATGAACTACTAGTATATGCACATAATGGTAGAATTAATAGGGCAGTAGATATTCCAGGTAGAAGGAAATATGATAAGAGACCTTCTATTTGTAGAAAGCTTGGACTAAGACCAAACGAATGGTATCTCTTAGAGTCATTGAAGAAAGACCCCGAAATGGCTAATTGGCTAAGGAACAAACTTGGCAACGAGGACAGAAGATATGTGGGCCTCAAGGATAAAATACATATCAAAGTAAAAGACACTCATAAACAAATGACATTGGAGGAATTTTAATATGTTATGGACAGAAAAATATAGACCGCAAGAATTGAATGAATTAATAGGACAAGATAAATTTGTAACTGATGCACAGTATTGGCAGAAAGGTATGCCTAATTTATTATTGTATGGTGATGCAGGCGTAGGTAAAACTGCTGCAGCTGGAGTGTTAGCAAACTTTATACTAGGTGAGAATAAGAACGGTAATTTCTTTGAGATAAATGCATCAGATGATAGAAGGCTAGAGGTAGTAAGAACAACAATAAAAGAGATAGCAACTTCTATGAAGGTTGGAAATGTACCACATAAAATCATACTACTTGATGAGATGGATGGGATGACCCCTGATGCCCAAAGAGCACTTAAGCGGCTAATGGAGCGTTATAGTGGGAATGTAAGGTTCATCATTACAAGTAACCATAAGCATAAAATCATTCTACCTCTGCAATCAAGGTGCGCGAACTATCATTTCACTCCACTAACACAAAGTGAGATAAGGAGTGTATTAGTTTCAATCCTTCAAAAAGAGGGGATTGCGCCAATACACAATAAGGAATTAGGAACCTTTATTAGTGGTCTGCAAGGTGACTTGCGTAGAGGCATCACGGAAGTTCAAGCCTCGATAGCGAGTGATACTCCATTATCAATACAAATAGACGAAATGCAGAAACCATACAACGACCTAATGGATAGCATTTCAAATAACCAATACGAATCCGCCCTACATCAAACACATGATTTGATATACCTATCGGTAGATATGAAGACTCTTTGTCAGAACCTACATGATATTATATTAACAAGGGATATAGATTATAATTTGAAATTCAAGTATCTTAGGATAATAGGGGAAGCAGAATGGAGAAGCACAAATATGACTCCAAAGGTTCTGGCTTCATGGATGATAGGACAGATGATATAATGTTGAAAAGGATTATGAAATTATTAGATTTTAATAGAGACGGTAAAATAGATACCCTTGATATGAAGAAGGCGGTATTCCGTTATGAATGGATAATAGTTACAGGACTATTATTGACAATTATTCCAATGGGGAATGTGTTAGGATATACTAGCATTGACTCCGATTTCTTTTGGGCGTTAGCAGGACTATGCCTAACTGTGGAAGGAGTCATAGAGTTATACTATGAACAGAAGCATTGGGATAAAGTAAAAGGAAAGCGATGAAAATGGTAAAGTGGACAAATGAGGAAACTGATGTGTTGAAAAACGCATATGTATTGGGATATGAATTAGATGGTATCTCAGAATACATGAAAGGTAGCGGGTATGATAGAAGTTTAGCTTCTGTTAGGGCTAAGATAGCCTCGCTAAAGAAGGCAGGATGGGAGCCTGTCGTAATAGAACAAAAAGAATCCAAAATTGATTGGATGGTAACCGTGTTTTTGGTTATTGGAGCGATAATTGTTGTTTGGTATGCAAGCAACTAGTAGAGAAGTGAGAAATATGGATGAAAATGTAAGTAAGGAAATAGCTAAGGCTGCAGAAGTCTTAGGTGTAGAGATTGAGGAAACTGAGACCAAGTTTATGGAGATTTGTAAAGAACATAACCTTGACCCAGAGACCGAAAGTAAATACGCTGTATCATTGTTTAGGCAGTGGTTTAGCGGTAAGTACGCATATAAGGATGCGCCGCAACAAGAGAGTTCAGGGGGAGGCTCTTTTATCAAGAAGGCGGTAGGATACTTTATTTCTGTGGATGCGTCACAAGACATGGGTGCTCGGTTCAACGAGCAGATTAAGGCAGAATATGAGAGAGACCCAACAACAGCCTATGATAGCACTAGAGTTGCTATTGCCATTAAGGATGGCGATGGTTATAGTGTATCAAGGATGTATGACGGTGAAACACAAACGAAGGCAGTAGAAGCACTACCTGCTAATAACTATGAGGTAGACACAGGCAAGTGGATAATTCCACTAGACAGTATGCAAGCATACGGTGAGAGGAAGAACCCCAACTACGGTAAGCCTCTACCTGCTTCACAGAATAGAATGTCAGGAATTTTCCTGGGTGAAGTTGATGGAGATGCTGGATTGTATTTCTTCTCCTACAAGGGTGAAGCAAGCAAGGAGTTTTCTCCGACTCCATTCAAGCTACTATACTTTGACTGCATTAGAGATTCTAATGTGCAGAACAGAGTGTATGGTTTTAAGACAGGAACACTAGATAGTTTGAAGTATAACTCAGACTTAGAGGAACCTGCTGATGAACCTGATGTAGTTACAATGCAGAACTACACAATGGAACAAGCAATGGACCACTATAGCCCATTGTTAGATTTGAACAGGTATCACGGACAGATGGCTGATAAGCGATTTGCTGAGAGATTTGTTATAACTGATGGGTCAGTTTCTAACATAAACATGACTCCCAACAAAATGGGAAGTAGGAGGATGGTTATAACTGACCTTAACTCAGACTTTGATTATGAGGGAGGTTCATGGGCTGGAACAACCTGTTGGATTCCACCACATCTTGATGTAGACTTTGGATTAAACTCTGGAGTTGTGGTGGTTGGTAGAACTACACAAGGTAGGAATGATGACGGAAGCCTGCGCGATGTTAGTTTGAATGTTAGTGGCATTCTTGTGACTGAGAACAGGGGCGTTGTTGTTGAACCCTTTGAGGTAGAAGAAGAAGACCTTGATTGGTTCTGATTACTCCAAGCGTGATGAGCGCGAGACACTTAGTAGGAAGTGTGGAGAAAACCTACCAAGTGGGGTGAGAAGCCCCCAAAGGTGATAAAAATGTTTAGTATACAACAAGGATATATTCACGGCGCTAGTTTTATTGTGGCGTTAAGAGATGTTGAGTTTTTAACTTGGCGGCTTAATGAAGATACCGGAGACTATTGGGTTAAGTTCCATGTGCCTTCAGGTAAAGAGATTAGAATTAAAGTTGACGAAGACGACTTAAAGTACATAGTGAGTGTTTGGACTTCAGAAGAAATGAAATTAAATATAGGTGATAAGTATGGATTGGACAAGTGAGAAAAAAGGAAACGCTGTAGCTGAAAATAGTGATGAAGAAAAGATAAATTATTTTCAAGAACAGAAGGAAAAAATTCTAGCACAAGTTAAAGCTAGAATTGATAGGGATAGGACACATCTATTGTGTTCTATTACTGGTAACCCCAAAGTGGGTAAAACGGGTCTTGCATTAGATTGCAGAACCAAAGAAGAAATAGAAAAGGGAATGAAAATATTAGTATTGGATTATGATAATGGAGCTGAACCAACATGGGATTCATGTTGGGATAGAACAGAAGATATAATAATTTACAATCCTAATCAAATTAGAGCAGATGGAGCAGTTGATTGGGAGGCTACTTTCAGGAATGGGAATGCTTTTGTTGAATATGCTAAGGAGCTAATTGAAGAAGGTAATGTGAAAGCCTTTGTTCTGGATGGTGTTGATAAAACATACGAAGGCTCTAGTGATGTGTTGAGAGACCTCTTGGTTAAACAGCAAGTTAGGGAAGGTAGTATTGTTCATCCTTCTGATTCTGTTAGGGTATCCCCTTTGGATTGGAAGATTAGGAACAGGGTTTACAACCGACAGTTAGACATGGTATGTGCATTGGAATGTGATAGATTCCTTATCACACATATGAAGCCATTGTATGATAATATCAATGTGCCTGTACCAATAGGTGAAGCCCCCGATTGGCATAAATCTACACCTGCTAGATTTAACCAAATGCTTCACATTAGAAAAGAAGTGAAGGAGAAACACACTAACTATGTGGCTATCCTAGAAGCTAGTAAAACTAATCCTAAACTGGTTGGGACAGAATGGATTATCTTTACCACTAATGGGGAAAATGAGTGGTTTGGTATAGAAGAATTAAGAGAGGGAACTCTATGAGAACAATGAATATGAACTTAGGTCAACTTAAGGAAGCAGTTGAGGCAATTTGGTTGAGAGGCAAATATAAGTCCTCAACTGTTTCAAAAGTTGATGCTATAAGTAACACTGCTGTAGGCATTGTTAAAAATAATAGGCTACAACTTGTGAATGCTAGTGATACTATTGCCGCAAGTGTAACTATTGGTATAATTGCACCAGACCTTGAGTTCATATTTATTTTTGATGTTGAGAAAACATTCAAGTATCTGAAGAATTTCAAGGACCAAAATGATAATATCACATTGTCATTAACAGAATCAGAAATGAGAATAGAGTCTGCGTCTACAACAGTAAAGATACCATTAACGGTAGACCATTCTAATATGGAATTTATAATGAAAATTGCAACCTTATCCATATCCCCAGATGAAATGCCTACTTTTCAAAACTCTAAACTAGAGGCAAGATTAGCTATCAATGGAGCTGACTTAGGAAAGGCAATTAAATTCTGTAATATTGTTGGAACTGCTACTTTCCAGTTTGATTTCAAGGGTGAAGATACATTGGAGGTTTCATCTACTAATTTTCATCAGACCGAGCAGGTTAATACCACAATAAATCTTGTGACTCATCAAGGAGAGCAAGCAACAGTAGAATTTTCTGCCCCAATAGATAAATTCTGCAAGGATGAGCCTATGTTTCTATATCTAAAGGATGATAGCCCTATTCTTCTAGTCGGGACAGACAGAAAATTAGTGGTTGCCCCAAGAGTGAGGAATTAAAATGATAATTAGTGCAATAGACAAAGAGAATATGTTTGCTCTTAGGTGGAGAGAGAATGGAGAAAGGGTAGAAAAGACTGTTAATTATTCAGACTTCAATCCTTACTTTTATGTTCTATCATCGGCCCCAGAGAGGACTCAAATTACAATCAAGGAGTTTAGTAATAGCTTTAAGATTGATTTGTTTTATGAGGTTGATGGCTCCACTAATCTAGGTGGCCTACCATTGAAGAAAGTAACATGGAGTCCACCAAAGCCCGGATATACTAGGACAATCAGAGAACAATGGGACCAAACTTATGAAGCAGATGTTCCCTTTCATTATAGATATTCTGTTGATGCGTTAACTGAGATACCTGAGTATGACTTAGTTAAGTGGTATTGGGATTTGGAATGGCAACAAGGTGGAGAACATGATGGTGCTATTACTTGTATCTCTTTGACTACAAAACATGGAAGTCAAGGGTTTACTTGGTTTCCATATGAGGTTTCCGAAGATTTTAGGATACCAGAACATAGTAATATCATTGTACACAATGATGAAAAGGATATGCTTGAAGCCTTCATATTACTATTAAATAAGGTTGACCCCGATATGTTAATCTCATGGTTCGGTTCAAAGTTCGACTTGCCTAAACTAATTGAAAGGCTTCATGCTAATGGACTTGACCCAAGAGAACTATCTCCCTATAATGATGTTAAGGGAGTATACTTTGCTGATGGGATTCAACTCTCAAAGAATGTGAATAGTTACAATCCTGTAGAACAACCCATTAGAGGGAGAATTGTTCTTAATCTTGACTTAGCATTTGAGAGGCAATGGAATGATTCACAACAAGGAACCTTACCATCAATGGCATTAGATTATGTAACCGAGTTAGTGCTTGGGGAAAAGAAATTAGTTAGTGAGAAGTTCCCTGATAAAAATGAATTCTTTGCTAGGGGTTGGTTAGAAGATACAGAAACCTATTTGGGTTATGCACTAAGGGATACTGAATTACTCAAGAAATTAGATGATAAGAACTATACCTCAGAAGCAATACTAGCCTTACAGCGATTACTAGTTGCTCCATTTGATGCTTGCTTCTATGCGAGTAATATGGGTGGAATATACTTTATGCGTAAGGCAACATGGAAAGCACCAACAGGTAATAAGGATACAAAGATTGAATATCAAGGTGCAATGATTTATGACCCGACAGAAGAAGGAACATATGGATTACATCTTGGAGTTGCTGCATTTGATTTCGCGGGATTGTATCCCTCAATGATTCTTGCAAGGAACATAAGTTGGGAAACTAAATCAATAGAACCAACTGAGTTTGTGGTTAATATTTTAACTCCTAGAGATTTCAGCGAGGTAACTGAACAAGATTATCATTATTACAAAACAGATAAGTTAGGACTATTACCCCAATCTGTATTGGAATTGAAGACCCTCCGTAATCTTTACAAAAAGAATATGAGAGAAGCAGTAGACCAATCTGAGAGAGTTAAGTGGTACAACAATCAAATGGCCGTTAAAAGATTAATGGCTTCCTTCTATGGTATAACAGCATATCAAGGATTTGGTTGGGCTGATGTTGATTTAGCATCATCCATTACAGCGAGTTCTAGAGAAGCAATTAGAGAAGCAGCTTTCAAGGTGATGGAATTATGAAGGCTCTGGACTCAAGTGGAACATGGATGCTCTATGGTAGTGGATGGCGAATGATGCAATATATTATCGTAAGGGACAGGTTGAAAAGAGAGCGTGAAGAATTATGAGTAGTAAAAAGAAATATGATACTTGCTCGCGTTGTAAAAAGAAGAGATACAGTTGGCAATATACTGTTATGTGCGGTAAGTGCTATCTTGAATATAAACAAGAGCAAAGAGAAAAGAAGGGATTAGAATGAACGGAGAAGATTTAGATAAGTGGTCAGAACGCCATGTTGGTAGTTTGGCCTTAACAAGAACTATTCTAGGATTCCTTAATTTATTGTTAGGTGTTATTGTGATAGCAAAGTTGTTCGGGTGGATATAATGATGCAACCCTGGGGTATTGAATGGGATGTGTTTTTCATGATGTTAGGTGGGCTAGTCTTGGCTATATTTATATGGGTGGCAGTATAATGAAGTGCATAATGTGTTCTGCTGATTTGGAATTAATGCACCTGAAAAGGATTGGTGCTAGTAAGCATAGACATGGTGCTAGATATAAATGTCCTGAGTGTAATCATGTGGAGGTATTTTAATGTTAGTGAATTTTGTAAAATGGATTAAGAAATGGTATTGGGATATTTGGCTTAATCCTTATGAAGATGATAGAGATATATTTCTAAGGGATTATTCAGAAGATGAATTTTTAGCCTATAGAGAGAAAGTAAATATAGGACTAAAAAAATTGGAGGAAGAAGAATGAAACCAATTAATTATTGTCATTGTCAATTCAATAAGTTTACAAGAAGCTTTGATGAAGAAACAGGTAGATGCACTTACTGTGGTCTTATTGTGGAGGGTGGTTAAATGAAGGTAGTTTACGGACACACTGATTCTATTTATGTGAAAATGCCTTTTGACCAGGCTGAACAGACTCGTGAGAGACTAAATAATCATGTAAGAAAACTATTCCCTAATCTATTAGGACTAGAAGAGCATCCTGTTGAATTAGAGTTTGAGAAATACTTTGAGTCTTTGGGGGTAGGAGTAACTAAAAACCGCAACGCTGGGTTGATTTCTTGGAAGGATGGTAAATGGTTAGATAACCCTGAGTTTACTATGACAGGTTTTATGGCTAAAAGAATGTCCATAACACAATTAGCAAAGACTATTCAAAGTGAAGTGTTAATGATGTGGGTAAATCAAGCTTCTGAAAAAGAAGTTACAGCACATCTTAGAACTCAATACAATAGAGTATTACAGGGAACAGTACACTTTAAGAATCTACTTATACGAAGTAGATACCGCGAAGCAAGATTCATATACAAATGTGGTTTCTGTGATAAGCAATACAATGCAAAACAAGCAGTAGACATTAGAAAACAATTCACAAGTAATGTGCATTGCACGAAGTGTGGTAATGATTTATTATTGAAAACCTTAGAAGGAAAGAACCCATCAGTAGGAGCAGGTGTAGAAGGAGTGATGTGGTATAATCAAAATAATGAGAATCAAATTGATGATTCTTATGTATGTATCAAAGTAGTGGATGACCCAGTAAGGGCCAGTTATATCAATCCAGTTACTGGAATAGTCAAAAAGCCATCATATGTATCTGCTTCAACAACAAAAGAACTTGAGTCAATTGTAGGTAATAATATAGATTATGTGCACTATGCTCAGTCAATACTAAAGAAAGCCCAACCTATTTATGATGCTATGGATTGGGACCTAGTTCCCATATCAAGGGATATAAACCAAAGAACATTAAATGAGTGGTGGTAAAATGGATAAAATAAAATGTATGCAAACAGGGGCAGAATTGCCTGATGAAAGAATAAAAGTTATATGGTTACAAACTAGCGGAACCGGTAGAGCGGAGGAAGAAGAATGAGAGATTTTACATATCAATGGTTACCCGAAGATTATGATGACTTAAGTCAACCTATATTGAAGATTACCAAATCTTCATTTGGTTCATTTCAATGGTGTCCTAAGAAATACGAATTTTCGTATCCTCTTAGATTACCACAAGATACAACAGAACCAATGATTAAAGGAACAGTTGTGCATAATAGTAGAGAAGCCTTCTTTGATGAATTTGATATGGATATAGCAAAGGATTTGTCCCACGCTGAACTGATTAATTATAACATGGGTTTACATCCTATTGATGATTATACTGACATGTATAAATCCATAGCAAATTTTGAAGCCCAGCGGTTTGTAACTGCTAGAACAGAGGATAAATTACATGAGTATTTACCTGTAGTAAATGAAGTAATGTTGGATGCTGAAATAACAATTAGAGCAGACACTAATCCCAACTGTATTTTGGATAGAGATTACACCGTCCATCTACAGGGAATTATAGATAGAATGTTCATACAAGACGGCAAGTATATTCCAATAGAATTAAAGACTGGTCCCTGGAAGGATTATAAACTGACCTCTATGAGAAAAGAAATGGCTTTCTATAAACTGTTAGTTGAAAATGCATCCGACCTAAGTTTGGCGGGTGCAGGAATTGAGAGAGATATTCCAATTACAAATTGGGGATGGTATTATCCTCAATCTAATTATATTCATGTAGAGCCGGTGAAGAAACAAAGTATGACTGCTGTGTATCGTGGGATGACACAGATAATTAAGGCTTATGAAGACAAGCACTTCCCGGAGAAGTATTTCTACAAGACATGCGCTCATTGTAGTTTCTTCCCTATATGTGAAAAGGCGCAAGCGGAGACATGGTTATGATACGAAATATAATAAAGGATAAATTGAGAGAGAAACAATGGACATTTGGTGAGATAACTAATATCACACAAACAGTGCATGAGTTAGCAGAATATGCATATCATACAATGACAGCCAAAGAGAAGTTAGATTTGATTTGGATGGAAGAATTACATGAGCCACTTCCAGACTATGAGTTTGGAAGTTTATTTGGTATAATGGTATTGAATAAACTACAAGCAGATATTGCAATAATAATAAAAGAAGAACTGTCAGATGCGACAGTTGTGTTTAAGGATAGTGATGATAATGAGATTTCCAAGAGAAGTGTGGGCGGGAAGCCATCTAAGAAACGCACCACAAATGAAGAGACAAGTAGTAAAGAATAAACAAGAGTTTGTTGATTGGGTTAATGCATTCAATGGTAAAATGAACTGCTATACAACAGTGTATGATTTTGAGCACTTTGCTGAGACTGCAAAAGTAGAATCTTCTGTGATATTAGATAGGATGTTTTTGGATTTTGATGCACATGATGAACCATTGGAGAATGCACTAACTGATTTATGTAGTGTAGTAGAAACATTATTGAGTGAGGACTTAAAATTCAGAATGTATTTTAGTGGGAAGGGGTTTCATGTGATTGTATATGGGGAGAAAGCAAAAGACATTAGAAGCATCCAACAGCGATTTAACGAGCTTTCAGAAGATTGTTCTACGCTTGACAGAACTGGCATTCAGACTAATAGGTTAAGAAGGATTCCCAATACCGCTAATTTGAGTAGTGATTATTTTTGTATTCCTATTGATTGTGCAGATATGTATGATGGACTAGATAAAATACTATTGCGAGCAAAACAAATGAGGCAAGAGACATTTAACTATGGACAGAAGCTACAAACATGGAAGGAACTTAAACCAATTGAAGTATCAGATATTGAAGTATCTTCCCCAAAACCACCAGGAGAATTAGCAATACTACCCTGTCTGTATAATGCAATAATGGTTGAGAACCCAGGACATTACGCTAGAGTATATTTAGCACAATGGTATAGAGACATTCTAGCAATGGGAGTAAGAGAAATTCCACAAGAACAACAAGATGAAATTGTGGAAATTATAATGAAAGAATTTGAAGCAATAGCATCAAATGAAAATGTATGGTTGGATTGGCATGAGCCTACTACAAGCAGGTATGTTAGAGGCATTGTTGCTGGCGGGTATCACGCTCCTGGCTGTAAGTCAGTTTTAATTCCACAAGGGTATTGTCCTGGAAAATGTTGGAGGTATTGTGAATGAGTGTTCAAAAGCTAATAATAGATAGTCGTGAGTCTTCAAATCTCTATGAGTATGTAGAAAGTGAAGCACATAGGCTTGTGATTATGACCGAGAAACAATGGTTGGAAGTTGGCGACTATGCCTTTGATGATGTATGTTTTGAGGCCAAATCAACAATAGATTTTTTGCAATCAGTAATCAACAAAAGGCTATGGAATCAAGTAGATAACATGGACAGGCACTATGAACATACCTTTGTTATCATACATGGTTCTCTACATGAGGCTATGAATTATCCAAAATATATTAACATGAAGATTCCCCAACATGTACTAAAGAATAAGTTTTATGGGGCAATAGGGAAACTTTCTCTAGACACAGATACCAAAGTGTTCTGGGTTGAAAGCCCAAAGAAAGCAGCAAAAATAATAACAACAATTTGTAAGATGAGACCAATTAGAAGAGAAGTAATAAAGCCTGGATTATTAAAAAGCATTACAACAGAAGATTTGAGATTAGACATGCTATGCACAATTAAGGGAGTTAGTGAGAATAAAGCTAAACTCTTGATTAACGAGTATGGTTCAATAATGGAAATAGCAGAAGCACCACCCGAAGAATTAACAGAAATAAAAGGAATAGGACTAACAATAGCAAATAGAATACTAGATACATTAAATAGTGAAAATAAGGTGACAATATGAATAGACAAAGAATTGATGATGAAGACAAACTGTTTTACAGTTTTATAGACGATGAAGAGCCAGCAGAGAGTAATGCTTTAACTCTACCTGCTGTAGCTATGAGTTATACGGCTGATGCTGTTAAGGCATCAAACTATAACTATGTACCAGCAAGTCTATCATTCTTTACAATGGTAGGACAACTATGTAAAGATATGATAGCCATACCTAGTGGAGTCAATACAGATGATACTAGATTGCAGTTTTTGTGGATGCAAACCTCAGGAACTGGAAAGTCAACGCTAACTAATTGGTATATGCCAATTATTAGGGAAGCGTTTAGATTGATTAATGAGAAGCACGACACTGATTTTGATTTGTTTGATATAACAGACTACACTGATGCAGCTCTCATTGGTTCTGTTGATAAGGAACGACAAGAAATAGTAGATGATAACGGCAATATAACTAGGGTTGAAGTAGATGTTCAAATTGATGGGGAATTAGCAGGACAAGGATTGGCCATATGGGATGAGTTTGAATACTCCGGTATATTTCAACAGTCTCAACATAAAGAGAAAGCCATTGTATATTTCAATACTTTCATGAATACCTTGTGGGGTGAGACTTGGGTTATTACCAAGAAGCTTAAGGGTGGAGAAATGATTGAGTGTAGATGTAGAAGGTCTACATATGGAACCACTTACATACCTAAGCAACTAACAACTGTTATCACAGAGAAAGGTGTATTGCAGCGTATGTTAATATTTATTTGGGAAGTCCCACAAGAAATTCAAAGAAAGATGCGAAGAAAGCTAATTGATGATTGGGGAACTATTAAAGAAAGAGAGGCTCCCTTGCTGAAATACTCAAAGGGCTTTGCTAGTATTTATGATACTGTACATGATAGGTTTAATGAAGTAGGGCAAGACCCATATAAAGTGCTAAGGTTCTCTAAAGATGCAAATGATGCATTACTACGGGAATGTATTCTAATGGAGAAATATATCACGCATAGTAGACCCGAAGTGTTTGAAGCAATGGAAACATTTATCAACCGTATATTGAAGCATATTGAAAAACTAGCTGTATTGTGTGCTGTGGTGGAAGCCCCTAGTATCACGGATAGGAGTAAAAGGTTTGTAGTTACCCAGAAAAATGTTCTTCAAGCCTCTTCTTTGATTAGACAGTGTTATAAGTCTCTCGTTTCTTGGCTTGATGAGGCCCTGCGTGTAGAGAAGCGAGTCATGTCCGAGCAGGCTAATTTAGGTATATTCAAGTCAGTTTACCGGGCAGAAGAAAAGGATAATAATGGGTGGGTTCATAAGAAAAGATTGCGAGATAGGGTTAGAGAAGAGACCAAGAAAAGCCAATCTACAGTATACAAGTGGTGGGATACTATTCAGGATAATAAGAACCCAACTAAGCCATCACCCGATAGAATCTTTGATGAGAAATTCTTTAACAAATCAGTGTATGTAAGATTAAGAGAGGATTACGATGAATAGTGAAAACAGATATGAATACAAGTTTCTTGTATTCAGTGTATTAAATGGACCAAAGAATATGATAGACAATTTGAACGCCGAAGGCGAAGAAGGTTGGTGTGCTTATGATAATCTAGCAATAGGTAGTGAAAGGGTTGTAACATTCCTGAGAAGACAAAAGGCTGTAAAGATAGCAGACCCTGAGAAGGATAAGGAGAAGACTATTTCAGACCTATGGACAAGTGGTTCAGATGAATGAAGGCCCATTAGATACAATTAAAGGAATATGTTTTGTTGTAGTTGTTGGAGCTTTAGGTTTCTTATTCCCATGGAGTTGATACTATAAGCGTAATGGCCCTTGATATTGAGACTAAGAATTTTGCCCATGAAATAGGTGGGTGGAATAATACTCATATGTTTATCCCTTCTGTTGTTTGTACATGGGATGGAACCATTGGTAAAATCTACATTGATAAGGAAGTAGATGATATGGTTAAGTCAACATATACAGTAAAGCCCATGAGGGAATTGAAGTTTGATTTAGATGACCATATTCAAAAGGGTGGAGTATTGTTAGGGCATAATATTGCAGCATTTGATTTGCCAGTATTAAGAGACTCTTTAGACATATACTGTATTAATAAGTATTTTAATAAGAAAGCGTATATTGATACTAGTAGGGAAATGACCACAATAACTGGTCAACGATTTACTTTGAATAATCTTGTTAAGCATACTTTAGATGACTCCAAAACAATGGATAGTGCAGACGCACCCATTATTTGGAAACAAGGAAAGTATTCAGAAGTAGCTGAGTACTGTTTGAAAGACTGTCAATTAGTATATGACCTGTGGAAACACGGACAAGACAAGGGTTTTGTTAAAGGTTATTCTATTGACGATGAGGAAGAAAAGAAAATGGAGGTTGAGTGGTAATGGACACATTAGAAGTAATACTATGGATTCTGTTTATCCTTGTTATCAGTCTACTATTCTTTGCAGCGTTTGGTGCAGATAAAATATCTAATCAAACCATTGAAGAGTATATGGACAATTTAATAAGTGAGGAACAGCAGCGTGGTACTTAGAGAACAATGTATGATTTGTGGTTTAGACACAATACCCCGAAGAATTTGGGGTTTTTATGTAGGTTCTCCGCAAAGGTTGAAGATTTGGGAATGTAGAGAGTGTAATGCTCTTTGGTCCGAAAGAGCTTTACCTTCTGCGGAGACCTACTAAATTTTTTTTCAAAAATTTCTGGTATGCAAATCTATTGTGCTACCAGATGCAATTATCAGAATTGATTTTTCTGAAAATATGCTGGATATGGGATTCTGACGGCCCCTTGAACCCCTCAGAAACGGCCCCCTGCGCGGCTCCTGACCGCCTGTAATGAGGCGATTGCACCGATGCGCCCCGATGCCCTGATGCGCTCAAATCAGCCCTTCATTGGATAACATGTTAAGCCACTTCGGGCTTCTTCAACTATCAATTGCATCGGTAAAACCATCCATTGTTTTCAAATGGAGGTAACATTGTTTCAGTAAATTATACTGTGTTTTAGCATTACCAATGTTTAGTGTGGTTGTGTAACTCTTACCACCAAAGGGGTGTTCTCCACTTTCTTTTGCGCTTTCGTTCTTGTAGAGTTTAACTGTGTAATTCACATCAACTCCATTATCATTTTCCATGTTATCAAAAGATGCTCTCACAATCTTTGCATATACATTGGGGAGTGTTACCCCTAATTGTTCGTGTTCATAATCTAGTTCTAGTGCCATTATACCATCCACTCCGGTTCGGTTGGAAAATTATCTGCGGCATCATTTGCTTCTTCATAGTCAGTAATATCTCTCAATGCCTGTCTGTATTCTACTAATTCTGTTTGTCTTTCTTCGGTCAATTGTGCGTATCTGTCTGCCAGCATCCACAAATCACTTTTAACAAGATACATCATTCTTTCCTGTAATAAGTCTCCCCATTCATAATCAAACTGTGTTGTTGTTACAGTTCCGTCGCTGTTAGTTACATGTAAGTCTCTAATACCCATTTAATCACCCTACCTTCACCCATACTCTAGGTAAATATGAAGGCCAATAAAGAGAGCCACCAGCAGAACTTGGTAATTCTAGTGTGGCTGATGAATTACGATAAGCCGTTCTTGGACTTTGAGAAGGTGCGCTTTCACCACCTAATGATGGTGAAGCATGACCGTCACTATTACCTTGTGTATTCTGCATGTAAGTGGTTGGAGTTGCTGAACCAATTCTTACAATGCCTACCCAATATTGAGTGCCTCTTACTAATTCAATATTGTTACCACTAACATTTACAGTATGTGTTCCTGAGTTTGCAATGTCTATTTGACCCGCCGTTCCAATTAGAGTATTAGGTGCGCCATTATTATCACTATAGAATCCAATTTGAGCCATAGTAAGTGATGCTGCTGAAGTAGTTCTTATTCCTGTGCTTTGAACATCACCTGTTGCTTGTGCAATGAATGGGAAATAAAGGCTTCCTGTATCTGACCAAGTTGCTGTTCCCCATTGATTGTTACCCCAACCCGGTGTTGAATTAGCAAAGAAACCACTACTTGATGGTGGGTTCATACCATCAATATATGAATTACCAAGTGCTGAACCTGCAACAGTCAAAGAGCCGGGAATATTAACTACACCTGCTGAACTACCTTCAATCCAAACAGGACTTCCATCTCCTGATGAAATTTTCAATTGGTCATCTGATGTTGCAGTTACATCAGCACCACCAATTACGACATTATTTGAACCAGAGGTGATATTATCCCCTGATTGATACCCAATCGCAATATTTTTTGTTCCGGTAGATATATTGAGAAGTGAGTTATTACCAAGCGAATTATTGTATGCTCCTGTTTGTATTAACTTTTGTGAATTGTAGCCAACAGCCGTGTTATATCCACCTGTTGTTGTTCCTGATACACCATAGAGTGCATTACCTCCAATTGCAACATTCTGATATGCAGATGTGCTAAAGTAGCCAGCCTTGAAACCAACAAATGTTCCATATCCACCACTTGTTACATCTTGTCCAGCGTAATAACCTATAGCGACATTGTAATCAGCATTTGAAACAGCATTGAGTGTATTCTCTCCAATGGAGATATTTCCGCCACCTACTGTAAGATTGTATAATGAGTTTCTTCCTATTGCGACATTAGAAATACCAGTATTACTCGATGAAGCACTAAACATTGCCGCACGACCAATTGATATGTTATCGCTGCCTGTGGCTCTATAACCTGCTTGTCTGCCAATATGAACAGCACCATGCGAAGCACCACCTTGTTTCCCTGCATCCGAACCAATCAAGACACCTTCTGTTCCTGTATGGCTATATCCAGCACTATCACCAATGGCAACTTGATAGTTTGAACCTGTTCCTGAATAAAGAGCATCATGACCAAGAGCAACTATCTTTTGGCCTGTTGTTTGACTAGCGCCTGCTCTATATCCCATCAATAAATTGCCCTGTCCTGAAGTTACAGCATAACCAGCAGAAGAACCCATTATTACATTTTTACCTCCCGTCATTGGGCCACTACCCGCAGTTCCGATAATGTAATTATGACTCGCTGTAGTTATACCTGATGAATTATCCCAATTTGACCCGGCATTTGAACCAATTAAAACATTGTTACTACCTGTCGTTAAAGCCCCACCAGCGTTTCTACCGAGACAAGTTACATCATCGGCTTCAGTAATGCTAGCCAAAGAACCATGACCAACTCCTGTAGCATTATTAACACCATTTAATGTTCCATGAGAAACTGAACCGACAGCGTTCCCCATTATGAGACTTGATGTGAAATTAGTCCCACCGTTCTTTGTATCACTTAATTCGTCTAATGCAGAAGCACCGCCAATTGAAGTATATTCAGTTCCCGCTAAGTCTAATACATCACAATGTAATGTTCCATCGAAATATCCATCTTTAAATTCAAGACTTGATGAACCTATATCAACATCATTATCAGTAACAGGTTCTAATACTCCGTCCTTAAGTAACATTTGTGCTGTTCCATTTATAGTAAGTCCTATTTGATTTGCGGCAGGTCTATACAAGCCTGTTTGATAACTATTCAAGAAGGCAATTGAAGGATTTGAGGCGGTTCCATCAATTGCTTGAAATCCTAACGACATGAATCTGCCTACTTCTGTTGCACCATTTTTCATTCTAATTGAACCACCAGAACTTGATGTATCAATTGACCAAGTTGTAGGGCCAGTTAAGGTATCTGAACTCATCTTGAAGTCATCGTTGATTACAACTTGACCTGTTCCTCCCGCGTCAAGGTGTAGGTCGTGGTTTGCTACTGAATTACCCGACCCTATTTGTTTAGTGGAAATTTTACCGGAAACAACACCACTATATGCTGTGCCGGTAGAAGTCCTTAATTCTATTATTGGGCCAAAACCTGTTCCTATGTCAGAAGCATGATGATTACCTGCTAGGAAATATGCCGCGACTTGTTGATTGGTATTAGATGAGTTTTTGACGCTAACGGCAAGAGGTAACTGATTATTGTTCCCATCACTACCTACCCTGAGAGTGCCGGGATTGTTGCTATCATCTCCAATACTAACAACTTCATTTCCACCACCACTACCCGGTGAAATGATTGTTTTAGAACCACTACTTTGAATAGCGTGTCCTTGAGTATCTAAGTTACCTCCTAACTGTGGTGTAGTATCTTCAACAACATTGGATATTCCACCACCACCTGTTGAAACAGTAGCCCAAGTATTGTCGCCTCTAAGATATGTTGAAGATGATTTGGTCCCTGTTGCAGTTAGCCCTGTCGTAGCAACTAAACCTGTTGCGTTGGTTAGAGTTAATGCAGAAGGTGTTCCTAACGCTGGTGTAGTTAATACTGCATTAGTAGCAGTTAGTTTACCAATAGTAGTAGCACCTGTTCCATTAGGTGTGATGTTTATTGCACCATTAGCACCATCAACAATTGTGATTGAACCTGAATTAGTGCCATCATTAGTATTCAAAATTAAATCATACGCACCTGCCGATGTTATAGTTGAAGCACCTGCTTGGCTTAATCTTATTGTTTCAGCATCTAAATTAAGTGTGCCGCTTGCAGGTGTAATATTGATATGATTAGCAACCCCACCGTTTAATATTTTTATTGAACCAGTAGATACTCCACTATTAGTTTCTAAATGAAGTGTATTTGTCCCTGAAGAAGAAATTTTCTCATCAAAAATTGTTCTCTCATTACTGAAAGTCTTAGCACCACTAAATGTCTGTGTTCCTGCTAATGTAGCATCACCTGTAGCGGTTGTATAACCAAAGCCTGTAACAAAAGTATGAATCTGGTCTGCTGTTGCTAATCCTGCTCCACCATCTGCTATTGCGGCTGTATCTAATACTGCACCTGAACCTAATCCTAGACCTG
>VTLG01016149.1_pt1 | contig 86529 bp, 136 predicted proteins | sample 4694571 | NCBI WGS metagenome assembly VTLG01 (sample SAMN12604809, study PRJNA352737) | marine metagenome | biome: ENVO:00000447; feature: ENVO:00000209|ENVO:00000569|ENVO:01000036; material: ENVO:00002151; isolation source: viral sequences binned using virsorter ...
CACAACATTAGACATTATTCTTCTAGTTTCGACAATATAACTATTTTAATCTTAGCTAGTTGGAAGATTTAGAGTTTTATCTAACTCGAGTCCTAGGTGCTCGGCTATTTTTTCAGTGTATGTCTTTTGTATTGCGTTCTGCAGACCAATAGCATTACCATTCGCTAAATTCGGATTACCTATTGGCTGAGTATCGAACATACTGCTGATAGCTTTTAATTTATCAAACAACGTAGGACCCTTATACATTAATTTTGTTCTTTCTAGTGCTGCTTCATTATTTATGTGAGCAAGAGTTAAAGCACTTTTGTCCTTCATTGCTTGCATGGTGAGGGCTTGACCTAGTGCTGCATTGGAGGTTAGAACATTATTCATCATGTTCATACCAGCATCACTACCTGGTCCCCCCGGACCGTACAAGTCAGTAGTCTTAGGTATAGCTACTGGTCTGTATGATCTATTAGAAAGAGAAGGAATAGAAATGTTTGCTGCCATGATTATTGAAGGTAGTAATTGAGAGGTACTCCACCCGCATTAGGGTTACCTTGAAGTGCTTGAATCTGCTGCATCAATTCAAGTCTAGGCTCCATTTGTTTCAGATACAACTCATTAGCTCTCTCTTGTTGTTTTAATGCTTTTCTTTGGTCAACTTCAGGGTCAAATGCTCTATAAACACCACGAGCAGCATCTTTCAATACACCACTACCAATTAAACCTCCTGCAAGACCTCCTATGATTGGTGCTCCCGGAACAGGAATTGGGGCGGCGATCTTCGCACCTAAGGCCGCGCCTCCCCACCATCCAAGACCACTACCGACTCCTTCAGCTAAATTCACAGCGGCTGGATCATCCCTATCTGTCATTTCTAGCCCAGCATCTACTAATACAGCTAAAGGTCCATATGCTTTAGCCATCCCTAACGCTTTTGGATTAACAGCTTTATTAAAATCATCTACAAAAGTTGTGTAATTCTTCCATCCTCTTTGAAATGGATTACCAAATGCCATCGGCACAGTAGCTAATTGGCCACCCCTACCAACGGCTTGCCTCTTTATATATTCATCGAGAATAGCTCTTTGCCTTACGGCTTCAGCAAAATCTGTAGGATCCAAAACTAGACACAATATTCCTATGTACTGATTCTAATGACTTTAATAGTCAGGCTTAACAGGTTCCGTCCATACAACATATTTAGCCATATTTTGAACTGTTGTTTTTAATTTCCTGCAATAAGGGAACTCTTCTGCTCCTTCCCTTCTGTCTACGCTTCGGGTACAGGCATGAACGTAATCAGCATTATGCCTTCTGTCAGGACGCTCTCTCCATTTGCCTTCAAACTTTTCGTATCGTTTTTCGTCATAAGGCACATCATGCTCTTCTATATAATTCCATACGTCCTCATCAGTCCAATCTCTTAAAGGAAAAATAGAAGATACTCCACCGGGAACTTGTCGAACTTCAGATTTAATTCCAACATCTCCTGCTAAGGAGTCCGTATCGCTTCCTTTATGTCCTATCCAAATAGCATCTAAATAGGGAACAAGTAATTCTTTTTGTTTAGGACGTCTTAAAATTTCCAGACAGCTAGTACAAGGTAAATCATCGACAGGATCAACGATTCCTGTAGGGCAGGAAATCGTATAACCGTTGATTGCATACCTGTTTTGAACTTCAAACTCTCCATTTTTCTCCTGCATTAAGGATTCGTAAGGATGCCATGAATAAACCAGTAACTCCCAATCTCGAATAATTCGATCATGGAACTCATATTTAAATGGTTGCCATGGTTCTCTAAAGAATAAGATCGGAATTTTTACTCCATGTCTTCTTAATAAATGGAGTAGTACCATGCTATCTTTACCCCCTGACCAACACATCATTGTTGACAGGAAAGTATTCACGCAAGAATCAATAATCTGATCAGTACGTTCTAGTTTCTTATTCAAAAATTTCCCCTACGCTGCTCGTTATTCTATCGAAGAAAAAAATTAAAACAAGATAGCACCACCAACAATCACACTTCCGATTAAACCTTTGGTTGCAGCACTTTTTTGTGCAGAAGCACCCATCTCCGCAATCTTTATGTTAGTTTCTAATCTTTTGTCTTCCATCTCTTCTGCATGTTTCTGTTCCACCATGCCTATACCTTGCCCTAAAAGCTGATCTCTTTGTGCCTCAAGGTTTTTATTTATATCTCGTCCTACCGTTGACTCAACACTCTCTAAAGGTTTTTGAAAACCAGTAAATTCTACGGCATATTTACCTAACGGGCCAGCCTTGGTCTGAGACGCTAGATAAGATTTAGCATGAGTACCAGTACTTGGAAGTCCGAAATCCTTAGGATCAGGGCCTTCAATCTCTCTATCTTTATTAGATGTGTACTGATCTAGAGCATCAGTGATCTCATCATCTGTATTGAGTTTATAAGTAACGTCTGTTTTAAGCATGAATCAAAGAGAAAAAGCCTTGTTTGTTTGAATAAGCAACCCACCATCATTGTATAAGTTATTGTTTGAGTAGGAATTATTCAAGGCAGAGTTGCTGAAGTAATTACTGAAAGAACCGGAATTATTAAAGTTGTAATAATTACCACTGGGTTTAAATGAACTCGTATTAAATGCGTCAATATCTGTACCTGGGTAATTATGCCCTATATATTCTCCGCTTGGATTATAAAAACTAACCGAATTAACTAAATTCGAATTGTTCATACTGTTAGAAAAAACACTAGCTGTCGCAGGAGACCATGAGCTCAACGACTGATCAGAAGTCCAAGTAGTACCAGCCCCATTCAATATATTGTCAGCTTGGTTGTAAGAAATGCCATGATCTGTTGCGTATGCAGCAACATCTGAATACTTGTTTGGTCCAAAATTATTACCAACCCACTTCTTATAAGCACCTGTTTGAGGAATAACACTAGTTGCAGCACCAACAACTTTACCTAATAAGTTCATTGTGCCAGCATATTTAGTTGCATCCGCTTGTAGTTGGCCTGACTTTAAACTTGCGTCAAGCGCCTTCTCACCCATAACTTTTCTGCGTTCTAATTCGAATGCTTTAGCTCTTGCTGCTGCCTCATACTTTTTCTTTTTTGCGACCGCATTTACAGAGTCTGCTACTCCATGATCAGAAAATAAACTGGCTCCATACATTAGCCTGCCCTCCTTATTTGCTCAACCCCTTCTCCTACAAGAGCAGTACCTGTTACACCTGCTCCACCATATAAAAGAGCTTGTCTTAATACTTCTCTTTGATTCTTGGAATCAATTTCATCTTTATGCATTCTTAAGCGGTCTACTCTTGCAGCGAAATCTCTCTCTTCTTTATCTGACTTGAATGGTACGTTATCTTGATTTACTCTTCTGGCCTGTTTGTCCTCCATGTCTTTCAGCAGTTTGCTGTATTGGTTTAACCTATCAATACCGTAATCAGAAGTTTTTGCTTTCATATCTATCAATCTCTTCATCGCCTTCTTAGCACCCATACGAGTACCTATAACACCAGCCGCTACAGGTAAGACTCCAGTTCCGATAGGAATACTCTTACCCATGAAATTAACTTCTGGTCCATGGATCCCCTGAGTTGTTCCTCTTAATGCTCCCAGAATATTAAAATCACCATCTAACGGATTTAAATCAGTTTTTTGATCGAAACTATATGCTTTATATCTTCTGTATTCATCAGGAGAAACATCAGGTCTTTCCCTAGAAAATTCTTTATAAGGGAGTAAACGTCCTGTTCTACCTAAGAAGTACCGACTTAATGCTTCCTGCCATGGGTCAGCAGTTTTACGAGGATCCTCAGCACTAGGGACAACTTGCTTATACCCTGGCTTCCTTCCGATATTCCCTACAGCCGCAGACATCGCGATGACCGAAGGTAGAGTTGCAGCTAGTCTATAACCACGTTTTTTCATCATTGGAACTTGAACGTGCTCTGGAGATATGCCTTTGTCTTTTAGGGATGGTATCGCACCTTCTTGAGCGTGATGTAAAGCACTTAAAGCTGCCATAGATGCAACAGCCTGAGGTGCATTTAAGAACCACCAAATATTACGAGCACCATCTGTAGCTATATCAGCTGAAACAACTCCTGCAGCTTGAGCAGCCCTGACCCTAGCATTACTACCGATATCCACATACTGAGGCATGACACCTGCTGCTTCAGCAGCTTTTGTCATAGTCCTAGGATCTAGAACTTGGTTAAAATCAACTGTTTTAGTTCGAACGTTGTAATCAGCTGCACGAGCTTCTGCGTACATCTGCCTTTCTTTTGCTGTATAACCACCTAAAGGTATGTTCTCAACAGCATTCATAACATTAGTAGCTAATGTTCTCCTCCAATTAGGGGAATTATTAGCAGATTGAATATTTCTTGCTTGATCTTGGAACCATTGCATGGATCCTACGTTTTCAGGCAGAGCTTGCCTTAGATAATTCCATGTTTGGGAGCCTTGCCCCATATCCATGAGAGGAGTATTCTCATATCCTGTTGTTTTACGACGATAATCCGCATAATTTCTAGGATTAGCCTCGAAAGAACGTCTATAAACGTCTACTAACTCTTCCCAAGTTGGATTTAAAGGAAAACTATCAGCCATTTAACTCATTCCTCCCCAAGGAAGTCCAAGCTGAGCACGAAGAATGTCTTCTTTACGATAAGCACCGCCTCCGGTCATTAAAGATTGGAGGAATTGTTGAGCTTTCATCTGTTCTTCTGCTCTAATTCTCTCAATCAAAGCCTGCTCTTGTTCAGCAGCTAGTTGGTTATAGATTTTTGTTTCTGTAGGTCTCCTAACACCCATGTTTAATGGAGCAGCCCCCATATCTCCAAGTGTTTTTAACGTAGTAAATGTACCTGTCCCCTTACCTTTACCTAGAGCTCTTGCAATTCCAATACCACCGGACTGGCCTATTAGCGAAGCTCCTACATTTATACCCGCGTCTTGCATAAAGACTTTTGCTCTATCGGCTGCTGACGTCCCCGCAGGGAGCATACTTGCTGAAATCGATGGCCATAACAAGATATCAGGACCATACCAAATAGCAGTTTCAGCTAAAGCACGAGGGCTTAATAGTCCTTGGCCAGGAGCACCGGGGAGAAGATCACTTCCCCATTGCTTTGCGAATCTACCCAATCGTTGGGTGATCGGCTTCGCCATAAATTCAGCTGCTTTTCTTCTAAACATTATGCGATTGGTGGTCCTTGTTCTCCTGCCATCCGATCCGTCTCAGGAAGAACCAGAGGAAATGGTCCTCGTTGGAGTTTTTCAACAAATGCCGTTAAATTTTCCTGAATTGGATGCTCCATATCATTAGCTTTAGCACCAAACTCCCTGCCTCCTATCCCTTCTTCCCATGGTGGGACAGCAGCAACCTTCTTTTCTGGAGAACCTACCTTATATGTAAAATCTATTTGACGTTCTTTCTGTTCTAATCCAGCTAAAGTTCCACTACCCTCAGCGCCAACAATATCATTGAGAGCATCTCTCGTAAATCCAGGATCTCTGTTTAACTTAAAAGCCACGTCTTACTGGATACCTTTCATTATCTATATTAACTATTCTAGAAACTTAAGATTTATTTCTTCGGTAAGTCATAGCCCTTTCTTTGGCTTCCTCATGATTGCATTTGTCGCAACCACAGCTACCTTTTTTGGTATCGCAAGATTTATTCATCTCTTAATTCTATACCATGCACGGTGCCGTTCTTAAGTACAAATGCGTGGAAGATCCATGTATGAGTATTAAAGATTAATGTCGATAACATTACTACAGCAACTGGGTCAAAACCCTTTTCATTTGTAATAGCTCCCAACAATGCATAACCTTGTTCAGTATGCCTCCTCATGTCTTCAGGAGTGATGGCAACTAAATACTCTTTCATACTCTCATTCTATTTCTGGCAGCAATTCTTTGGGCGATAATGGCTTCGGCTCTCCGCTGTCTTAGGAAAGCTTCATCAGATATATTCCCTTCGTTGCCAGCACCTAAAGCAGCGGCGACGTTTCTGTAATCCATGTAAGGAACAGGGGCTGTTTGTTTAGCAGGTGCATTTAGTGAAGCACCATCTACACCAGCTTGCAAGACCCGAGAATCATTATGAGCTTCTTGTCCAAGAGCTACGCGAGGATCAGCGTTGTACCGAGCTCGTAGTGCGGCGGCTTGAGCAGGGACGTCACCAGTAGTCAAGACTGTTGGACCACCAACGGAAGTTCTAAGGAAATTATCCTGAGTAACAGGCGCTTGAGGAGCACGTCTCGCAATGTTATCAACGTCTAGATATAGGTCAGGACTTGCAGCGATTGCTTTCCTATATTCATCATCGTCTATCACTCTGTACCCTTTCACCCCATCTTCACTAGTTCCTCTGTCTTCGTAACTTAATGCATAAATTTCGGATTCATCTAAAGGCTTATTTCTTACCTTGTTAACAATAGAATCTCTTAACGCTAGTTCTTCATCATCTAATAAATTTTGATCGCGAGAAAGTAAGGCCGCTAAAGCTTCTCTGTCTCTTAATTGTTTTTTATTAGTAAATGGAGTTGGACCTTGCTGATTCTTCGGCAGGAGTGGATCGTAACCATAGGGCTCTTGGAACATATTGACTTCTCTGTTCGGACCCATAGCAACATTTGCAGTCGCAGCGTTGATAATAGCGTTACCACTCACTCCTATCCTTGCTCCAATAGCGTTGGACGCGGCTATTAATTGATCTGTATTAAATACCTGACCTTGAGCTTTCGCTTGGATCATTGCATGTCTTAACTGTCGGCCTCCGGCTTCTACAACTCTTTGAAGATTAGAAGATCTCATATAATCTGAAACCGCCTGACTAGGAGCACCAACCATTGCGCCACTTGCTGCAGCACTTGCAAGAACACGTCTATAACTTTCAGCCAAAGAATGTTGGCTAGTCATTGGGAATCTATTGTCTGCTTTGTGTTGTGACTGAAGAATATTTATAGCTTCGTTGTAATCTCTAGTTAATTGAGCTTCTGTTACACCGTATGGATTTCTTGGTCCTTTAGGAGGAAGAGTTAATTTTGTAGGATTTTCATAACCCTTTCTAATTCCTTCGACCTTGCCATACACATCTTCTCTGTTTAAGAAAGGAGCAAACCCTCTTTCCACTGGTTTACCTCTTTCTCTGGACGCGTTTGTTATTAATTGATGAACACTAGTTTCCCTGCGAGGATCAGCCAATATCCTCCTCATTTCGTCTAGATTTCTATTAGTAGGTACTCCTTTCCTATATAGTCTTTTTGCAGGATCTTTCTCATTTTCCCCGCGATATATATAAACAGGGATTTTAGAATAATCACCTGTATCGGGATCTTTTGTGCCTCTTATGAATCCTTGTAAGTCAGTTCTTACCCCACCGATATTCAATTTACCTCTCTTATTTTCGTATTTCAGTCTTCCACTAGGACCTGTAGCTGTCATGTCAGCCGGAGTCGCTTTTCTTGCTAATTTTTGTTCCACCATGCTGTTAAGAGTCTTACCGCTGATAAGAGGCGTTTTAGACGCATCCATCGCTTCTGATATTGCTGTTCCTAGTCGTTTATCCTCTTGTTGCTCGTTGAAGAAGCGAGCGTCAGGATTCTTTGTTGTTACTCCCGCAGCATCCGTACCATATACACGACGAACATCATATGTTTGATCACCGGTCTTATAAAGCATGTCAACACCAACTTCATAGTTAGTTCCGCCAACCTCTTTGCCGTAATTAGGGTTATTTTCGAATGCATATGGAATTCTTTTGCCTTTAACTGGGTTTTGAGTCCAATCTCCTCCAGTTGCAGGATTAACGGCTTTTACTCCACCTCTTAATTGTTCCTTGGTTTCTGGTCTGACATCTGTTTCATATTGCATTCCAGTTCTATATTCTTCTAGAATTTTTCTCGCTTCTGGATTTAATGATGTTGGACCTTTATCTTTGTAGTACATTACGGCTTGTCTGTCTGGTGACATAGCACGTCTAGTAGGTATACCACTTCCACTTCGCAGACTGCTGATAGAACCGGCAGGAGAAGTTAAGACCTTACGCTCTGACGAGTTAGTCGGAAGAGTTCGAGGAAGGGACGGATCACCTATCCATGAAATATCTTCAACAGCTTTTATATACCGATTGCCGTCCCAGCGACCAGGTGTAGCAACATCTTGGCTCTTTAAAAACCAAGAACTTTGAGACTTTTTATTTTGTGGATTTCTTCTTAAATCAGTAACAACACCTGCATATTCATTGTTTTGGAATTGCGGTACAGCTTTACGACCAAATCTACTCTCTGTTGTTCCTAATTCATTGCCTTTTGGCTCACTATTTTGCAATGTTTTTTGTTTATTAATCGCAAGATTCACTCCTGGTACTGTCTTATCAGCCCTTCTACTAGAAAGTGGTGCTGGCCATTTAGTAGTTTGTTGTTGCTGAGCTAGTCCAATAGGAGTAACAGCGTAATTTCGTTTGCCATATTGCTTATTTAACGTGTCAAAACCAGATAAATCCCAAGAATCACCTTTAGCAGGCGTAGTTAAGCGAAAAGGGTTAGCTACAACTAATTTATTACCAATACGATCTCCAACTTTACTCCTAGGATCCGGTCTCATCTCGCCCGGAATCGTAGCGATAGCGGGTTTAGCGTCGCCAACACGGTATTTAGTGTTAGAAACAGTTGGAATTTGATAATTATCGACAGGTTTATTTATAGATATCGGCGGAAATAACGATTGAGGTAAAGAGCCTGCCGCGTTTTGCAAGGCATTAAAAATAGTTTTCTTTTTTTCGTTCGTCGTTCCGGGGTATTTTTGACCGAAATAATTATTTTTTGGATCTTGCATCTTGCTTTGATCCAGATTAATTAACCGTTCCCAAGCGTTCATTCGACTCAGATACACATTCCACGTATTACAAGTCTATCGGCTCTGATTACTAGGGTTTCGCCGGTAAGCGCCTCGCGGGAAATAGGGAACAAAAAATTTCACAGAATTTGACGTCGCGAATTTTCACTATGAAGCGATGTTATTCCCTATATAGCCTCGCGGGAGAAATTGCTAATTTTTTACTCTCCGCGTTATACATCAAACACCCACTGCAAGTTGCGATACCGCTTGAACAAAAAAATAAGGGGCGATTCTAGCGCACCGATGTTGCTCTGATGTTAAGCGACGCAACGTTTCTGTTAAGTGTGTGTTAATTAGCGCTCGCAATTGTGCGTAATTAGTTCCTAATTAGCGCATCAATCGCTCGCTTGAGGGACGCGTTCCTTTGTCAACTCTTGTGCGTTCACCTGTTCCCCTTTGTCTTCTGCGTTAGCAACAGTTATCCAGCGTATATGCGCATGCATAGCGCGTTTATCCCACGCCTCCCTCTTGCGCTTGCGAGTGCGCCAAATCCCTTGACAACCCTACATAGCTGCTGCGTTTACGCATCACTGGGGAACCTTTGAACGCTCATTACGCTCATATTATGTTCAAATCACTTCGTGATTCATCACATTAATATTCGCTATTCGCTATCCTTATTGTCGCTCATGTTTGTGTTCGAATTGCTACGCAATTCTTCTCACATAACATTCGCTTGTAGCTATTGTTCCTTCGATGGCTACCAAGCGTAGACGTATGTCAAAACTATGTTAATCCGATGTTAGTGTCACTTTTCATCGGTACATTTTCATGTTTACTGAAACTCGCTACGATTTTGCACAAGGTAATAAGCTCGCCATCATCGCCAAGCATGGTGTGATCATGAGTGCTAAGTGCAGACGGTTAGGCAAGTTAGTCCCTGACCTTGGCCCAAAGGATGCTTTCTACCAGCTTCAGCAGTGGAGAGTAAAATTTGGCAAAGGTAATCCACAAGTCGTTAGACAGTGGTCATAACCTTAAATCCCCTGCTTCGTTTCTATGAAGTGGGGGTTTTTTGTACCCTTTCATCAGTACATTCCATGAATCGCTTATTCCATGACGTTGTTGATTTTGCAATGGAGCATACCGGTTGGTATCTCGCCATCTGCATAACTCTCGGCACCGTCGTCCGTTGGTACTGGGTTGGTCAGTCTGTCACTAGATTCTTCAATCCTTTAGCTCCTATCTTCATGTAGTAGTCCCGTACTACTGCGCGCTACCCCGCCGCTAGGTGGGGTTTTTTTGTTCCTTTTCATCGGTACATTATGGGTACGCGTCTTTATCCTGCTAAGTGTTCAGATAGTGATCTTGAGAAGTTAGCCGGCGTCCGTTCTGGGATTGCCGATTACTACCAGATCCTTATGAATGCCTTGGACTGCGCTTACGAGAAAATGGAGATCGACGAAGTTGATTTAGCATTTTATGTCGCTGTCGAGGGTGGTCCTATTGCTAAATATCGTGACTTCCTATCCCACGGATGGGGTAAGTTTGATCTCAGTCTCATTCCTGAGGATGAGTCCATCGGATCCACCAAAGATCCCGAGCTCTGTCTCAGGCTCCTCCTCTCTGCCAATGCCGATCTGACATATGATGAATCCCTTGAGATTCTAGGAATATGTAAAGAAGGCTTGGTCTGGCACTAAAGTTTTGCCCCTGCTCTGTTTGAGTGGGGGTATTTTTGTCCCTTTTCATCAGTACTTTTACGATGACGACAAACGCGCCACAAATCTCCTCTCCTTACGCAGATTTCAAAGCCACCTCCCAGCCTCCTTCTAGGACTGAGGTCGGCCTGTCTCGCTTTGAGACGATCATGGATTTGCTTGAGTATGGCCACAGCCAAGTTCTCACGCAGAAACAGTTGGTCATGATCAAAGACACAGTTATTGACAATCTGGTAAGAATCGAGAGTGAGTCCTTACCTGCGAAGGTAGGAAACTCAGATCAGTACGACGATTTCCCTTTCTAACCCAACACCCCTGCTCAGTTTCTCTCTGAGTGGGGGTTTTTCGTTCCCTTTCATCAGTACGTTATGTTTCATTGGTTCTTTGAAATCAAACGCCACGGTCAGCCTTTAACTTTTGCACCTGAGTCCGAAAAGTACCAACTATCCCCAAAGGATATGGCAGTTATAGATGAAGGCTATGCAAATTTAAAGAAGCTTTTAGAGGAAGAAGACTAACCCAACACCCCTGCTCATCTTTTGTATGAGTGGGGGTTTTTTGTCCATTTTCATCAGTACGTTTTAGGTACTGCTCACCACCATGGCTTCTAGTTTTTTGAATGAAGGTCGGCCTGCCACCGCACAAGATTCTATACGTGCAGCGTTGCTTACATTCTTAGAAGACGGGTCGGCCCAAAGAGCCCACGCTCGTATCGATGCCTTTAGACATATTTCAGCTGAAGGCTGGGATAGTAGCTTCGATTTTTGGACTGACTAACCCAACGCCCCTGCTCAACTTCTCTGAGTGGGGGCTTTTTTGTACCTTTTCATCAGTACTTTTAGTGCTGCGTACTATGGCTAACGCTTCTACCACTTTTGCAGAAATGACTCCTAAGCAAAGGATTGCATCTGGCACAAAGAATGAGGTTGCTGACAAATATGAAGAGCTATTAGCTGTTCAATCTCCAACCCTTTCTAAGCTAGATATCCGTAAGCAGAGGGCAGACTTTACTACGGTTGGTCTGATCAATTATGCAAAACCTGGTACTAGGAAAGATGGCACAGTTATCTCTCCTAACCTCTTTGTTGCTCCTGTAAGAGAGTCAGTCGACATCTTCATGGGTGACGGCAATTACCAGAAAGTTAAAGTCAGGGAGACCTGGTTTGACTTCTGGAATAATGGCACAGAGGCCGAGCCAAACCCAGTAGGAGACCAAATCATGGAATTGGTTGACACGACTGAATATGCAGTTGTAAGACTCTACTGGGAATGGTACTCAAAGAAGGAAGACATTCAACTAAGAGACATCTTGGATGACAATGGTCAACCTACTGGTCAGAAAGAGAAGACTCTGCGCTACAACCCAAGCAAGAAGGTTTTTGCCTTCGATGTCTTGACTAGCGCTCCTAAAGAGACTGCTGCTATTGCTGACTTCTAACCCAACAGCCCTGTCTAGCTTTCACATGCTGGATGGGGCTTTTTTGTACCTTTTCATCAGTACGACATGCTATCTAAGTACGACCAGCCTGAACCCAAAGCAGAAGATCTTGATGTCGATCTGGGATGGATCACTGTTAAGGAGGCACTAGCTCTTATTGATGCTATGCACCTCTTCAATAAACCCGGCCTAGAGAGAATTCATAAGACTTTACTCGAAAAGATCAACCATAGATATGACATCTTGAAATGGTCTCACGATCAAAACAAGATGCAACTTGTTGATTATGCCAAGCGTCAGGCTGCACTCGAGTCCAAAGAGGAGAAGGCTATGTCAGAATACTCAGATCTCAACGAGGACAACTAATGAGTGACCGACGTGGCTTCGAAGGTCTTCCTAAGAAGATCAACCCTGATAAGACTGAATGGGTAGGCACCCACCTAACTACCAGTCTTTACGAGGAAGAAGAGATCCCAGACAGAGTAGGCTACGCAGCCGGTGAACTGCTCTTTGACGACACTCTTGATGAATCTCACATCTAAATCCCAGCCCTGCCCTTGAGGTGGGGCTTTTTTGTACCTTTTCATCAGTACTTTTATGAACTCCATCCTGACTACCGAAGTCCCTGGAGAAGTCCTTGACATTGACTATGAAGAGCTAAATGAGTCAAACCGCGTTAATCTTATGGCAAGACTTTCCGAATTCGCAATGAAAACCTATCGGAAGGCAAAGAACATCCTTGACCTTCTTGCTCGTTTTATTAATGCAGCCTCTCGACCAATTATCCCTCTTATAGTTAAACTCCTCTTTGCAATGAGGAATGTACCACTAGAACTAGCTCAATTTCTAGCTGAGTTTTACGATGGTGAAATTTGCGTCTACCGTGATAAGCGAGGTGTGCCTCGTAATATAAACAATCACGTTATAAGCAAGAAGAAGTACCCCAACTTCTACCCAAACAAGGACTAATATATTGCCCTAATAGCTCTAACTGTTAGGGCTTTTTTTCTCTCTTACATCAGCACCCATGACTCACCTCTTATTATTGGCAATCATTATTGCTAGCGTTTACCTTATTGTTAACTATGTCTATCAAAATTACTAATGGCATTAGAAGACGTCCAAATTATTGATAACTTCTGCAGTCAGGAATACTTCGATCAACTGAAAGAATGGATAGAAGTTTCCCAACCGTGGGGTTTAAGTTCCCTCGCTGGTTTCGGAGCTCCTAATATGCCAGACGAAGAAACGCAGAGATATATTGATCATTTCAAAGACTTACCACCTGATGCCAATATACAGTTTGTTGCAACCCACATAGCATTCTCACCGACTTACTTTATATCTGACAATTTTCCACGATTTATTCCATTATTTCAAGATCTTAAAGCAAGAGTACCTGTCAGGCTGAAGGTCAACCTTAATGTTGCAAAAGAACAGCATATACATGCTCCCTACCACCATGACGCAAATCCACCTGAGGTATATGGAGATAATTGCACTGTTGCCATACTCCATTTAACGACATGTAACGGATGGACAAGTATTCTTCACCCAGACCTAGATAACTTTGAGCAGAAGATAGATACTGTTGCTAATAGAGTTATTATCTTCTCCAACAAATACCAACACAGAGGTGTAGCATGCACCGACCAACCATTTAGGTCAGTTATTAATCTTAATTACTACGGAGAAAAGCTTGAAGCTTAAAGCCCATAGGTGACTTCAGGCTGGTAAGCACCTGTCAATGTATATTCAGGCTCGCTATTTTCAGGAGCCATTTCATTTCTATTTATATCTTTAATATTGTAGAAACCACGAGTCAAAGACTTAGGTATCATCTTGTCAGCCCTGAAGCCACGCCTCAGACTGTCAATATTACCTGCAGTCAAACCCTCGGTCAGATCAAAATCAAATAGGTCGCCAGCTAGTCTCATGCGATTGTTTCTGTCTCTCTTCTTAGAGGATCACCATTCTCTAGGAATTCTATGATGTCTTGCATCGCTGCCTGATTGACATTAGGTCCAGCTACGATTGCAAAACCTCTGTCAGGATCATTCCATTCCATTAATGCTCCAGTTCCTGCTATTGCACCAGCTGCTGCTGCTAAGGGTCCACCTATTCTTCTTACATTTGGATCATTAGCGATTGCCTCGTTAATAGCTTGATATGCAGTATTAGCACTGATTCTTGGTCTTTTCTGTCTTCCAGCAGCTTTAGCCAAGGTAGGTTCTAATCCATATATATTGATATGTTGTTTAACCCCTGCGACGTCAGTATCTAATAAGCTGGCTAGCGTCTTAAATATTTGATCACTTCCTCCATCTACCTGTCTCTTCATTCCACTAACTATATTTTTTTCCTGTTGCGCCCTAGCTCGACTAGTTCTTCCAGCTGCTTGGTCGATAATCATTTGCTCTAAATTCTTAGCACCAGTAACAGCACCTCCTACTCCTATCTTCACTCCCTCGGAAGCTTGTTGCTTCAACTGAGCTAATTTCTCCCGTAGAGCAGCCATTGCTACATCCATACGTCCTACTCTTCTCTCAGCCATTGATTTAATGAAACAACCGTTCTCTCTATAGTTTAACGTTGTTTCATTTTCTTATTTGACCTTTTTCATCAGTACTTTTTGTGTTGATGATGGGGGTTGTTCACGTTCACACTCACAATGAACACCAAAACCAAGCCCAATTTCTACACCAAAGATGATCCTGCATTTGCAGAGTTCTTCGGTGGTCTCCTTACGTATTACCGATACAGAGAAGGTGGTGCCACTGTCAACGCATGGCAACTTAACCGACTCGGTGGTAAGTACGAAGGTATCCCTAGAGTCTTTAAAACTTCCTATGAAGACTGTGCTGAGATCATCAAAAAGACTTCTGTCGCTGAACTGATGTCATGCCCAGTTGTAGAAGGAGAAGACTTCACATGTCCTACCACAGGTCAGACCTACGAAACTAGGGTCTACCAAGGCTGGACAATTTCTGGCGAGTACATAGCAAAAATGGTGCAACAGTCAGCCGCTGACAATGCTGCCATTGCTAAGAACAATACTGCCAAGAAGCAAGCAACTGCTGCTGCATAACAAGTGATAGTCCTGGCTGCAATCCAATCTTGTGGATGGTCTGCTCCACTTTTCTGGCTAAAGCTTAAGACCAGGACTACCCAAAACTTGTTTTATTCGGCATCATCTAATTACCTACAAGTTAGAAATGCTAGCACATGGTTCTGCTTCTAAGATCAATTGCCGTAATGACGCAATGCAACAACTTCTTGAAGCGATTGATAGTTCACATGAATCCCTTCAGGATATTCCACAGCCCAAAGCAAGACGTGTACGTTCATTGGTCTGCCTACTTACCTCAAGACTCGGTAGAACCCATGGATAGATACACAGCCACTCCTTATCGAGACAACTTCAAAAGGATTCAAATTCATGACCACAAAACCAACCTCCAATGGGTCGAAAGCTTCGACACAACAGAAGACGCAGGTAACTACTGCCTCGCCCTCTACTCCGGTGACCTCTGCGAAGGGGATCTCCACCCAACTAAAGTCCCAGATTTCATCCTTCGACCTCGATATTCAAAGCAAAGGATCTTTAAGTCCGATTGAGATCTTAATAGATTCTCTTGCAGATGTAGAGACAGACGAAGAAAGAGATGAATTATATCAGGGCATTCAGGAGTATTTACGTAAGTCTGAACAGTTCGAACAAGAAGCTGATCGTATCCTTCACCTCAGGCAGAAATATCTCTCCTTGGTGCAAGCACGTAAGCAAGAAGTTAAAAGACTAAATGCTTTAGCTTCGGAAGCTCAACACAAAGCTGATCAAATAGAAGAAAGGATTCTAGATGTTATGAGCGTCTTACATCCGAACGAAACTAAATACAGCTTTCCAAGCTTCGAGATGAAGTCCAAAATGGTTTCCAATATCGTTGACGTCGACTACGACAATATCGATTGGGAAGAAATACCTCTTGATTGTAAAGAAGTATCTGTTTCTATTAAGAAATCAGCCATCAAAGACCACCTGAAACATGGAGCTCAATTCCAAGGAGTTAAGATGCACAGTCGTCGAGCTTTTCGATTCGAATGACACATGACTTCTTAGTCTCAACACGTAAAGGAGCAAGTGAAGTTTTCCTTACTCCTGTTACGCAAGAAGCGTTAGCTTTCCTATGGACTGATGTATTTGTCGGAGGTAACTCCTCCAGACAAGGAGACTCTATTGTCTTCTGTCTTCGAGACATAGAAGCTATCGTTACACATTTCATCCCACCCACCTATTCAGTCAAATGGTTACCACCCCTGCAAAAGCCAAAACACCTTACAAGTCCTTTCACAAATTCACAGGAGTCCCAACAGCCTGCGTCAAATCAAAACCTGCACACGCAGGATATTGGTTCGTTAGATTCGATTATCTCGTCAGAGGAAGGAACGGAGCACCTGTCCAAGCAACAGTCGCATTCCCTGCATCAGCACGAGAAAGAGTCGCTGAGTTATTCAAGAAAGGAGAGCCATTCAGTACAGATGGAACTCCAATCGAAGGAAACCATTACACAACAAGAATCCAATACGACCGTGACCTCGGCGTCGACGTACTCCTTTTTAGCGACGAGCAACAAGCAAGCAACACGAAAATGGAAGACGACTCTACGTTCATTTCAACAAACTGGCAAGAATCTGGATTTGAAGGTTACCCAGACAACTACGGATCAGATGGTGTCAATTCCACTGACTCTTTTAGACAGTTGGACCCAGACTTTAAGTACATGATTGAGCAACTATGCGATGGCATGCTTTATGCTGCTAAACGCTTAGGATGCAAACCTGCTTTTACAGTCGACCATATTCAAAGATCCGTTGTCTCCTGTGCCATTAATAGCGGTAAAGACTTTATTGCTAACGGCCAAATCAGAAGGCAAGAACAATTTAGCCAAGAGGCTGATACATAACTAATATATGTCTCAATAGGTATTGAATACGATGCAAGATTACAAAATCATTCTCACTATTAAGGATGGAAAGATTGCAGACAGTTCTATTGAGCCATTACCAGAAGAGATCACTATCTCTCCGGAGGTGGAATGGCCTATCAAAAGCGACTATCCACCTCCTTATACCTTGGACTCCTATAACATTCAACATTGCATAGGAGATCCTGCCTTAGAACATTTCTTCGAGGAGGAACGCAAAGAAAATGAAGAAGAACAACGATGACCATCTTCGCAAAAGTGTTCTTTTAGAGCTAGAGCTAGGTAAAACTGTCTCTGTTTGCTCTAAAGACCAAAGGGATTGTTACGCATGGAAAAGGTCAGGCAGTCGAGTCCTCTCTTATTCTTTCAAGAAAGGAGCAGGAGGATATGCCAAACTGATTCCTTGGCGTAATGCCCAGACAGAATATCTACTCATCAAAGAACTTATAGATTTATGAAACATTTCAAACGCTTCATCCAATGGATTAAATTATCCTATAAATTCCCTGCTCACAGGGTTAGAATTAAGTGGACGAAAGGAAGTGCAGTCAAAAATATCACTTTAATTCCCCGAGGCAGGTAATACTAGCAGACTATTGTTTTCACTACTGGAATTATTCTTATGACTTTCTTAGACTTATTAGGATTCTTTTCCTGGTTTATTATTCTCTATGGTATCCAGCGAAAAGCCAAACACAGACACGCAGGGAGGCACCAACATGAAGACCGTTTCAACCACTCTCCTACCTAAAGATGCAACTCAACTAGATGAAATAGATCAATACTTCGAATGCTTATCTGAATGTGCCATCAACGATCAAACCTGCTCTAACGATTGTAAAGACGAAGCTTTTTTAGACGTTCCATCTTACTGATATGCAACAAACATACTTAGGTGACTGGCAAGTTCGATACCGACCGCCAGGGGAGTCGTTTCCCTTCCATTTCTTAGCGTACGGATGTACCTCTCATACAGCAATGGAAAGATTTCTGAAAACTATTCCAGCCTGCAAAAGAGGATCCGCAGATGTGTGGCAAGTCCTACCGACATATGACTACAGTTGAACTAATATATTTGCAGATTGCAAAACCCTATGACTATTCAACAGATATACGCTGTCAGACAAGGTATTCATGGACCCAAGGCTAATGAATTAGATACTTTTTCTTCCAAGAAAGAATTAATAGCATGGCTAACATCCAAAATAATGTTAGAAGTACCTGGTAGAGAAGAACAATCATTAACATTCCCAGTTACCATCGTCAAATGGCTCTGTAATGATGATGCCGATTTAGCTAATAAATCCTTACCTTCTCATAGTCTTCCATCTACTGCTCCTGCTGATCTCCCTCCTTCAGCTTTTGAACAGCACGATACTCCTGATGTGATTACTAATTCTTCAAAGTAGCCTTAACCATCCAACAAGTTTTCCATATTTGACCAATCAATTCGCCTAGATAATTAGCAATATCGTAATGTTGCGTCTCTTGAGCAGCTGGTTCAACCATCTTGACCATGCTGGAGAATGATTCTAGATTTCTATAATACGTAGCCAACATTGCATTCCCCTCGTAGCAATCGCAATGCTTGAAACAAGGACCTAACGATTCTTTCAATCCTTTGGAACACATAGGCATCCAATAATTAAGAGTCCTCACCAACTCGCCTAAGGTATCAAATTGCTCTGTATGTAATTCATACTGATCCTTCAAGAACTGATGCACTGCAAGGAAATTAGATCCTTCGTAGTTGAAATGAATAAGGTGAGATTGTGTCTGTAATTCTTTGGCAAACGCAGCTAATAAAACCAACTTCTCTCCAATAGCTCCCACTTTATCTTCGTAAGAGTCTCCTTGCACCATTAGTGCCAACTTTGGTTGGTCTGGAGATTCTGGTACGGGAGCGTTATGTAGTTCCATCTGAAAGATGCGATTATTCCTATCTTAGGAGAGCTTTTTGTGCGGCTGTTCATCAGTACGTTTTATGTTGTTGCTTTTGTTTTATGAGTTCTAACACGAGTTCTCTCACCATTGATGTTGACGTAGTTGACACTACTAGACAGTTCAAACCCGAGACTAACACTGTAGTCATGGGTATTAATGGATCCGGCTGTATCTATGGTTATGGTCAGACTCCTAACAATCCAGCGTTCACGCTAGAGAAAAACGAAGGTCTTGTCTTCTGGAGCAAGCCTGTCCTTAGAGTCAGCCATCACTTCAGTAAAGGTCAAAAGACACCTTATTTAAACTTCATTTTTCAAACGTTCAATATCCTTCCTGATCTTGAGCGAACAGATGAAGTTGTTACAGGTATTCTCAAAATGAGATGTGGAGGCCTAATTAACCCTGATACAGGTAAAAAGCTAATACAATGCGCACCTACAACCCTGTTAGGAGACTTAGAGTCGATTATCGACTACCACCTAACAAACAATCTTGACCTCTGGGATATTTACGGCACGATATACACATCTAGAGGATCCAAAGGTGGCATCTTTGCCAATATCTTCAACACGGATAACAGACCAGTGCAGGGTACTGCATTCACTCGTGATCCACTGTTGTTTGAAGATAGAGTCTGCGAACTTTGTAGGAAACTAGATCAACCTCTTCCTTTCTCACAACTCATAGGTGTAAATGATGAGCAAGATAACAGACTTGACAAAGTTCAGGCAGAACAAACTCTTATTGAAGCGAGTTCAAGAACAGGAGAATCAACCACCTCTTAATACAAAAGACAACGTAACTTTCATACTTGGAAAATTACGTAAGATTAAACCCAAACTAGATCCTTCTCTTCGCAGAGATCTCACCGCTATTGAGATCATTGTTGAAGATATTGCAACAGATCTAGCACTCAGAAGTCCTTAACCCTATCCTTCAATGACTATTACTCCCACCCAAACTATGCCTCGTTCTCAAACAACAGCAGGTATCTGCACGAAAGAAATTGATGACCCAGGTTCAACTGTATTTGTTCCCGGTAAATTAACTCGAGAAGACGCTAAGTTCTTCCAAGGATATAAATCAGAGTGTAGAGATTGGCAAACGACAGAAGAACAACTGAAATCAATTGGTTGTGACTGGACGGTAGAGCCTGAAACTCTTTACTCTAGAAATTTCGATAAAGAATATCCTAACGTAGTCCATTGGTATCAAAGTAACAACGGAGATAAGTTAGGTCAATTCTCAGATAAAAGATTCATTGTTAATCCAGTAGACGCATTGAATTGGTACAAGAAATCCATAGAAAACAAACCCGACATTACCCTTGATGGTATTGGTTGGTTGCCAGAGCAGAAAGTCTTGTACTTCTTTTCTAAGATGACCAACCTTAATCCTCCTGAGTTAAGAAAAGTTGGTGATACTACCGACTTCTTTTTGATGTATACCATCAACTATCTCAAGGCTCAATCCATGAGAGCAACTGTTTATGCAAATGAATTAGTTTGTGACAATGGGATGACACGTCGAGTACAAGGGTCAGACACAAGAGTAAGTCATAGGCAAAAGCGTGACATTATCGACGTAGAACAAGCAATGGATGCTGCTATCACCACTGGCGAACAATATATCAAAGACAAAATCCGCATGATTAATACACCATGTTCTCAAGAAGAAGGTGTTGTATTAATGCGTGAATTTTTCCAAGATATGATCCCAGAAGAAGATAGAGGTCATGCCCTTCAGTTTCCTAACTCTCCGATCAAGAGTAAGTTCTTGAATCAATTAGAGAGGATCTTCAAAGGAGATCTCATAGGCAGCGAACTGGAAACAAGACAAAACAATATGTTTAGTGTTCATTCTGCAGTTACACAATTTACAAGTCACACAAAACACGTTAAAAATGGGGACGAAGCAAGGTTTGCTCAGCAGCTTGATGGCCCAATAGCCAGATTAAATGCTAGCTTTACTAACCACTTGCTTGACCATCCGAAAGTTAAATTCTATGCAGGACACTAAGCACAAGATCAAAGCTAGGTCTAATAAAACAGAAGGACCAAGGTTCAAATTAGGAGACAAAGTGATTAAACCTGATCGCAATGGAACCCTTCGTACTAAGAAAGGTACTATTTGTGGCAGGTGTGATCAAAAATATAACAACGGACGTGTTCACAAAAGATACTGGGTTATCTTTGACGGCAAATCACAGCCTGAGCAAGTAACACAAGCAATGCTATTACCTGATAATGGGCAAGCATAAGCGTAAAACATACAGTCAAAAATATAGACTAAGGGAAGGCAGCTATAAGCGTTCCCTTAGATACCAATTAAATACAGACGGACAACCCCTATTTCCTGATGGAAAAATTGACACAACTGACATCCGATCATCGGCAAAACTTCCTAAATCTGATAGAAGAAGCAGCTAAGTCTGTGACTTCTATTCAACCAATTTGCAACATCTATCCCACATCCGCACAATGTACCGTTCCATTGAAGTAACTAGAAATGAATTAGTCTCTCTCCGAGACGACGCTTTATCTAAGATTCCCTCCACTCCATCCACAATCGCAATGATTGAAAGGATTAATGAATTTATAGCAGAATTTGATACGCCAACAAAGAAGATCAGATTCCATAACAGCTTAGATTCAATGGACTAAGATTCATGTAACCTTTTCTGGCCGTGAGACAGAAAGGGTATGGTATGAATCCAGTGATAGAGAAGCATTAGTTCATATCATCTCACGTAAGTCCAGGCTTAAGATCCCTTTGCGTTGGTGGGCGCAGAGGGATTTTTTGTTGGATCTTTTCATCAGTACGTTTATGGATCTATTGAAGCTTGGGGCAGGTAACCTCAAGCTTGCCGACACCATCCTCACCTTTAGCACACCAGCTGGCCATTGTTGCCCTGGTGCTAAACACTGTCATGTTATTTCTGACAGAGAGACAGGCAAGCTCACTAAAGCTGCCAACCTTCTATATGACTGCTATGCAGCACGTATGGAGGCTCGTTATCCCAATGTCCGTAAGGCTCGTTGGCATAACAAAGATCTTATAGATTCTCTAACTCTTACAGATCTTACTGACCTCATGATCATATCCATCTCTACACATAAAGGCTTCAAAAAAGCTGAGAAAGTGAGATGGTTTGTTTCAGGTGATTGCGACTCGGTCAAACTCCGTGATGCAATTTTTAATACTTCTAAAGAGATTAATCATCTGATTCATTACTCTTACACCAAGAATTTACCTTTATTCTTGGATGTCAAAAGACCTGACAACTACAGACTCTCTGCTAGTTGGGGAGGTCGCTTCGATCACTTAATCAACCCTGTTGATTTTCCACGCAATGCAAGAGTCGTTCGCTCAGAGGAAGAAGCTGCCAAGCTTAACCTTCCTATTGATAAGAAAGATGATCTTGCTTACGGTCCTATAGACCAACCCTTTGCTCTTCTATACCACTAACCATGTCAAATTCCACCACAGTAGTCCCATTGGACTTTAAAAAGAATCGCGACGAATCACTCGCTGAATACTTTGAACGTCTTGATCAATATTTTGAATATAGTAATGCCGAAAACCTAGTAGGCAGAAAGAAGCCTAGATTTCCTGAGATGGAAGGAGATTGGATTAACTTTTGGGCTCAGTCACAAGCATGGGAACATGACTTCTTCATGAGAAAGATGCAAGCTTTTAAGCATGCCTTGAACGCAATCAGTCTTGTCCACCCTGAATTGGATGCTATTAATATCCGATATGAAGGTCAAGGAGATGACGGCCAAGTTGAAGATGTTGAATTCTATGACAGAAAAGGCAAAGTTATTAATATATCAAGCGACGATCTGATCTATAAGCACGTATCAGAAGCGGGATGGTGGATAACACAAGATGTTTCTCCTGGGTTTCATAACAATGAAGGAGGTCAAGGTGAAATTGATATCAAAAAAGATCACAACGATCTAGGTCAATGGAAGTGTACCTGTGATCACGAGAACAATGTAATCACTACTGAAAAACATGAGGTGGAAATGTTCTAATGTCCCACTACCACTATCACTGTGTTAGTTCTGCTAAAGCTTTTGGTGGTGAACCAGAAGATTATGCACCACTACATAAGTGGATGGATAGAGGACGTACAGGTACAAGCAAGATCCTTCACAGGATGTTATGTCATCACACCCAAGGAATAGCAGATGGTGTTGCCTTATTTGGCGACACCTTTACTAATTCCAAGGGAAGGAAAGTGCCTACCTCTCTCATCCTTGAGCAACACATCACAGAAGATCTCGGTTTTGTTCCAACTTTGGATCATTACATCGAATGTCTTCGTACCCCACGCTGGGCATCTCAACCAGCAAAAATGTTGTATACCAAATTCATGACGAAATGACTAAAGAACAAAAAGCTCTGTGGTATTTCAAGAAAGCCATTCAACTTTACAAAAAAGAAGGCTTCGTAAATCCCGACGCGATTAGTGATGAACAGTCACTAGGTGTATTAATTAGCCAAGCTGGTAAATGGACTGGTGACTATATCTTCCAAGCTGCAACATTTGCATTTGAAGATTCCAACTACCATTCTTTCAATGAAGAATTCGAAAAAGCTTGGAATACTTATATGGAAGCAGAATCCGAAGAATGTTGACAAAGCAATAGAAGACGCAGCTTAACAAAAGCAGTCCAATGATTCTTATGACTCTAAACCATGCATCACTATCCCTCTGCTACTTATCTAGCCCCACCCATGCAACAAACAATCTCAGATCCCCATTTCGAAGTAGTCTTTATGACTCCTACATGGGCTACAAAGATACTGACTAACAGTCAGAATATCAATCGTAAGATCACGAAGTCTCGTGTACTTCAATTAACAAGAGCTATTGAAAGGGGTGACTGGAAAGTCACTAATCAAGGAATAGCCTTGGACTCTAAAGGAGGTGTCATTGATGGTCAGCATCGCTTAGCTGCAATCGCTAAGTCAAAGAGGCCAGTCAGGATTCTCCTAGCTAAGAACTGCAATCCTGATATCTTCACAGTGATAGATATAGGAAAGACTCGGACAGCTGGTGACATGCTTACACTCTCAGGATGTAAAGCAAACCATACGACATTGGCTGCTGCCATTAAGATGTATATCAATTACACCGAGAGTTCCAAAGTGAGATGGGGTTCTCATACTGCTCCTCATCACGCCAAGATAGTTAAATATTGGCAAGAGAAAGAAGCACAGCTTGAGATATATTATCCATTCATACAGAAATGCCATAGGCAGTTCAGGTGTTTCAGTAAGGCTGCTGCCCTAACACTATGCCTCGTAGGAGATGACTATGAATGGCGTACTGAAGAGATGATGGAATTCTTCTCTTTACTTTCTACTGGTGCAAACTTGCCAGCTGAATGTTCAATCCTTTCCTTCAGGAATCAACTAAGTAATCCTGTCTACAGGAGGAAAGGTAATGGTGGATTCAGCGGTCAGTTACAATTGAACGCCATGCTGAAGTCTTTCAATGATTGGAAGACTGGTAAGGTCGTGAAGAAATTCATGTCACCCACTACACCTCCAATGATTGCTATTGTCCCAAGGGATGAAATCGTTGGTACTGATATTTTGGAGATCATCAAACAATGACTCTATATCACGTAACCTTCCAAGAACTTCGGACCTTCACTATTCATGTGGAGGCCGAAAGCGAGGAAGAAGCTGCAGAACTAGCAGAAAATAACAAAGACAACTATGAAGTTGTTGATGAATGCACTACTGATTGGGGCGTTCACGACGTTGAGGATCCTGATGCCTAAATACAAAATCACTTGTGTGATGGATCGTTATCTTGACTACAACATAGAAGCATCCTGTAAAAAGGAAGCTCTCAGGATAGTTAATGAAGATGGTGTAGATCACTACGATGATTACACCGATTACGATTCATCCGTTGTTCATGAGGTCAAAAAGTATGACTAAAACTACTGTTACTCCTATTAAAGAATTTCGAGTCTGCTTATCCGAGCAACTCGAGAAATTCTGTAAAGAACAATCACTGCCTAATTGGTGCTGTGATGATCTTCTTCATAAAGATATCAGCCCACTCACAACCGACATCAAAGGTTGGGCTGGTATTCCTGAAGAGGAATTAGTTGATCACATGGATGACTTGTATCTTTCCAAAGATCAGCGACAATGGTTAATAGATTTTCAAATGGCTTGGTGCGCTGTTACCGACGATGAACCAATGTAAGTTGAAACTATTAGACGCCTTTGCTGGCATAGGAGGATTCTCTTATGCAGCTGAAAGACTAGTCGGTGGATTTGAAACTAAACAATTCATTGAAATCGATCCTTATTGTCAATCAGTTTTAAAGAAGAATTTTCCTAACATTCCTATACACAATGACATCACCACATTCCAATCATACCAAGGAGAGTACGACTTACTTACAGCCGGATTTCCTTGCCAAGATTTGTCCGTGGCTGGTTCGCAGAAGGGTATTGGAGCAGGAACTCGCAGCGGTCTTTTCTACGAAGTCATGCGATTGGTTAGGCTCATTCGACCTCGATTCGTCTTACTTGAAAACGTTAGAAATCTTATCTCGCACCAGCAAGGGGAAACCTTCCAAGAAATTCTCTTTCAAATTGCCAAAGCAGGGTACGATGCTGAATGGTCGATTGTTTCAGCTAGAGATGTGGGAGCCTGTCATAAAAGAGAACGTATCTGGATCATTGCCTACCCCAAACACAATGGACTCCCTCCCTCTAAGGAGCAAGGAATCCATGATCAAGCAAGTGACAGAGACGAGACCAGGCAGGACACAACTCTCCAATCTCAGGGAAGCAGTCAACCCAGAAGCAATTCAACTCTTCGAGGAACTGAAGGAGATGAGGAACCCACCTCTACCAACTCCGACAGCGAGAGATCACAAGGACTCGGGACCCAACCTGAATTACGAGAAGGCTCACCAGAAAAGAAGGCTAGCTGGTTCGGCGGTCGTCTTGACGAACAGCCTTCCAACCCCATGCGCTCGGGATTGGAAGGGCAGATCAGGCCAAGGTTTCCAGGATCGATCAGGTGGCAGACCCCGCCAACTTCCAGACGCCTTGACCCGCAGTGGCGAGAGTACGTATCTGAACCCACACTTCGTAGAGGAGATGATGGGTTATCCAATCGGATACCTCGTTTAAAAGCACTCGGAAATACCATAGTTCCGGCTTGTGCTGCTGTACCTCTACAACGAATTAAACACTTATCCACTTATTACCACCATGACCAAAGAAGCATCCCTCGAACCTCTCAATGACAAAGAAGTTGAAGATTTCCTAGCTAGACAACGTCGAGCTCAGGAAGATTCTGAATGGAAAGTCTCTAGTGACGTCAAACAAGCAGTGGCTAAAGCAGAAAAACTTCAAAAGAAAATAGCAAAGCAAAAGGAAACTGCAAAAAGGAAGCCAAGAAAACTTCCCTTCGGAGATGCATGGGCTAATAGGTTTAGAGAGCAACTCTTAGGCAGGACTATCACTGCAGTTAAATATTTAAATGAAGAAGAATGTGGTCATTGGACTAATTCCACCTTGGCACTAAGACTATCTATAGGATCTACACCTAATCCTTATAAAGATATATGGGCTATTGCATCTCAAGATGATGAACAAAATGATGCTGGAGTTATGACCTTCTGCACTGTCGTTGAACCTGATAAATATAAGGGAGGACACTTAGAAGAACTTGCTCCTAATATCTGCAAGCACGAATTAAATAAAACTGATCACTGGATGAACGCAAAGAAATGAATGAATTATATCTGCAAGGCTCAGCGAAAGACTTGGTCTCTTGTTGGGCAAGACTAAGGGATACAGAAAATATTGAGGTTGCTGTTCAGACAGCTAATCACCTTAATAAAATTACTTATCGCACCATAAGAAAAGGATGGACAATCCAACGGTGGGCGTCCATCCTTGAATCAATCTTATTAGATAAGAAATTGATTTAAATTAAGCTGCTCTTACACAAGATAAAGGCTGTTGCTTGTATGCAACTCCTCTGTATGTCAAGGTGACAGTCTTCTTTTCTTTTGTAGCTGTAGCTGTAGCCATGGTTTTGCTCCATAACAACACCCCCGTCGTATGGTGCTGGTGATTGCAACCTAAAAGGTTCGACGATTATATCTTTATCCTAACAAACGGTATCAACAGATACTGTATCACCTTGATACGGTTTTACAAAAATTTATAATATTTTTAATTAGCGGGACGTAGCGCAGCTTGGTAGCGCACCACTTCTTTAGTGGATCGTGGGTTCGAATCCCGCCGTTCCGATTTAGAACGTAAAGTTTCCACCACCGTATATACCTGGTCCTTGTCTAGTATCGTAATTAAAATCAATCTTTACATTGTCATTGGGTTGGTAGCTTCCTTGCACCCCTACTCCCCCAGTTTGCGTATTTAAATCTCCAGAAATATTGAATTGACGATTAGGAGTTTGATATTCCACTCCTAAACCTTGTACCCCTGAACCATCAGCATCAACACTGAAATTCCAAGGAACAAAATTCTGTTGACTTGGATTAATTCCATCAGCTGTTTGACCTTGATCTATTAAAGTGCCAGCTTGGTTTTGCATATTATTCATAAGCTCGTTAACCTGTGGATTTTCACCTGCTCTCCTACTAAAAGTCCTACCGTCATAATCAATCCCTGCTTTTTTAGCTGCTTCTCTTAAGGCAAAATCTTCTATAGAGGCTGCGTCAATTCCCCAACCACCCATTTGATTAAATATATCCTTGGACATCTAAAAGTAAACATTGATAACCTTCTTATTCTAGTAATTACTGATATCTGGATAGGGTTCTATATAAATAGGTTCCATATAAGGCTCTGGTTCTGAAGGCATTGGGACAGGAGAAAATCTTGGTTCTGGTCTCAACTGCCAAGCAGATCTTTCGATGCTCTCACTTAAAGCGTAAAGACCTTTTGAAATTTGCATTTGTCCTACAACAACCGCAATAGTGGCAGCACCCCAAAACAAATAATAAGTATACGATTTAATTTGCTTGTATTCTTGACTCACGAAAAACCTCAGCGTTCTTCTTATTCTGCCTGATTGTAATAATTTTTCAATTAAGAATTGTTTCTTTTCTTAACCATCTGATATATGATGTAATTCCGCGAAAAAAGAAGATGGAAGGAATGAGAAGAGCAGTTCTGATCGACAGGCAGAACAAGAAGTGCCTAGATATGCATTGGAGGCCACTGATATCTCAAGAAGAATTTGATATGGCAAACCACCTATTAGATGAAGATTACAGTATATGGCAATGGCAATGGGTGGGAAATTTAGTTAATCTTGCTGGGACAGTCAATTTAGCCGAGACATCAGAAAATGCTCAGTTGCAATTCGGCACTGCTTGCCATAGCGTCTGAATTTACAGGCACTTATGCTCCCTACCAAGCCGTTGAATTAACACCTCATGAAAGAGGAGGAGTTTTCCTAGCTTCCACAGATAAAGGAAATGTAGCCTGCTTAGCCTTTGATCCAGCAGGGGAAGGCGATGAAACAATTAATCTATTGCCAAATACAGAACTAATAAAAGCCTCTCGTGGAGTTAAAACAGCTACTAGAACTTTGGTAATTGAAGACGATATTGCAAAGGTCACGACATATAGGAAGACCACTTCAGAAACAAAAGAAATTCCAATCAATCGCAGTTCAGTCAATTCTCCGAACTTAGCCAAAGCTTTGAAAGATTGTTTAGATCATTGGGATCGATTAGATGCACAGTCCGTATCTGCAACAGCTGGTCGATACAACATCTCTTACATTCAACGAGCAATAAAAGGATTAAGTACACTCAATGCTTCTGTGATCCTCAGTTCGTTTAATGGTGGTCCAATGAGGATTGAGGAAGGTTCTGGAGATATAGTTGTACTTGTCATGCCTCAGACAGCAGAACCTATTCCACCTATTCCTCAATGGCTAAGGAATTATGCTCACGAAGGTGCAACACCACAGATGGTGTAAATAAAACTTGCATCCGCTACGAGCAGCGTTATTCTGAATTGCCCACACTATGAAGAAGTTTGTCTACAGCAATTCTTACGGTTGCTCTAGGATCAATACCCACTCAGGTCGTCATTAATGGACAGGAGTATTTAGAAGCTCCTGCTGTTGCAAGCACTCCTGAACCGATGGAGGTTATCCTTCGAGCAGCTTTGAAAAACAGTTCCGGTCCCGCCTCTAAATTTCAAGCGAAAAAGCCAGATGAGAATATTCTTGTTGTCGGTGCTCTAGCTTTAGGAGAGAAAGAGACAGAACATGATGGTATCCCCATCATCACACTTAGCACTATCTGTAATGCCAACCCAGACCAGTTCATCAACGAAGCAATGTTTGTTGGACGCTTTTCTAAAGATGGAAGAGCAGCAGAGAAGAGCGCTAGTAGGAGTGTCGCAGTCAACAGATATGTTGCAGGTACTCAACACACTGACTGGTATCGAGTAAGAGGATACGGTAATTGGAAGGAACGAATCCTTGATTATCCAAAAGGAAGCTTAGCTGAAGTATTAGGTATGCTCACTCCTCAAAAAGATGCTAAAGGAAAAATCTATACGGAAGTGAAATGCCGACGTATTCGCATTCACGAAAGAACAAAAGGAGGTTCTGGAGCTCAAGATCCAGCTAAAGATACTTCCGCATCAGGATACGAGCCCTCTGCTTTTATGGGTGACGACGATCCTGGTGACATGCCAACCTCTAACTCTTGGAAATAAATTATGGGATTCTTTCCTCCAGATCATAAGTTTGCTACAGAAACAGCAAGCACTTTTACACAGGAAGAAACTGATCGCTTCTACTCACCTGGTAAACAATTAAAAGATGGCGATTCTCATGAAGTAATCGTCTGTGGTGGTTTTGATACTGGTCATGTCATTAGTGGCTATAAGTATTTTAAAAATGATGGTCAACCACATACGACTCCTTTCTCTGAGGGTTATCCAAAAGACTATAAGGAGGATATCGGCTTAAACTATGAGGCTAAATTTAAACGTAAAGTTGAATATGGATCTCATACGGAAGATGACTTAGATAAGCCAAAGCAAATTCTTAGCTTCATTGGCTATATCAAAGAGAAGAAAGACTTTGCCATCATCGAGTTCAATACTCGAGGACTACGTACAGCCTTAGAAGAAATCCTGTCGATGGATTCTTATGAAGCTAACGAAGATGGTGTCTACAACTTCATGATGAAGTTAGCTCGAAAAGGATCAGGTACAGACACTGTTTATACATTGACTCCTGCTCCCCTGAAAGCGCCTGTCAGAAATGCCGTCGCTAAAAAATGGGCAGAAATCAAAGATAAATGGTATCTACCTGCTCTATATGACAACGCAGATCCTTTTGCTGGTAAGCCAGCAGAGGCGACAACTAGAGGACTGCCTCCTACTCACAGAGATGAACTAGGTGCAGACCATGAGATAGGCAAGAAAACTACCGAGGAAAGTATCGGCAGTGACTGGGTCTGAATATTCGATAGCACTTGATTCCCTCCGTGAGGCAACTTGCGGTAGGGATGTCAAGCGTATTATCGATCGATACGGGCAAGCAGAATGTAATAAAGCTTGGAAACAACTAAGCTCAGTAGATAGGGCTGCACTTCAATTCGCAAACGTTTTCCAAGGCACAATTATTCATGACTACCAAGAAACAGACAGAGAAGAACGACCACCAGCTGCTAATAGACATTCTCCAAGAGACAAAGCACAATGGTGAGTACTTAAGACTTATAGCTAAAGCAACAGAAGATCTACGTTATCTAGTTAATGGCTTCACCTCTGGTGGAGTCAGTTTTAATGGGTACATACCAGACACTGCAACATTGGCATATCTATTGTTAGCAGGACCAGCATTGGCACGTAAGTTAGATAATGTGAGAGGAATTGAAGAGATATTAAAAGGAATGGTTCACTTGTCTTCTCAGGTCACAGAAGAGTATTCTGCCTACCAAGAGCAACAGCAACAAAAGGATATATTAAGTAATGCATTAGAGTTCTTGAATTCTAAGGAAAATACGGCAGAGTAATCGTAGGGGCTTCCTTCGGAGGTTTCGCATGATTGCCTTCATCAAGTGTTCTCCCTTAATTCAAGAAAGCAACTACTCGGGCTATGTGGTTGGTTCTAGTAGGAATTCAGGCTCTTACTTCTTTCAAGAATTAGTCTTACCAGATCAGGGACCCGTCGAGGTTAATCAGTAGTGCCGAAGGGGTTTAATGGGAGCCTCTTTTCATAGGCTGATTACAAGGACACTGAAGAGCCAAGCCCCCAATTTTGTGACAAAACTCAATAAATTGTTACATTAGAAGAAATAATGTAACTGTTTATGACTGCGCCGACTCGATTTGAGATAGACGGCGAACGTCATTATGCAACAGATCAAGCAGATAAAGCATATCCATCCGTAACAACTATCCTCGGAAAAACATCATCAGAAAAGAGCAAGAAAGCTCTACTTAACTGGCAAATTAAGAATCCGAACGGTGCCGCAGCCGCAGCCAAGCGAGGTTCAGCGGTACACCAAGCCTGCGAGGACTATATTCGAGGGAAAGAAATAACAATAGAAAAAGAATACCAACCATTTTGGGAGGGGATGAGTAAACACTTAGATAAATACGATGAATTTATCTGGAGTGAAATGCCCTTAAGACCAGAATGGAAATTCTGTACAGGCGAGGACGGAATCAGTAGAGTTTGGAGTCATAAATATATGTATTGCGGGTGTCCTGATTTACTAGGAATCCGCAATGACACAGTGATTATTGGAGACTTTAAAACATCTAATCAACCTTATTGTCGCTACTATCCTTCTTCTAATAGTTCTAATAGAAGCTTATTTACTGGATGGAATAAGTTCAATAAATGTGCAATGCAGTTAGCTGCTTATGCTCAGGCATGCAAAGAAACTTTGGGAGTCAACGTCAGCTGTGCTGAAATCATCGTGTCTACACCAGAGATAGACCAAAGTTTTATATTGAATGCCAACGAATTAGCGAAGTTCCAAACAAAATGGCTTCAGAAAGTTCGTCGTTATCAAGAAATAAAAGAAGAAGAACGACTAGCTAAACAAATTCTAAAAGATGCCAGGGATGAGTTGACCAGTAGTAACGTAAGCACCAAGAGCAGCAACAAAGCCGATCATTGCAAGACGACCGTTAAGTAATTCTGATTGTTCTGAATAAGATCCAGCCTCTATAACATGAGGAGCTACTTCCTTAGCAAACATGTTTTGCTTGCCGTACTCAGTAGTCGTAGTCATTAAATCTAAAGAAAAGATTACAAGCTAAGTATAGCCACTAGGTAATATTACTTACTCTTATACCGTCCATCAGCAATCGTGATACCACTCAGCTAGATTTTCTCCTACTTCACCCCCTTTCTTAGCTCCGAAAGCAGTAGCAAAGCCAGATGCAACCCAACCGATAATAGGTATGGAAGAAACGGAAGGAGCGATATACTCAGAAGCTGCCGCAGCGCCAACCGCAGCCCCAACTCCTGCTCCGGACCCGGCTTTCTTGAGACAGGCGATTTGTTTTTCGGTAAGTTTTCCGTCTCCTCCTTCTTGAGATTGAAAGATACCTGGACCTACCAAATGCTGATGGCCCTCCATGGTGTACTGCTCAAACTGTCTAATTGTTTTAGCTTTCTTACTGCCAAATAAACCTCCTTGAGGAACAACAATATCTTTACGCATCTCCATAATCTTTGGATCATTCATTCGATGCGTAATACTGTAACCTTCTTTACTTGCATCAATTGTATATTGACTATACGGACTGACAGGTAAATCGAATTTAGGAAGACCACCTTCTTTATTAGCTAATAAGCTAATCATCCATAGGTGAGATAGGCCAAACGTACCAGCTACGGCAATGACTGCTGTTTTTTGTAGCCAATTATTATTTGTCAACGCCATGAGAAAAGATACTTTGAATAGATTTTAGAATAAAAGAGTAAATTTGCAATTCGAAAGAATAATAGGCATACTCCATATGCGTGTACTAAACTGTGAGCCCCCAATGCCAAAGCCAGAGCTTATTCTGACAACTCCACTCGGGGGAACTATTCATACATATCCTTTGACAGGTGGAAAAACTACGTTCGTTCGCCACTTAGCCTGTTATCTCGGATCATGTCGTTTTTGTAATGACCTAATAGAAGCACAAAATCATTTAAGAGAGGTAGAACCCTGTGTTAAAGATTGAATTTAGTATTCATCCCACAATCAAAGACAAGCCAAGTGTATGGTCACCAGCCTTTGGTAAGAATTGGCAAAGGAAGTCAGGTACCATATTTGATCTGAAGGATCATATTTCTCATGGCGGAGCATTCATTCCTGCAGCAATGGTGTCCGACCATAGAAATAGTGCAGCTTTCGATCATGCGGATTTAGTCGTTGTTGATATCGATAACGGTTTAACATTAGAGAAATTCTCTGAGCATTCTTTATCTCAATTAGCTGCATGGGTTTATACCTCTGCTAGTCATAATCCAAAAGCAGACAAACATCGTTTTAGAGTTGTTTTTCAATTGCCTCGTAGGATTAACGATGGAGAACTGTACCAATCAATCACATCACTCCTAATCAAATCACTAGGAGGTGACGCTAATTGTTCTGACCGTTGTCGAATCTTTTACGGCAATAGTCGTTCTCAACATCCTATTTGGCAGCCGAAAGCAGTATTGCCTGAGTCTTTTATAGATGATGCGGTTGCTCATGCAGCACATCAGCGAACTACGTACCATTCTCAATCAGCAGATGTTGATGAACATTCAATTAACCTTGCTGCTTATTGTCTCGAGCATGTGTTGGATCCTACTTCCGATGGTGATAGAGACCAATTCTGTAGTATCACCAGAGCAGCCAGTACTGGAGGAGAAGCTTTATTCTCCTGCTGGTCAGAATGGGCATCTAGAGGACACCACGGAAAAGGAAAAAATAAATCTCAAACCAGCGAAAAATTCTTCTATGGATGGCGTGGTAAATCGTTGGCAACCATCTTTTGGGCTGCCGATACCCAACAACCCGGCTGGAGGCAGTCTTTACCTCCCGAACTAAAAGGTAGCTCAGGATCTTTTAAGTTAGGAGTCCATGGAGATGCGTTTGCAGGGTATGACCATGAAGATTTTCTAGGTGAACCAGATATTGTAGAACCTATTGAACAAGCTCAAGGTTTGTTTGATGAGAATAAACCTTGGACACAAATAGCAGTTATAGATAAGCCAGATGATAATGATGAACCGGCTGAAGTCGCCACCTTCGATCATGAAGAAACTCCTAATACTCCTCGCTCAAGAGGAAATAACAATAGTAATAACGAGGACTTAGTTGAACGAATTAAAGATCTACTTGACAATCATTACAACGGCTTGCGATTGAATTGCATGAGCCAACAATTGGTTTATGGACCAGAGCAACAACCAAGAGAAATACACGATATATCTCAAGCTTATGTCTATATTTCTAGAGGTCAAAGACAGGTCTTTCCTAAAACCCTAGTCTTTGATTTAGCAGGAGTTATTGGGTATGAGAATAGATTCCACCCCGTAAAATCCTACTTAGAAAGATGCGCAGCTAGTGCTAGCCCTTGTACTTACTTTGATAGAATTGCCTCTGAGATTCTAGGCGTACCAAAGGATGACATACAAAATCCTGTCATGCCTTGCGGAAATTTACTGGCAGATGTTGTCATTAAACGTTTCCTGATTGGTGCAGTAGCCAGAGTTTTAGCTCCGGGATGTCGCCATGACTGGATGCCAATTTTAATCGGCAACCAAAATTGCGGTAAAACAACCTTCTTCCAATACTTAACTCCACCATCTTTAGATGACCCTGGTACCTACCCTTGGGTAGTCACTATGCAGCAAGGGATTGAATACCTAAAGGAAAAACCCCACGCTTTGCATGCGGGATTCATCGTTGTCATGGATGAGTTTGAACGTTACTGCAAACGAAAGTACTCGGAAGAATTAAAGAACCTAGTTTCTGTCTCTGTCGATAGATCTGCTCGCAAGTATGAGAATGAGAAATCTTATCCTCGTGCCTTCGTCTTAGCTGCTGCTACAAATAACTCAGACTTCCTATGTGATCCAACAGGAAATCGTAGGTTTATGCCGATCATAGTAGAAGGCAAAGTACCTTCGAAAGAGAATCCTGCATTAAAAATTATTGACTTAGATAGGCTGAAGAAAGATCGTGATTCAATATGGGCTGCAGCATATAAGGCTTACCTAGACGATCCTGTCCATGTCTTTTCCAGTTATGAGCTCAGTTATATTGCTGACTATCAAGATTCATTCACACGAGATAACCCTATTGACGCCTTGGTTACTCGTGCGATAGAGACTAACAGTAGTGGCTACTATCAAGGGCAATCTTATGTAGTCCTTGCGGATCTATTCACATGGGTCGATGTCAATGTTGCTCAACAACATCAAATGACAACACCAGTAACTGACTGCTTAAAAAGATTAGGTTACAAACCGAAGAGAATCAAAAGAAATGGTAAAAGTCAAAGAATCTGGCTTGGTCCAAGTTGAGATTCTCGAGACTAGATAAATTAATCTCACCTCAAGACTGCTGACATAACTTAATCAGTGGTCTTTTTTATTAGGACTCTGGTACTTAGGTGCCAGGGTCTTGTTGTTTATATCTCTTCTGCTCGAATGAGTCTCATAAATGGGGCCATAGGTGACACCCTTCTAGAAAACCTTTATTAGAAAAATAGAAAGTTGTTCACTTTTTTAAACACTTAGTATTGAAATATGTGACGATTTTGTAGATATTTAATTAAATAAGAAAGATAAACTCAAAAAAAGTTTATAGTAGCACTGTCACCCTTGGCACCCTGGCACCATGCCTAGTCCACTTTACGAGACAGACAAAGAAATCGCGGATAGATTAGCATCTAAAGACCTAGAAAATTTAACCAATGACGATATCACCAATGCATCTCGAATCCTCATTCGTTATAGCGGCGTACCTAACAGTGAAGGTATTCGAGATAGTATTGTCATGGCGCTTCATAAGTGGGACAAGACTCCCGATCAACTTAACGAAAAATCTAAAAGTATCTGGCAAAGTGGGTGGAGACCGGGCCGATTAGAAGAAGGCGAAATAGGCTCAGGCGCTGATGTTACTGCTGGCTGCGGGCAATAGTTTGCTTATTTGACTCCCATATTCCCAGCAATACTAATACGAATACCATCATTATTAAAAAAAGGAGTCACGCTATGAAATAGCCGCGAAGGAAAGAACAACATAGTCCCTTCCATTTTTTTTCCTAAACGGTATACGCTGTATTTCGGTTCATTGAGCATGCTTGGATAATGAAAAACAAATTGATGATGACAAGGACCACCGGACATTCGAGCATTCTCCTGTTTGTTTTGTTCATCATGTTCAGCAGCTTCATGCATCCAAACAACGAAAGAGAATAAACCTGAGTGAGCATGTATCGGATTATATTCACCTTGTTTTTGTTTATTAACCCACCATTGATCTAATAGTACATCGAATGTGTCTCTGTCTTTCGTTTCCGATGACATACGATTACCCCTCATGTTATCCATTAAAAATGGTTGTTGGTCTAAATATTCCTTTGCCAAGGGTTGAAGAATATTATTTTGAAAGTAATTATCTGTATCATCTAAAGCTAAACTTGCACTGATCTGACCTGCAAGAGTACTTCGTACATCCTCTTCTCTTTCTTCAGCTGCTTTAATTCTTGTCCACAAGTAATCCATTTCTGTCTTACCCAATTTCACTTGCAACCAACCACCAATACTATTAGGTGTGACAAATTGAACTTGCATAAACCCTGACAAAAACCTGATTCATCATAATAGGATCAGGCACTGATATTACAGTTGGGCGCGACCAATAGTAAGAAAAGTCTGAGTATCAACAGGTTCTGTGTCAGGCGGACCCATAGTTTTATACTCTAATTGTTGTTCTAGGAATTTAATATGCACTTCTTTCTCTTTGATTTCTTTTTGTAATTCTTCAATGTGATCTTGATAAACAGTGAGCATACTTTCACATTGTTCGTTTTTAAGTTCTGCGTCCCAGTCCACAGTTCATCTGCGTTTGGAATTTTCTAATTGTCTAAGTCTCATCTCATGATCCTTGACATCTTCCTTTAACATTACTATATCCTTAGATAGTTCAGTTCTTAATAACTTAACTTCTCTTAAGATTGCTTCCATCCCTGTCTTCATACTTCCCCAAGTGAAAGCCATCCTCCACAAGGCTCCAGCTGAGGCTATTCCGATAATGGCGGTGACTTCCAACAAATCAAATACCTCCTTTACACCTTTATTCTATGACATCTCTTAAAGCACCACGAACTCCAAAGAATTGGGATCAAAGATTCCTACACGCCGCAAGGATGTTCGCGGGTTGGTCAAAAGATCCTAGTACTAAAGTTGGAGCAGTTGCTGTTCGAGATAGACGTATTTTAGTACAGGGTTATAACGGACTACCGAGTGGAATAACCGACTCAGATTCCAGGTTAAAGAATAGAGACACTCGCCTTGCTATGACAGTCCATGCAGAGATGAATTGTGTTTCATTTGCAGCACGAAATGGAGTTTGTTTAGCAGGGGCGACAATGTATGTTTGGCCTTTAATGACTTGCAGTCAATGTGCTGCAGTTTTAATTCAAGCAGATATTGCTCAAATTATTGTTCCTGATTTTGTAGAGCCTTATCGATGGCAAGAATCATTTGATAAAGCCAGAGAAATGTGTGTAGAAGCAGGTATTGCAGTACATCGTATTCCCTTTGATGGAGAAATAGACGATACAGAAGAATAATTAAGCTACTGTAGCGGGTATGTAGATTTGTCTCATACCATGAAAGACCTCAAAATAGGACATCGTGTTAAGAATATTAATGATGGCCGCAATGGATTTGTTATTAGCAGTCCTTACAATAAATTAGTTCCAGTAGCCATAGAAGGCAGTACTCGCAAGGAGTTATGGCCTGAAGTCCAAACGAAACTGAAACCTTTGGCACAGCAATTAGTGAAATTAGGAGGTAAGTTTAAACCACCAACTGGTTTTCCTCTTCATTTAAAGTAATGTCTCAATGGGCTATTCCTCCTAAGTTGCATTCCAAGACAGAAGGAGGTCCTATATGTTTTCACTGTGAACATTCCATCGGCTCTAAGGATGGATTAATACCTCGCTACACAGATAGTCATGCTTGCGTCAGGTGTATTAGTTCTCTTACTGAAGGAAGATTATCGTTAGATGTTCACAAGATTGAGAAAAAATATAGACGTAGATTCTTGGAATTTTGGTCGTTCGTTGAAATAAGAGGCCCAGAAGAATGTTGGCCATGGAGAGGTAAATTCCATTCCCGGTCAAACTCTAGTTATTTTCCGATGCCAAGACACTGGGGTTCTGGCAGACAGTATTCTGCTCCTAGAGTTGCAGCATGGTTTACTTGGGGAGATATAGGAAGACTCCCTATTAAAGCAGTTTGTGGTGACAATAATTGCTGCAACCCATTACACCTCAGGGTAAAAGGAGTTCCTCATTTCTTTCATAACCGTCATTTACAAACAGTTGACTTAGAATTCTCGTCTAATAAGTTGACTCATGAGACTCAATTATTTCTCGAAACAACTCACGACAAAGATCCTAAACGATTTAAAAAGATCCAAGCAGCTAATCGAATGTGGATTGATTTCCGATTAGCAGCAAATGGTCCACTCAGTCCTACAGCCGTCAAAGAAAAACAACAACCTTAGATCAACTAAGATATAAATATTGTCAATCTGAGTAAATAATGTCATCAGCTGCTGCTGAAGCAAGGGCTCGCACTGAGGCTTGGCTAGAAACTGTTTATGGCGATAACCTAGGGCGAGGAACCGATCCCAGTGGGCTAAAGCATTGGACAGATGATATTCATGAACGAGGCCAAACGCGAGAACAAGTCGTAGCAAATATCAGAAGAAGTCCTGAGTATCAAGGCTACCAAAGAGGTTTAGGAGAAAGAACTGATCCAGTGGATCCAGTTGATCCAGTTGATCCAGTTGATCCAACTGATCCCGCTGGAACCTCTACTATTCCTGAGCCAAAAGTAGGAGGATACGGGGGACACTTTGAAGATACTTGGAATCCTCTAGGAAGAAGACTAGGTGTTGATTTAACCCCAGCAGAACAGATGGGTTCAATACCTTTTGTCACTTCTAATCAATATGGCAACCGCTATAAATCTGGACGATTCGTCGATTTCATAGACAATCAGCCAAAAGAAAGCAGTAAATTAGCTAATAGTTTGATTGCCTCTATGTGGGATGATTCCGATTCATTTCTTTCATAGTCAAGATTTCGAGCTAGTCTTGTAACACATTGAAATATTGCTATGACCATCACAGCAGAACAAGACGCTCGCACCATCGCTTGGGATAAAGATCCTGAGAATGCGAAATGGCTACAAGCTATGTATACCAAGCATCTTGGTAGAGACGTATGTACAGAAGGTCTTGAATACTGGGGTGCAGATCTCAGAGGAGGAGCAACTAGAACAGAAGTGTTATCCAATATCATGCTTTCTCCAGAGTATGCTTGTGCTCAGAAAGGTGGTTTTTATTCTCATAAAAACGGAGCATGTATTAGCAAGGATGCTGTTTACGCAGAGTTGAACAAGTAACTCGTTTAAAATAAAGATTAGATAATTCGTACAGTCCAAATGTTGTTCAATCCTGGGATATTAAATAACGCAATATCAAAGGCTGCTTCAGGTGTACTAAGTAACCAACAATCCGCAATAGAAAGATCAGACGCATGGCAAAAAGATCCTGCGACTGGATCTTGGTTACGTAGCGTCTATCAGAGAGATCTTGGAAGAGATGTCGGAGAAGAAGGTCTTAACTATTGGGGTGATGCGTTTCGTAGCGGAAGGTCAAAAGCAGATATAGAAAGAGACATAGGGTTGAGTGACGAAAAGTGGCTTCAAGATACTTATAAAAGTGAATTAGGCCGAGGATTAAGAGATGAAGGCCGTTCTTACTGGATGAACGACCTCAGACAAGGAGCGACTAGAGATGACGTCTTAGCAAACATCAGACGTTCAGACGAATGGAAAACATATAATGCTTCTCCATCTCCATCTCCGTCCCCATCTCCATCTCCATCTCCTTCTCCATCGCCATCACCCTCTCCTTCTGGAGTCGATTGGCGAGATATTGATTGGCAGCATTTTTCTCCTACTCTTCCTGAGTATGAAGTTAATGACGGTATAGATGCTGCAGCAAGTGCAGGTAATCGTATGACCGATCATTTTTATATGCGTGGCTTACCTCAGAACAAGGCATATATAGATAGGGGAGTATTAGAAACTGGCGCAGCACTAAATTACCACCAAGGTAGAACATATCAGCGTGACGACGATGGTAACGTTATTGGTAATAAATTAACCATTCCTGACTACATGGATCCCAAGGAGATGTTTGATTATTTCCACAGCAAAGTGTACGGCGACGACGACGACGATTAATAAAACTTAACAATCGAAAACCTCAAGATGGCTTGCCTAACAACGGCATGGTGGTACTCTTTGCCAAGAGATACTGAGTATTTTGACCAAGTCAGCCATACAAGCCTACGAGGTGCAAAAAGTTGCAGGGACGGAAATGCCTCAACGTTTAATGTATACGGCTTTATATATGAATAAACATGGCGACTTTATTAATAACATAGAAAAGCAAGAAGATGTTCAAGAGGATGCTTTTGCAGAAGATACTTGTGGCAACCTTTTAACGAGCCATTTTCGCAATACAAGTCAGACCCATCCTTCTTGGGGATCTTTTTCCTCTCTTGAACATCCTTATTTATCTCTATATATAAGAGCAGATCATAGTACATTGCACGAGTTATGTACTGAAAGAAATGATATTACATTTAGTCTTCAACCCTTATATGAAGCAGCAGAAGATACAAGATTATGTGTTCACGAAAAAGATTATCCTCTAGAAAAACTTTTCCACTCTCGAACCCCTGGGAATTATCCAGACTACACTGGCAATCGACATCCTTGGAGCGAAGAGGATGAACAAAACCAACTTGCTTCCGCTTATTCTTCCGCTATTGACTATAACTGTCAACGAGAAGCAGGAGCTAGTGCAGTACAAGCACAACAGTTATTAACGATGTGTATGTTGCAGAATGTTACAGCTTCAGGTAGTCTTCGTGCATGGCTACGTTTACTCGATAGCTGTTCTAGACCTAATAAGTCTTACGAAACAAAGAGCTTGACAGATCTAATTGCTGATCATGTTGCTAATTGGGTTCCTGAAGTGTATGCATGGTGGTCTAATAGCCAACGTTCTAAAAACGAATTAAGAGTCTAATGGATCTTGTTGTTGACATCGCTGAACTGCATGATTATCTCAGTCAGTTAGTTGATTCGATATCTGTAGACAAAGGGTTCGAACACTTAATACCTTTAGCTCAAGATGCAGAAGAACGTTGCGACTCTTTGTTAATAGATGTTCAACGTACTTACTTTCGTGGCGAGACCTCAACCAGCCGAATTTCTTGTTAAGTTTTTTCCAGAATTAATAGACAAGAAAGTTCCTGAAGGTAATAAAGAAGCTTCTAAGGAATTAAATATCAGAATTTGCGAAGCGATCATGGCTGACATGATGGATAGATATGATCGTGCATATAGTTATCTCGGAGCAGGAGCAATTATTTTAAATTTAATAGCTGAAAAAGGCCACCCAGACAGATCTAATTATATTAATGAATTCATGATGTCAGAAGATTTAAAAGATGCGGAAAGAAATAATGATGCAACAGTCGTAGAGTTTTGCAAAGATGCATTAAAAACAATCAAGGGTGCTAATCCTAAAGAAGAGATATGTCTCATTTTGATAGATAAGTCTGGTGCTTCTTGTACGACATTACCGCGAGACAATCCAGCAGGGAGAATTGCAAAATTAATGAATGACTTATAAGGATGAGCGATAAGATTCGTCATCATCCAGACAAGTGTGATTTAGCGCCACCAGCTGATGTTGTTGCCGGGGCTAAATCTGTTCTAGGTTCTATTGATCTCGACCCTTATTCATCACCTGATCTCAATCGGTTGATTGGAGCATCTCGCTATTACAATCGAGAAGAAGAATCCTTAGAAGATATTATCCGCAAAGATTGGTATACAGATGATGTTCATAGTTCTTCGAAAAGAGTTTTTGTAGGAGCCCCAACAGGAGCAGCCTTAACACGACGACTGCTGAACAAAACATTAAAGGAATATAGAAAAGGTCATATAGACCATGCTGTGATTTGGATTGCCCATAACGAGGCGATCATTCGTGCTCCTTGGATTTGGGACTTTCCGATCTGCATTCCATTTAGAAGACTACGTCCAATGTGGTATGACGATGAATTAGATACATTTAGAAGCGTTTCTCCATCTGATTGGTCGGCAATTATTTATTTGCCGCCAGTCCAACACGATCAATTTCAAACAGGATTATCTCGTTTCCATAATGTTTTTCATTCAATGGGGCGGATTGTTTTCAACGAATATAGCGGCGAAAACGATTGGGAAAAATCGTATCAGATTACCTGTCGTAAAGCATATGACTTCCATTCTTGACATGGATAATCAAATATTCGATAATCCGCCTGATAAATTCCAGGCGCCGGATGGTAAGACCTATCTAACAATTAGGGCAATTGTTTACGACTCATGGATTACATGGAAAGATGCATTACCTATAGATGAAGCTCAGAGAAAATTATTAACACTAGAGAATTTTTCCAACATCACAGAATTAGCAGGGAGACTTCATAAGTTCCATCAATCACTACCTGGCTATAAAGGCACAATGGAACCTCCCTTTGAATTTGTTCTATGGTGGGATCCTACGGATGCAGACGATAGATGGAATTCAGGTAAAACTTGTCGTTTTATGGTGGCCGATTTTTCTGCTGAAGACTTACTGCATTACAACAAAACGAGAAGAGGTAATCGTTTGCAGTTGACTAAACTCACTTCAAGATTAGTGGAGGCTCAAGCAATTAACTAAGTACCTAAGTCTTTATATAATTCTTTTTTAACATCCCATGCAGCTTGTCCTGCACTGAAAGGCTTGACCTCTTGCTCGAATACTTTTTTCTTAGCTGCTTGTTCTGCAGAACGTCTATTTAATACAGATATTCCTGATCCTTGATCAATACTTTTTCTTCCTCCAGTACTACCACCATAATGTTGCGCTTTTGCATTAAAGTTTCTAGCTTTGGCCAGGTATTGCCGTACTAATCCTGACTTACTTTTAGGTCCCCACCGATAAGGAGAACTCGAATTACCTTTCAAAACTTGATAGAACTTGCTTCATTTTCTATCCTAGGCAAAATAGAACTATAAATGGAAAAGACTCGTTTTGATCTCATCCCTTGGCAAGCTGTTGGAGACATCGCTGACGTTCTCGGCTACGGTGCTCGAAAGTATAGCTCTAATAACTGGTGTAGGGGAACTGAGTGGGGGCGTTACTTTGCCGCGTTATGTAGACACCTCTTTGCCTGGTGGAGAGGAGAGGATAATGACCCAGAGACAGGATACTCCCATCTTGCCCACGCCGGATGCTGCCTCCTCTTCCTCATGGAGTACCAAAGAAATGGGTGGGGAACCGACGACAGATTCACCGGTCCAGATGAAGAAGCCTTTACCAAAGGAGATGGCAGATGACAGTTAATACTTTTCTATTAGTCTTATTGGTAATTGCTGCGTATTCCAATTTATATCTCACTATTAAAAAGGTACGTCGATGACTAAAGTTTCTATCGTTGGGGCTGGTAATGCAGGATGCTTCTCAGCTTTAGAGTATTCTTGGCAATCCAAGATGGATAAGTGGCGAGGCAATGGTAGAGGAATTGACGAAATTGAACTAATTCATGATCCTCATACTGAGACTGAAAAGGTAGGTCAAGCAACATTTCCTCAACAGCCTCAATTACTTTGGAGTGCTTTAGAGAAAGAATTTAATTATTACTCCAATGCTATTCATGCCACTCCTAAGTTAGGAATCTTATATCAAGATTGGGGCAAGATTAATAAAGAAGTATTTCATCCATTCCCTGGTAATCAAATTGCAGTACATTTTTGTCCTGCGGAAATGCAACGATATGTTTTATCATCTAATACTTTTAAAGTTGTTGAAAAAGCAATTAATAATTTAGATGAAGTAGACGCAGATTATGTTATTGACTGCAGGGGGAGACCTTCAAATTTTGACGATTACGATGAATTGATTAACCCTGTTAATGCGGTTGTCTTAGGTAAGCCTGAGTCTAAAATAAATGATCCATATACTAAACATGTAGCAACAGAGGATGGTTGGACGTTTATCATTCCAACCCATGAAGAATCACCATCATATGACAGGTCTATTGGATATTTATATAACAAGGAAATAACCTCGCGGGAAGATGCTGAAAAAAATTTCACCAAAAATTTTAACGTTAAAATCACTGATCATTTGACATTTAAGAACTATGTAGCTAAAAAACCTGTTATCAATAATCGAATCATTCTTAATGGGAATCGTTTGTTCTTTTTAGAACCAATGGAATCCACATCTATTTCAACTTATCAAACATGGGCTAGGTATTCATATCAGTTCATTGGCAACAAAGGTTGGGCTGCCCATCATGCTTCCATAGATATCAAGCAACATATTAAACAGGTGCAAACGTTTATCCTTTGGCACTATAAATTTGGTTCTAAATATGACACTCCGTTTTGGAAGTATGCAAAGGATCTATCAATACATGAGCCTTTATTTCATGATGCCTTTGAGTTTATTTCAAACAAAACATTAGAAGATGTTAAAATTGCTGAAGCCGTTAATCCTGCAAGTTTTAGATATGGTCCTTGGGCTCTATCTGGTTTGAAATATTGGCACAAAGGGATGACAGAAGAGTTAAAACAAAATGGCTAATTTACATCAAATAGAGGTATATCCAAATGCTTTATCTTCAGAAGATTGCCAAAACTTAATTAAAATAATAGATGAATTTAAGGAGCAAGAATCTCATCTTTGGATAAAAAGACATAAGACGTCACATAAAGAATCAACTGATATTTATATTGATTTTGCAAACATGCTTGAAGAAGTTCAAGATCCTTTATTCGAACGTGTTAATCCTATATGTTTATCAGCGCTAGATAAAATGACTATTGCCTATAAACAAAGCCATCCTTTTTTAAATAACATCAGCCCATGGCAATTACATCCTTGGTATAACTTACAATATTATTCTGAAGGCCAAGGATATAGTGCTCTACATTGCGAACATGATTCCAATTATATAGATAAAGGATCGGATGGTTCTAAAGATAGGATGTTGGCTTGGATGATTTATTTAAATAATGCAGAATGTGGTACTAATTTTCCCGAGCAAAGATTAACTATTACTCCTGAAGAAGGATTAGGGGTTCTATGGCCTTCTTATTGGACACATCCTCATCAAGGAGTGACCCCTAATATTGGAGATAAATATATAGCAACTGGATGGTTTCATTATTATGATCCAACTAAAGAACTATACAAAATCAAAATTAAATGAAGCTGTTTTCCTAGGATGATCTGAATTATGAACAGTCACTCCATGCATTAAGTAAGAAGGAAATAAAACAATCCTACCTCTTTGAGCTTTAATCCAGTATCTACCTCCAAAAACAATACTATCTTCTTGTCTAAACCTTCTCCAAGCATGGGGTATTTCACTATATTGTTTGTTGAAAAAATAAAATTGACTATCTCCAGGTTGTTCGTCAGTTAAGAAAAGAACTCCAGAAATATGATGAGGACTGTGATCATGAATCTCTTGAAAATAATGTTTATGATACGTATTTCTCCATAAGCCATGCAATTGAACGTTAACATTACCGCCTCCAAGTTTTAATTCTTTTAAATAATTGTTAATAGAAGGTATAAACAATTTAAGATTATCCTTGCTTTTTAATCGTTCTAATTGGATCGAGCAATTATCACTCCATTCAAACTCTTGGTTATCATCTAGCTCGCCATTTTCTATTGCATTTAGCAGGTCATCTTTATTACTAGGGATATCAGTATAAAAGAAGTTATGGAGAAAAGGTAATTCAATCATCTTTAGGAGGCAAAATATTTATATTCAAAGTCATCCTCAAGTTTTGAGAAGGAGAAGAACTGGCATGAATCGTATCACCATCAAACAGAAGTAATTTACCTTTTTTAGGCGACTCAATATGAGCTAATGATAATTTTTTAGGATTGTAATAGTTTGTATTTACATCATCATCATTTTCATGTCCATCTTTAATTTTGTAAAAATAATTATCTCCATCACAATCATTCACGTAATACAGCATTACTAAGTTACCTTCCCCAGTTTCTTCACTATCAGGACACAACTTTGAACCTTCTGACCTACTTCTTCTCGTAGTTAAATCCACATGAGGACAATGGGGAACATTAAAACCATCTGCAACAGAGGGATATATCCATGTCTGACATCTCCATATACGATAATCTTTATATGCATCACCAATTGTTTTTCTTATGGTTGGCAACTGCAATCCTTTGTAGAAAGGAAACCGTGTATCACATTTAGGATTTGTTTTTCCTTCATGGACAAACCTCGTACTAAAACCGGGACACCAATTCCATTTAATTGACTTGTCATATTCTTTTTGTTGTTGTTCTATATGCTGACGGTCAAAAGTAACATTATTTTGATAACCCCATTGGATGTCAACATTGGTTGTAATGTATTTTTCAATCGTATCAGCCGATTCATCATCGATTTGATAGGTCTTAAATAAATTATCCATTGCCCTGTGATTGTTCAAAGTTCTTTAGCATCTCATTTAACTGTTTCATTTTCTCTGTATCAGCTTTGACCTGAGCTAAATCTACCCCTCCTACACCAAGAGAAGGAGCAGGTCTCTGATTCATCGATAAGCCAATACTATTAATCTCCGTTCTAACAGCATCCATGACCAAAGGAGGAACCTTGTTGATAGCATCTTGCACTTCAGCACGAGGAATTAGCGCTGGTATGACTTGCTCAATATCTGAAACCCTTTGAAGTAACTCATTGTGTTCATGAAAAGCTACTCCCTTTTTCTCCCCTTGCTTCAAGGTAATTACTCTACCGGAAAAAATCCCCACCAAAACTGCTGCTGCTCCTGCTATGAGGGTTTCCATTTAAAAATACGTATCTGAATATTAGTGTAACGAGTTATTCTTCAGGTTCAAGAACAATAGCTTCCATGTCTAGCTCCATACAAGCCTCCTCTGCAATCGATTCCATGTAGTCTTCCGCGTCTTCCCATGTTGGTTTGTAGCCATGGGACTGTTCAAATTCTTTAACAGCAGCTTCTGGCATGACAGCTATACCATCATTAAACGCGAAAGAAAATCCAGCATCTTGACTACTAGCAAGAAAGATTTGCTTCTGCCTGAATCGTGCCTCCCAGCAGCTTAGCAATGCTTCTATAAGTTCCTCCTTCGAGTAATCCTTGATTTCCAACGTTATACGTTGAAGCATGAACTGCTGTTCTTGAGTTAGATCGTCTCTCATGCTCCTCCCTTTTTACATACCATAATTCAAGATTCTCCATTGGTCTTGGTTTCATCCATTCCAAAATTCTGTTTTCTCTAACTTTAGAAAAGAACACTTGTTGTTGGTACCAAAGACGCCAATCCATGAGAGATCCTTTATTGGTATTACAGCATCGACAGGCAGGTACAAGGTTTCTTCTGCAACTATCTCCACCATGTTTTTTAGGTTTCAAGTGGTCGATAGTCAGAAGAGAGTCATCAATTCCGCAATAGGCACAACACCTCCATTCGTCTTTAATAGATTGTTTAAACCTTTTTCGTGCAGCACCTTTAGACAGGTCTACAAGGTTAAACACGTATGAACCCCAGTGTTCTGGTGTCAATCGTAAGTTTCAGTTACATCAAGCTTAAAAAATAAAATCTATATTTTTCTGCATTCACTACTGAAAAGTGCCTAAGATTAGAAGTGGCACCTAAGTAACCATGAAAAACCTTCCAACTATTCTCGCGACAGCAAGCTTAGCGTTATCAGGTAGCCTTGTTGGTGGAACTATTGCAGCCTATTTTTATCTCAAAGCTCCAGCAACTCAAGAACAATTAAAGAAGGCATTAATTGAACAAGTCGGACCTTTGGTCGAATCTCAAATCAAGAGTGCATTACCTGGCCTCGGTGGTAGTTCTTCTGGTGGCACTAGTAGTTTTCTATCTATTCCTAGTACCACTGGGGGCGTTCTGCCAGTTAATAAGTAAGATCAGTGGGTTCAGTCCCTCGGATAGGAGTCAGGGAGATATACGTTCCACAGGTACCGACGTGGGCAATTGATTTACCTTTAAGCATTCCTCAAGCCCCTCCTGTGACTCTGCAGATAGGCTTCCCAACCGTAGAGATGCCTGGTTGCGTCGAAGCTAGAGAGACACAAGGTAATAACAAATTAATAGAAGACGATCCTCAAGGGACTCTCACGCTATGTACAGGGCCAGGTATGCCCTACTTCAATCCCCCTGAGTTTGATCCAAGCAAAGAATTAGTAGTTATTCCGATGGATACTACTCCTAATTTGGGAGCCGTCAGTGGTTTAGGAAATACGAAATCTAAGGATAACGAAAATGAAACGGATGAATCCAATACAGAGGGAGCAAGTCAAGTCTCTGATCTTCCTGATCTCGATGTTAACGCCATTAACTCTGTTGACATTGATCTTCCCTGCCCCAGACCAGGAAGTCCCCCGCCAGGAGCATACGGTAAGTATGGTACGAAGATTGTAAAAGGCTACGAGAAGAACTCTGAAGGCGAATGTATTACGTTGTACGAGGATATTGCTTTGCTCAATGTCATCAATAACTACACGCCCCCTCCGGCGACCGTCCTAAATACTACTTCGATAGCTGTAGGCGCAACTCTAGGGGTGGCCCTAGTGGGCCAACCTCTCCAACAGTATCTAATGAAGATTGTGAAGCCTCTGGCGAAGAAAGTGACGAAGACTGTTCTAAAGAAGATTCTGAAGAAACCTGAGAAGATTCTGTCTGTTCGAGAGAGGATGACTGAACAGAGGAAGAATCGAAAGTAATAGGATCAATTGAATGACTGTGATTTAATAACACTCCGGGAGGCGAAGTTAATAAAACGTCCTCACATATCACTTTATATTTGCTGGTCGGATCCCATACTATGCCCTCCTTAGCTAAATTTCCACAATGCTTGAGCCGAGAAATTTCGTAATCTAAAACCCGTAAATTTAATGTCGCTTTTCTTAAGGCAATTTCAGTCGCAGCAGCGTCCTTGCAAAGAGACATCATCTCCTTATCTAGTGGCCGACTCCATTGAGCCGTTACTCCCATGTTTAAGGAGTAGTTATCTTTCTGCAGGGTTTGTACTGTTTTGTACCACAAGATATCTCCAGGATTATCAGGAGCACCATCACCATCTAAATCTCGAACATCGTATACCGGATCTTCGTAAGTTTCGAAAAAAGGTTCTTTAATATTTGCAGAACGACCCACGTAAGGAGATATTGTTAATGTCTCAGATTGGCAAACAACACCATTAGTAAAACCTGATTGCATGAAATTTCCTGTCAACACTTGGTATGCATTGACATTCGCTTGACCGGATGAATTAGCAACCGGATTAGAGGTAGCAGATATTCCCCCCACGTCACTTGCTTTGACGACAGGACAAAAAGGAAATAGCATTAAAATGCTAAGAACCCTTGGTATCACTGAGAAAATACGGAAACCGATTCTATTGTTGTGTCCGTTTCTATGGTCCTCGTTATGGTCGTGCGATTCTGGAGTCCGGGTCCGGAGTAACTGGATTGAAATTGGAACGAACCCCCTGGCTGAGTCAGCGTCCAATTTGGCTTGTTGTTCACGTCTAAGCCTGTCCATTTTGTAGTTATTCCTGACGCGGCAGTTGTATTTGTATTGATTATGGCAGATGGTTCGATAGATGCACCATCTAAAGAAATCCCTGTACCGGACACAGTATATTGCCAGCCTGTCGCAAAATCTTCCGAGACTATCGACTCAGATATCACAGACCGCGATGTCGTAGTCTGAGTAAGCTGGCCGGATGAAAAATTCGGTACTACTGGGACCGCATTTACAGGTGTGGCAAGAGCAGCCACCGCAAGTACAGCAAACTTTAATTTCCACATTGCGCCAACAATCGGGGCAACCGGTCTCACGAATACTGAAGACATTGCCCATCTACTTCACATTAAGAGTAGATATAAATTGTCCAATAGCGGTAGTACCGGCTCCACCGGCTACAAGTGAAGTAACTGTTCCACCAGATAAACTTGAGACTCCACCAGCTAACGTACCTTTTGTTCCACCGGCAAATGTTGTAGTTGAGCCAAATGCCGGAATGGACTGTACCTGACCGGTTGTGGTTGACACAGTTGAACCTGCATTAATAGCAGGTATGGCGTCCCCTTGGAGCCAACTTTCTGAAAAACTGAATTGATTTCCGGAGACATTCAAATCGTACGTACCGGCCTTCATTGTCGGTGCCGCAGTAGCCGATCCAGCTGTTAAGCCTCCGAATACGTCGCTATTACCAGTACCAACTTTTATATTTGTACCCGAAACGCTGTATGTGCTTGGCACACGAGATGCCACTGAACTAGCGCCGTCTACGGTTAACTGAACCGAAGAACTCAGACTATGCGTTATATCTGCCATCGCAGGCGCTGCAAGAGATGTGAGCAACAGCGCTGGTAATACTACGCGCTTCATGGGAAAAATTCAGACGTCTCTACTTATAGTAGGTAATTATTTTTTTCGATGTCCGTGAGCTATACCCAACTCGTGCATCTTGGCGTGTTCATCAATGGGATCTCTTAAATCTTTAGATCCACTTCCAAGAGTTAAATAAATTCCGTAGCTAATAGCACCCAAAAGAATGGTTACTAAACTACCTATAACAAATACTAATTGTGGATCTACCGTTTTTTCGATCATAAATATGCTTTCGATATATTCGTAGCAAACCCTATTAACGTCACTCCGGCTGCCAATACTGCTGCAGCCCCGATCACCCACTTCTCTACAACCTTGAGGCGTTCACGTAACTCCTCTTGCTTCTCTTCCAATCTTTCGATTTTGAGAGCTTGCACTGTCAGGCGGGTCTCCTGAGAGGCGTCTACATTCGAATGGTTCTCACAAGTCATGACTTAACCTTTTTGGAAGAATCAACAACGTCTGCACCTAATATCTTAATCGGAGTCTCTACACGAATTGTCTGGAAGCCACCTCCTTGATTTGACATTAAAGCCAACATTTCTTTCTTACTTAATGGCTTGTCTTCTGGATTCACATCATACGTTCCATCGCCTTTCTTTTTAGCACTCTTCTCCAGGCCAAAACTTGCTAACGACGAAGCCAGGAGAGAAGCCGGAAAAGTTATATCCTGTTTTTCCCCTGACGTTAGGCCGGGAATCTTTGGCAAATAATTTAAGGTCACCAGGGCTCCGGACCAGAAAACCACGAGAAGCCTTACTGCGACTGAGATGTACTCAAACTGTTCCTCCTTATCATCTATCTTTTCCTTTATTTTTTGGAAAATACTTTTCTTAGGTTCTTCCTGAATTACTTCTTCAGTAGCCATTTAATTTTTGACAGCTACATTAATATTAGGCTTTTTTAAATATGAACTGTCTTTATTGCAGTACTCCTCTCAATCGTGGTCCAGATAAAATAGTTGATCCCGAACTAATGGATGAATGGTCTATCGTAACAATCCTGACATGTCCCAAATGTCATGCTTTTGTAGAAGTTTTTAAACCTATCGACGATTAAGAGGCAGGATACATCACAGGAACTAAAGTACCTCTGTCATCATCGTCATCATCGTTGTCATCACGCATGTCATAACCTAAAACGAAAGTAACAATTCCTACGCAAATTAACGGGATAAACGGAAATAGAATAGCAAGCTGAAAAGCTGCTGGATCACTATAAAAATTCATTAAATTGATTGTAATTTTTTATGCCATTTGCTGGCTTTTTTAATGAGAAGTTGAGCTTCTTCTCTAGTAGAACATTGCTCGGCTTTTTTGCTTAGTTTAATAAGTTTTTTGTAAGGCTTTTTCATCTTTTGGTTTCGGTTTTCCTATCTCATCAAGAACTAGAGGTGATACTACAGCAGAGGGAACCAGTAAGGCAGCTATTAATTCAGGCGAAAACTTCATACCCATTCGATTACCCGTGGGTGATTTAGTTCCTTTAGCTTCATTAAGCATTCGAACTGCTAATTGTAAATCCTCAGGATAAATATATGGCTGCCTAGAACTAGGAGAAACCTGATCAGGAGGTACACTGCCTCCACCCCATAGATCAGTTCTTGATACAGAATCTGGCGTGACAGGAATATTCCTAGGATCTATAGATGAATTGTCTGACCATATATCATCTGTAACTTGTTTCTGAACTGGAGTTGCTTTAGCAGCTTGTTCTGCAGCAAACAATGCTTCTTCTTCTGCAAAACGTTTAGCATCTAATTCGTCACTGACCTGTCTTCTTGTCTTTGTATTCTTTCCAGAACCGACTTCTAAGTCATAAAGCAAGTCATAGAATTGACGAGTAGCTTCTGCGTCACCTTCACGCCCTAAAACCGTAGTACCAGCCCCGTCGTCATATACCATCTGTTTCTTCAAGAAATCAGCAATAAATTGGCTGTCTTGAGGTGACAAAGGATAAGGCTTGGAACTACCTCCAAACGCAGAAACATTATTTAAAGAATATTGATAAGAATCTATATTATCTGCGATCTGTTTAGCTCTAATCCAATCTCTCTTGTCAGGTCCTACATTAGAAAAATCAGCGTCTACTTCACTAAACATACTATAAAAATCATCATAAATAACACCCAACGCATCATCATCTAATTGAGCTTCAGTCCTAACTCTTTGCGCCGCAGGACTTGTTGGAGCATTTAGTATATCGGTTGGAGGAGGTGGACTAGCTTGGGCTTTGACAATTTTAGCTTTATGAGCTTTTAATAGCTCTCCAGCCATGTAAGCCCGTTGAGCATCAGTTTGAAGTCCAGGTGCAATCTCACCCTCATTTTCTATGACGGAATTAGCATATTTTTCTCTTCTTAAGAGCTCAGGAGGTACCTCGTTTTCTGCCATTCTTGCTTTATCATTACCTCTTCTCCATCTTTCCGATGCACCCCACTCTTCTTTGGCACGAGAAGGATCCTCGTAGCCTCCAGCATCTCTTTTTCGGCTATTGCCAAAACGAGCATCAAATTCTTCTTTGCTAATCCGCTTAGGCATTAAGGTCCCCAACCCTCGCCGCTGTATTTATTTTTTAAATCGTTATAGTAAGGTGCGACAGGATTGATTTTATTAATGCTTTCTTGGAATGTGTTACCTCTATAAAGAAGATCACGTATTCCTGGCGCCAATTCTTTTTGCTGAGCTTCCCGTCTCTCTTGTCTCATTAGATCTTCTAAGATCTTTTTCTGTTGATAAGGATGCATTCCTTCTGGTTGAACGCCTGTTCCAGTATTGAATTCACCTTCTCTAGGTCCAACAAAAGAACTCAGAGCTTTCATAGCCTCAGTGAACATGTTGACGTTCGCATCAGCTTGGTTTTCTTGTGTTGCTCGGGCAATATCTCCAACAGTTGTTGAGGTAAGTCCCAGTTTTTTGCCAGCGAGTTCCATAGTAATTAGGAGAGTGATTGACGTTCGTTGCTGTTCATATTATTTACAGCACTTGCTCCACCTAATACGGCTAATAATGCTGTTACTGCCATTCTATTTCTTGCTCGTCTATTTAAGACGTTTTCATTAGGAGTTTGTAGCTTGACACCTTCAGGTATTTTCACGTTAGGCATTTTACCTGTTGAATATAATTCTTCGATAATTCGTTTTGTTTCTGCTTCTCTTTTAGGAGATACCCCGGGTGTTCCATCTGGATTTGCTTGATATGCTCCAGTACCTAGAGATACTTCACCCACCAACGGAATGTTGAATGACTTTCTTGTTTGTAACATATCTGGCGTCGCCATTGGCTTCTCTGGGCCAGGCATACCCCTCATTTTATTGAATATCTCGTTATCTACTCCCTGTTTCCTGAGTTCTGCCTCCCTCTCTTTGGTGAGTACTGGATTATTCCACCAATTCAAAAACTGCTCTCTTAAAAGGGGGTCTGCTAAGGTATACGCACCAAAACCGATGCCTCCTGCAGTTACAGGGATAGTCGACAACAGTGCATTAATAGGTATCTCGCCTGAATTCCAAGCTTTTCTATCTCCTAAGAAAAGATCTGCAGCACCTAATCCTCCTACTGCGACAGGGGCAGACGCCGCAAGTAGTGCGAGCAACTGTGCATCTGTACCTGCGTGACGAACACGACTTTGCATTTATAAGTAGGAACTAAGACTCATTACCTATTCTATATAGTAATAAGTCTTAGTATCCTGATTACGACTAGAAGCTGTACTTAACTCCTACCTTTCCACCTGTACCGAAATCTTCTTTCTCTTCTCCTGTAAGGAAAGAAACTTCACCGTAAACATCAGTAGCTTCAGTGATAGCAATACTTCCACCAGCTTTACCTGAAAGACGAGTTTCAGTATCTTGATCTTTAACAGCTACGAATGCTGGACCACCTTGTACGTAGTAAGAAACCTTACCAGTATCATTAGCACCTGCATAACCAACGTGAACGTCAGTAGTAGCGTTTGTATATTTCTTATCTGTCCAACTAGCATTAGTTTCGACATTGAGATAAGGTCCAGCAAATGTTGCTGGAGCTAGCACTAAAGCAAGTGCAGAAGCAGCGTATGCAGTCTTTAACACAGAACTGATTATTTTAAATAACAGTTCTCATCTTATACATAATTTGTAACAATTTTATTAGGTTTGTGACAGTTCCTTTTCCAGGATAGGCTTCAACTCTGATATTAAAGGATAGTGTCTGAGTAATGTTTTAGCTTCCCGACGTACTTCTCTCGGAATGCGTGGCGTTTCTTTCACATTCGTTAAACGTAAAAGAAAATCTCTTGTAGCTACAACAGCAGTTACCTTTTGTTGTGGAGTACTAATCGGATGTCTCAGTTTCATCATTAGGTTGTATAGGATCGAAATCAAGACGTACAGGATTTGCTGTATTATTCGCACGAATTTGTCCTTGAGTCTTCTCGTCATGCCATAACTCTACTTGGCGATCAACTTCTCTCCTGCCTAATTCTTTTGAATACAATTCAGCTAGTCCTGTAAAAGTATTCCTTAGAGGTTCTGGAGCTTCATCTCTTTTATATAAATGATACAAATAGTCCATAAAGTCAGATCTATTCTGATTGTTTCTTACCCTTTGCAAAGGGGTCATCGTGTCTTCCATAGTGCTCCTAATGTTTTTAGACAATAGCTATGCTACTTCGACAAATCAAGTGCCTGTGAATCTGCAACACCATAAGGAGGTATGGGAACGATATTGAAAGCCAAGGAATACCTAGGTTTATCACCTTTCTGTTTGCCAATTTTGTGATTTAAATAACTTGGAAAAAGAATTAATTTTTGATGTTCAGGAGGAATCACCCATTGTTCGGCAAGAGTTATAGGAGTGTCTTCCATATCATTTTGTCTTCGGAGTTGATAGCTGCCATGATATTGTAATGGTGTCATAATTTCTAAAGGAGCCACTCCTTCTTCTTCGTAATCATCGAAATAAAAAATACCACTATAAAAACAATTGCGATGATTATGGACTTGACCGTCTAATCCTTTTTCAGTGACATTAATCCAAGAAGTAGAGATAGCCCATTCATTGGTATATTTCAATAAGTCGTAATTAAGCCTGTTAAAAATTTCAAGTAAAGCTTTTTTAGTTTCTGGTATCTTGTCTAATACTTGAAAATCTGGTTGGCTCGTATCGATAACCCCAACATCTTCTCCCGAGTATTGAGCAGCTTTTACAAAACCACTCTTGATATCCTTTAACGGTTTAACATCAATATGCTCTGCTTTTAAATAAAAAACATTTGATGCAAATAATGGTAAATATCCTACGTTCATGAAGCTGATGCCACTCCCCAACTACCATCTTTTTTAGCCTGTCTATTAAGCTCTTGCTGCTTTTTCATTCTGAAATACTTGTCAGGATGTAAACCTCCTCCCCAAATCACTAAAGAGTATCTCGTGCCTGATCTTACGTGAGATACTTTGTGGGGATATAAGGAAGGAAAAACAATTAAATCACCTTGTTTAAACTTTCTGGCTGGAGCAGGATGAGGAAAAAATTTTAAAAAGCCACCTTCGAAATCTTCATCATGTTCAGAAAGTAGCATCGTTGCAGACACGTCTCTAAAAGAAGAAGGTGTATCTACTTCTGATGCTGCATCCATGTGCCATTGATAAAAATCTCCTTTTTCATATTTAGTAAATTGAACTTGTTCTAAGTAATCAATAGGAGTTCTAAATACTTCATTTGCAGCTTTTAAATAGGCTTGAACAACAAATCGAAAAGCAATCCTTAAATCACCATATTCTTCCTTCTCTAAGTCTTTAGGATCGATCCAAGTATTTTTAGACCTACGCTTTGTTTCTACTAATTCTGAACCAGTATTAACCCTTGACTGTTGACACTTCGCATCGCCATAGTCAATCAGCACTTGACAACCTTTTTTCGTTAGAACTTCTGGTACGACCCAATAATCTCCTAACATTACCTATTTAAGTCTCCATAGTTATGAACTAATCTAAGTCGTGCATTGTCAGTTATCAAGTTAAAACTATAAATCATTCGGTCTTCCCCTGAATTATTAGGTAAAGTCGAATGAGGTAGCCATGACGGAAATAAAACCATCATTCCAGTTCTAGTAGGAAATGTCATATTAGTACTAGGTCCGGGAAAAATTCTTGTTCCTGGTCCCCAAATATTCATAGTTTTAGTTACCCAAGCCGGATCTCTAAAAGTAAGCATCCCAGAATCCTTCCCTCCTTGAGCTTTTAAATAATACACTCCACTAATTTCAAAACAAGAATGAATATGCTCAGGAACATACGCTTGATCTGGATATAACGTCACCCAACTATTAGCAATCGTAAAACCTTTTAGCAAGTGGTCTGGTATCGTATCAGATAACATCCGTAAGGCCATGCCTAATATATAGCCATTTAATTTATCCCACTCAGGATGTGCAGCTAAATTACCATTAAAAAAACTAGTAGTTCCTCTTGTATCCTTAACTTTTTTGTCATCAGTTGCCTGACCTTCTAACCAACCCTCTGAGACAGTACCTGCAACATCCAGACTATTGATTAAGTCGTATCCTTTCTGAGTGTATTCATCAGTAATCTCTGCATGGTTAGAATCATCACCTAAATAAATAGGTGTTGAAAAAAGATCATGACGAAATTCGCCAATCTTAAAACTATCGTATTCTCTTGGAGAACCGAAGTCTTGTTCAATGATTGGATTTTTCCCTACATACTTGTCAGGTTTTTCCGACGTATCAGATGTTTCCTCTTCCTTCCACTCTTGTATTTTTTCTGCCATATATCGTATAAAGCTACGGATATCGTAGCTCTAATTCCTGTCTGTGCAGAACAAAGAGTTCAGAATTAACCTTTAAACTCAGTCGCGTATTTTTCACCGTCTTCTGGAACGCTTGGCGTTTCTTTTGAACAATCCCATACGAGATCACCAAAAGTCTCAGTAGCTGCGTTATAAGAAGCTCCTTCAACGACAGAATCATCACAGGCAACGTAATTAGAATCGGGAGCAGCTGCTGCACCAATAATACTAATTACGCCTTTCTCAGTTCCTCCGCCTAGTTTTGGAAGATCTCCAATTTTTGCCCAAGGTGCCATGTTTCGATTTGATTAATTTACTTTTATTCTATTACCATTCGATGAGAACGTAACCTGGTCCACCCGCACCAGAAAGTCCTTCACCACTAGGCTCGTAATGACCATGACAACCACCACCGCCAGCACCGATTCCGCCGGCACCACCCATGGCTCCTTGACGGCTATTGCCACCGCCTCCTCCGCCTAGGGCTCCACCGTGTCCTCCGTTACCGTTCAGTCTATAGTTGTTATCAGAAAGCTTGCCGTCATTGGTATACCAAGCTAAATCAGTCACACTAAATGTGTTGTAGCTAGCCCAGTTAGTGTAATCGTTTTGGTTGTTGGTTTCAGTAGAAGCAGCACCACCACCACCTGCACCGGCACCACCTTGACCACCACTGAAACAGTTACTACCAAAGTTGGCGTCAGACCTAGGAGCTCCTGCTCCGCCTCCTCCAAATAGTCTTCCTAATACGCCGTTAAAGCACTTAGCACTTGGGTAGCTAGTTGCACCACCACCACTGGGAGATCCAGTAAAGCCTTGCTCGTATTGGTTGGCACCACCGCCTCCTCCGCCACCAGCGGAGAATTGATTGTAAGCTGCTGCGTATCCATCACCGTATCGACTTCCACCGCTTTCATAGAACCAATTACTACTGTTATAGCCGTTATACATTGGCGTACCGCCTTGACCTGCCACGTTCTTAAAGCCTTGTCCTGTATAACCACCGCCACCATCAGCAGTTACAAAGCCAGCACCATCGCCACCTTTAGAGTTGTAACTAGATTGTGGGCCACTAGGAGTCCAAGCTGTACCTTGTCCATTTGATCCACCACCACCAGCTGCCCAGAACTCATTATTACTAGGGCTGTTATTACCTGAGACGTCTCCACCTCTTCCTCCTATGCCGCCACCGCCGCCGGCGCCAAAGGAATATCCACCATTGTCTCCGTTACCTCCTCTGTACCCATTACCCTTATAGCTAGCACATGATCCACCGCCACCTGATGGGTAGCCTTCTGGACCCCATCCAAAACCATTAGGAGAACCATAACCACCACGACCACCAGTGTAAGCCAAATTAGTGCCTGCAACTAAATCAGATCCACTAACAGTTCCAGACCCTGGGGGATCAACGCTGGTTTGATGATATCCTCTACCTCCTCCTCCAGCTTGCACATTAATATGACCAGATCCGCCACTCACAGCTTGGACGTAAGTGTCTTGTCCAGAAGCACCCCAACCTGTGGTTCTATATTTACCCCAACCACCACGTCCTACGAAGATCGTTAAGTTCTCTCCTGCAGTAACATTATATTCTCCACTAGCAAAACCACCCCCTGAGCCACCAGCATCACCATAATAATGAGAACGATAGTGACCACCGCCACCTCCTCCTCCTAGACATGTGATCCTAACTTTAGAAACACCAGTAGGTACAGTCCAAGTGAATGTAGAGTTATCTACTGCTCTTCTGTTTTGAGCACCAGTACCTGTTCCTCCATCAGCATTTCCAGCATCTCTTGTGGATTGAGGAGTAGCAAAGTTATGGCCATCGCCCTGTCCACCAGCATAATAACCATACCAATCTTGGTAATTTTTGAATTCTCGGTTATCAACGGCTTCGTCACCTGCACCCGCACCAATTAGCGTAGATAATAAGACAGTCATTAAGCGATCCTCCAGCCTTGGGTTGAGTCTTTGTAGATTAGGGTCCAGCCCACGTTCTTTAAGTTACATTCTAGGTCGTCTTCAGCACCGCAAATCTTTTGACTGTTGCGAGCAATGGTGACGTTATTTGTGCCTAAGCTACCTGCACCATCAGCAAAATCAACGTAGTCGTCAGGTTGAGGAGAAGCAGGCAATGTTATAGTAAACCCTCCTCCAGAAGAATCTAAGAGCAGAGCATCGCCTGAGACAGCTGTATAAGCACTGGTCTTGGTTTCCCAATCCCTTTTTGCGTCAGGTACTGCACCTGAGAAAGAAAGTTTACGTCCCATAATTACCTCTTATGATTCGAGGCCGTAGGCCACAAATGAGACGTTTCCACCACCACTGCCGACCCACATGCGGCTCTGAGCTTCTAGCGTGATTCCTGTTCTTTCTATTGCTGTATTTCCAGCTAGTGGGTAATCATATTCCAAGTAATAACCAGTGCTAATCGTTCCAGAGGTTGCAGAATCTGAACCAGGAGCGACGCAAATACGAATTGTATCGTCAGTAGAGTTCTGATTACACGCTGACAAAATTACCGTAGTAGTAGCACTTGCGGTAAATAAAGGCGTTGTTGAGTAATCAAAGGATGAACTTCCACTAGCAGGTTTGTTGGTACCCTTAATTCCAGAGGCCATGTGTACTATTCAAAGTTTCGGGTAGGTAATACCCTGTCATTAACAAGTATAGAGTAGATAGGAATAACTAAGGACCAATTCCGAAGTCACCATTCTTTTCTACACGTATTCGTAGTTTAGCTCGTGCCTTCAATCGACGTCGTGTTGATTGCTTATTTTTTTCGTCTATAAAATTAGCAAGTGTTTCTTGCTTAGCTATTTTCTTCTGCAACCTTTTAAATAAAGGCATCAGTTCATGACGCCATAGAAGAACGAACGAAGAGTCACATCAGTTGTGGCCTGCCATTGCCCTGCTATAAGAACCATCCAATTAGCTACTTCTGTTGCATCTGTTAGCGCTGAGCCATTAGAAGTATGATCGTTGATATTGATATAGAGGTTTAAGTTTGGAGAGCTACCAGTTGTTACTAGATCATTTTTAAAATATTCAGTTGCGTCAGCATAACCACCTCTATAGAAGGTTCCTGTTGTAAATCTCTCCCATTTACTACTAGTGACAAAATCAGCTAAGAAGCTGGAACTAGAAGTGTTATCTATTAAACACTTGTATTGTTGTCCCTGATGGAATGCAACATCACCAACGTTATAAGTACTCCCTGCTCCCCATGTACCGACGAAATTAACACCATCAACAAAGACGTCCCAATCAGCAGCACTTGGTGGCTCTTGTCCTACGTTCGCTTGTTTAGCTCTCCACTGCGTACCACCATGTTTGATAATGTCATTGATCTTGTAGTTGGTCGCAATATTCCATAGACCTAAATGATTATATCCTTGTAGATATTCGTCAAAATAGGTGTTATTAGGAGGCTCATTACCTGTACTTGCTTGCTTACATCTGTACTGAACTCCATTAACGTTCAGAATATCGTTAATTTTATATGGAGTTGCAGCGTTGTACGCACCTGTCCAGTTAAAACCTGAAGTAAATAGATCCCAATAAGTGCCGTTAGGAGGTTCTTGGTTTGTATTATCTGCCTTACATTTATAAATAATTCCGTTTAATGTTGCTAAATCATTAACGTGATACTCAGTAGCGGAACTCCAATCTCCTGTATCATTGAAACCTTCTGCAAATACATTCCAATAAGTACCATTAGGAGGGTCTTGGTTGGTATGAGCAAGGATGCAAACATAGTTCACACCATTTTGTATTGCTATATCGTTACGCTTATAAGCAGTTGCAGAGCTCCAATTACCGGTGTAATGGAAACCTTCTACCCAATCTTCCCAATATGTTGCATTAGGAGGCTCGTTGTTGGTTGTTGTCGCCTTGCACTTGTAAACAATACCATTTAATTTAACTAAATCACCTGCTACGTATTGAGTTGCAGAGTCCCAATTGCCTCTTAGAGTTAAACCCCTGCTCATTAAAGACCAGTAAGTTGTATTATCTGGATTGTTCCCAGAGGCAGTTGTAACGTTTATGTAGGCATAGGAGTTACCACCGTAGGTGACAACATCATTTAGCTCATAGCTAGTACCGTTGGCATAGTCACCACGAAAGAGAAATCGTAGTTTACCGAGATCAATAACAGTGCTCATACGATTTCAACCTGTAAGTGTCCTGTGTAATTTGTACTTGGTGCTGCCCAACTGAAGTTAAGAAGCTTGTTCGACCATACAACTGTGGTATAGTCATCATCACTAATTATATTATTAATATTATCCTCCATCTTCACAAAGGATCCGTCTTCATGACGTAGAACGTCTAAAGAACCTGTCAAACGATTAAATAAGAAACCATAAGCAATTTTGCCTGTGGGTTCTTTGAATTCGACGGTTGCGGGAGTCTCGACTTCTTTGACGAGACTAATTGAATCAAGGCTCATTAGTTAACGTCCTCATAAATAGATAACCAACAGCTAAAGGTTGTAGTACTACTTCCATCTACTGTAGGAGCATTCGCCCATAGAGCGTCTGCAGTTGATGATGCATATTCTAAAACAACCTTTTGACCGCTATCGATCAATTGAATTGTTTCGCCAGCTTTGATTGTCCTCTCTTTAGCTAAGTAATGAGGTAATGATGTACCTCCTTTCTTAAGCCAAACATCACATGGAAGGTCAAAACTACTTGTGTTGGAAACGGATAATCCTACAATCACACTTGCCTTGTCAGTAGAACCAGGGTGTGTATAAATATTTGTCGCTCCACTACTTGGATAAGTAGCCGAACCAAAAGGTAGATTAAACTTCTTAAACGTTGCCATTAACCATACGCAAGGATGTCGTTAACAGATCCTCCTCCACCGCTTCCACCACCGCTACTCACGACAGTCCAAGCGTTAATGGATCCTGCTATATACATACTAAAGGCTCCCGATGTTGAGTTATACCACCAATCACCTTCAACCATTCCAGAGGTAGGTGCTGAAGCACTGCTAAAAGTTTTATGTCCAATCTCAGCCCAAGCACTACCTGTATAAAACTTGAGCCTGGTTGCTGTTGTGTCCCACCAATATTCTCCTGTTAAAGGGGATGAAGGAGCAGTCGCTGCGATAGTAACAGAGTCTGCTGGTTCCCAAGATGTTGTGGCAGCAACATAAATTTTTAATTGCTTACTTGAAGAGTCGAACCATAACAATCCATTAGTAGGAGTAGTAGGAGCAGTTGCAGCAATGACAACTGTTGATAATGATTCACTTGGTTCTGTCCAAGCCGAACCATCCCAAACTTTTAAAATATTAGAATTCTGATCTAACCAAAGATCACCGACAGTCGGAGAAGAAGGTGCTGTATTGGAGACTGTAACAGTTCCGACACCACTTAACCTGTCTCCAGCAGCTAATTCCTGTGGGTAGCCACCGACATAAACAATGGGTTTGCGATCTGCCATTAACTTAGAAGTACAGGAACGTCAGTATTCAGAGCCAAAGTGTTAGCATCTAATGCCTCACCTACTAACACTACATATTCTCCAGATGCCGATGGAGCCGTAGTCGATAGTGCGCCAGAACCACTTAAAAAATATCTATCTCCAGGAGTAAAAGCTGATCCACTCCAACCACTTAAATCAACTTTTCCAGCAAAGACCAATTTAGCAGCTTGACCACTAGCTACGTCAGTCTTAATAACCCCTGCAACAGTAGCCTTGTCTCTTGTGTCATCATGAACAGCTTTCAATAATTCCCCATTGCTATCAATATAAACAGCATCTCCTTTTGCTAGAACTTCTCCTGCTGTGAGTTCTATCTCAACAGCAGAACCTCCTCCCATTCCTCCGATTGCTGTTTGTAAGGCAAGCAATGCTTGGATAATTCCACCAGTATTGTTGTTATAACTGGTCACTGTACCTCCCGCTGCAAGTATGCAGGCATTAATAGCGGCGATAATGCCACCAGTATTTTCTGGGTAATACGCCATAGTTTGATTTTACTTGATAATGACTGGAGCATTGGCTGAACCACCTTTCACAGATTCAATCATTGGAAATTCGATTCCTCCTTGTGTGACAATCGATTCGAATTTTTGAGTAGCACTATTAAAAATTCTCATTTGTTGAGTACCTCTTTTTAACCACCAATCATTTTGTCGACACCAACTAATTTCAGGTTCAGTAGGATCATTCCATAGCATAGGCAATGATGAAGGTCTAATTCCTTCTCTGACATCTCCTCCAGGAAATAAATTAATACCAACAACTTCTGCTAATGAGAGAATGTATCGGTCATAATTGATCCGATGTCGTGCATTGTATTCCGAGTAAACTTCATCTCCAAAATCACGTTCTATTCTGTTAGTAAAAGTACTAAATTCATCTTCTGTATTTCCTGTGAAAGGATAATCATTAGGCTCATACCAAGGAATACCACACTCCCATCTCATGGCATGCATATGTTTGCATTCTCTTCTTTCGTCAATACGTTGAGGTAAACTTCTCCATTGCCTGTAATAACCTGCACCTTCTTTCTCCCATTGAGAAAAAACAGTCCTACTGGCGTTTGGAAGAGGGAAGCTGTCCATGCCAGCCGACTCTTTTGGGAATTCTAAGTTTGCTAATGCACCTCCTAAATGGTCAGGACAACAACAAAACAATTTATGAGAAGAACATAAATGTTTACCACCATCTCCTCCACTTGTATCCCATATAGGAGGTGATGCAGGATCGTAATCTATTTTTTTCCAATACAACGTATTATTTTTCCGAACACGAGTAAAAGCTTTGGATAAATCAAACGTTAAAGTTAACGCGAATGCATTAGCTTCTACAAGAGTTAAGGCAATACTACCTTCTGGCTTTTCAATAACATCATCAGGATAATTTGGACCTATAGCGGTATCTTCGAATTGATCTCCTATAAAACAATTAAAAATACCAACCTGACTTGCATTCAATACTCCAGTAACGTCATATACTAATCTGTGATTTGCAGGGTCAGGATCAGAAGTTAATGCTGTAAGTGCAGCAGCATTTAAAGGTTGAGGCAAGATGATACTTCCCCTTGTTCTGCAACCGACATACCATGTTCTTTCAGGGCTGGTTTTACTGGGGAACATGGCAACAATATCTTTAGACACACCACTAACGGCTCCAGTAGAAAACCGAGTATTGCTATAAAGATAAACATCATCCCATGATCGACCTACACCGTAGTAATAAGCTTGACCTAATTGCCAACGTTTGTAGTCTGTCGTGCGATTGTAATTTTCTAAAACAGTAGGAAAAAGGATTGTTCCATATTCCCCTGCTCCTGTCGTCTTAGTAGGATATAAGCCTTTTGCTTTAGATCTTAAGCCACGAGTAATCGGTTGAAGACCAAAGCCACCACCCAAGGAAGCCGCCCCCAATCCTTTACCCATGACTAGAACCTCTCAGCCATCGCAAAGTAAGAACTAGAGATAGGAGAACCTTTCTTCATTCCTCTAGGAGCATAAGGTCTGTCATCCTTATACTTTGGTCCACTAGTAATCAAACCTCTATCACTGGACTTGCTGCCATAACTAGGAGAGCCACTCTTTAAATTACTAGGTCTTTGACTTGCTTGATTACCTCCAATTGTGATACCACTTCTTAATCTCGAAGTTTCGTCATCTCTTTGAGCGTCAATATAACCCTGTAATTCTCTTTGAAGCTGCTTGTAATTCTGACCCTCTAAGTTTGCTTTGTCTTGCAAAGTGTGAGCATATAATTGTGCGTATTCTGCTTTCTTGTTGTCGTATGACTGAGTAGGATTCTCTTTCGAATAAGCGCCTGAAGGATCGTCTATTGGATCAGAGTCGTTCCCCGGTCCAGACCAAGTGCCTGGCTCACCACCTCCGCCTCCGTTATTATCAGGAACACAACCTGTCCCTGCTGCGTTTGGTTTTTGGCCAGCACCACACACAATAGGATCAGGATTATCAGGAACACAACCTGTCCCTGCTGCGTTTAATCTTTCACCAGTGCCACAAGTGATAGTAGTATTGATGCAATTACCATTCGCATCTTTCGTTTGACCTGAAGGGCAAGGACTACTGTCAGTAACACATGTACCTGCTGCATTACGACTTTGTCCTGAAGGACAAGGTTGTTGTTCTGGAACACATGCACCAGAGGAATTTCTTGTCTGACCTGAAGGACAAGGCGATGGAGCAGCTACACAATTACCCGCACTATCTCTTGATTGTCCCTCGGGACAAGGTTGTGCAGGAGAACCACAAGATCTACTTGCGCCGTTCCAAGCTCCTCCAGAGCTCTTGCATTGATACTCTGCTGAACGTTTGATATTAGCGAGGACTTCCTCTCTTGTTGATCCCGCCTTTAAATCATCACCCCAGTAAGTTCTTCCTTCTGCTCCTGCATCACGATCTAAATGTTCTAGATACATTTGCTGTATCCAACCTTCATCTGTATTGGCAATCATATTTCTGACATCGTCACGGCTGTCTCCACCTCTTAAGTGGTTCAGCCAATAATCCATTCCACTGATTTCTCCTGCCTCGTCATCCATCCGATGGTCGCCATCCCCGAATTCATTAACTTCGCCTTTGTATCCATATTCACGTCCAAGGACATCGCTATAAGTATCTTTAATCCAATCAGTAGCAGCGGTTTCAAACTCGTTTGAATGACGAACTGCTCTCGCTACATCTTCTTGGCTAGAACCTGTAGCCAATGCTTTCATCCAATATTCTTTTCCACCCGTATCTAAGACACTGTCAGTTACATCTGCATCGGGAGATTCAGTTCTATCTAAATCAGTCTTATAAAGATTTTCTAGGAAATTTAAATTCTCTCCAACTTTTGAAGCCTCGGCACTAGCTTCAATATGTCCTCGAACTTGATCAAGCGTTTGTTTTCCTGATTCAATTTGTTCTGTCCAATAGTTACTTCCACCTTCGTCTGACCCGCGATGTAAAATTTCCTTGTATAAATTTTCTACCTGTTCTTTTGTACTTTGGGCAGGGGAAGATGAAGGGGAAGGGGAAGGTGCCGGAGAAGGTGCAGGCGCAGGTGCTGGAGCAGGCGCCGGAGCAGGGGCTGGAGCCGGTGCAGGGGCTGGTGCGGGTGCTGGAGCAGGAGATGGTGAAGCTGCTGCAACCGCTGCTGCTGCTTTTTGAAAACTAGAAGTATCTTTTACCCCAGGCGCAATATTCTTAGCTGCTCGATCTTTTGCTTCTTGAGAAGCGTCAAAACTTTTAATTACTTGGTCAGTAGTTATCTTTCCTGAATTTAATGCTTTAGACCAATAAGCTTTACCGCCAGCATCAGGTGCTCGACCAAATTTGGATTGATAGAGATTGTCTAAGAAAGAAGATGTACTAGCGGCTGATGGCATTAGAAGAATCCTCCTTGAGCTAAAACGTGAACAACAGTTGCAGCACTAGGAACACTTAGTACGACATCTAAACCGACATATAACAACGCTCCTGATGGGACATATAACCCAGTATTTTTCTTATCTGTTTCGCTAGCACCAGTTGTTCCTCCGAGGTTAGGAACTGGTACTGTCAAAGGAGGTAAAGAAATATTGGTTCGATCCCCCATAGCGGTAGATCCAATAGTACCCGTCGCAACTGCAACAGTGTTCGCTGTTGTAATATTTGCTGCTGTCGTAGCTGTACTTAAAAATGCTATGACATTGGAAGTGGTTGTCGTCGCTTCATTGCAAATGATTGATAAGCTATCAATCACGGCTCCGTCATTAGCGGAACAATCGACTAGTAAGACACATCCCGCTGGAGCAGGTGTGTTCAAGTTGGTTGCTGATGTTAAAGCCGCCGTCGCACCAAGTGTTGCGAACGAATGCAATGGTCTGTCGACCAAAAGCGGCATCTTGTTTGAACTGCTGGTTGCCATTTAAAACCTCGTCTTAATTAATTTTATAGGCTTTCTATGCCTACATTCCTGGACCAGCAGGAGCCCATCCTTGATGACTTCCTGGTTCCCCAGCCGGAATGTCTCGCTGAGGTCCACTATGCATTAATCCTAGTGCAGTATTTAATCCTCGAGATTCAGTACTTCGAGGACTTGTGGGTTGGCCAGAAAATAACGGAACAGGAGGAGGATCAAAATATGAGCCTTTCATTTTCGGTTTATCAAAGCCTTTGAATTGAGGAGTGCTCATGCTAACGGTGTGCTGCTAAGTTGCTGACTTACATTTGCCACAAAAGAATCAGTAAAGCTAGGAGTAGCCTGAACTTTCATACCTCCCTCCCCTGTTAGCTGACTTCTATCAGCAGGGTTAGGACTAGAGCCAGGGTTGCTATTCTGAGCCATCTGAACTCCTGCGCTGTTGACATTTACCTGAGCACTTGTTGGGTTTTGAAATACATCAATATCCGTTGATGCTGGTTTTTGATTTCTAGTAGGAACAACTCCCATAGCAGTTGTCCTGTTAAATCCTGACCTCAATGGATCATTGCCTACCGAGAAACCAACTTCACTTGCATTTGCTGCAGGGTTCACACCTAAAGCAGATATTTGAGCTCCAAGTTTGTAATCTTTTGTAGAAGCAGTAGCTCTGCTTTGATCATTGAATTCTGCTTTAACTGCACTTAAGAAAGTGTTGACATTGCCTGACTTATTAAGTGTTTTGTTTGGAACAGATTGAGGAGCTACTGTCATCTCACTTCCTATCTGAGAAAATGCATCTTGAGCAGGTTGGTTAATCTTGCCAAACTCATGCGCTTTCATTCCAGCATTCATCCCCATCTCTTTAGCCTTCTCGTCTTTGCCTTTTCCTTTTTGATTTAACACAACAGGTTCCCATTTTTGTCCCGGAAAACTGCCTACAGAGTTATTGACAGTGGTTGCTGTGTATTCTGGGAATTGCCCAGGATATGCTTGACCTTTGTTTGATGCTTTTCTAGCCATGGGTTACCTCCAATTCATAGAACCAACGGCCTGAGAAACTCTCGTCCCTACAGCAGTATCTGCTGGGCCTTTTACAGACATAATAAACTCTCCTCCAGACCTGTCGAATGCATATCGACGAACCTCATCTCTGCGGTAATTAGCAACATATAAAGTTTCTGCTAATCGATCTACTTCTCTTAAGTAGATTTCTCTGTAATCCTTATCAGCCTTAATAGGATCAGATTGATAGATGGCACGATCTGTGTCACCTGTGATCCGTTCGATTCGACTTGGCTGTGGCTGAGTTTCAACTCTGAAAACTTGAGAAAGCTTATAAGCCTTATCGCAACGAGTTAAATGTTCAATAACACGAGTGTAAAAATAACTGTCTGGAATACGAGCCATCGCCTCTTCGAGACGGGCTATATCTCCAGCAGGTAAATTTGCACCGACGTTGTAGCCGAGGTGAAACCTGCAACGGCTCTTATCGTAGTCGTTTAATTCCAATCGCTAAACAAAAGCCTTTCGTTCTATTCTAAGCAACGTAAATTAAATCATCCTTTATAACTTGATCCCAATCAACTCGACTAATCTTTCTGAGTTGATCAAGGTTCTTAAATTTCTCCCCGGGGAGAGACATTCTAAGTTCAAGAATTTTCTTTGCTGTGGCATACCCAATACCTTTAACAGACTTAGCGATTCCTTCAGCAGTTGCAACATTAATGTTTAATCTCGTGTCAACTGGGATTGCAGTCTCAGGAATCTTGTCCTCGTCTTTTGATTTTTCAGCAGACTGAGGTTCTATTTTCTCTCCTGTTCTGCCTTTGTTAGGTTCGTAGGAAACAAGATCATCTAAAGCGACGTACTGAACAACTCCTGCAGAATTTTTGACCATTGCCCAATCTTTATCATGGTGGCCAATAAACTCTACAATTTGTCCATTTTTTTGATTTTGATACAGCGACATGTCAATAAAAAAGGGCATCCTTTTGAGATGCCCATATTGTAGTGAGAAACCTGGTTTAGGTCTCAGTTATATAAGGAATGAATGTTGACTCAACATCTGGAACATCATCATCAACGAAGTATGAAACTTCAACGATGATTGGAGTACCACCAGCTGCAGTAGAAGATAGATTACTACCTGCTGCATTGCCGGCTGCGTTGCGAACATAGACCTTAAGAGTCTCTGATCCAGCCAAAATTGCCGCTGTAACTACACTTTTCTGTGCAGATGTAGGAGCAATAGTTGTGCTAGCAACTGCAAGTGTTGGAGTAGAAACTACTGTTGTGCTGATTGTGTCAGCAGCGTCACCAGCTGCAGGCTTAACTGCAATGGTGTCAGTGTTAGTACCAACAAGTCCAGAAGTTGCACTACCAACTGCTCTGTCCTTTCTCATGTCAGGCACACGAATACCAACGTTGTAGACGCTTGCACCTGCAGGGAGAGTTAGGCCAGTGATGTTTGCACGAACCTTATCGTCCTGTCTCATGTCAGGACTAGGGATGGTCACAGCAAATTCTGTGCCACCTGTGCCGTCAACTAATGCATATCCAACTTTCTGGAAATACTGACGACCTGGGACAGCCACAACTGGCTGACCTTGATAACTACTGAGTTGAGTTACCCAGTTACCGGGATAAATACGTTTTGCCATTGTTAGTTACCTCCTCAATATACGAATGAGTAAGCAACAGTTATGAAGTCCTTATTAAGGATTTCAAAACCAGCAAAAAGGGACCAAATCATAATGATGAAGCGCGAAAAATCATCATTATTATTTAATAAAATTTGGGCATTGTTGCCTCCAATACCAACACCAACTGCCTGAGGTCCGAAGAACAACATTGGAGCAGCTGTGTATGTAGCAGCACCAGCACCACCAGGGGCGTCAGCGATGCTTGCGCTTATGGATTTCTCAGGTAAGTTGGTTGATTCGAACCATCTCACACCTTCAAACAAAAATCCGGTTGGCATAACCGGCTGACCGGCTACAAAACCAGCTTGTCCATAAGCTGGACCCATACCTTGGAAGAAGTTGGCATTAGGTGCTTGCTCAGGAGACATAGGATTAACCATGCCGTTTCCTGCGTAACGAGCAATCTCTCTAAATGCGTCGTTTTGTCTGAGATGCATCATTGCTGTTGGATCAGCGATACATCTGTAGTACCCATCAGAGAATGTTGGGACGTTGCGCTTACGCATGTCCTTAACAACCTGAAGTAGGTCAGTCTTTACATCAAACTTTGCTGATGTACCAGCAGCGTATGTAAAGAAAGGTGCTGCTGCAGCTTTTGCATCACCACCTGGATAGTAGTAACCACCTTCACTAGCGGAAGAGTTACCATTTGCTTCAGCCTTGAATAGCTCGTCAGCGAAGACTCTGTCTCTCCAACGTCTGTAATCATCCAAAAGCGTAAGTGAACCTATGCTCTGATGAAAAACGTTGAGGTTACCAGTGTCTAGTAAAAGACGCTGTGCTGTAAGCAATGTCTCACGAGCAACCTTAAAGGTTGAAGGAGAAGTTGCATCTGTAGGATCTGCAGGACCTGTATATTCTTTGAGAGATACAAGTACTTTGTCCTTAACGATATTTCTGCTAGAAGCTGTACCTAGTGTCTGATCCGCTGTACGCTCTCTGGAATCCTTATTACCAGGATTTCCCCAGAAGCGGTACCTGTCTAGCTGGACCGTTTGGCCCGGCTGTTTAGCGAAGTCGTGTACCACTACAGGCTCTACAGCCATCTCGATGATATAACCGGGATGGGGCCTATAAAGCTCGGCTCCTAACAGTTTTGGGAAATCATTGTCAATCCACATCTGGGATCTCTAACTCCGAAAACTTATAGTGAACAAAAACACGACATCCGTCGTGCTATTAACTACTATAAAGAATACATATAGGGAAAAACTTTGGATGTTATTGACGTTCGAGGATTGCTCGGACTTTTAATTTCTGACGGTAGCCTTGTTCCATATCGCACTCCTGGCGGAGGGTATATCCAACTCACGCTAACGGCAGGGTCTTCAGAGTCAGCTTTTCTCGAAGAAAAAGTAGACGAATTTAAGCAATTTATCAAAACAAAAGCTCAAATTGTTCCCTATAAGACAACACCACGACCTAACGGCAAAACAACATCTATTCTGCGCTTCAGGGTTTCTACGAACAAATTAAGGCCGGTTTACAACTTGCTGTATCCCGTAGGAGAACGGCAGATTACTCATACAGCCTTGGATTTACTAGGTGCTAAAGCTGCTGCTTGGACATGGGCTGAAGGAGCAAGATTGAAAGGAGATGGCTCTGCTGTTCTCGCAAGAGTCGGATCCATTTTGGAAGAAGCAATTATTGTCTCTCAATGGTTATCAGTTTTAACAGGAGCTACCGCAGAGATTGATAGCAATTATGTAAAGCCTCGATTACGATTCAATCCAGAAGAAACAAAGAAAATTCAATCAGCACTTTTAGATTACGCTCCTAAAACTCGTAAACACCTATTCACTGGAGAACAATGGGATGTCGGCTCAATTAGTAACGCACGTACTGAGTTACAGCTTGGGCAAAGGAGTCTTATCACTGAAGGGGAGAAGAAAAAGACCTTGGCTTGAGCTTTCTAGGCTGGAAACAGAAAGAGACTACCTAAATTACCAACTTAAGCAATTAAAACAGTATCACGAAGGACCAATTGATCTATTTAAAGATCGATTACCTACTAATGGCTTTTACGACAAAGAACGTGTTCGATTTCACGGCCAAGGCTTATGGAGAGCTTATGAAATCCTTTGTCCTAGGGATAAATCTTGTATATCTCCGACGGTGTTAGATATTGTTGGCGAAAAAGGCATGGCATCTCTTTGGATCGACCAAGGTCGGTTTGTAGGGAAAAGAGGTTCCATTAGAGGTAAATATACGGAAGAAGAATATCGAAATATTGCTAATTGGCTGAGAACATTCGATATTCCTGCTGTGATCCACTCAAACCAAACAACCATCCTTGAAATTAGTATCCGAAAAACTGCTATACCAACATTGATAGACATCATTGATCCTTATGTCCCGAAAATGATGAAAAATAAGTTGAAAGCTAAGTAATATACGTAGGCCTCAAAGAAGAACTACGTCAGAGGCTAATATGCCAGGAGTCTTTGGTTTTTGTAGTTTCCTAAAGACAGAAAACGATTTTTGTGCGATCAGCTGTCGTGCAAAAGCACCTGGCTTTTATTTTTACCTAAAATAAAGTCGAGTACTGTTTTTTGCTCGTATTTGACTTCTGTTAGCAGTTCAATTAATAAACTAACAGGAGCTTATGGTGGAAGCGAGAAGAGTTCTGCGTCTTTTTTAAGAAAGCAGCATGTTAAATATAATTCCCTATCAAAAGCTAAAGATTTTGGTCGTGTTGTCAATTTAAATACCACGGTTTCCGGAGATGTCGGAGGAGAGGTCGGTGCATATACTCTTTACTTCAAAGTCACAACAGATGGCGAATCAGATCTAAGGGTTACAAAACATTCCATCCAGAAATACAAAGATCAATATATTTCTATTGGGCTGCTAGATGGAAATGGTAAACAGATCCAAAGAAATATAGACGGCTTTGGATATAAGAACGAAATTTTAAATACAGATATTTTAGAAGGACAATTACAACTACCTCAAGGAGAATACTATTTCACAATCAGTAATTCTCAATGGCAAGCACTTCCTTTTAATGTCAGCTTGCAGGTCATGCGCTACGTCTTGATCTATGGCCAAGCAACTGGCTCATTGACGACAAGTCTCAGAATTGCTCTGATTAAGATTTTTGGAGAGGCGTTTGGTACCTGTGATAATTCATTAACTCTTACACCGAAGAATACCTTGAAAGAACTAGAAGGTCATTCTTCGAATATGAGCGAAAATTCTGGTTACATTACCATAAATAGCCGAGGCACAATAGAATTAAGAATGTCTCCTTACGGCAGACTTAAGATGTATTGGAGGGTAAACGGAACCGCATCGGGAACAAGTTCCAACACTGCTACGCTAACTGTTACGACCCCAGGTGGTGGCTACGGCCCATAAACCCAATCCATTTCTAGACAAGTAATTCCGACACACGTATGGCATTTTCTCAATATCTAGCGACTAAAGTTTTAAGTTGGATGAAAAGTTCTACTTTTCCTTCTGCTCTTACTAACGTCTACGTCACTGTCCACACTGCAGATCCAGGAACAGCAGGGACAAATAATGACGTAACTAGTACTATTAAAGGTTCTGCTACAAGAACAGCAATTGCCAGTTCGACTTTTAGTTCAGTCAGTCCCGCTAGTGGTGGTGGATATGAAATTACGAACGCTGTTGTTTCTCAGATAACAACTAGTGCTCAAAATACAAGTCCAACAACTTTAACTCACTTCGGTATTTGGGATTCAGCTACCACTGGTAATTTCCTAGCTTCTGGTCAGCTAACTACAAGTGTTGATGTGCAACAAGGTGATACAGTTCAGTTCAACAGTGGAGCAATGTCTATCAAGGTTATCTAAGACCTAAGAAACGCGCAGGACCAACACCAATATCAGACATATCTAGTCGAATATATCCTTTCTCGCTGTAATCTATAAGGCTTCCACTCCATCGATGTCTTAGCCAATTAAATAGATGACTTACCTCGTCACCACAAGGGTAAATATCTAATGCTTTTCCATGGCTGTAAGGATCGTCTAGGTCGCCTCCAATCTCTCGGTTGATAGGCTCAGGCCTAAAGCCTCCACAAACGCCTATAGAGCCTCCCCAGCCCTCTCTCACGGCACTAAACTCTCTAGCTAAAAGAAATAGATTTTTTTCCTCTTGACTACCTTGATCTGGTACTCGTCTTAAGTCATATTGCAATAATTCTCCAACAGTTAAATACTTTCCAACAAAACAATTCAAATTAAACCAATCTTCGTAAGATTCATGTGATCTATGTTCGATATCTTCCATAACAACCTCCCAATCTTTCCAATCAATCACCCATCTTTCACCTCTTGGGTTTAATGCAAGCCAATTATGAGTACTATTCGGGATTTCTTGAATATCAGAGCAAGATATCTCTTCTCCTTCTTCAAATCTAATTTTTCCACTATCTGACAGAGATAATGCATCTATTGGTGCCTTTTTAAGGTAGGTATCAACAACATTACGCAATGTTAAACAACAATTAGCTTCACGATCCCATACTTCTTTCTCTAATAATCTTCGAGAGGTCAATGCAGGAGATTCTCGACCTTTTATTTGCGTATAATTCAACATTTCAGCCCCAACTTGGCTGTAAATACTAGGATTGATGCTCCCTGCTTTTAATAATTCGGCAATATCTTTGAAATCATCCTGTTCGTAGAAAGCAAAACCATTATTCCAAGCGAAACTCAATAATGCAGCTTGTCTTCTGCTTCCGAATCGGCTCCAACTAGGGATTCTTTCTAATAAAGGAACACAATCCTTTGCAATTAACGACTTTGTGTGTTCATGACATACCCTTTCGCTACATATATCACCTTGTCTGACAGGTTCACCGTTTTCATAACGAGTTAATCCCGTACAAATTGTTGTATGACCAGCAGGATCAACGTATGCTTCTGTCTCGACTCCTTCAAGCTGAGAGATCAGAGTTGCTGCTCGATCCAAAGTTTGGGGATGGACCACCATAAATCTTGGCAAAACGTACAGAAGGTTTAGCTTTTGGTTCTTTACCCTCCATCATGTCTATAGCAGTTTTTTCGGCTAATTGCTCGCTGAAACCTTTAGAGACCAAAATATCGTATAAATCTAAGAACTCATTAAGACTCGTATTTTCAGGTATAACTTCTTCACCTGCCAGTATTTCGTAGACATCTTGTTTACCAGCAGGTCTCATTTCCATGAAATCCTTTTAAATCACAATACTGGGTTTAGTAATAAAGTGGGTCTAAAACTTCTGGTCCGTGAGCTTTAATAAAATTAGCTAATTCAAAAGCTGGAGCTATACCTTGGACACCTGATTGTTCTTGTGTCATTGTCTTTGCATATAAAGCAAGATTATTAGCCAAGTTCTCTTGAGTGCTATTTGCTTGGGCTAATTTACTGGCTTGTTGAATCATGCTGACAGCGTATTGATTGTTAGCTGTTTGATGATTTTGATAAGCGTTTTGTATTCCCTGTTGTTGAACTATATTTTTCTGGTAAGCATTACCTTCCCCAGGTTGATTATTCAGAGCTAATGCCTCTTTATTCATATTGAAAGAAGCTGCTTGATCAGCCTCTTGAAAAGCAGATCGACGAGGAGGAAGTATTGCCATAAGGTTGAGCCCCGCAAAGCGGGGCAATAATGTCTCGGTTAGCCCACTGTTGGAGCAGTTAAAGCTATTTTACTAGATTCAGCCGAAGCTAAGTCTAATGGGAAATTGTGAGCGTTACGCTCATGCATAACTTCCATTCCGAGGTTAGCGCGATTAAGAACATCACCCCATGTTGGTACCACCTTGCCTGAAGCATCAACTACTGATTGGTTAAAGTTAAAACCATTCAAGTTGAAGGCCATGGTGCATATACCCATTGAGGTAAGCCATACGCAAATAACAGGCCAAGAAGCGAGAAAGAAGTGAAGACTACGAGAGTTGTTAAAGGATGCGTATTGGAAGATGAGACGACCGAAGTAGCCATGGGCTGCGACGATGTTGTAAGTCTCTTCTTCTTGTCCAAACTTGTAGCCATAATTCTGTGAATCAAGTCCTGTGGTTTCACGAATAAGTGAAGATGTAACCAGTGAGCCGTGCATAGCACTAAACAAAGCACCGCCAAACATACCCGCCACACCTGCCATGTGGAATGGATGCATGAGGATATTATGTTCCGCCTGAAAGACAAACATAAAGTTGAACGTGCCTGAAATGCCGAGAGGCATACCGTCACTGAATGATCCTTGTCCGAAAGGATAGACGAGGAATACAGCAAAAGCTGCGGATACTGGCGCTGAGTAAGCAACACAGATCCAAGGCCTCATCCCGAGCCTATATGACAATTCCCATTGGCGTCCCATGTAGGCGGAGATCCCGATGAGAAAATGGAACACCACAAGTTGATATGGTCCTCCGTTATAGAGCCACTCGTCGACGGTTGCAGCTTCCCAGATTGGGTAGAAGTGAAGACCGATTGCGTTAGATGACGGTACAACGGCTCCTGAGATGATGTTGTTTCCATATAAGAATGAACCTGCTACTGGTTCACGAATCCCGTCAATATCGACAGGAGGGGCAGCTATGAAAGCAATGATGAAACAAGTTGCTGCAGCAAGTAGACATGGAATCATTAAGACTCCAAACCAACCAACGTAAATACGATTGCTAGTAGAAGTAGTCCACTCACAGAACTCGTCCCATCCCTTCAAAACACTGCCACTTCTTGTTAAAGAAGAAGAAGTCATTTAAGTAATAGTACGATTGAACTTGTAAGATGAGAGACTTATCCCCATGGTCTCGGTTTGGGGTATTTATAGAGTCAACAAAGACTCAGACCTAATGTTAGCAATTCGGGATATTAGCTATATCTATCAGCCGTATAAGTTTTAATTACCTCTAGCTCTGCTCAAATATTTCTGTAGAGCATCATCTGCTGCGAATCGTGAAAAATCTAAACCATCGTTTAGATGATGCATTACGTCTGAAGAGTGGACTCCGTAGCCGAGTTCTCCATCCAATTCTCCAGAATTCAAAATATCGTACACTTGTCGATCCGTTATTTTCCCTGAGCGAATTGCATCATAAAAATGACCTGCTATTACTCTTGCAATATTGTCATCTGTTGGAATATCTATTGGGGTTGCTTGACTAGCAAGGAGAACCTGTTGAACAGCTGGGTTCAGGTTCATACCGTCGCAAATTCCACATCAATTTCATCGTATTTAACACCAAGATACCCGTCATCCATTGTCACTACAGCATGAGGAGCAGTCTCTAATAGTTCCTGTGCCATTACTCCTTGATATCTTCTAGATTTAGGTTCTCCTTTGTAGTTCCACTCATAAATTGAATGTCCTTCTGGGGATTTGTCGATATAAGTAATATTTTCTTTTAGTTGTATGTCACTTTTCACGCCACCATCAGAACCTGAACTGCTGGCTGTACCTGATCCTCCTGACTTGCCCACGCCTCTACCTCCTGTCCTGCCTCTGTTGCGGTTTTTAGAAAAATCACTAGAACTTAAACCACTCTCTTCGGGGAAATAACAATCGCTTGGAATACTCTCATGCTTATCACTACTTCTCGTAGTTCTGCACTTACCGAATGCTCTTGCCCAATCCTCTGGAGTAGTGGCTGGGTTATATTTCATTCTTGCTTTTAATTCGACATCTGTCATAGGCTCACCTCCATATAACTTTTCAGTGAAAAGCCTACCTGGAGTTTTTTCAGGCTCCGTATCTTCTTCTATTGGATCTGGATCCGTTATAACCTCCTCTTCTTCTTCTTTCTTTTTCACATCCCTCCATAAACCATCTAAATCCCTGTCAATAGCTTCCCAATCTGCGACAGGAAGACTACTAACAAAAGAGGGGCCAGATCCCATCAAATCGTCTAAGGATTTAACAGGTGGTACGCTTGCATATCTCATTTCTACATTGTAGACACAAAAAATCCACCACCCTTACAGGTAGTGGATTCTTGTGTTTCTTATTTAGCCTTCTGAAACGAGAAGCTTGCTACGTAGTTGCTCTGGAGTAGCTGAACTCAAAGCCTGCCATGCAGCTGCTGGGTTCTTATCACTCAAGTTAGAGAACTCTGCCCAGAAGTCTCCATTCTGAGGAGCTTGTACGCCTGGATTAGGCATATCGATCTGAGGACGCTGGAACTGCTGAGTTGGAGTTTGTCCAACAGGAGCTTGAGGAGCAGGAGCCTGAGGAGCAGGAGCCTGAGTAATTCCCATCTTTGCTTCGTTCGCTGCAACTTCTGCTGCTAGACGATCCTGAGCTATCTCTACAGGATGAGGACCATTAGGACCGAAGAACTCGTTAACGTACTCAGAGAGTAGGTCAGGGTTAGTCAGCATTGTATGGTATGCAGCGTTATCTGCGGCTGCAGCATCAACAACTTTCTTAGCTCCTTCGATATTCTTGGCTAAGCCATTAATTCTTTGGAACGCTTCCTGAGTTTGATTTGCCTGCTGAAGAAGTGCATCCTCAACGGTGCATGCATATCTATTTAAAAGTGCTGGTGCTTCTGCTCCGAAGTGCTGAAGAACTTCAAGACTTTCGTTGCTGACGTTGTCTAGATACCCGTCTCCGCTTTGTGTTGCTCCTTGCTGTGTCGAGGGCTGCGCCTGTACCTGCTGGGTCGGGGAGTACGCCGGCGTTGCTTGGGGCTGATAAGTCTGCATCCCCGAAACGGACGGAGCCGCTTGGTATTGCTGAACCTGAGAGGGAAAGCTGCTTGTCTGCGGTTGTTGTGGGGTCGGAGTTGAGTAAGCTGCCTGGGGCTGGGAGGTCTGCGTTGCGCTCAAACTGTCGCTGAGGCTCTTGAACGCCTCCTGCCATGGATTGACCTCCTGGACCGGAGCCTGTGGCTGGGGTGCCTGAACCTGGGGTGCCACCGCCTGAACCGATTGTTCCGAAGGTGTCTGGTACGAAACTTGGGCGGTCTGGGCCGGAGCTTGCTGGTAAGCCGCGTTCGGAACGGGCGCGCTCGATGGTATCGAGTTCTGCTGGGTCGCCGGAGCCTGTTGTGTCTGAATACTGTCCTGCATAAGTTAGTTCTCTCTTTAAAAATTCGAATGCCCTATAGACGTAGGGTGTTAAGTCAAGTTTAGGATCTGCCAAAAGCGGTAGATCTGGGGCCTGAGGATGAGGGGTTTGACGCATGTCATTTATCAGCGCCAAGAATTGTCCAATACTGCTTTGGGTGGCTTGAGCCATTCTAAATGGATAGCCACTAAGCATTGCACTTCTCTCTTCATCTGTTTTGTCAGGGAAGAGGTAACGCAACGCTTCGATGCTGTTAACACCGAGTTCTTGTAGGTTACGAACCACAATACTTGAATTCAGTATATCCTCTGTGCCGTCCTCAAAGACTGGACCCTTCCATCTCCACTCAATCTTCCTGTTGCCGTCGGGGATTAGACCGACAACACCCGGAGGAAGTTCAGTGGACTGAACTGCTTCTCGGATGGCTAATTCTAGTTGTTCGTCGTATGCTTTCTCTTGTTCCTGAAAAGCTCCTACTGCTTTGTCGTAGTCTTCGCCTGGTTGGAAATTCTCTTCGATAGGTGGCGCCGGCCTTTTCATCCCTATCGCCATAGCGAAGGAATCACGGAAGATTTTTTCTTCGTGATAAATAATTAAACCAAATAATTTACATAATCCATATGTCAATAACCCCTTGCATCGACGTGTAGCCGTTGTAGCTGCTCGACCATATAAAGATTTAATTTCGTAGGCTGTTGCTCCAGAACTAATTCCTAGCTCATCTACTCCGCCCATTGCGGTTCTTAATTCCTCTCGATATTGACGTGCATATAAATTCTGATCACCAGAAACGGCATCAGGAGTTAAATAAACAGCCCGGTCAGTCGGTTCAACATTGGCAATGATCCGAGGAACTTTTAAGGATCCACCACCACCACTTGGTCCAGGTTCACTTACGCGAGTCGATGGTCTACTTGCTGAGTAGAATCCTGCCTGAGAACTAATTGTTGGTCTTAAACCTTCTTCAGATCCTGATTCGACTAGATCATGTTTAGGTCTACTAGAAACTAAGGTTGGATTACCAAAGAACGTAATGTTTGTACGAATATTTTTAACTAAATCATCATGCAATACAATCTGCTCAGACAACCAATCAAAATCACCTGTTGCGTCCATTCCTGTAGAACGCATTGTGTTAAAGGCTTCAACCGCAGGGATAAATCCAAGACTGTTGACCAAAGTCCTTGTTTGATTAGGAGACCAAGTAAAGCTGTTAGTTTGTCCTGCCTCGAAAGAAGGTCTTTCAGTCGTTATTGATTCTTTGATCGTATCGCGTCTAACTTGTAACTTGACATATCTTGTGCTGCCATTATCTGCTGTAGGTATAGCTAGCGCCCCTGTGCCACTACGCACAGAGAAAGAATAAATCAGTTCAATCTCTTCTAACTGAGACTGAGCGTCATAATAAGCTCTGTAGTTCTCTTTGCTGAACCACATCAACCTATATGTATCGTCTACAGGTCTGAAATAAAATAACCCTTTACCATCTAGTAAGAAATCATCAACAATTCCTTCTAACCTGCTATCAATTTCATTCTCTTCAACTAATTGTTGAATGAATATTTTTCTAAAGCCAAATGTGTCTTGTGCAGGGAAAAATTCAATTCCTTGTCTCAGCATGAAAAGCTTCATCTGAGCTAAGTGACTATTGACAACCATCGTGTCAGTGCCACTGCTTCCATCACGCTTCCTAGCAGCTTCTAGGATCTGACGGTATCTCTCGTTAGATGGGTTACTCATTTCTTAATCTTACTGCCATTGGATCTGCGCACCGCCTCGTTTCATGAGGCCTTGCACCACGATATTTAAAGCATCAGCACAATCATCATGTGATGCGTGACCGAAATTCACAACCTCGTCAACCATATAAGAAAAATCTCTGTATTTATTGAAGATAATCTTCTTGCCTTGGAATAAACCGATAATTCCTCTAAGACGAGCGAGTTTATCGCCACGAAAACCCTTGACAGGACTCACAGTTAAATTATACAGCTGCCATTCATTGAAAAGAATTCGTTTTAAATCACCTTCAAAACTTTTCTGATAAGCAACAACCTCAGGCCATATAACAACAGGTGATTCAGTCTTGAAAAATTGTCCTTCATCATTCATTCCAAGTAAATTCCATTCAACTAATAATTCCGCTAAAGCCTCTATTTTCTCGATATTCCCCATTGATCTCATTCTCTTGTAATCAATGATATAAACCTTGTCTTCTACTCTCCCAGCTAAAACAAAGACAGTCCAATCATTACGTTCACTCATCCCTGCAGATAAATCAATACCGACACCAATCGTGTCGTAAGTATCAGGAACCTCTCCTTTAATAAACAACTCTGGCGATAGGCCAAGCTCTGTTGTCTTGATTGGTTGATTTAAATACTGATAGGAAAAAGCAATTCGATCTTCCGATTGAAGTTTTAATAGATAACCTACCGACCACATTGATCCCCAATAGGATTTAGGGGTTCCATTATCGTCGTAACTTAACGCTTTTTGAGTGATAACTTTCCATCCTCTCTTCTCACAAAAAATCGTTGTAAATAAATCATCAAAATGGAAACGAGTTCCTAGTGCTATAGCTCTTGCACCTTGGAACATGGTAGGAACGATGACGTTAGTCCAGTTCGATTCCATCTCTCTTCGGATATCTGGATTAGCAATCGCAGCAGCACTTTTAATTGCGTCATCAACAATAATCAAAGAACTTCGCTTGGAAGTAATTGTTCCTTTTAATCCTGCACAAGCAACAGTAAAAGCATCTTCTCCTCTAATGTCTACCCCTGCATGTTCAAAATCAATTGACCATAGCTCATCACTCGTTCGATGTTTAGATAATCGAACCTTAGGAAAAACCTCTTGATATTCTTTATTAGATATCAAATTTTTAATTGCTGCACTTTTATTTCGTGCAACGTCCACGTTGTAAGAAACATAGAGAGTTCTTAAAAGTTTTCCTGCTTCCGCATGCCTACCTATCAGCCATGCTATTAATAGTCCTATAACAGTAGACTTAGCACTACCTCGTGGACTTAGCAGACAAGTGTTGGGACCCGCGATATCGAGCAAATGCTCGTTACTTTCTCCAGTTAGTATCTGTTTGTGCCACTCCCGCATATGCTTTGCGGGTTTCTTACCCATTAACTCACAAAAATAGGCAAAATTATTTCTAGCCTTTAGAACGTGAGGTGGGGTAACAACAGCTTCTGGTTTCGCCTTGATCGATTGTGCTGCTAACTGAGCACTGCGTCTACGTGCAAGGGATATAGAAGCATTAGGCATAAAGCTAGTCTAAGTGTTATTCACTATTAAGACAGGATGATTCTCTCTTTCTTCTTCCATCCTTTTCTCTCCACCCATTGATTAAATTCAGCCTTTGCTTCTGGGGTCATGTAACCAAAGAACAAATTCAATGCATGTTTTAGGGAATAATTTTTATCTTCAAATTTATCTAACTCTAGGCCACCATGCAGCGCACAACAAGCATCTAGAAGATCATAAATAGGTATCGGTACACGAGCATTCTCTTCCTCTTTCTTCACGACACCTCTAATTCCAACTAGTTCAACCTATCAGCTTCTCTTCACCTTGTCGACTATCTGATCAATCACATTAACGTCTAAACCTAAGAAAGGTGGAATAATCCCTAAGATCCTTAATAAACCATCCAAGAACAATGCTAAACAAAGGAAACCCAAAATCATACTAATAATCGTTGCATTCCGATTATGTTTTTTCATCGATAATTCATCAATTGCTCGTGCTTTTGCTACGGCATCATCCAACAGAAGATCTACTTCTTCCTTGGTGTAACACAAGTGCGGCAAGATTTCCCTGATTTTTTCTTCCGTCATCTAATTGCGATGAACTTCAGATTAGATTACTTCTCCTCGGCTAAAGCTGCCCAAACAGATTCGTAAGCTAATTCAAGAGCATTAACGACATCATCATTACCCTTGAATATTGATTTTAATTCACGCATCACTTTGTCAGCACCCGCCAATACTAAGCCTCGACGATCTGTGCCTCGTGTCATCTTTTCTACCTCGACAACATGACCTCTTAATTCTTTAGATAAATGAGCAATACGAGTAGCTGCAGCATCTGGCTTCACGATATCAGCTTGTACTTGTTGCCTTAAATAATCGATATCAGCTTCTAATTTGACAATCTCAGCCAACATTAATTCACGTCTATTGAGTTTTGGGTAATTCTGAAGTACCCATTTATCAAGAGCAGTAAAACCACCTGTATAACCTAAAACATTTGCGTAAAGCCATATTTCATAAATTGAATATGTATTCTCTACGTAAGTCGTAAATGCTTCTCTTCTGTCTTGCTCTAAAGATACGAGAAAGGAATTAACAGGTCCTTCTGTTTTAACTACCATTTTTATAAGAGTCTACAAGTTCCCCTAGGATTTTTCAGAAAATATCAACCAAAAAATCTTGCACCTGAAGAACGAATAGCTCCCCGAGCATCTGCTCTCATCTTTCTCTCTTCGTTGTATTTATCTCTTTGTGTCTTACGGTCTTCCTCTCCTTCTGTCTTAGCTTGCATTCTGTTCTGCAAACCTTGACCCATGTAATTCATTCGTGTTTGAGAACCTTCCTCTTGAGCCTGCAGTCTCTTCTCTTGTCCTGCTACACGAAGAGTTCTTCTGTCTTGGTCACCTATTACCCCTAGCTGTCTGTCGCCTAGTCTGCCTTGCTCACGCATTAAAGTTCTAGCTATATCTCCTTCTCCTGCCATTAACTTCAAGGTGTTTCCTGTATGAAGGTTATCCATCATACCTGAATACCTTGCCATATTATTTAACTGATCATTCTGATATTGAGAAGCTAACCCCATGCGAGCCAAGGTATATCCAAGATCTAAATTCGCACCAGAAATATAAGCTCCAATAGTTTCATTACCAGGATTAGCTAATCCCCAAGAAGTAAGAGCACCCATTCCTTGGTTAACCATACTGGCACCAGTATTTTGAGGAACGTAATTTTTCCATTGGTCGACCGCTTGCTGCCCTTGCTGGCCAACTCTACTGATGCCGCTATTAGCTGCTGAACTCATGAGACGTCTAATTGACTACTAATGAATTCAGTCTACCTAATTCCTGCTCTACCTCGTATAACGTCACCCACTCCTCCAGTCCTATTCTGGTATTCGTCTGATCTCCGAATGTTTTCCACCACCTGTTCTTTAGTCTGACGTCCGGATGCAACTTCATTAGCCCAGTAATCTCTTCCACCCCTGTCTGCGGCACGTCCAAGATTTTCTTGATAGGCGGCTTCTAACCAATCATGCTTCTTATGTTTAGGCTTATCAGGTTTAGGCTTATCAGGAGGTTTAGGTTTAGAAGGCTCTATCCGTGGTCTTCTTTCCGGATCTCTGCCTATGTTTGGCTTAGGTGCTCTTTCCTCTCTTCTTATAGGACCACGATCTTGCTGCCATTGCCTACTCCTCTCTTTTGCTTCTTCCTTTCGTTCAGTAGGTCTAGATGGAACGCTAGATTCTAATCTACCTCTTTCTTCATTACGTTTTTCACCGAAACGAGTTAAAGGTTCTCTAGCTTCTTCCCAAAATCTCTTCTGATTAACACGATGTTCTTCCTCTGAAGGCTCATACCCATCGGCATATCTAATGCTGACGGCTCTATAATCTTCATCTCCTACACCCGAAGGAACAGGAGTAGGTCTGCTAGCTCTGTAGTCTTCCGACTCGGGGGAAGCTTTGATATTCGCAGCGACTTGGTCTAAGCTTTGATTACCGGAACGTACTTGATCTAACCAATATTGAAATCCTTCTTCATCTGCGTCCCTTCCTAGATAATCTTGATACATACCAGCTATGGCTGCTTCGTCTTTCGGAAGCTTAGGACCAGGGTCACCGTGAATAGGAGGTGTATCTCCTATAGGAGGTTCAGGGATTAACGTCTTGTTATGAGAGAATAGCCCTTCGCAAATATAGGTATGAGCATCCTCAACGGTGATCTTCACGACCTTTTCGTCACCAGTATATTCAGCTGAAATAAAGGCAACCTCTCCGTCATATAAAGAGACTCTCTCCCCGGAGCCTAACTCCTTAATAGAAACCCAATCTTCCTTATCTTCGGAATAAAGCTTATGACTCGCGGAACATCTAATTTCGTGGTCATCGCTAAATTTAACAAGATAAACAGGCTGCTCATGGAAACTTACATGAGTAACCTCGTAGTCACCACTCTCAAAAGTTGTCTCGTGCATCGTATGCACTTTGTCACCAACTTGGAGTTCCCCTGCAAAAATCAAGCTTTTATCAGCTAGCAAAATTTGCTGGTCAGGAGTAGGACATCCTTCCCAAGGTGGTGGAACATCAGGTCTAGGTGGTCTAGGTCCAGGGATAGGTGGTCTTGGCTCAGGACCAGGAATAGGTGGTCTTGGCTCAGGTGGTCTTGGTCTAGGTGGTCTTGGTCCAGGTGGCTTTGGTCTTGGACCTGGTATTGGATAAGGTCGTATCTCGTCTTCAGGAGGACGAGGTAAACCCGGTTGCACAGGAGGTCTAGGATCCCCTGGACCAAATTGATCGTCACCACGCCATCTAGGTGGTTTACGACCTCCTCTATCATCTGGCCACCCTCCTGGAGGAGGACCAATTCTAGTATCACGTCCACCCGGCGGACGACCCCCCTTACCTCTTTCTTCAGGGGTTGAGTCTTCCCAAGTTACAAATGGTTGGCCTGGACCTCTTTGATGTCTGTCGTCTACTCCATCACCATCCTTATCCACCCAATCCATGGTGAAATTGGAATCAGGATCTGCTCCAACACGACTACCGTATCCGGATCTTGGAGATACTGGATCGATATTATCTGGAGGTTCGACAGGTTTGATTAGTCCGGGTCTTTCTCCTATTGGTTGAGGTACATCTACGTCTTCCCCTGGTAAGTTAGGCCATCGTTGATCTGGTGGAGGAGAAGGTTCATTTCTTAGTTGTTCCCACTCTTCATCACTAATCCATTTGTCATCACCTGGCTGCTGAGGATCCCATCTTTCCTCGACGCCATAGCCATGATTAAAACCTATTTGATTTCCTAGACCATCGTATATAGGACTTTTCTGCCTGTTATAAAAATCTAAAAAATCACCTATGAAATTATCTTCTCCACTTAATCCTTGAGGACTATTCTGCACAACAGAGTTACCACGCTTTCTAATTCTGTCGAGTTCTTCTTGGTAATAACTAGTATCGGCTAGGCCATCGATGGGCTGCTGAGATGCAAAAGCTGCCATGTTGGTGTAACTACTGTCTTAACGTCTATCCTTTCTATCTTAGTCAGAAGTTAAT